>Ga0065711_1038583_pt1 | contig 18617 bp, 5 predicted proteins | sample Hoacrofraction12_FD_59098 | JGI IMG/M metagenome (GOLD analysis project Ga0065711, IMG submission 59098) | Hoatzin crop microbial communities from Cojedes, Venezuela - Epithelial fraction 12 v2 (version 2) | ecosystem: Host-associated > Birds > Digestive system > Esophagus > Crop | place...
CCTCAGCTGCAAAAAAAAAAAAAAAAATAAAAAATTGGTAACTGAATTTCACTCAGGAAAAGTGGTTGTGTTCCTCTCACCAGAATTAAAGACTAGTTAATAGTGCCTTGATTAAATAATTATTATAGGCTTCAGGAGAAGCCTGAGTTGCCAAGCCGTGCTCCACCTGAACAGTTCCTATAACTTCATTGTGTTTTGGCTGGAATCCGCTGACGACCCCTCTGGCCAGTTTGATTTCTTGCAATTTTTGGGCAGAAGTATAGCCCAGAGAACACTGAACTCCCTCTCTTGCGTAACAAGATACCTGGCACCAGCCTCCCAAAGTCCGAGGGGAAACAGCAGCCTGGTTGCGCTGGAGTTTCAGGCGCGAGGCGCTTGCTGCTCAGGAGCCTCCCCCTGCGTTTTGCTGACTGGTGCCTGAAGCTGAGCTAGACGAGGTGCTGCGGAACTGCAGAGCGCGCTGTAAGGAGCGATCGGGGTTTCCCTGCATCCGCCTCAGCTCTGCAGCACAGGCCAAGGCCGGGGGAAGGTCCCTGGACCGTGAAGGCGGCGTGCGGGAGGAGAAGCAGGCACCCTGGAGCCGGGACAGCGACTCGCCGGTGTTGCCAAGTCCTCAGCCTGAGCTCCCGTGAGGGATACAGCTGTCCAGGCACTTCCCAGCAGCACTTCAGTGGGAACAGTCTGAGCATCCTCTTTGTCCCGTGTTTAAAGGATGAGGCAAATGAGGAAGGGGCTGCCCTTGTGGAAACGTCCCCAAACTTCTTCCGTGCTTCTCAAAGGCAGGAGACGAGTAACCACAGGAAAAACTAGCATTTGTGTAAGTGAAGAACAATATAGCCACTAACACGTGGACTTGGCAGAGCCCTGTGACAAGGCATCACCGCTGACTCAACTGCAGGAGCAGTGGCAGACAGGAACCGGTCCGTGGAGCACCCCCTCTTTCTCCCGCGTGCCTCAGGTTGACTATACAGCAAACAGATCTTCTACAAGATGGAGGAAAACAGCCATCAGGATCCATCACATGGTGTGGGCTCAGCTGTGTCACTGAGAAGCCGTTTGAAAGTCCTTGCCTGACACCTTCAGGGGCTGCTCTGAACAGAGTGGCCAGCACCTGCAGCCTGCAAAGTGCCACAGTCCTAAAAACTTCACGATCTAATGGGACTAAAAAGGGCTGAAAAAGGAAGAACAGCAGCCAACTGCTGCCTGTGGTTCCTCCTGTGATTAACATCGTTTTCACACAATCAACACAACACAAATCATTTCAAAATACCAGATAATCCAACAACTAGGTTCTTTTTAGTGACCCTCCCAGAAAGCAAATTCCATAAGAATTAGCAAACTAACAGTATTTCATGAGAAGGCTGAAATATTGGGATATTGGGGAAAAGTTATATTTGTTTGACCGCAGATCAAAAAACACATAAAACTGACTCATAAAGGATGGTGTCTTTTTCCTTTCCTTTCTCCAGCTGTTATCTAAACCAACTCCAGTTAGCAAAATGAACCCCCCCGAAACCCCAACCAATAAAACAACTCAATTTGCTGACAATACTCTTCCCAGGAACTTCAAATACTGTAGCTAATTCTATTTAAATCTTCCTCAAAACATGTGTAATCATTACCAAATTCAAATTAATGCCAGAATTTCAGAGTGGGTACTTTGTGGGGTGCTTAAAGCGTCCGTCTTCACTTACGCTTATTGAAGCCAAAAGCTTCAGATGAATAATGGAAGTTGTAACTTGGGCTCAGCGTGGTTGTAGCTGCACAGGCTTTTCACACCATGTGTGAACTAAATGGCATTTGCTTGTTAAGTGTGTTATTTCTTTAGCCGTAATACCACAGCAGTAAACTGCTTTATTTAACTTGTAGGTAGGACGGAAGTCATAGACTACTTGGCCTTCACTGTCATCTTAGAAATTTCGTAGGCATCGTGAGAAGACATTTCCCAGGGAACCTTTTGGGGTAGCATACTGTTTCGCACATGCTGAAACCACCTGAGAGATTATCAGTTAACTGTTATCAATAAGGATTTTTTAAAAATCCAGTTAGCTATGACTACAGGTTGTACAGGGGGTTTTATCAATGTGTATAAGTACCTGGAGGGAGGATGCAAAGCGGATGGAGCCAGGCTCCTCTCAGTGGTGCCCAGTGACAGGGCAAGGGGCAACAGGCCCCACAGGTGAACATTAGGAAACACCTTTTCCCTGTGAGCACTGGTACAGGTTGCTCAGGGAGGTTGTGGAGTCTCCATCCCTGGACACACGCAAAAGCTGTCTGGACATGGTTGTGGGGAAGCGGCACGTGGTGGCCCCACTTGAGCAGGGGGTTGCACCAAATGACCTCCCAAGGCCTCCTCCAACCTCCACCATTCTGTGTTGCTGTGAGAGGTGAGATGTCATATGTTCTGGCAAGGAACTGAAATTTTTCATTGCTGACTTCTGCATTACTGTGATACAGCTGTACAGAAAATTTGTGAAATGCTAACAGAAAGTGAACATGACAATCAGTGATGTTTTCCTGTTATATATGCAGATATTACAGTTAAACTCTTCTACCCAGTTCCCCATCATCAGCACACTTTTCGTGCATAACTGTTCTCCGTTTACTCCCAATTGGGACATAGCAATTGATATTTGTGGTACCTACAGAAATAAAGAGGACTATGGGTTATAGGATATTACTGCTAAGAAGTTAAAGTTAGCTGGAGATTCTCAGAGCCTGAAGTCGCTTTCATCGCTAACGTGAAATACCAGTGGGAGCCAGGATTGCAGAAAGCTTTGATTCCATAGCATGGACTGACTGGCAAATTGTGACACACGTTGCACATTTCAAAGAACACATATAGCCCCCAGAAGAGGATGTTGTCTTAAATAAAGCACTGTTCTTGTAACTGGATGAGAGGGGAGGGGGAAGCAGGGGACGAGAAGGAAGGGTGTAGTGGATATTGTATTCCTGGCTGGAATTCTAGTATTTGTTCTCCATTTCTGTCGTCTACCAGCTAACCCAAGGTAGTGTCAGGTTATTTTACATTTCCTCTTGGAAATTTTTTCTCCATTGTTTATTGTAAGTCTTTTGCTCACAACTGAAAGTCTTTTCTGATTTCCACTGGTACAAACTCCTGACCTCTGGCAGGCAGGCAGATCTCGGATCCTGTGGCAGCTGAACTACTAAAACGTGCTTTTTCTGTCTTGTTCAGAGACAGCACCCAGTTTCCAGATTCAAGGACAAATTAACTTATGATTGTTCAACAGCTAGGACAAAGTTAGAGCTCATGCCAGTTCTTTTCAAGTATATTTTGGATTGCTGCCCTTCTTTTAGATGTTGCTTCACTTTTGAAGCCCCAAAGTGCAAGTTAAGTGAAAAATAAAGTTAGTGTAATAAATACATAATCTTGAACTCACCCCTTAGGCAAATGATTCAAATTATGCAATGACAAAAATGAAGTATTTAGTGCTTTCGTTTCACAGAATTAAAGAGTCATATGCACAGATGATTTTGGCCCAATTCATTTATGAAAGAAGTGAGTGGGGTACACTGTTTTTATATATGTTCTTCAGGTCTGTCGTAAATGTGATTACATTTTCTTCCCTTGTTAGGTAAACGTCTGGATACCGAGGTAGACTTACTCAGCCTACAACTCGATTTGGACAACACAGTGCTGTCTGTTACAGAAATGGGGTTGAGAGTGATTCTGACACTTCTCTTGCCCTAAGTCGCAGAAAGTTTCCTCAACCAGTATTAGCTCTCCAGAGTAGAAGTAAAAAAATCTAAAATGGTTGCACCATAAATATACTGGATAGATATTTGCCTTAACAACAATAAATTGTGAGGATTATACACAAGTTTCCAAAAAAGTTAAGCTTCTAATCCAACTTTAGACTTCTAAGTAAGCTGTTTCTCAAAAGTGCTGAACCTGCAGCCGTTCCCACTGAATGCTCAGCTTGTAAATGCGTGACTGGGAGGCACGATGGCAATATCAAAGGGGAAAGGCAGTGGCTTTAGAAAAACTGGCACTGTATGCTTTTATAATATACAGCTACGCTCCACAGTTTACACCACCAAAGCAGAAATATTTATTTTGCAGCCAGCAAAACTGAGCTCACATGCAAAAGATTTATCTGATGTCTGCCTGATGAAGGAAATGGTATCCAAAATATGGAAAGGTAGTAGCTTTACATTTGTGCTAGAAAGCTGCTCTCAGAAGAACTAAACATCCTACCTTGCTTTTCCTAAATGAATAAAAAAATCTGCAGTTAAGGAACTGATTTAAAAGAGGTAGACTCTTACTAATGCAGATTATTTACTTTTGGTACAGGAGATAAAGCATATCTTACTGAAACCAAATAAGCACTAGATGATAGGCTATACTGAGAAATTTGTATAGCAGGTCTTAAAATGGCCTCAAACAACTTGGAGACTGAACCACAGCTGGCTTTTTAAACAGCTTCATTTTTAAACTTCAGGAAGCTTTATCTAAAACGTAACAGAATAGCTAAAAAAATTAACTAGGTTCTTCAACAGCTTTTATTATTTCAGTATTCATGTCATGATTTGATAGGAGAAGGATGCCCTCTCTCGGTAATAGCAGAAATAATTACAGAGATAATCTGCTGCTATAATAAGTGAGACAGGACTCCATTCCCAGTGTCCTGCCTTGTCAAAAATCCCCACGTTTCTGCCAGACAGCAGTGGTATGACAATTTAGCGTTAGTCTTCCTGTAATTTGGAGGCAGGGTTTCCTCTGCTTGCCTTTAGAATTGTGCAATAGAAAGCAAATGTCATTGAATAAAAAATGTCTGCATTGTTCCTCATGCTGCTACAATATTCCTGTTCCATTATCAAGGAATGAAAAGAAATACTGAGAGCATAACAGGAGATCCATGCATTTGGAAAACTACCGTCTTTCCCATATCTCATTTTGCATAAAATTTTAAGGTGAAATTGTATTCAACTAAATTTTACTTTCTGAATTCCTATTGTTAATATATAGAAAGCTTAAGTAAATTATCGTAGTAATATGCTTTAGTGAAGATTCTGAAAGTTCACTGTGGGTCTAGGGGTTTTGTTTTGCTTTCTGCCTTCCAGGACCAAATTGCTGAAAGGAATTAATGTCACCTCCTCTGAGAACAATTTGCTTCTGTAACCATTCCTGTACTAATAAATTTTTCTGGAGTCACGTGCTTTCTTGATAAATGCAAATCTCTCACTAGTATTTGGCTCAATGCCTTCACTGCTTTAGAAATTGTCTGGAGTTTGGCTTTCTGATTAGCATAATTATGCTCATTTTTATTCTTGGTTTACTTGCCAAACACTCAAGACTCAAAGCTGCTTCCTGCTTGTTCATATTTTGTAGGCGATAGCCTAGTCATTGTCTGCTTGTTTTTCATGGCAAAATTGCAATGAAGCATGATTAAAAGAAGTAGTAGTATAATGTCTTGCAAATCTACCCTGTGTCCTAGAATGGGAATGCACTGACAAGGTTTGAATATGTTTGATTTAAACTATAGGTTCTTCCTTAAGTAACAACAACAGCTCATAAGATCACAAATGGTAATAAACTCTTTGCAAATATGCCATAAGCTTCTTCAGCCAGAAGCAGAGGTTTACACCTGTGCATTCTTCAGGGCACAGTCTTATTAAAAATGTCTTGTAATTAGTGGTATTATTACTTCCTCACTTCTTTCAATTTTTTATGTTATTTTGTTTTAAAACGCAGACTGCACCCTGCCTCTCTCCTTTCCCAAGAAAGACATTTTGGTACAGCGATGATATGAATGTGCTACCTTGTTACCAACAATAAAGATAACATACCACCAGGTTACAGAGAGGACTACACAGTACTAAAGAGGTAAAAAATAATCATGTAACCCACTGCTGAGTACAGAGGTGTAGTGCTTTTTCATAAGGTGCTGCAGGACAGGACAGACAAGGAGCACAAAGCAGCGTAGTAAGTTCGCAGCACAGCAAACATTTTGTAATAATCTATTATTAAGAGATTAATATGTATTAATAATTGATTATAAAGAGTCATCACTATGTCCAAGTTTCATCTACAGTACTCCAGGTCGTAATTAGAGTTTTGACTCCCAGGACTTCTGAGCAATTTTAAATTTTAGTCTAATACTGCAGGTTATCATATTTCTCATTTCATAAAACTTGTATCGTCATAGCTATTACAAAAGTGTTTCATAACCAGTCTTAATATCAGGAACATCACTGAAAAAATATAAATAGGACAATGAGCATTTTTCTGTGGGAGCAAATCTTTAGGAAAAAATTGCAGAAGTTACCAAAACTTTTTTTTAAAGGTAAAGCCCCCTGCCCCAGTATTTCAGAAAACATGTTCACCTAATTCTGAGCATTTGCTTATGGGAGTGCTACATTATCATGGAGTGACCTGAGAGAGTTCCTTAAATTACTATCCATTTCATGAAAAAAAGCATTTTTTACATCTTATAGATGCAGAGAATAGGCTAGTAGCCACTGACAATTAAAACAATTTAACAACAATGCAGTTACTCTGATTTACTTTCTGCGTCACTGAAAAAAATGCCTCTCCATTCTCAAAAGCAAAAAACATCATATATAAACAAATGATGGAATAATGTAAAGAATATCACTTGTCCCACTTGTCCCATTAAAACTTTTGTGTAGAGAAAAACGACCAGTGTAACATTTGTGTATCACATTTTTCTGACATAAAGGTGGAGGTTTTTCTTGACTGGTCCCTTTTATAAGTAAGGCAACAATTTATGTTCAAGGCAAAATTCAATCTCAAGTTAGCTGACAGCCATCACACTTCTGACAATACCTGAAATATCTTCATTTTGTTGTCTACTCATTACAGTAAAATTTCAGTTGGAGCTCTAGACAACCTGATTTAATACTGCACCTCTGATTCTTTTGGCTTAGAAGCTTATTCTGATGTGAACCTGATGCCAATATTGAAGACAGCAAAGCCCGTGTATTTGAAGTGCTGTGAGAATTATGACAGCCGTTAACTAAGTTTGCAGGGTGGTGGTGGCTAAAAGAGAGGCTTTCAAACATAAACCGGCTCTTTCCTGCCTGACTCAGAAGTGACTCAAGAGATTAAATTTTGCCTTATGTTGCCTGTGCTTCCAGGACCTAAAGTTTACCAGCGACGTTCTAATGAAGTGGCTTATTTTTAGCTGACAGAAGCTCCTTAGAGAAAAAACAAGCCATGACTTCCATTTCACATTTACTGTAAGACTTATGAGCTATTTAGGATCCTTCTGGGTTGCTGTAACGGATTAGAGGTTCCTGGCAAGTCAGTCAGCACTGAGGCACCAAATACAATGTCAACATTGCTGTTAGACACATGGAGAAATTTTTATTGTCAAAGAAAGGAGGATGTATTGACCATAGCATAAACCAGCAAACAATCAAAAAAACCCTCGCCATCATTATTTGGGATATTCACAGGTATAGCCATTTGGCCAGACAGACTAATATAAACCTACAAAGTCAGAAAACAAAAAAAAGAGTTGGAAGAAAAGAGAAGGACTGAGTGAGACAAATTCCCGGGTGTAAATAGGGCAGTTCTCCACATAATTATTTACTATAGACGGGTTATCTGTTAATCATCCACTGGAAATATTACAGCCCTTTGAATACAGACACAGTCAGCAATATAGCTTTACTTATCTGTACAACAGGGGGCAAAATCCCCAAGAGTGCACAAAGTAGCAAAAGTAATCCGTTTCCCCACCACATTCACCACCCTAAGTTAACCTAAAAATGCTATTATGCCCTACTTGAAAAGGCTTGTGAGCAGCTATCTGCGTGACAAGCAAGGATCACACGCCAACATTTCCTCAGCTGGTTAAACCGCAAGCTCTCGGCATGGCTACATGGGAGCTGGTAACCTTATCGGCTGCTAAAACAGATCTGTGTTCCTATTTTAAGGTGCAGAGCTCCTTGCTCTGCAATGCTCAGCTGAACTGATCTTCATACCTACCCTTATTTATGTGCTGCTAACCTTAGGAAGCAGTTGTCGACGTTGTGACTAGGAAGTGCATCAAAGTCAGATGTCCTCTGCAAGAGCTGGAGCTTTGCTTGGCTCTTTCAAAAGTCACAGCCTAAACTGGCTAGTGATTTTATGAAGAGACAAACATGCAGTCAGCATTTCCCCTCCTTTGCTGAAGCAAAATGTCCTGCTTTAGAAACCCCCTGACTTTATCCGACTGCTCCCAGGTTTTGTTCTCATCCCTGCTCATGGGTTCCCTCAAACACTGTAATGTTGTGTTTCCACATCAGCTTTAGTAATGATGACCACTGACAGCATGCCGATTAATCAGCTCTTGCTCCCCTTCCTGTTACCCTGATCACATCTCTATTTTTTTTTTCCAGCTCTCATACTATCAGTAGCCCCACAAGAATCAGCAAAACTTATCTGTATAATTTGTTTTCTAACAGCAAGCTGTAATTTGAACTATTGTTTACTCTTCTGCTAGATTTTGGGTGCTTTTCAACTACAAATGGCATGAAAGGCGGAGTAAAAAGATATGTTGCTTCTAGCCGCAAATCTGAACAGCAAAAGTCAACCTCACTTGCATCTCTCAGAGTTCAGCTGCTGCTCCGTTTGCTCCAAGCTGCCCAAGGGGCCAGTCCTCCTCCCGCACCCAAGCCCTCCTGCAACCCATGGCAACCAGTCTGGCAAAATGGCAGGAGGAAGAGCGGGGAGGGAAGCAGCATAAAGGGCTAATGCTAAGTTTACAGACTGTTACTACCTGACAGTATTTTCTTTCAACATAACATACCCCACTATTTGAGTTTTATCTTTGTTTGAAAAAGGGTATTTCATATTTTAAAGGGGGAAAAAAAATCTTCTTGTCAGAGTTCTTTGCAGCGGGGTGTTTAGTGAAGGACAAATGCCACTGGAAAAAAGTGCCTTTGTTTTTTTTCAGTCAAAATATTTTGAACTGAAGGAATGTGAAAATATTCAGCAGGACCTTCTTAGCTTTACCATAAGACCTCAGTAGCTCAGACAAGATTACATTTTATAAACATCAGGTGGAAATCCTGATTATGGCTTCTATTTGCAGTGTGCCATCACCAGAAGCAAATATTTGGAGATACAAGGCCTTTTGTTGACTTAACACTCTTGAGGGATGCTATGGAATAATTTAGGTGTTTACTTTAGAAGGCTGAATAAAGGTCAAATGAATCCTTAGGAAAAAATCTCTAGTACCATATACTACTCATATGTTCCTTGTGGGGTGATTTAAGAATCTAGGATTTCTATCTAACATAATTTTAGGCAATAATATCTATCATATATATAATATATATATCATTATAATATATATATAATATATATGATAGAGAGATATATATCATACAGACAATATAGAGAGATATATCTGTCTAGGCACAAATATAACTCTAGGCAATGACTTTTCTGAGGAAGGCTGGGTTCAGTATTGTTCCTGCAATAATGACAATTAAGGACACGATTATTGCAGATTAGTGTTTGGTGTACATAGTGATTCATACAAAAAATATCCTTAGTAGGTTTGTCCTCATCTTAATGTATTAATATTATTTGCACTATTCTGAGTTAATGTGCTGCAAGTCTAGGCTGGTTATAAAGCAATTTTGCTTGTATGCTTTTGTTCCTGCCTCCCCCTTTCCATTAGAAAATACTCTGGCAGGATGAAACTGGTATGCTTTATATCAAAACTGGGGTTTTCCTGAAAATAAAAAGCAAAAACAGCTTATAAGAAACATTTGGCTTAACACAAAGTTAAGTATTTCATGGAAACTATTAGTAAGGAAAAAGGAATGATAAGCTATGGAGGAGTTTGTTTTTTTTCTTTCCCGGTAGTCTAGCGTTTGCTATATTCTCCCAGAATACCAAAACAATGTATTCTGGCAGTGTGTTAAATCATCAGAGTACGCAATATTTTGAGACTTAGACACTGTTTTAAGTATAAAAAATCTACAAATAATCATTGAGGTAGCAGGAAAAAAAGACAATTACTCTATATCCTGTGACTAGGGCACACATTCTCTGAACATCTCTCTAGATGTCTACAAGATCTCTCTCTGCAGATTTGGCTGATTGTGCGAAGCAGAACACCATCCACAGCTGAGACGAAGTGCAGCCAACCTCAGCTGCCACCGCCCTTTGGTTAGAGTTCTGATTAACTAAGCAGAACCTATGGATTTAAGTCATTCCAGATCCAGAAGTAAATCAAACAACTCATCCACCACATCCGAAAGGAAGACTAACACACTGGGCTTTTTGATTAAAAAGTGTCTCCTCCCTCTGCAAACACATGAACCTTTTGTTGTATGTTTTCTCTGTCATCATACCCCAACAAGTTTGACTGCATTTAATAAACAGTTTGGGAATGTCTGAAATCATGTATTTTAATGAATTTTACTATTCACTCCTGCCCTCCCCCACATCACCCTAGCCAAAAGAAACTAATGTGCTAAGACTTGGTATGTATGCGCATGTCCTAACCAAAACCTCGATTTACCTACAAGATTATTTTCATATTAATTTAATTATCACACACCTATTAAAATCCTGTAAAAGATATTTATCTTAAATCCTGTGGCAAGAATAGTTGATACAGCAGAGTAACCAGGACAGTTAACAAGACCATGTGCCCCGCACAAAACATGGAAAATGAGCAGCTCCTTTATCTACTACTGTTTGAGAACACTACCTACTTGTTTATTTTAAAAAACAATCATGCTGCCTTCTGGTAACAAAATTATTGTTTAAGCGGAATTTGTATCGAAGTTAACCACCGTAGTTTTTGAAAGTATGACACTAAAGATAGGTGAGCTCTTAGTTTAACCAGGGCACACCCAGACGTGTGACATTCAGTGAAAGGCACCAGGATCTTACTTAATGCCACCAGATCCTCTTTGAAAAACACAGTGCCAGAGTCTGTTTTGCTTGCCGAGCCTTCTCCTTTCCCCCACAGTGGCTCTCGGCACTCCTGCAGGCCTTTGGCACTAGTTGTTTTCTCATTATACTTTTCTGTGTCCCAGGTGAAAATTCTAATTCATTTAAAGCAAACAAAATAGAAGATTAGTCTATAGATAATATATTAAAAAAAACCCCACCAAAAACGGGACTTCTCAGAATTATATATTTTACCTTTTTGAAGCTGTCACAAACACTGACTGTTCATGAACTGTTAAGCCAAAAAATATCCTGATTTATTCGCAGTTTGGATCTCAGCTTTGTCCTGATACGAAAGAGAAAAATCTGTCAAAATCTCATAAGCCCTCAGAGTGAGATGACATTACTTCTCGACCAGCTGTAGGAAGCTGCTCCTTCTACTGAGAAGGTTTCCCTGAGACTCACAGCCACCTGCCTCTCCTACTCCCATCCATCCCTTGATTCCCTCTCAGTATTCAGAACTGAATCAACTCCTGAATCAACCGTGCTTCAGAACCACATTCCCAGGCAGCTGATCCGACAAGGTCTTGTCAGTACAATGAAAACTTTGACCATCAGAAATCAGCTAGGATTTCACTAGTCCTTCTCATTTCAGTCCTTGACAATAAACTATTCTGCCTCTACCAGAGCAAAAGAGTTACTGCAAGATGGTCTTGATGTGAAATGATGATGTCTTGATGGTCTGAAGATTACTGCACAGCTGGGCTTAGAGAAGGCAAGATAAAGAGCTGTAGAAATTCCCAGTACTCATACTTCGGAAATCCCAAACATTTTCTGCCAGGAAAGAAAAAAATACCTAGCATGTTACACTTAATAAGCATCCATACAACCATGTCCACTGTATATCTTACTGTATTCCAGCTTTTGTATTTTTCTAACTTCATTTGTGTACAACTGCTTTTAAGTGTTCTCTGGCTCCAGATGATCGGTGACCTACCAGGGATTATACATACAAATAGAAATACTGCTGTGAATACAATGAACTGGAATTCAAATAAAATCTTCTCCCTCTCCCTATAGCTTTTGAGTCTGTGTGTGGCTTCCTATCTGAAGAGTTTCATATAAAAAGCGGTGGAAAAAAACAGGTCTAACAAGATTTGAAGTTTATCTCGACAGATCTGTTCTTGACTGAGTTTTAAACTGAACTCCTTGCATACAAACTTGGCGGGTCATATTGGCACAAAGCAGAGCATGCTTCTGAAATCTTGGAGGAAATAAAGGCTGTCCTCTACACACAAAGACTCTAAATTGTAATCTAGTGATCACTTACTTGGCTCTGAGCTTTACCCACATTCACGCTCAAGGAGATTAAATGTAGTAGCTAATAGTTTGGTCAACCAACATGAGAAGCCTAACCATATCAGACTAACAGATCGCTTTCCAGATTTTCATCCTACGAAAATGTATGAGGAACTGTTACCACAGCAGTGTGACTCCTGTTTTTCTTTGATATTTCCAGCCTGAGTGTTATTTTGAAGGAATGTGCTATTCCACCTGCACAGCCAGTATGCTCAAATTAAAGCAGGGCTTTTTATGAGGAAGTGAGCTTCTAAGATAATAATTGCAGCACTGAAGTCCTTTGCTTGAGGTCTCCTGGTGGTCTACATCCTTTGTTCTTCCAGAAAATTAAGTCCATAATTCCTAGAATTAGATTCTAAATTTTCTGGAAAATATTACTTATGAGTGACTAAGAACTGAGAAAGCAGCTTCTGAGCTGAGGATGGAGAAATCCTCAAAAGTGGCTAGGCAGCGTACAGCTAAGCGTAAATGTTGCTGGCAGGCCAGGACCATAAATCTCAAGATGTGAATGCCAAACAGATATATTTATGCTGTATCTCCTTACTAATTTACTGGCATTGTATTCTCATTCTTTTGTTACGAATACAGTCTTCAGCAGGTTATTTTTTGTGTGTTCCACAATGAAGTTGCATGTGGCATAATCTGTACAAATTACTGCTATTTGGCTACCTTTTCTACTCTCCTGTCAGACGAGTATCAGGAAAAAAAAAATCAAACTGCAATTGGTTTCACATTAGCTCTTTATACATTTTACAAAAAGAAAAAAACCCTTTCAGGAAATCATAAGGGAACAAACGCATTACAAAGCTACTTTTTGAAGAGTCCATGGTAGTGTATTTGCCATTACTAATCACTTCTCACAGGGATTTAACTGCTGTCTCTCATACCGCTCTGGAGACAGAGGACTCCTTTGGATGGATTGGTCTATAAAAAAAGCCAGAAAATGGGGAGAGCCAAGCAGTCAATTTCTACTGAAGAGCAAACCTCTTTGTCACATTTGGGCAAAGTCACTCCTGAATTATCTATTATATGGAAACTTGATTAATATTTATACTTTACAGAACACTCTGTTACTCTCCTTTTCAAATAAATTGGACAGGCAGTTTGTTATTGATGCTCATATCTCAGAAGCTAGGGAGACTTACTTCAAAACTTATCTGAAGTATTGAACATTAAAAATCATATAACTTGAAAGAAATCCATCTTTCTGTTATTCTATTTTCCTAATAGGAACAGGGATAGAGAAGACTAGGACAACTAGTATCTTCAAACCAGCTGGATAAAACAAATCAATAGAATTTTGTTAACTAGAATATCCAGGCTTTTTAATTTGTACTGATCTTCTTACTAGCTCTGGGAATTGGAAAACATCTTCAATGCAACACACACTGCAAGTCTGCCCCCGGCAGAAGATGGGGAGGGGCTCTGCTCAGAAGTACTTTCTGCGCCCCTTTACACAGCCAGAACCAAGAAGCGGTTCCAGGTTTCCACGCACGCGTCTCCGTGCATCCTTCCTGCTTCCCTGGTTGCTGAAATGCAAAAGTGACCATCCTCAGGGACTTTGGTACTTTCATTTGTGGATGCTGCCAAAATGATTAGAGAGGAATTGAAATATTAATAGAATACTTATACTTCTAAATTTCCTTTACTATGTACATACATAGGTTTATGCGTGCAGAGTTGTGAATGCGCTATTTGTAATAAGGTCATTAATGAAGTCAGTTCTTTCACGCTTAGTGACTTCGCACAATACTACTGGGCTTTCTTAGTTTTCCACCCACCAGTACTAACGCTGAATTCCCCAATGAGTACTTGCCCAGCTGTGACAAATTAAAACTCTATCAGATCAGTTCATAATAATACCTGAATGGGGAATGGAAACCAGTGGATTTTGGTTTCATTACTGTAGACTTTTGCTTCACTTTTAATTTACTTAAAATAAGCATTACAATATAAAAGCTTAATACAGTATTTACACACTGATTTTTACTTACTAACTACTGTGTGAAAAATTCCTTAACAATTGTGCCAGCGTAAAACCCAGGAAAAAGCTGACATCTGTACGGCCTTGGTCTGCTTTGTGCTCCTTCAGTTTCTGCCTCTACCACACACCAAGCAAGCCACCCTTTGCATTGTATATTCATAATATGATTCTCCAAAACATTCAAACCCATTAGCCTTCTTTCACAACTCCTTTTGGCGTAGGATGGGCTTTGTTGTTTTCCTCTAGTCCTCTCGTCAAGCTCAGAAGCTGCTTTGGTACTTGCTCAAGGTCCTCTCTTTTCCCTGTGTTTCACGGAGCTGATCTAATAACATGCAACTCTTTATATTCCCCCGAAGCCCAAAGCTGTTGATTAACTTAGGAGGCACCTGAGGTTTCTAAGACCCATAGCACAGCCTTTAAAGTTTCCCAGGCATTAAAGGCACATCTGTTTTGATGCTTAGGACCTAGCTAATACCAAATCATGCCTAAACCCGATCAGAATCCAGAACATCCACATTCCTCTCCTTCTGCCCCTGAGGAGAGCTCTGTCTACCAGGCATTCTCAGGGAACACCTACTGAGTATCAACAGGATCAGGTGTCTCAGGAAACATAATGGCAACCACAACAGCTTTAAAAATAAAAGCTAATTGCACCACTTCCCTCTTTATTCCCTACCACGATTGCTATAATGTTAAGGGCTGGCATCCTGGAGAGATGTGCTAGGCTCCGATTCTTGCTTTCAGTAGTTTTTTTTCACTCCACATGCAGGTGATTGTAAAGTATTGGCTCTGTCCTTGGGACAACATCTATAACCTTACTCTCTTCTTTTCAGGCAAGTAGCATAACTACTTGGCTCCAGAATCAAGTCCAGGTTTTTTTATTCTCTCAGATTTTATCCTCATCAGCGTGACTGATCGCAGACAAAGGGAGACAGTCCTGACCAAACCAAAAATCTATTTCCTTGAAAGGTGACAGCCACAACCCTGACCCTACATAGGTACAAATAAAACCAAATTCCTGCTTACAAAGAAAGTCCTGTGACCTAACTGATTATTGCATTAGAGGGACAGTATCATGAAAGAGACAGGGAGAGAAAGAGAGGGAGAAGCAGAGAGAGATGGCATCTAGAAAAACACTACCCTTATAGCTTAGTTTCTTTACTGATATCTTCTCAAGCTGACAGGCTGAAATATTGTAAAAATGGGCAATTTTTCAGGTATAAGGTTTAGAATTTTAGAGCAGAACTGTGTTTCCTTTACAGCTCTGTTAGGCTTTAGAGATTTCTTTTTCCATGTAAGGCAGTCCCATTCAGAAATACATTTACTTTCATCAGCAGAAACAGCTGCATATGGGGCAAAGTGGAAGGCAATAATCAGGAGTACAGCTTTTAAAGTTTGCTGGGAGCATTGCTCACAACATTTTCCTGACTAAGGGTTTGATGAGTATACCTGCTTTGAGTTAGGGGTATCGTTTCTAAGTGTTGTGGTTTAACTCCTGTAGGCAGCTGAGCACTGCACAGCAGAAACCAGTACACCAAGCCAGGTTACACTGCCTGGGTCCAAGTATTTTATTTTTAATATATAATTTGCTATAAAAAAATACACAAGATTTTGCAGTCTTCAGATTGTAGATTCACATACTAAGCAGTGGTCTCAGTCCTATAGAGATTTGTAATGGCTGTTTAATGAATGAGGATTTGAGCTTATGAATACACTAATAAGTCTGTCAGAAAACCAAGACTCAAACTTGAGTTTTATAAGCACCTAATATCTTGCTCATCAAATTATTTTGCTTCTTCCTTACCATCCCAGCTCCTGAAGTTAATTTTTTTTAACACTTCTACGTTTTTATTTTGCTTATTCTGATCTGTAAAGTGCTGTCAGGTGGCTCACGGCTACCAAAGAATACTTTTTCGACGTATAGGAGTGTTTTAAGTACTGCTGTACGCAGCTTTAAAATGTTTTGGAAGTATTCTTGCCTTCAATGTCTAGATTATACATACAAAGAACACTTCTAGAAAGAACCCTTAGAAAACAAAGCAGTCCATGTCTTAGCTATGATTCCAGCAACAAATAAAACTGAGCAATTAAACGATGTGGGAACATGTACCATTTGCGTTTCCAAGGGAATTTCACGTGTTCAAGCTGTACTACCATTAGCGTTGGTCAGCTTTACACCGAGGTATTTGTGCATACATAGTAGAGGGTTTTTTTGTACATAATTTTACATATATATATAAACCTGTTGCGGAATTAGCATCCTGCTCAATGATTTTCAAGTTCAGTATGAAGTATCTCGTTAAGTCATATAAACGGGCTTGATGATGTGACATTTCCAGTGTCACTTTCGTTTTGAAGTTTAAGACCATGTCGCTTAAGACGTGAAAGTAATGGGTTCTCTGTTCTCTGTCTTCTACTTACAGCTGCCAACGTTCTTTCTTTCTGTAACTTTCACAAATGAGGATGGCTGGTTGTCTGGCCTGTTCAGACGTTCCTAGCCATAAAAATGAAATCCAGAAATATTCTTCCAATAAAGAAAGTCAATACTGAAATAATAAAGATAAAAATTGGTAAATTAATCAACAGGACATCTTCTGAATAATATGTAAGTTAATGAGTGATTGAAATTAAAATAACAAAGAAATACCAAGCAAAACCTACTTGCCTCTTAGTTATAAAGGTCAAGAAGAGGCACATATGTTTTCCAGATTTCCAGTAACTGTAATGAGGACTTCCAAGGGAAATGCAGAAATACGTAGTAATACATATGAGAAGAGGCAAAACCTAAACTCTTCAAAATCCATGCACAAACTAAGTATAAAATTATTAAATTAGATTTTGAGATGAAGTGTCCAGAATAATTAACGGGTAAAGCCAAAGATTACTTAAAGAAGAAAATTCCTTGACTGGTTTGCGTTACAAAATCTGCTTACATGTTTCCTAACTCATTGCGTTCAGTAGTAATAGGAACAAACTGAAGATACATTTTAGAAATCTTGAGGAAACAACTGACATAGATTGGGTCAACTAAAACTTATTGCAACTTAGTTTCAAGTCTGTTAAGGAACCTCTAGGGTTTATAGTGTTTCAGGTAAGGTTTATTATTCTCCACAAAAGCTGGCAGATGGTTTCACAGATCTTCTAGTGGCAAAGATGGTTTAAGAGTTCCACTGTGCTCAGGGGTGTTCGTTCTAGTGGGTGATGGGCAGGATGTTACTGCCTCAGAAACTGTGCTGATTCCCTGCTTGTGGGCTGTGTTGTAAACCCAGATTAATTCTCTAACGGTTTTTAATTATTTATTTTTAAAATTACAGTCTTTCTGAAGTCAGAGGGGGACTCTGAGATAAAGCCTACCTTTGGAGAGCTTGTTTCATGGAGTCAGATTCGGTTTAGAAATCCTGCCATATTTTGCAGTCACCTGGAGTTGAGAACCGCAGTGCTACAGTTAACCCAAGAGAAAAGGAGGATTCCCCCTTCTCTGTGAGCCCATCTCCTTTACAACAGCGAGTGCAGCTGACACAGAACCACACCCTCAGAAAAAGGTGAGAGACAGAGCAAAGACAACTTGGGTGAGCAGCAGCACTTTCTGTGGGAAACACAAGAAGAAGAAAGACTTGTTTTTATGAGTGCAAATAAAGCTGTCTCCTGCTGCTTGACTTCCTCTACTGTTGAAAAGGACAGTTCTGCTCGTTCCTTATTAGTTTTCTTTAATAAATACATAAGTCTCCCATCAATTCTTCAAATAAGAAGAAATCTGAGATTTTGTGGTTATCTGCTTGACTGAGAAAAGGCATTTCCAGTTATGAAAATTATATTAATTGAATTCCTAAACTCCTTCAGGCTGAGCATTTAAGACACAAGTTAAACTTGCCAAAAAAAAAAAAAAATCCGCAATCCTACTTATTCTGCTTATGTACTCTGCTCTGTAGCTTTAGGTTTGGTTGTTTTTTTTTTTGTTAGGCTTTAACATTTTATTTTTATTATCTGTGTTATAACTGTTTCTGGTAGTTTACATCCTCTGTTCTCAGGACTGCTGTACTGCCTTTTCTGTTTGGATGCTTCTGATGAGCAAATAGCAAACAAACTCAGCTAAAGGGTTTCACAATTTGCTTCTATCAGGACTCAGCTTTCAATTGTGAAGAATTATAAAATCACAGTACTAATAGATGCTAAATATGGAAATGTAAACAAGTATCTAAACAATCAATAGTGCTCTGTCACTAGACTCGGAAAATGCTTGTTCTCTGGAAAGGCCTTTCTCCCTTGTGTCCAAAAACATAAAAGGCAGCTTTTTTACTTTTTGCTTGTCAACATGTTAATCTCAGATACTAAAACATCCTGATGTTTTCCTATATGTATCTCTGACAAAAAAAAAAAAAAAAAAAAAAA
>Ga0065711_1038584_pt1 | contig 18617 bp, 9 predicted proteins | sample Hoacrofraction12_FD_59098 | JGI IMG/M metagenome (GOLD analysis project Ga0065711, IMG submission 59098) | Hoatzin crop microbial communities from Cojedes, Venezuela - Epithelial fraction 12 v2 (version 2) | ecosystem: Host-associated > Birds > Digestive system > Esophagus > Crop | place...
AAGGAGACTCCACAGCCTCCCTGGGCAGCCTGTTCCAGGGCTCCATCACCCTCAGAGGGAAGAAGTTCTTCCTCATGTTCAGACGGAACTTCCTGTGCCTCAGTTTGTGCCCATTGCCCCTTGTCCTGTCGCTGGGCACCGCTGAAAAGAGTTTGGCCCCATCCTCTTGACACTCACCCTTCAGATATTTATAAGCATTTATAAGGTCCCCTCGCAGCCTTCTCTTCTTCAGGCTGAACAAGCCCAACTCTCTTGACGAGTCTTTCCTCATAGGAGAGATGCTCCAGTCCCCTCATCATCCTCATAGACCTCCGCTGGACTCTCTCCAGTAGCTCCTCATTTCTTGAACTGGGGAGCCCAGAACTGGACACAGACGTGGCCTCACTAGGGCAGAGTAGAGGGGAAGGAGAACCTCCCTCGACCTGCTGGCCACACTCTTCTTAATGCACCCCAGGATCCCACTGGCCTTCTTGGCAACCAGGGCACACTACTGGCTCATGGTTAACCTGTCATTCACCAGGACACCCAGGTCCCTCTCCACAGAGCTGCTCTCCAGCAGGTCTGCCCCCAAGCCTGTACTGGTGCCTGGGGTTGTTCTTCCCCAGGTGCAGGACCCTGCACTTGCCCTTGTTGAACTTCATCAGGTTCCTCTCTGCCCAACTCTCCAGCCTGTTCAGGTTTCACTAATGGCAGCACAGCCTTCTGGTGTATCCACCACTCCTCCCAGTTTGGTGTCACCAGCAGACTTGCTGAGGGTACACTCTAACTCTTCATCCAGGTCACTGATGAAGAAGTTGAATAAGACTGGGCCCAGTACTGACCCCTGGGGGACACCACTAGTCACAGGCCTCCAACTAGACTCAGCGCCGCTGATGACAACCCTCTGAGCTCAGAGGTGTTCACAAAAATTCTGGTACAAAAGTAACACCAAGCTTTTTAATGCTCTTCCAAAATGCATCACACTTTTTCTATACAACGTCCTCCACTACCTTACAGAACAAGCCTTCTGGATTGTATGCAAGAAGCTAAAAAGCTAAAGAAATACTGTCACAGTCAAATACAGCCCAGCTTTTGCTTATCTCAGAAGTTGTTTTGGGACTTCCTGTGCTTCTAACATTAAAACTAGGGGGAACCAAACCAAATACACATTTACGGGCTCCAAAACAATTAAGGTCAAACCACAGAAACTACCGCTCAATATTAAAACAGACATGATATACAGAAGTCTCTGAAATTATGGCAGTATTGAAACTAAGACAATCCTGCAGCTGTGATCATGAGTGTGTGATAGCAATTATCAGATAATTGATCAGTTTCAAATTCATCAACCTGAAAAAAGCACAGCTAATTGCTAGCAGACATCAGGAAGTGCAAAGAGGAATTAATATTTCAACATTGTTTTAAATGATACCTTTAAACATACCTTTAAATGATGTTTTATGTAAAATATACAAACCTCATCTGAAACATTATTATTGCTGATTTAATCTGCACATTTCAGATCTTCAGCACATCCAGGACCGACAATGCTTGGCATTTACAGAACACAATTGACAAGATGACTCATTGCAAGGAATAGCTTACCACTGACTAACATATTGAAGGGTTCAGATGCTGTGCCTGCCGGCTCAACCAGTCACTACTGGCAACTTTGAGCAGTAAAGCCCCACAGCATAATTTCCTTCTTATTTACATTATCTCAGGATGTTTGGCTGTCTGATATGGTACGCAATTTGTCAAACATCCTTAGAAAAATTAGGTATTGTAAGTAAAATAGTAATTCATACTGTTGTAAGCAAGGTATGTAGGCAAGTTTACTTTGTGGCTGGCATTGTAGATGTGGCTGACACAGACTACTAACATAGCTGCAAATGCAACTTTTCATATCAGACTCCATAGTGCAGAAACAGCCATACAAGTGACCCTCTAGATTCAAGGTAACGCCAGATTTTTTTTTCTGATGTGAAAAGGTTTTCTACCTCGTCCTCACCATCTTTCTTATGAGAAGAGAGGCTGGGCAGACAGCTCAATGCTGCCATCTCTCTCCGCAGCTCAGATTAGCAGCTCTGGTAGTTCTCAAATCAAGACAAACACTGCTCTGGCAAACACTTACCTACCGCATCATCACAGAACGTACAACCAGCTACTTGCACACAAATACGTGCACAGAGTCATTACCACCAGAGCAAACAGCTCTTCGATGTTTCTATAAACTTTTACCCCGTTGTATTATTCTCAGTACAGAATTATAAATTGAATACTGCAAACAGAATCCCAAAATGTTCTCTCAGAGCCAAAACACAGGTGCACATCCAGCCACCATCGTGCTCAGTGAGAGACAGGCTGCATATCTTGATGCCTCAGCATCTCGCACCAGGTAAAGCACAGCCTTGTTCTTACAAGGCAATGCTGAATCAGAAGCTTACATGCATTTTAACCAAGACACTGCCTTTGATTCTTCATTCAGAGCAAATAATTTCCTTCTTGGATTTATAAAAGGGAAGGTAACTGAGAAAAAATTATCCAGCCATTGACAAGTTTATGTTCAATATCTCTGTTATGCTCTTCTCTCTCTGAATACCAGACTTTTTCTGCTATGACATGACAAGACTATTCTCAGTTTCCACCCACACTAGACTGTCCTCTCTTTCCACCCACACCAACCTCACACCCATTACGATTAAAAGAGATGAAAACATGGCACACAAGCACTGTCTCTGAAGAGGCATCTGTCCTGTTTTCTTCTGGTGAACATAACTTGTCTTTGATGAGTTATCATTAAAGTAAAATAATCAAGTAAAAATTGTTTTAAGAACAAGTACAGGTATAAAATCTGCAGTCTGAAAGATGGATTTTCTTCATCATACAACTATTTGGCCAAACCCTCTGAGGCAAACAACTGAGCATTCTCCTGGCCCTCCATTTGTTTAGCTCAGCAGACATCAGCAGCAGGTCCTGCAGAAAACAGAAACTGATCCTTTAGGAACGCTTCAGTTAGTCTCATGGATGAAGTCAGGATTTTGTTTGTTAGGCTTTTTTTTTTTTCTTTATTTTCAATGCAGTTGATGTTAAGTTCAGAATCGGTAAACAGAGAATCATCAACAACTGCTTGAAATGCAATGGATGGTTCGAGATCACTGAATTGCTGAGGTCCTGGAAGGCAGTACCTCACCTCAACCCATCCTTGAAACCCTGGAAAAAGAAATATTTATTGATTACTGGTCGTTTTTGTTCTTAAGTATTCCCCAAAACAAAATTAACAGATAAAAGTAATTTTCATTGATAGTAATTACCACAAAGCACTATCGCTGTGTAGAAGGGATAGTGAAGTTGCAAGGTCTCCAAAGACAGGAAACACTACAGCTAACTTAGTAACTCTTATTCTCTTCCAAGTATGTTTCAGGGCAGATCCCGCTACGGGGACACATGCTTCTAACTCGTGCAAGTTTATAATCTGCCTTGAACAATAGTAGGTGAGGTATGCATTCTGCACCTTCTTACCTGCCCCTAAATCAAGGCATAAAGGACAGAGTGGACTTGAACCACAGCTCAGTTTAACCTATCTATCCACAGCCACGAGAATAAACCCCATATCTAACCCATTTTTCGAAATACCAAGTTCACAAAGAAGGTGTTCACACCTTTTTCACAGTTGTTCACACCTTTTTCACAATTATGTTCTTGTTTCACTTTCCTTGCAGGGTATCAAAAAAAGAAGAAAAAACAGACTAATTGAAGACAATTATTTGAACACATCTATAGATACAAAACAAAATATAGCGTACTCCACACTGCTTAAAGTAAGCATGATTCAGAAAGTATTATAAGGTAACCGGTCACTGTGTTGTAGACCAAAACCAGTCTTTCATTACACGACCACATGCTACCTTTTCATAAAATCTGCCTCATCCAGCACAAAGAGAAGATCCAGTCTGTATCAAAGCAGCATTTTGCAGTGAAGGCAACTTATCTGTAGAATACCAGCATTATCTGCAGTGTTCCCCAGCTAAAATATTCAGATTGTAAACACCAGTAACTGAAATTTTAAAGTGATGAGACAGGCAAACCTTATTTGAAAAATATTCAAAAGAACAGAATGAACAAAAATAACACCAGATAGAATATGGTCTAATCTGGAATAACACCTTTAATACATCAGACACGACTGATACAAAAATGTCCAAGAGAAAATGGATTTCAGATACCTCTTGCTACCTAAATTCTCAGTATCACAAAGGCTGCTCGGTCTTACTAATAATATTGTATAGTAAGCACATACATGGAAGACCCTGCTTTTAAGTAAGACCCTGTATTGACAGTAAGTGTGACCAACCCATTCTTCTGTCCAGCTCTCTTACTTAAACTCGACTGTGATACAAAGATAGATATAAATATTATGCCCTGGGCAATGGTACATCTCTAGAAAAAAAGATACAATTCCTGAAAAATCGTAAACGTACCCTTTGGGAGAGGGAAGGAAGGTCAACAATTTAGGAGAAAAAGAAAACTCACAGAGAAATGTCAACATCTCTTTTAACAAACTAAGATATACCACAACCAATCACATATTTTCATCTCCACCTCTTTTTTAAAAAAACATAACCAAACAAGTAGGTTCCCCACACAGTACCATATACAATGCAATGAGCCTCAGAGTGGCTGGTAACTTCACATTTCAGCATGTCTGTACAAGAATTGTTGTCTCCTCACATGGCAGCAATATCAAAAGCTCCAGCGCCCAAGTCACACAGGGTCTGTGACACAGAGCCGCTCCACAACCATAATCCGAACTATCTATTGAATACTGTCTGTATACTGACCTTTGGCTTCTGTCTCCAGTTTTGGAGGTACAACAATGAGCATATATGCAGTAGTAAGCCTGACAGCTTCCTCGCCTCTGGCGTCAGACTAACTCCACCACAAGTACTTCAAATACTTTTTGTTACTCACTTCCCTGCTCAGCTCCTGTTCTCCTGTCTTAAGTGACTAAACAGAAAACCTCCATTCAAAGTCCACAAATGGAATACTAAACTTTGTTAGCCTGTTCCAATAGCAAAGCAAAGGTACAGGAATTGCTTACAAGACACAGGTTTTTTTCTCAGCTGTTGTGCACAAACGTTGGCTTCTTTTGTCCAGATAGGTGCCATGACCCCCTTCTGAGCACTTCTTGAAATCACATTTCTTGAGGGAAAGCCATACATAAAAGGCTGGGACTGGACAGAACGAAGCTCCTGCCCTGGTCAGTGCAATCAGTGCAGTATCTACCAGGTTAAGTCTTTCCCAGAGATCTACAGGAGACTAGATCACACGGGCCTCCTTTGAAGAGCCAACCAGCTGCTCCACCCCCTCCACAAACAGGTTGCGTTGATCATTACCTCGTGTTTCAACAGCACTGATGCACTTTCTGATGACTGCGAACCCTATCTTATCCAATTGTGCACCTACAAGGAAAGAAAATTTTTGAAAAGTTTTAAAGCACCATTACAATTTTGTCCTTCACTGAAAAATAAGGCTGGACTTCACATAGGTAGTACTTCTCAGGCAAAACTGTAGATATTCTGGAATGGGAATACTTCATCACTTTTTCTAGAGAAATTCCTTTTTTCTCCTTCACAACCCTGCCTAACCCGAGTGGAGGCTCATTCAGGAGGTAGTGGCTTCACTGAATCTCCTCACAGCAGCAGCCTTTGAAGAACGGGATCTCTGATTAGGTACATAGGTTGGCAGATGCAAAATGGAGCTTAACAATACTTACTGCAACATCGACAACATCTGAGAGAGTTAACCAAATGGGACAAGGAAGTACTCATGATGAGAAAACATAACCATCAACAGCAGGGCTTTTAGTGAGTCCTACCCTAAGCCAAAGAAATTCCCACACTAAAGATAAAGGACACACGTATATCATTTCACAGCAGTTAATGATCTGGCTACATAAAAGCAGATGCATTAACAGGAGAACAGCTGAGATCCAGCATTCCTTTGTTGTTCCTATCTTCTTTTTCTTCACATCAAAACTTCATTTAAAAGCTTATATTGCAAAACTGCCCTTCCCCCAAACATCTGTCCTTGCTCCTGGGGAGTTGGTCTTGTACCATGAAAATAAAAAATCTGTGGAAAAACTTCTATTAATAACACCAAGATCCAGCTTTAACCAACAACTTCATATAAAACAAGGGCAAGCAATAAATTGCCTGATAAGGCAAGAAGGATAACTGTTTTCACTCATATACTTTGCTAACAGAAGAAAGCCAATGTCATTTAAAGAAAGACGTCTCTTCTACTTCCATATTATGCTTTACATTTTAAATACATGCATTCAGGTTTTTTGCTGACCTTTACGTTCAGCTGTGATTGCTTTTTTACCATACTTATGCATCCTAGCAGATGTGGGCATACAATCTTGATTAAGAAATTGTGATGCATTTACATACAAATTAACTCTTTTCTAAGTCAATTTCAAGCATGAAGTGAACTGGCAAAAACAATCAGACTGTTTCTCTAGCTTACGTCCAGTCCTACAATTCTTACATATGTACTAAATTACATTACTGTGAAAACCTACTAATTAAAAAATCCACAACAGTATATTCAGAACTCAAGATTAAAGATAAAATATTTAATTACATTGGACTCACAGAAAAAAATTTACCTTTCTCAATTGTAAAGTGTTAACAAAAATCAGCTTTAATAGTAAATCAAATACTTACTTCCCTCTTGTTTTGCATTTGTTCTATTCAAATTGATGAACAGCTAACGCAAAAAGAGTAAAAAGATATCAATTATTTTAAATAATTTTATGAAACCAGGAACAAGACACCCCCAATCTTAATGCCCAGTAGGGCACAAATACAGCTGTTCACAGCTAGAACATATCACCTCTAACTACAACAGCTCTAACCGTAGGACCTGAGCTCTGTGCCCCCTCAGAAAGCAGATAATTGCACTTTTCGAAGGAGTGACATTTTTAAAAAATTCTCAACAAATACAGCTCCTTGGGGAGCAGAACAATGTTAGTTATAGCCACTGAAATTAACTGTGATTTACATGCTCCACGTTCTTACATTTCTCTGCAGGTTAACCTCCCATAGTTCAAGTTCACTCAAACCTTTGTGAACTGCTTTGATGAATCCTGGGAACTATGTCCCAGCTCAGTGTTCCCAGAATTGTAAGCTTACTGGGGAGTCCAGCTCAGACAACATGTGATAGTAATAAACTATCTGAGGGCGACGAAACACTGGAATAGGCTGCCCAGGGAGGTTGTGGAGTCTCCTTCTCTGGAGATATTCAAGACCCGTCTGGACAAGGTCCTGTGCAGCCTGCTGTAGGTGACCCTGCTTCATCAGGGGTGTTGGACTAGATGACCCACAGAGGTCCCTTCCAACCCCTACCATTCTGTGATTCTGTAATAAACGCCTCTGCAGATGAAATAAGATTTTTACAACAATGATGTCAATAAAACCTACTGCTAAAATGCCCAGTAGCCAACTACTGGGGACAGACACGTGATTGTGTCATCAACTAGAAAACCCCATTATTTTTGGCCCACCACACTAATACAATATTTACGATTGTAGGAATAATCTGCAGTGTGTTTCAATTCTGCAGTTCAGACCCATTTCCCAATATAAACCAGAAATTAAGCAAATTCAAGTACAACCTTGCTCCCATTGATACAGATTTTTTTTGATCTAGTTTAAAAAAAGTAACAAAAATACTACCATATAACTTATGCAAGTCTTGCCACTAGAATGCAGTATGTCAGCATAAGGCTAGGTGGACATGCTTATACTAGCCATTTTCTAGAATACGAATATCATCACACTGATGGGAAACCACTTATAAAAATCTATGCTGTCATTACAATGAAAAATGTGTCATATCAGCATTAATAGTTATCTATGCTGAGCTTTACTGAGTTACTCATATCTCCTGATTTTATTTCATTTTTATTCTTTCTTCACCAAATCTATCATTTTGCAAACTACCTAATCCCAGTTTATTAACGTATAAATGGGATCAGGACGCCAGGGGGTGAGAGAATTTCTCTATTACACTGTAAATGAACACAAAAAAATGTCGCTTACAGCTTCTTTTCCATCCAAGGCTTCCATCCACAGCTTCCTGTCCTCCTCAGAAAACGCCTGCATGGTCACAGGAAGTCCAGGCCTGCAAAAGCACCAACCACACAGAGTAACTGCATTCACCAGCAGCTAAAACATTGCCTTGTCGAATTATACTTCCAACTACAAGCAAAAGCCCATTGTCCTAGAAGTCAGGGTTGGGGGTTTTTTTCTTAATTACTGAACATTGCTCATCTTTAAAATAAAAGGTATAGAACTGATACACACAGTAGGAAATAGGGAGGATAGGGACGAAAAGGGGAAGTGAATGTAATCTGCAAACTATTTATTTGAAATAGTTCATCATTGATGGCTTGTTGATTTCAACACTAGCTAGGAGTTACTGAGTTTTGCAAATTCTAAATAAACTTACTGCTGCACTTGCTGTGCTATTACATAAAAAACAGCTTTTGTCAACCTACTTGATGCATAGCCTTCAGCTTAAGAGCAGCGGCAATGATTATAGTTTTCCAGTGAGTATCTTATAAAAAATAATCAAGTTTTAATGCAGTATCTCATTACAAAACTCTACCATTGTCACTTTCCTAAAAGGCAAGGATGGACAACTGTGGGATGTAGGGATTAGTGAACAGAGATTAACATAAATCTACATTTGTGTTTATATAATAGGAAACTAAAAAGAGTAATCATGTGGTTCAGTACAATGTACAAAGCAAAGAAAGTTAAAAGCAGAACAGGTTATTTAGGTAATTATTTTTATGCCAATTAAAAAAAAAATCATTATATTAAGTCTGTCAATACTTTTGGCAAATTTGCAAATCTCACTATATAGAGATGGATAGAAATGGAGAATTAATTCATAACATTCTCTCCCTTTTTCTCTCTTTTGTATTAAATCTATCTTCAAGTAGCAAAATAGCTGTAGGGGAAAATGTTATCTAAAAACAACAGCACAGAGAAAACCAGTACAAATCCCACTTTTACTTAAAACTGTAACAGTCTGTACACCATGTTCGATTTTATTTTTTTTACAGCGAGAGACATTTCTAGTTTGTTTTCACCTTGCCATAAATTTTATCAAGCCACGCAATTTAATTGCAGCATAAAACTCTATATGCTTAAAATCTGTTTTTGGAGGACAAGGCACACACACGCTCTCCAGCAATCCAATCTCAACTCAGGAGACCCAGCTATAACTTTGGAAAATGGCAGCAATCAAGCAAGTCAGTCTCTTTCCATTAGTTAAGAAGAGGATACTATTAAGCCATAAAAATGGAATCTCTTACTATTCTCAGTAATATACACTGAGCTCTTAAGAGTGGATGAGGGAAGCCCTGCCTTAATTGCCGCAACTAATAACCTTTATGACTAAAATAAGCTAATATTGCTATTAGTAATAACAGTAAGCAAAGCAGCTTCTCAAGCCATACCAGCTTTTTACAAAGCAAAATGGTCTGCTAGTAGCACAGAGCTGCAACCATCAGGAAGATGCAAATTTAAATCACTTGGTAGAAAAAAATATACCCTAAGTAATTAGCTAATTAACAAAAAAAACCCACATGCTGATTTGTTTTTTCCTTGTCTACTTTCTTCTACTAGTTAAAACTAAAACCAAAAGAGTTACCAAAACCAATATGAGTTAGGCAGGGCAAACTTTCCTTCTTTTCACTGAAATCGTTAACAGTCAAGGTGTCAAAGAGCATCACCTAGAGCCATAAGTCAAACTCGGTATATGCTGGATGAAATGTTATTTATTTGCCTTCAAATTAAAGTCAAAAGAGAAAAAGCCTTCCTTCCTCCCTATCCTGTATTGGTAAAATTAAAATTTAAGTAGTATTTCAGAAGGACAATGCTCTTTCTCAATAGCAAGTTGTTTTCCTACCCCAAAAGACCTCTGCTGTCTCTAAGACAGACATTTCTCTACATTTACCACTAGTCACCTCCAACTAACCAAGATGGGAGTACTAGAAACAGAAAAAACATCACTTGCCAGAAATTTAGCCAGGATCCTAGCACCCTCAGAGCTTACAGTCGTAAGTATCAGAATTTCAAGAAAAAAGAATCATCTCTGCTTTCTTTTAAAAAGAAAAATCCATAAATACACAGGTAGCTCAGCTAGCTCCAAACTATGCTCGAGTCATGCACAAGGCTGAACATCTGCTACTGAAAAGTCCTTTCGAAAATTTTACCTCCTTGCACAGCACATCAACAAAGAAAACCCCATAGCCAGCTGTCAATCTGTATCTTATTTTTTAACTTGGATAAGTAGAGGTATAAGAGTGCCCCGAATTGATACCAAGGAAACAAGCTAATGGCCTGCAGCAGAGAGCTGATCTCCATGGGAACATCTCAGTACTACACGCATATATTACTAAAAGAAAAGTGTCTGATATCAAGGTCACAGTGGACCAGTTGTGTCTATTTATCTGGACAGAAAGATGGATTAGATTTTTCCCTGAAAAGAGAATGAAAATTTGTTTTGCAGGATCAAGGAAACGCTGCTCTCCATCCATCTCTGTTTAGCTCCAGCTACCCTCTTGAGCAGAGATGACACACAGAGAGGGGTAGACTGACATTTCTCACAGTACTTTTTTAGCAACTTTATCAGACTCAGTTTGAAAGCTGTTATTCATACTGACCAATACACTGACCCAAGAGCAGCTGATATCGAGACCTTAAATCTCTACTCCCTATCCTACTGTTGGGACATAATATTAGAAGAGTTAAGCCTCATCTCCCTCAAAGAAGAGAATGCAAGTTCAAATCATGCTGCAGACTTGTGACAAGTGCCACGTGAGCTGTAAATGGGTATCTTGCAATCTGTCATGTGAGCTGGAAATTTTCAGATGCAGCAGTAGTTCTGCATTCCCTTACCCATTGCTTGTTACAGAACGGTGCATGCTACAGGCAGACTGTGCATGTGCGTATGTTCCTTCTCACAGACATATTTGCAGACCACTAGTAATCATAGAATGGAGGGGCCTGGCAGCATTGGCCACACATTCAAAGTGAGGGGCACTATGAATCTGATGGGGAAAAAACAAAAGCTTATAAAACTTGAAGACCTACTACATGATAGACTAGAATATAATTAATTGGTGTAAGTAAGGAGCGGATGTATTGGTTATAAACAACTCAGAAGGGGTGAATGCAAAAAATCAGCAACAGCCCACTAATCTATATCTAGCATTTAATGCTAGATATGGTGCTCTTCTGCACAGATACAATCTGCACCAAAAGAAAGTGGCATTACCACAGCCGTATTTATTTGCACTATCCTAGTAAGTTGGATTCTCTCACCTTCATAAATGAAGGAAGACTACAATGCTGACAAAAAGCAGTATTTATCATATTTTAAGATCCTTTTAGCAAAATAAACAAGCAATTCTTCTCTTCTGAAATAATGAAACAAAATGGTCGTGTTTCAAAAAGGCAGTGGCAATAGTATTGAAGATGCACTAGATGTTTACACCAGCCACAAAAAGCCTCAAAATCCCAATGATCATCTTTTCAATCTGAGAATCCAGCATAAACCCTCTGTAACATGTAATTTTGGAAATCAGGCTTCAAATACAACATGGTCATGACTGTACGAATTATTACTGTGATGGTACTCTTTCACTATAGCTATACGTACTTCAATTTAAGCCACGTTTCTTCACTATGACAACGGCAATTCATAATACTTTCTTCAACTTTTTCTGAGCTTTTCTTTTATGCGAGCTCAGACATTGTCCACATTTCAGCTTAGATCCTCACTGCTTCTGCTACACACAACTGAGGTAAGTGAGCCATGGCAGTGCTTGCCTGCTCCCCCAGTGACTATTTCCCATTGGCAGTCTGAACGAGTATTGAAAAAGAAAGAAGAAAACACAACAATAATATTAAAGTAATACTAACGACGAGTCCTTTCCAGTGTGTTTCACGAGCTTACCTGTCTGAAGCTTCTAAGTCAAAACAGAATCGCCTGTCTATAGTATCTATATTTCTTTTGGTACAATATGTAAGGACGAAGAGTTCCTCATCACCCTGTGGAAAGAAAGTTTTTATATGCTTGACCCAGTAACTGAAAGCTTCAGTAAGCCAGCTATACAAACCAAGCAAGGTAAATTTACACTAAAATAATGGCAAAAGCTACACTGAAAACTGACACTGTCAAAAGAATTTGCTCATAGTTGCTGTTTAGGTCTCTACACAACAGCACATAAGTTCCATAGTCATTCACGGGACAGAAATGCAAAAATATTGAGTTCATTTTAGCTGGCATTTTACAGCACGACATAGTACCACAGTAATTTAAACTAAAAAAAAAACAAAAAAAATTTGCTATAAAGATTTTCTACATTACAATATTAGCACACAATGAGTGTGAGACTTCTCCCATTTTATGTCAGACACAGCAATTTCCATAGTAAAGGCTATTGCTACAGAAACTAGAACAAAGTAAGTGTTCTTTACTATCTGTAATCTGTCCTACAGAACCAGTGCTTTCCTCAAGACCAACCAACACTAGGATCATGTTTACCCTTAAGTATTCAGAAATCAGATAACTTCATCTGTGAATGCTGCATGAGATGTACCAGATGTAATCAGGATTAACTGTACATTTTAACTATTGCTTACCTCGCTCAACATCTCCAAACAGAGGAGGTTGTCACTGAAGAAGTAATTGCTTTGTGGGCTTCAAAATGGGAAATTATTTAATACAGCAAAAATGGGTTCATAAGTGTTTTAGAACACCAAATGCTTACACACATACTATATCAAATAAAAAGGCTTATTACAATTAGAGTAAATCAGGATAAAAATTTCACAGAAGTACTGAAAGCCAAAAAAGCCAAAGTACTTAAGCGAAATGCCACTAATTTCCAGCATGGCAGGTTTTCCAGATCTTTTGAAAGATTCTTCCTAATCCAATATATTTGTAAATATACACAGCCCTCAAAATTATGAAAGCCATCTCCCCTTTGCTCAAACTAATGCGATATAATACCCTGATAAAATTCCAGCAACGTGCTTTTCTAAACAGACTTGAGATAGGGCAGGGCGTTGCATTTACAGGAATATTGACTCAAGCATTATTTTCCAGCTTCAGATATCCTTTTTCCTTGCAACAAAATGCATTTCATCCATATTAATGCAATCATTTATTGTGTCATCTCTGAAGGTGCTGAGTGCCCTCAATTCCCAACTATTCCAATAAGCATTAAAGCCATTTAGGGATCAACAGAGTCTTGGGTCTTGAATATTTCAGATGCTATCAAAGATATCTGAAATTACATTCAGTTGCCAGTACAAATTATATTCCTATTAAAATCCTCTTTTCTAGTCCCTCTTCTAGTACTTACATCTCTGAAAGAAAAATCTGACTGGAGCATGTAAGAAAGAAATTTCTAAGTGTATTATATTTTCCTGATTCTTACTTTAACAAGTTAAATGCCTCATGGATAAACCAGATTGTAAATGGTGAAACACGCACGTTATCTGTACCATGCTCTCTGGTCTTCTAAAAGGAGGCAATTGAAAAGTCTGCAGAATTCTCATCTATTTATCCATATGTTACTTTAGGTCAATGTCTTTAAATGGCAGACTGAAGTGTATGAAGAAAGAAGAAAGAAAGAAGCAAGGAGGTAAAGAGGTATCAAGTACTTTCCCTCTCTTCTGACACATCCTCTGATCTTGAGACAGGCCAAGTATAAGAGTAGAATATAAAAATACACTTACAATTTTCCCTCCTGATCTGTGTTCAAATGGGACCATCGTGAACTTCTTAGTCTCCTTCCTATACGTGCAATAGTGCTTTACCCAATTGGAACCAAAGGGAGCAGGCCCTACACAAAACAGAAGCATTAAATAGTATGCATATTTTCCAGTTTGTGTGTTTTCTTCTCCTGCTTTCCAAAATTATACTTAAGAGTTCTACTTAATTCCTTACTTACTTAAGAGCCCAGCCTACTGCCTACAGTATTATTGAGATTTGCACCATAATGTTGTTAAGGGAAGACCTTCACGTTGACAGAATATTTAACTGTTCCTAACCTGGAAGGTCTCACTGCCCTGCTCTTCCCTGACTCAGCTTCAGGCATACCCATCTCTTCTGAATACTTTCAGCTGATTCTAAAGCTCATGATGACCAAGACCAGAGAACTAATGTCACGGAATAAAAAATTCTCTTAATTTTAACTGCTAGTTTTCTTAAAACTTATTTCTGAGCACCGTAATACCAATGTTTCCATCAAGAATGTTGTAGTCCTCAATTTGTGAAACATTTTACAGAAGCCTTTACTTAAACAGTAAAACAATTACATATTATTATTTATCATTTATTATTAAAAGTAAAATCTCTCATCAGAATAAGCAAACAATCTTTCTATAAGGGCATATATCTAAAAAATATGATTTATGCAAAACATTAAAGAAAAAATACTTCGTGGTCATTCCTTGAGCAGTAAGAGCTCTGCATCTTATTCAGCATTTTACTAGAGTGAGAAAGATTTACAATTGTTCAAAGTATTGACAGGATATGATTTGTGCGACATGACCTTCACAGCAAGATTTTCAACACTAGCTACCTAGCACATAGCCTGCTTTATTTAACCCTATGATCACAATTAAGGAATGAAAGCATATCACTGAACCACGGAAATGACATCCAATTTCATGATACTAAACTAGCTCAATTTTCAGAGGCTAATTTGACAACACATATAGTTGTCTGACAACAAATGTTTGACAGTTCTAGGGCAGGTCATTAGTAAGGGATTAAAAAAAACATGGTTAAATAAAAACTCCCCAAGTTCAGTCACCTTTGCTAAGAACTGTCATACTTTCAGCACCAAGCTCTTTTCATGAGCCACGGTAACTCTGCCGTTAGAGACTTTGAACACGTACTCAAATGCCTCTGTTTAATAAACCGTAAATGCTTTGCATCTTCTTGTTACCTGTAGAAATAAGACCTGCCTGTATATACAATATGGGCACTATACGAATACAAAAATACACCGTACTTTTTTCCTGTACATAAAGATAGCCTTCCATCGTGAAGTGATTTGCTCTTTTATGTTCCTGGGGATTTCTTCTGATCTTGTTCATGAGCTCCTCCACCTCTGACCTTGTTCCTTCAAAACGATTTCGTGTCTAAAACAAGACAGCAAAAACCCATTAGTAGAGAACGTGGAAGAAAGACTTACTCTTCCTGACACACAGGAATTGTAATAATTGTTTATAAAATGAGAGAATTATTCAGGCCATTTTCGGATAGTCAGTGCACAATTTCCACATAAGTTTACTCTTCAAGCTTTCTGATATTCTTAAAAATTAAAAGTGTGGTTTAGATATTAGCTGTGGTAACTGTGTAAAGCACACAAAGATTGTGAGAGTAGATTCCTAAAATAAATGCTGACCTGTTCAGAAAGAAGTGAAATACTGAGTGCAAAATTACTTTGGATTTGAATATTCAAATTTCCTTAGAAAAACATTACTACAGATGTTGGCTTAATTCATGAGATTCTTATTAGTTGTCAAGAAGTAGAGGATTTTCTGTGGTTATCGAGAAAAAAAGCAACAGGAAGGTCACCAACAACTTATACATGTTGAGATTATACACATGCCAAATGTTTTGATCACACACAAGCAGCAGAATGCAAAAAATAAAAAAAAAAACCAAAGTCCAGTTGATTACTATTCCTGAATGTCACTCGTTACAAAGTTTGCAAGCAGATGCAAGAGAAATATTTATTAGAATATTAGTAAAAACAATCAGAAAGTAACCATATCATCCACAAATTATACAACAGGACTCCACAAAATAACAGAGCAGCTCACATCTGACACAAGAAACTCTTCAGTTTGGTCTGAAAAAGACTGGCAATTTGTCAACAAGCAAATAAAAACCCCAAAACTGTCATGGTAATACCTAGTTTTCTCCACATACCCACTTGCCCTGATTGCAGAAACTGAATACATATATTTAAATTCCAAGCTGGTATCTTCCCCATTCGGTAAACGTGTTTTGAGGAAAGCACATCCTTCCAGATGCATGCTTCTATACCTTATTGTTTTTTGTGAGCACCTTTATTTTTCTGAAAATGGATCAGCTTCTGAAAATGCTTCCTCACCTATTTTATTTATTTCCCCAAGACAAGCATATAGTTGCATACACTGACAAATACATCATTAATAAAAACAAGTATCCATTCTTGTACATAGACAATTTACACTATGCTCCTGCCTGGTCATCTGTACCTGCAAATTCCAGACTTATGCTTGGAAGGAGTTTATTCATGGGCACAAACACAGTCTATGCAAGCTGGTCAGAACAGCCACACATACCCATATATTTTATAGATGAAAGCTAAAGATATTCTCTAGGTGATGACTAAGAACAACTGCCGCCTTACCTCCAGGCAAAACAACTGCTCTGAACCTTCCCCATATATATCACCTCAATTTCAGGTCACATCCGCTTGCAAATTTTGGAGTTCAGCCCTGCACATAAGCTCATTTCCAACACTCCAAACAATTTTCTAAGCTCCTATTCATAATTTCCTGGAAGAGGTGCATTAAAAAATATACTCTGTATTCAGGACAAAGGTAAAAAAATTGATAGTGACAGGCTGCTCATACCTAAACCTTCCCATCTGAGCACTGATGAGTCCAAAGTTAGATGCTTTAAATAATCCTGCCAGGATCTTCGTCTTAGCTGTGCAGTGATCACAAATCCAAGTGTGTGAAACGCACCCTGGGAATGGTGGGATGGAGCACCACCGGCTCCGGAAACCTCAAGAAAATTTCTCTCTCCCTTTGTGCTGTGACAAAGCTGAGCTTAACCAGGGGTCGCCCACAGCCGCTGCACCAGCGTGGCTATGCCTCCTCTTCCCAGGGAAGGCTGGGTTTGCTCGCAGGGCAGGAGAGCGTGGTCAAGGCTGCAATCATCCTTGTATAGGGCTGCACAAAGAACTGCGATAACAAGTGAGAAGTCCTGAAAGTGCAGGGGAATCTAGTTGGAGACACGGGATTTTCACAAGAGAGTAAGGCAGTTGGAAGAATCAGCTTACTGGAGCTTGGGCTACGCGGCTGGGTTGCCTTCCCTGCCCCGCTCCCCCCCCCCTTTCATTCTGAGGGGGGAGTGAGTGGAAGGCAGGGTGTGGAGAGGAAATCCACAGCAGACAGCCTGAATGAAAGGGAAGGCAACTACTACAGCTATAGTGGCAACTCTCAAGTCACTCTCCACATCCAGCTAGGCTCTCTGCACTGAACCTTGTACCCGTCAATTTCTAACATGTCAATCCAGTGTTCTGCCAGCAGCTCAGCTGTACCACAGCCAAGCCCTAGTTCATTTTTCCTTTGGGATGTTTTGTCCATCTTCATCAGAATGGGGAATGGGTCATGTTCTCTCACAATCTTTTCACACGCTTCCTTCTGTTCTCCTCTTACCGCAGACAGTTGTTCAGCCTTGCCTCCTTTCTCTCTACAGCTTTTTGAAATCCAGGTCGTTCTATCTATTCACAAAACTTCAGCCGCAATGCTCAATCTCTTTTGAATTTCCTGGGGCACACTATAATACCATTCATTCAAATGAAAATGCAGCTGGTGAGATGAGCTTGCTTTCTTATTGCTTATCACTTCTTCAGAACACTTCACTGGCTCTTTTCCATCTGCAATCTGAAATCCAGCTCTTCAAAACTGCATCACAGCTTCCGTCTCAAGTGTCATTTCTTGCTTATCTTGAATGAACTTCCCTCCATCCACTGCAGCTCCATGCTGCTCCTCACTGTTGAGCTAAGCACAAAGAAGCAAGTCCGTCCCGCAATTTCCTCCAGCAGTGCACTGACTTCTGCCATGAAAATCTGCTTATCAAGTTACTGCTACTCAGTTCCTCTACCCAAACCAAACAACAGCTCAAGGAAACTTGAGACTTAAACACATGGGAAGAAAATTAAATGGTATCATGACACATGAATCATGTCACTATGTATTACAACAACTATAATCCTCTCTCCCACCTTCCTGCCTCCCTGCTAGTTAAGTCATTTCTAAAAATAAACTGCAACCTCCGGGAAGTAGTTTCTGTGCCTTAATTCCAGGTACCCTTAGAGGTCAACAAAACAGATGTACCATGATGAATTGGTTGTTTGCAGTAAGGTACGTGGCTTGCTCCCTGCCAACAGGTCTCTGGCACATCCAAATTCCTCTGAGCGAGTTTTATTCTTCAACAAATCTCAAGGAAGAGACCACCTGACTTTTAAGCCAACAAGGAGAGGTGGTGGAGTTGCTCTATATGTGAGGGAGCAACTGGAATGCATTGAGCTTTGCCTGGGGGCAGATGAGGAACGATTTGAGAGCTTATGGGTTAGAATTAAGGGACAGGCTCATAAGGGCGACATTACTGTGGGTGTGTACTGCAGGCCACCTGACCAGGAGGAGGAAGTTGATGAGGCCTTCTACAGGCAGCTGCAAGCAGCCTCACAGTCACAGGCCCTGGTTCTCATGGGGGACTTCAACCACCCTGACATCAGCTGGGAAGACCATACA
>Ga0065711_1038585_pt1 | contig 18617 bp, 15 predicted proteins | sample Hoacrofraction12_FD_59098 | JGI IMG/M metagenome (GOLD analysis project Ga0065711, IMG submission 59098) | Hoatzin crop microbial communities from Cojedes, Venezuela - Epithelial fraction 12 v2 (version 2) | ecosystem: Host-associated > Birds > Digestive system > Esophagus > Crop | place...
CCCCCCTGCCTCTACCCTCCCCTCAGGCCCCCACCCCGATGCAGAGGTTAAATAAAATATCATTTCCTTCTGATTTAGTCTTTGTCTTTGGCAATCAAAATGCCCTTCAGGCCCCTGTGGATTCAGCCTTCCAGGTCAGGGTAGGACATGGGAAACCCCTTCCCAGGCATTTCACTGTAGATAATGTCATGGCTGATTCATGAGATCATTCAAAGCTCTGTCTTCCTCCACGGCTGCTGCTTTCGGTGCTGGTGCTTCTTGGCTTGAGCTCTACCTCCTTTTCCCTCCCTGCAACACCACCTCTCCTTTTGGCTGGGTCTTACAAACCATCTCCTGGGTGGTTAGGAGGCACGGAAGGGGTGCTCAGTTCGAGAAGGAAAATAAAGGGCGGGTTAGGTCTGCTGCAGCAAGCCTCGCTGCAGGGGAGGAAGGGTGAGCCGGGAGAGGTTCCCGGAGGGTCTGACCCAGGGATTGCTCCTGCAGTCCTGCCGCTCCTGGGTGAGCCCCCATGCCAGAGTGTGCAGAGGAAGCGTTGAGGGCTCCTGGTGTGATACTGCTGGGCAGATACAGCAAGAGATGGAGGGATATATGAATACCTGCCTATAGAAGCATTACCTGTGTGTCATTCCTCAGGTTGAGGGTGCTGTACAAAACAATGGCACTTATTTTTATTTATTATAGCTCTTCTAATCTCCTGCTAATCTTCCTGGAGATTCCCTCTAACACCCAACAGAGATCATGTGGTAAAAGAACTGATGGTGTAAGGGGAAGACCTACAAAGGACAGTATATCACCTGTCTTTTATTATGGAGTGCTGTTATTTTAACCTCTCCTTCCTTGTGCAGTTCTACATACTTATGTTGAAAGTGCAAAGAGGCAGTAGGGAGTTGGTGAAGTCAGTGCACTCTCTGTGATGTGCAACACAGGTAAAAAGGGAGGAAGCTCGACTGCTTTTCATTATTTGTGTGGTCTCCAGGGCAAGCAGAATGAGCATGGAAAGAAAGTCTCCAGCACTGGTGTCCTGTGTGTTTTGCTGAGTGGGTTTGCCCATTTCTGAAGCGGTTGAGTGTGCAAATGCATGGCTGGGGAGGAGCATGCTGCTGTCATGGGTGTGCAGCAGGTATACACATGGATGCACTCCAGGTGAAAGCCTCTGTGAGTGCAGGGCTTTCATCCACCTCCCTGTCTGATCAAAACTACACTGGTTCAGCCCCATGCAGGGACACATATTGGTAGAAATCGTGGTAGTGAAAACTGTCCATGAGTTCTCAGCTGTTGTCCCCAAATCAGTGTCTACCGGCACTGCTTGATTAGGGATGTAACTGCCAGGTCTGTCCTAGGACTCGGCCCCAAGCGTCTCCTCACTGTCTGCTCTCTGTAGGAGACCAGGTAGGGATGAAGGAAAAGGCAAGCACCGAGAAAAGGACAAGGTATGGGTTGTGTGTGTGCATCCACTTTACCATTTGTCCATGGGTCAAAGCACCCTGTATCTTTGGTGAATGGAGCTGTAGGGAATTAGAGCACGGGAGTCTGGGCTTTGAGGCTGTTCCCTGCTTTTCCTTGCAGAAATAGAGCCTGTTTACCTATCTATTTATTTCTTTTTAATCAGCAGCCTGCTAAATAACTATCTAGAGCATTCCAAAAAGCCAAGCTGGCAAGACATGAAAATCAGAGGGAGACAGCAGGTAGAGGAAAGTGCCTGAGAGCCGGGAACAGAGGACAAATGGCCCCCGCCCCAGCAATGGTCCCAGCCCCCCATTCTCACCCTGCTAACACCCCTCCCTTTGGTAAACAGAGACAGGCAGGTTGGCACCTTGTCTGCTTGGACAAAGGAGCTGACCCTTTGTTTCACTGTGTGACTCCCTGGCAGATGGGGGCTGGAGGGTGCCTGAGGGGTCTTGTTCAAGGAAAGGCTCCAGTATGCAAAACGTGCCCACGGGCAGACAGGAGAGCAATGGGTTTCCTCCTGTGAAAGAGCTGGGCAAAACAGTTTCTTTCTCCTGACAGTTCTTTTTTGACTTTGGGAAAACATAAATAGTCTGTAGTTTTCCTAACTGAGCCTCTTGTTTTTACAGGAACTGAGAGGGAAACCTGGGATTTGGAGCCAAACTTTACTTCTGGAGAGGGAGAAAGCCAAAATCCTGACGGCAGGAATGTGTGCATAACAAATATTTTAAAATTTTTGCACAAAATTTCTTAGGAGGTGAGAATCTGGCCCACAAATCAGTGAGATGCAAGTTTTGCAAAGTCTTAGTACTTGCCAATCCCTGCTTCCAGCCCCAAGGCATTTACCGGGTTTTACTCTTGTTGCTTTCAGGGGGGTAAGCGAGGCAGACAGAGAGGAAATAACCAAGCCAAGGCACAAGAGTTGATGGGAAGCCCATAGCTAGTTGGTCAGTTAGTCTTTCACCCACTTGTGTGGTTTAAACAGGTCTTCTTCCAAGCCCACTGCACCACTTATGTGGCCTAACCTTGGTGTATGTGCGTTTTCCAGCCTCCTACACCACAAAAATCCAGGCTGAGGCAATTAAATTACTGAAAATATATGTAATTCTTCAGGGAAGGTGTCAGGCACTACATGGAGAGACTCGTGGCACGTTACCATACCCAGCTCTACTGTGATGGCAGCTCAGATCTGTCCTTGCGGATGGGGGGTCTCTCGGTTGAAACCAATCTCAGTCAATGGGCCTTTCGTGCTGGCTTGGAGGTCTTGGACGGGCTGGTAACAGGAAGATGCCAACACTGCTGTTGGCATGATTTGTCCCCTTGTTTCATTATTTTCCTTCCCCACTCTGACCTATTATTAACAGACCCACCTTCTACCTAGTGCTTCTGTTTCCCCTGATATATTTGTAAAAGGCCTCTTATTCTCCTTAATCCCTTTGGCTATAATTAACTCATTCTGCATTTTTGCTGCCCTTATCTTTTCCCTGCAAGCCTTAACTGACTGAATATTCTTGTTTGGTTGCCTCCCTGTTTTCCATTTCTACTAAAGGTTTTCTTTTTAATCCTTAGATCGCTGAGCAGGCTTTGCACACTCTTATTTCTTGCATTCTTCTTCTTTATTTACTCTTCTTTTTCTCTCCCACTTTACTTATTGTGCATGTAAGGGCCCCTACCTGCCTTACACAGGGGTAGATTTCAGGACCACCTCACATGGTACCTTACTTGCTCAATTTCTTAATTCCCTTCAATGCATTCACTTTTTTCCTTTAGCATCATATGATTTTCTTGGCAATGTTGAATTTGTCCTTCCCGCTTGGGAGACTCCCACCTTCTCAGGCAGTTCCTTTCTTTCACCCAATACTTTTTGTTCTACAGAAAACATGCAAAGTAAGAAATATGTCTTTTTAAAAAATTATTATTTGTGCATGGTTTATTTTTGACCCAGAAAACTAGAAGGCTGAATGTGTGCTTAGTACTATTCAGGAAAGTGGATCTTGGCTCTTGGGGTCAAAAATGTCTTTAGAGTTTGGGTCTATTATGACATCCCAGTGTCATTTCCCGATGGGACTCTCTGAACAGCCCTTTCCTTTGTGCCTCTCAGTCCCCAGCTTTTCCACCCTTCCCCTCAGCTGGTTTTGCCTTTACCGTGATGGCTTTGAGCAAATTTTCTTTTCTTCTGATGCATTTGGCCTCTCCGAGGGGGCTGCACTCCTGCTGCTGGGGCTCAGCTGGGGTCTTCCCCCACACTCCGAGGAGAAGACCTGTGGCACATGATGGGGATCCAGTGTGTTTACCTGAGGGGAAGGTGCCAGGGGCTGCAATGACACTGTGTCATTGTGGGCTGGGACAGTGAGAGCCCATGGGGGACAGTGAAGACCCGTTTGCCATTGCGGGGCTGAGGCAGCCTGTCCTGGCCGCCATTTTAGGCATCAGAAGGAGGGGGCCTGGGCCACCCTCTCGCTCCTCGGCCCGCTGCTAACACCCACCTCAGGAGCAAGCATGGTGAAAGGAAACTCTTGCTGCTAACAAAGAGGTGTAAACGGAAGCGGGATGTCCAGCCATGCCTTTCCTCTCCCTCCTGCAAGCACTGCCTGGGGACCCGGAGGAGTGGCCGCTGGGCCGGACAGGTACGCTGTGTAATTCAGTGCATGGGGATGGTGACAGGTAGCCCATTCTTTTGTCCCTGCTATTGTGGAAACAGAGGCTAAAAGAGACCCCCTTGGAGGAGAGTCACTGGTGAACCTGTCCCGTGTGGTGTCAGCGCCCAGGAGGCTGCCAGGGTGGTCGGTCAGGGCTTGGCCTGGCCGCCATCTTCTCTGTGAGAGAACAGAGCCGCCTGAGCCCAGCAGCCCATGCTGCTTGCCCTGCAAAGGGCAATGTTTGAAGACGGGGAAAAGGACGACTAAATTGACCATTTTTACCCCACTGCCAGCTCCCTTTCTCCCTCCCACTATGTTCCCCCAGGGCCTGGGCCCCCATAGAGGCAAGGGCTGCGCTTCTTGGACAGCAGGATGGCAGCAGGGAGGAGGGAGGTTTATGAGGACCAGCGTGCGGCTGCCTTCCCTCCTCAGGTTCTTCCCTGCCTGGTATCAGGCAGGTCCTGCCAGAGCAGGCAGCCAGCTGCCCGCTCTGGCCCATGCTCCAGCCCAAGTGAGGGCAGCAGCAGCTTCAGGCGGCCATGCCCATGGCCAGTTTTGCCAGCCGTGGGCCCCAGCATGGCTCTTTGCAGCAGCCATGGACTTTTTTTGCGCTCTTCGCTCTCCTCCAGTTTCAGGCTCTGCCGCTCCAGCACTGTGGTTCGGAAGGGAGGGGGAGGGAAGGAGGAAGAAGTGTGGGGGGGTGGCTGTGTTACATTAAAAAGAAAAAAAAGTGAAAAGGCAGTCATCTGGGGCCTGGGCATGCTGGTGGTTTTGCTGCTTCCGCTGCCTGATCCACCTTTTCAGACACGCATGAGGAGATTTCTGAGAAATGGCCCTGGGCTGGCCCTGAGCGCTGCAGCGTAACCGTGAACACGTGTGTGTGCAAACCCACGGCCCTGCATGCAGGCTTGCATGCTGGGAAAGAGCCAGCGAGGCCGGGCTTCTCCCCAGCATGCACTCACGCATGCACACCTACCATCCTTCCACAAAAGAGGTTTCTTTCATTTCCTGTGAGAGGAGGAGGTGGGAGAGAGGGAACTTGAAGGCTGCAAATTCCTCAGCCACATATCTCGCCTCCCTCTCCTTTCCTATGCCGCCTGCCAGCTCCACGTTCAGGAGCTGCGGCTCTCGCTTCCCATACAAATAGGCAAGGTTGAACAACTGTGCTTTTAAACCTTGTGAGACATTTCTGTTGCTTTGTGGGTTGTTGGGGTTTTTTTCCACAGCATTTGTGTTCTTTGCCTATCAGAGCCACCTCAAGGCTGCTCTAACTCTATGGGGCCAAGCTGCAGTTTAGCTGGTTAGGAGCATAGGCATGCCTTGTGCTGTGGTTGAACCATTTTTTCCCCACCAAGCTGTCCCCTTATTGCCCCCAGCCAACCCCAGGAAGCTTGTCTTCATGCATATTGACAATTACCCTGTGCCAGAGCAAGGCTTTTCCAAACCCTGAGCAGTATACATGGCATTTCAAAGGCATATTGCTGTCAAGCACCCAGCTTCTCACAAAACTGTGAGCTGGAGCCACTAAAGCAGCAGGCGGTACCCAGGTGTGTTAGGTTAATGCTCAGCTCTCCTAAGCCAGAGTTACTTTCTCTCAGGAGTAACTAGAACAAGCACAGGAGCGGCAGAGAGTGTTTCTGTTTCACAGGTATTTGGTACTTCTCCCTTGTTTTCTCCAAGGTAGGTAATATTGCTTCTCCCTTGTCATGCACAGAGACTTTAAGGATAGCAAGTAAGATCATATTCTCTCCAAAACTATGGCAAAGCAGCCTATACCAGCCACCCCAAGGCTGCAGCGGCTGTGAGGTGGCGTTTCTTAGCCTGTTTGGAGCATCCTGATTCAGTATTGTGACTCAGAGCTGCCGCTGACGTAGGAGGGAGTCCAGCTGGCTCTCCTGTTTCTTTGCCTGATGCTGCAGGCATACATGAGTAGTATCGATCAGAAAATATGCCTGAAAGGCAAGTAGATTTTGTGTTCATCTAAATAGGTGAAATCCTATGCACGGAGATTTCAGGACCTGGTGGCTGGAGTGCAGAATGCATGGAGAGAAAGTCCGCTTTTGCGGAACATTTCCCAAGGCGTCCAAGGACTCTCTCGCAAACCCACAAAGCCTGCCCTAAAACCACAGTTGCAACAAAAGAGGAAGAGTCCATAGCAGAACTTGGAGCATATTAAACCTTGCAAAATAGGTTTCTGTCTGTGGTGGGGGATACGTATATAAATACATACATGCATGTACATGAAGAGAGAACTGGGTTTGTTCAGCATCGGAGCTAAAAGTGAAAGTAGCCTGCAGGAATGCTGAGCAGGGGCGGTGAATTCAGGCAGGGCTAGCGTGGTAGGGCTGGATCGTGTGGAGGAGCGGCCCGCAGTGGTGGCTTCTCAAGGAGAATGACCAGGCTTCCCAGGCCCTAATGCAGCAGTAGCAAAGGACTCTGGCTGATTTGTGAGCCACAGAGCTAAATTAATCCAGGATGTAAATGGGAGAGTGAAACATTGGAAAGAGAGCACCAAGAAAGAGGTGCAGATGAGAAGACGTCCAACAGATGCAGGTGTGTAGGCCAAAAGGAGAGTAATTTCCACCTGGCACTAGGGGACAACATGGGAAAAGAAACTAAAAAGAGCGTGTTAAAATATAGCTAGCTGTCTTCACATGCCGGTACCATCTCCATTCTTGTTAGCCCTGACACAACCGAGTGCAGCCGCTGTTGAGTTCAGTTGTGCAGACTCTCATGAAGGCAGTGTTCAAGACTGGCCCCAGTGAGACTCCACCTGAGGTGGCTGCATTCCTGTGCATTGAGTCAGGAGCTCAGAGTTAACTCTTTCGAGGATGCAGGGCCTTTGCTGAGCAGGTGTGTGTCCCTCATGGACAGCTTTGCTGGACCTGGAATGACACTGGCCAAAGAGATCTCACCAAAGAAAGCAAATTCAAGGAGCCTGTGTCTGGACACAGTGTCTGTAAGAGCTGTTGCTTTGTTTGGGTAAGCATCTGGCCCACAGTGCTGGTGCATATGTTATGAACGTGCCTATGGTATGGTTTGCAGTCGGAGCTGCATATTTTGGCTGCTGCATGTATCCAGCTTCAAGTTTCCATTTGTGGGACATGACTATGTCCAAGGCCTGCACTAACACAGACTAATGGATTGCCACAACCCTATGTGAGGTAGATAAATCCAGCCTTAACTGAGCGGGCAGAGGCACTAAGCCTCTGAGTTAAGCAGGTGTAAAGCCTATTCCAGATCTCAAGAGTCTGTACCTCCTGGGCACAGTGGACTTGCCTCCTGGATCTCTTTAGAAAGCACAGAAAGAGGAACTGTGCTGGAGATCCCTGCTACTATCTCTGTTCTTCTGAGCACAAGGTCAGCAGAAGAAAAGACACTCCATGCTATGTCTGGACTGCAGGCAGACAGGCTCCACTGGGAAATCCACAACCCTTCTTTGCTGGTCACCTCATCCAGGCTAGGGGTGTGGTTGGAGATCCCTGACCTCCTTTAGCCCATACACCCAGTCCTTCTTCCCAGGGAGTCAGAACAGAGCTGCTGTAACCCTCACGACAGAAGGACAAGGGATGGTTGAGACCAGGGCTTATGGTGGCATTTCCATCTCTGGGATTATCTGTGTCTCACCTTCTATTGGAACAAAATTCACTTCCACATGCCTCAAAGTCAGCCTGTTGTGGAAGTGATGGAAAAAGAGATTAAAGCAAGCAGTTAATGCAGCAGGGGAGCATTTCTTTACAGTTTTCCCAGATAGAAGCATCATCTCCGTTCCCATCGCTTGCAGGACCAGCTGTGGTTTCTGGCAATGCCAGACACAGCCATCACCCTCTGGGTGCCTTTCCTTTTCATTGTCCCTCTGGAGAACAGGACTCCTGTTCAAAATCCCGCAGGTACCACTGGGAGCCAGTTCTATTATTCACCAGCCAGAGAGGCAAGACAGGCATGCTCTCCCACAGCCTAGGGATGCCCCTCTGATCTATTACCAGTGGGGCTGTCTTTAATGGGATCAGAGCCTGGCCTTTTCCACATCCCAGCGGGACAACACCTGCCCACCAGACAACAAAGAAGAAACCTGTTGTGATGGGAAAAAAGACAAGAGTTTTCCCCAGAGAGGCAGCGAGGCCATTTGATTAAGAGCATCTTTCTCCCAGCCAGCTGGTTCGCTAACAAAACAGCCAACTAAACTTCATGTTTATGCAAGAGAAAAAGTCTATGTGAAGCAAATGCCACAAGTCCAGTTTTACTCATCTACATAAACCACACGAAATCTGGGGAAACCACTGCAGAAAAACACTGTAGGAGCAAGAGGGAAAATATTTCTGCCTAAACCCAGAATATTAAATACATTTTTACAAGGTAAATTCAGAGCAGTATTTGAAATGCTGCAGCAAAGAGATCTGACTTGAAGCTTCGTCTCTAACTTGTCCTTCTCAAAAGACCAAATGGTTATCCACTGCCCTCAAGCCCCAGTCTTTGCAGAGGTCCAGCATCCCAGTCAGGCAGGTCTAATTCCAGCGGTGCCTTCTGCGTGAATGTCCTCTGGAGACTGACTGTCCCACGTATGCACATCTGCCCAGGGGTGCCCTTCATCTGTAGCACTCCCAGATCCGGGGCAAGGAGTCCCAGCCCAGGACAGGACCAACCAACCCATATCTCCTCCACTGTGGCGCCAAACTCCAAATCAGAGTGTGCCTTCTTTTTCTCTGACCATTTCTCAAATCAGAGACCATAGGCTTGCTTGCTGGTGCTTATCCCACAAGATGCTCAGAGCAAAAGTGGCATATGAGCATAGGTGCAGGCTCCAAGGAGGTCAAAAGAAAGTTTCCTATGAAGCAGGGGCCACTTTGTGGTATGTGGTTCGTTAGCCCTGTCCAGAGTCGGGGTGAAAGGACTCAGGCACGCCTGGAGGTATTTGTGCATCCTAGCTTCTCTGGCGGTTTTGTGATTCTGGCAGAAGTGGAATTGTGAGCAAGGCTTTATTCCAATGGATGTGGGATGTAACAAGTTCACCTTCAGTTAGAGAGGATCTTAATATGACCTTCCGTAAAAAAGGGGCATTGTTTTGAGTTGTTAAACAGCTGTTGTGTTCCACCCCAGCAATGGTTGCAATTCAGTAGTGAATAATATGAGCCTTAGATAAACAGCCAATAAAATAATTTGGGATCTTTCCTGGCAGGCGGAAACAGGCAAGATACTCTACAAAAATAAATCATTATTCTCTCTGCCTAGGAAATGAAGTGTTCTCCTTTTCATCACCAAGTGCGCTGTCGCAAAAAATCTCTTCCCGCTCTTGTGTGCTGGAAACCGCCCCGTGCCGTTTGTGGTACTCTCTTGCCATCTTCACCTTCATAGAAAGCAAGAGGCGGTTTTAGTCTGGATTCACACATCTTCTCTGTTTTCTCCTCCGACCCTCGTCTGCTTCTCCATCCCATCCCCAATCTTCTTAAAAACAACCCTCCCAAACTGCGCATCTACTGTTCCGCACAGGCACAAACACCATCTCCTTTCTTGGAGCAGCCGCAACGTGACTGCAAGAGAAGCAAAAGTTTCCCTCAACCACTCCCTCCTGCGAAACGCCCCGCATCCGTTCAGTACACGCTGTGTCTGCCTGTGCTGGGGCAGGACTGCAAAGCACCGGGCCTTGGGTCTTGGCCTCCATCGGATGAACAATTTCCCGTTGAAGGTTACTCACTTCCTGTTTTCCGTATTTAGACAATCTGGGCCTATGGGGAGGGTTTGATTTGTTGTAAACTTCAGCTGGTTTAAACGTTAAGTCGCGGGAGACCAAGGCGGGGGGGAGGAGGGGAAAGGCCTGGAGACAAATTAGGGCTATTTAATACCCGACTGTGTTCTCTCGCAATTTTCTAGTGACCATTAGAGCATGTGAAAGGAAGGTCAGGGGCTGACAGCATGGGAGATGGAGAAAGGGCTGCTTCACAACAGGGCAGGGCTGGAGGCAGTGCGTGCGTGTGTGTGCGTGGGGCCCTGAGTGTGTGCAGCAGTTGGGAGCAGCCGGGTGATACACTCTGGTGACTAATTTCTCCAGTGTGTCATTTTTGCCACAGACAGCTGTACGGAGAGGCTAAGGGCAGTGCAACAGCTCCGCAGCGAAGGCGGGGAGGAGCCTCTAACCTAGAGAGGAGAGTGCTGTGCCCTTTCCCGGTGCCTATCAGTACACACCACACACTGACATTTGTTCGAACTTGCCCAGAAGTGTGCTAGACTGGAGCAAGTCAACACTTGTACATAGTTGATAGGGCAGGTCACATCTTTTTTTATGCCTGTTTTGCAAGGGGAAACTGAGGCACAGGACGCTGTAACTTCACTTCTTATTAGAGAATGTGAGGGATTGGGGTGACTCCTGGCACCAGTCAGGCAGTGACCTGTCTCCTGAGGTGTGCTTCATCATGAAGAACACCTTCCCTGTGTTGGTGTGAGTTATGCTTGGACAGAGAAAAATAGTGAGCAGCCCAAAGCGCCTATGGGCACAAAGGTTAAATGAATGGTTTTGGTCTGTTCCTTCTTGTTCACATAGTTATCTTCTAACAGATTAACTCTCAAAATGGGGTGCTTTTACTTCCAAATTTTACAAGGGTGTATGAAAAAGAAAAGAAAAAGGACACTAGTGGACAGACTGAAATACAGCAGGAGATGGTAAATTAATCTGAATTTTACAGCAAAATCCAGTAGGCATTTCCAGGAACGCCCTGAAATTACTCTAGCAGTATAACCTGCTACCAGAATGCCAACGTCAGCAGGTGGGAGTGAATGAAAGAACTGGAGATAAAAAATCACAACGAAAACAGCCAACATAATGCTCTTGTGTTGCAGGTAAAGAAATCTGCCATGTCTTCGCTGCCTGACAGAGAGCAGGCAGAACCTGAATCAAGTGCCAGAGGAAAAAAAAAAGCACCGAGGAAGACTTTGGTGAAGCACTGAAGTGTTTAGGAGAAACAAGGGTCCATGTTCATGCTCTGGCATTGATAGGCCTAACTCCAAATGATCTAGACACGCTCTTGACCCTCCTGAGCCAGAGCCAACTTTCCTCCAAATAACTCCCTGCAGCCCAGAGTGCAGAACCTTAGAGAGAGGCACAGGGGCAGACTGCAGGCAGGTAGCTGTTTTCTACCTGGCATTGCTACATAGGCTGGGTTAACATTATACTTCCCTGATTCAGTTTTTGTAGACCAAACAGTAGCAGTTCCCTCCCTCAGTGGTATGTCGAAGCCTTTCCCTGAAGGAGGGGTTAGTTCTCTATTGTGTTACTACCTGCTGGATATTTTTTCTGCTGTATCTCCTACCCTGCAATGGCATTTTGCTCAGCTGAACTTCTGGTGCTCAGAAATTCAGCTTGGTACTTATTGCAAATGTGGTGTAGTTCTTACTGCCGTGTCTCTCAAAAGTTTCCTCTGATGGGTCCATCGACCTCTCAGCAGCACCTTGGTGCAGTCTGAACCCTGGATTTAGGATGAGCTCTGGATCTGACAGGGACACATCTGACTGAATCAGGATCGACTGCAAAGCTGACACCACGGTGAATTGCACCCAAAGGTGTTCAAGCAAATGGTGTTTCAGAATCGGCACCAGCCGGCTGCCCTGATGTTGAGGTTTGATCTGTTAGATCCAGAGCAGCCTGGTTTGCCCTCATATCACCATGCTTAAAGAACAGTCACTTAATCTCACTTAGAAATGTTTACTTGCGAGGACCAGATGGCCCAGGGACTTGGGCTAAACAAAGCATTTTAATTCTAGGTCACACATTCTAATCTAGTCCAGGTTGGTGATAAATGAACATATTCACCTGATAGCCACTTTTGGCTTCGTTTTTGGTGGTTTTCAGGCTGGTTTCCAAGGCGAGATGTCACACCACAAAATCTCCCTCTGTGCCCTGCCACAGTTGGTACTGATTTGACTGTCTCTGTGGAGAAACCAAGGATCAAATGCTCCATGGCGCCAGACTGTTTTCTTTTGCAGCCTGCAGGTAAGGGGAAGTTGTCCTGTGTCTGGCTGTGTCATGCCTGCTCTGCGGATGGGCAGGATTTCAGTTTGCAAAGCTGCCAGTCCAACCCCCTCCATTGTGAAATTAATGAAAAAAACAGGAAAATGTTTAATTGCAGTTGACATATAGGCACTCTCTGCTATGAACTTTACACGCAATCACAGATAACAGCATCAAAATTAATGCCTGCTTCCCACTTGTCCTGCTATAAGCAATAAACGTTTGGCAAGTCAGTAAATAACAAAATTCTCATGTGGCCATCTACAGGTCACCAGGATACTTAAGAAGTTTGCGTTAATTATACCATGTTTGCCATCAAAGAGGGGATATTAACCCTTTGGAGCTGTTGCAGGAAAGCAGTGGAGTCATTTGGAAGTAAGTAAATGAAATCTTGTCACTAAAAGTGCAACCTTTGCAAAATAATTAAAAAAAAAAAGGTGTTGGGGCAAAACCCTCGCTAGACATCATGGAAAATACAGTACCTTTTCAGCTTTCCTTTTATTTATTTTGTATTTTGACATCAAACACTCCCTGTAACCTAATCTTCTTGGCTTTTGATGTGGCCGTGGAGACATGACAATTAAGCATGGCTTAAAACAATAATCTCGACAACGGGAACCAAAGGCAAGTAATGTCAGGGTTCCCCCCCTCACAAAAGCCTGTCCCCCAGTGTCTGGTGATAGTGAAAGGACCGTAAATCCCAGTTTGTTGCCTTGATATCTTCTCTGTACTTACACTTTGTGTTGAACTTTACACACTTGCTCCATTTCCATTCCCTGCTGTTTGTTTTTCTTCCGCTATGCAAAATGTCTGGAGACAAACACGATACACACGTTGCAGAAAGATGGTTTGATCTTTCACAGATTAGTGCCATCTGACAAACACGGGATTATTTGTTATCTGTGTTGCAGGAACCGCTGAAGACCCCGCTCAGAAGAGGCACGCTCCCCCGGGCGCTGGGGGCTGCAGCACCCCTCCTGACAAGCTGATGGATTAATGCCGTGGTTCTGCGAGCAGATCGAGACCGACCCGGCGAAATGCCTGTAGAGAGGCAGCACCAAGGTAAGCCCTCATCAAAGTCTGAACGGGTGTGTAACATGCAACCAAAGCAAATAGCTTCATTATTCTGAATTATTTTAAAGTGATGTTGCTAGTTCTTCTGTTGTCTCCTCGTATCAGCTATTCAACTACGGAGAGTGGCTGAGTTTACTCACAACTCTGTTTTAAACCTGTCTGAAAATGAACATGTTTCTTCTTAAATGAAGCTTGCATGGTATGCTATAAACTGCTTTTTTTTTTTTAATGGGTGTTTGCACTAAGCCTCGCTAAACAAGTTAGAGAGATGATTAACTTGTCTGAAACGATGCGGGAAGGCCTCGTCCCAGTTGCGTGTGCTTTCTTCGGCACATCTAGAGCTGCTGCGACTCCTCGTCTTTGGGAAACAGGGCTTGCAGACGGGGCTGGGGATGACGCTGCACGGTTAAAGAGAAGCAGTGATAGAAAGGGCTGGAATTTGCACACACACACTGAAAAAGGAACTTGGGTTATTTTTTTTCTTAATGAGTAAGGAGTTATCCCCAAGTTGGTTTCCACAGAAGTGAAACACAGCCCCGCGGGGGGTCAAAGGAGGAAACCCAAAGTTCATTAGCAGGTTTCTTGAAAATATGGTTTTAGTACTAGCAGTACTCACCCCTATACATGGCAGGAGGACTTTGCAAGACTTTGCTTCACTTCGTAAGTCCCTAAGGAGTTCCTTGTGTGGGTCAGACGTGACCATGCAATGAAAGCAGCCGCCAGGTTTTGACTGTGGGAGAGCTGCCTGGTAAGCACTCTTCTCCACCCTCATGCGCCAGCCCTCATGCGCGCCCCCTGCACCCACAGCTGCACCCCTTGTCAGCGGCTCCCAGGACAGCCCTGAGCCGCTCAGGGCTGGCTGTTCCCCCTTGCTCCCTTCATGCCGCAGATGACACCGAACGGTAGGAAGCAGGTTTCCACATCGACGGTGTCGCCTGTTACAGCAGCGCAAGAGCCTACGGAGAACTTTGCCCGGTCTAACACAGGCCCTGCCTTGAAACCCATTAGGCAGCTGGCTGCTTTTCCGCATTTATGGAGCTCTTAAAACTTGTTCTTAATTGGAAAGTATTTCTCCAAACACTTCAAAAAAACAACCCCAAAAAAACAACAAAAAAACCTAGAGAACCCACAGTTCATCATCTGCAATGTGGCTGCCGCCTTAGATTTTAAACGGGTTTAGAAACTTTTGCGCACTTAAATAAGTGCGTGACCTCGTCACCCCAAAACAACACCGGAGAATGAGCTTTTTGTACCTGTGCTTTTTATACTAAATCATTCGCCAACTACTTTTTTTGTCCTACCCGGGTAGGTTTTTGAAATATCAATAGACGGCTCTGCATAAAGTTTAAGCTAATAATTCTAACAGGCAACAATGACGACCGTAATTTTTCCTCTTTCCTTATTAAAGGCTGCCTTTATGACATGAAACTCGGCACAAGTACTTTCACAAAAAAAAAGGTATTTTATTATTCTTAGCAATATTCACCTTGAAGGAATATGAGGAAAGCATACACTTTTTACAGACAATATATAAACATGTTGTACATAATTAACAATAACTTAGTTCACTAATCCAAAAATAAGCAAAATAAAAAAATTAAAATAGAAACAAAATACTGCAGATTTTTTTTATGCTGATACAAGTACAAAATAATTTAAATCTCGACTGCTGTTGTCTATGCTGCAGTGACTGACAATATATTGCACTTTGTCAACTGTATCAGTAATCCCTGTCTTCCACCCACATCCTTTCCCCGTCCCCCTGCCCAAATCCTATAGAAATTTGAGTTGGGTACAAATAATCTACAACTGTACCATTGTAAAAGGTAAAAAGTGAAAAGGACCCTATTTTTTTACCTCAGTACATTAAAAATCCTTATGATTTCTCCTGACCAATTTAGTTTCCCGTTTATTTCCACTTCTTTACAAAGTGCACCTATATGCCTATGCAGACCAGAAAAAGGAGGAAAGCAGGATTTTCATGGCTGCTTGGTTCTTAATCGATTATCAAATATTTTAATTAGAAAAAAGTTAACATACATCCATTTTTATTTGTTTTGTTGTGGGTTTTTTCTTTAGAGCAGGGCTTTTGCAGTAAGGATACAATTGTTTTGATCAAAAAAAAAAAAAAAGGAAAAACCCCAACAACAGAAGAAGTTAAAAATTAAAAAAAATAAAATAAAAAGCTTGTCACAGAGTTAAGCTTACGTGGTTTACATTATCAAACCCCTCTGTTCATTGGGGCATTTCATCAGAAGTATAGCTAAATATGTACATTGTATGTTATACTGGAGCTTGTGTTCACGAGAGGCATCAGATCATAACAATCAATAGAATACACTTCACATTGGCAATAGCTTTGTTTTCGGTCATTTACGTACAATATGGTTTAATAATGGGAGATTTAAATTTTTTTCTTTTTTTTTTCATTTTTTTTTTCATATAAAATACGTTACGGAGAACGGACGTTCCCCTTAGAACGATGCTTTCCCTCATCTCATCAGCTGTCGCTGTGTCTGGGATTTGACGGATGTGTGAAGCTCAAACTGATTGTCTCTCTCTTTCCCCTCTCCAGTGATCTCAACCTCGTTTCTGCCCTTCCTCCCTGCGAAGTCCACCGGGGCCTGGATGCCTGAGACAGCACGTGCGCTGGCTGGCTGCGTGTGGACGTGGTGGCCACACTGCTGTGAGTTTACCCAAGCAGCTAATCTGCATTTTTAAGCGACAGCTGCCAACACAACAGAACAAAATGCTTCAACCTCTAAAGTCTGCAATTTGGATGTTTTTATGCCCTGTGATGGTTTTTGCTGTGCTAGAAGTTAGCTGGAACACAGCTGATAAATGCCTGTATCTCACCCCTCGCTAGTGCAGAATTGCCTTCCCAAGAGTTTTTTCCCAACAGTTTGTCTGATCTAGCTGTCCGTTTTGAGGAATAACAGGGGAGTTGGGAGGGGGGCTGGGTTTTTTTAAAGAAATCTTTCACATGAGGGAGAAGAATGAAGAAATTGTGTTAAAATAATCACCATCTTGGGCACATTAAAATCCCATATTAAGGTTACATTTTTACTTTGGTCCCATCCTCCCCCCCCCGGTCTTTTCCCCCTTCGTAGTAGATATTTTGGTATGGAAGATAGATGGAGCTAATCAAAGGGGGCTGCTGAGTATGTTCTCCCCTCTTCCCCTTATTTTGAAGGCAGGTTTTCTTACAGGGTAGCCATTGCAAACAACAGCACAAAAACATGCAATCAAGAGGGTTGAGGCTTTTTGTGGAAAACAAGAGCAAAATAAATACGACTTTGTGTCTGATTTCACTTTAAAAATTATGTTTTTATAAAGATGTCCTTTTTAATTTCTTTTTTTATTTTTATTTGTTCCTCATCCCAAACAAAGTCCGCAATAGAAATCCAGCAAGTCTGGCTTCCAGTGAGCCGATTCCATCCTGGGAGGCTGCTTATATCTCTTTACAATATTCACAGTAATACCAAAGAGAGAAAGGAAAGCCAGTTCCAAGCCTTTTCCTTCAGCTTCTGCCACCATTTGCTTCCTGCTGGACCATTAAGTATCGAACAGGTGAGTTCTTTTTCCTTATACCTGAGGGGGCAAAGTGCATTACAGGCACCACTACACGTTTCTGCAGAAGACCCATCATTGGCAAGGTTTTAGTCCAGCATTAAGAGTTAAACCACATGGGAGCAAAAAGATCCCCTTTTGCCATCCCTACATTCTCCTCTTGACAGAACATTTTCTTACTTGGTGTTATCTTAGGCAAAGCCCCATGTCCTTAATCTCTGGGTGGGTCTCTTGGTCATTGGGTTTTATCCCATGGCTGTAACCATGCTGGATGGGTGTGGATGTCCAAACGAGATGCTGGAAGATGGGTGGATGGGGGTAGGTGTTGGTAGGATGTGTCCAGAGTGGCTGAAAGGTGGCAAATGCCCCATGGGCGCCATGTGACTAGCAAGGGCAGCAGCGCTGAAGGGAGACGATTTCTCCTGCATGCACTTGGACAGTTCCTCAAAACACTCAGACCCTTTCTTGCTTTTCTTTGATTTGTTGGACATTTTCCTATTCCTGGTCTGAATTCCTTCCTTTTTCATGGTCAGAGGCCTGTTCACCTGCAAGAAATGAGAAAATCAGGCTCATGCAGACAAAATGACCTTATTGTGCAAAAATGAAAATATTTGGACAGCCCCCATGTGTTTTTCCTGGATGGAGACCTTTTTCTGGTAAAAAAAAAATGGTGTTCCTCTCTGCAGAACTTGTTTATAGTGATTTGTTTAATAAAACCACACACACAAAAACCCTCTAGACATGAAAAACAAATTGAAACTGAATTTGGCAGCTGATGACTCTCTTTCCCGCAGGCTTACCCTCAGTCCTCATTCATTTCCTAATAGAAGAGATCAAACTAGGAGGCACATGTTGACCCAAATTCAGTCCTAAGACATGAGCGATCTTGTACCAGTAACCTCTGTTACTGACAATTTAAATAACGTTCCAACATGTCAAATGATTCCGGCTAAGGATTAATTTCTTTTTTATTTTTTTAATATAATAAAACAAAGCCTTAGATATAATTATTTTGAAAAAAATATTCAAAACGAAGATGCCCCACCAGGATTAATTTTTGCACAGAGCCCATTCCGAATGGCGTCTGTGTTTCTGGGGGGAAGCAGCACACAAAACACACTTAGTTAAAACCAAGTGTGGTAGCTCTATTTTGCCTGATCTGCCCAAGCGTTGGAAGCCAAGCTAATACATTGTCATGTCACTGAACTTAGCATCACTATGCCGACAAAGAATGGCTGTCACTTCCCAGGGGAACCTTAGAGACGGGGGAAGGAATAAAACAACAACCAAAACCCTGAAACCAATAAAAGCCTAGTGTACACCATGCAGTTAAGACATCAATCCCAGCTAGGCAAGCAGCGACACATGAGATGAGTAAATACTCACATTGTGCAATTTATAGTAGAGTCCGCAGGCATTACAAACTGGGTCCCCGTTTGCATTACGTCGCCATAAGGTCGTGGTGGTTGTCTGACAGTTGGCACAACAAGTCCCTGCTCTCCTAGCCGCTGACTAACCAAAAGAAAAAGAAAATTAAAAATCTATCGGCAGGAGGAGGGAGATCATGAGAAAGGTCAACTTGGACTGAATATTTAGGTTGGGTAGAGATAGTTACTAGGATTTTCAGCGCATCAGGGCTGAAGGAAAGCTCCCATCAGTTTTGCTTTTTGTGACTGTTAGGTTTTTGCTTAAGTTCAATTATTCTCCTCTGCAGACGCAGCTTCAAGCCCCGTGCGCACAGCAGATGTAAGGAGAGAAACAATGCATTTCTAACTCCACAAATAAAAATTTTAGAGAAAACGACATCAGATTTATTCAGGTTTTTCCTTTGCAGAATTCTAGTATGTGCCATGCAAATGCATTTGTCTTTTTTTTTTTTTTTTTTAATG
>Ga0065711_1006980_pt1 | contig 18616 bp, 7 predicted proteins | sample Hoacrofraction12_FD_59098 | JGI IMG/M metagenome (GOLD analysis project Ga0065711, IMG submission 59098) | Hoatzin crop microbial communities from Cojedes, Venezuela - Epithelial fraction 12 v2 (version 2) | ecosystem: Host-associated > Birds > Digestive system > Esophagus > Crop | place...
TGAAACACTGGAACGGGTTGCCCAGAGAGGTAGTGGAGGCCCCATCCCTGGAAACATTCAAGACCAGGTTGGACAGGGCTCTGAGCAACCTGATCTAGTTAGTGGTGTCCCTGCTCGCTGTGGGGGGTTTGGACTAGATGACCTCTAGGGGTCCCTTCCAACCCAAAACTTTCTATGATTCTATGATTCTATGAATAATTTTCTAAGTTTTAGCTTGGATGCTTAACCTTTCTTGAAGGAGCATTTTAAGAACATGTTGAAGACTGTGTATTGCCAAATAAGAATCAGTCTGAACAAGCTGAATTTCTACTTTTTTAAATTTCAGAAGTGCTTCATCTTCTTCATACTTCACACTCCACACTTCAAGGATTTTTTTTATTATGACTCTTTAGTAGCTGTTCTAATTCTTGTTAATAATGTACATTTGTTTGAATTAATTCTTATGACATTTTCATTGTATAACAACTTTCACATACCATATTTATACCATCATCTCAGATTTTGTATTATTCCTAGCAATAAGAAAATGTGTAAAATATAAGATTAGAATTTCTGCGATATTTTTTCCTTTTCTTAAACCGTATTACTTTTGAGAAGCTACTGGATATTTAAATCCAGAAGGTTTTCATATTTTTGTTGGATTTCTTGGTTGCTGGGTTTTTTCACTTTTTAATGTATGGACAGGTCGCTAATTGGCTTTTCTGTTTCAATTAGCTGTTTCCATGCAGAAACCTCAGTCAGTGAAAATTCTGCATGGAATTTTGGGGCATACGACAGGGGTTATGAAACACAACAGTAGTTTAAGTTGTCCAGTCTAAAGCATACCGAGAACATGGGACTCATTATACTTAAGGAACTGAAATCATTAGGTGGTAACAGCTTGTTGTCATACTAACTACCAACGTGGTCTGAATTAAAAGAGGGACTCTGCTGAGATCTTTACCAGGACTCATTCATTAACTCCCTTTCCTTGTTCTCACCTGTTTTGCAACTGTAGCCAGGTGAGAATTAACGGGGCAGTTTACATCAGGCAGATGGTAGGTTCCCCAGGACAACTCTATTTAAAGAATAAGGAGGAGGAATCAGTAACTGGATAATAAACATGGGGCAAACAGGGAATGTAAAGATTTAGGGTTATTTTGCAGGATGCTTTTGACTCAGTTGCTCTTGGGTGGGAAAAAAAGAAAAAAAAATCCCTATTTTTTATAGTATAAGACCTCCCTGGACAATTTAATTTCCCTATATGTGTTACTGTTAACAATAGCTCTTGAAGAAAAGCATCTTTACTCTGCTAACACAGAATTCCTTCAAGTAAGAGGGAAGACCCTACTCTCTACTCCTGACATGCAGAATTAGCTTATGTCTGTTACTGAGCTCATCAAAGATAAATTTATATTAAAAATTAATTTAAGAAAGCAGGCCAGTATTTTCCAAAGTAGTAGGATCAGAGATAATCAGTGTTGTTTATTATACAGCACAAGTACTTTGATAAATCTTGCCCTCATCCCCTTGCTTCCTACAAAATGACAGCGTCTGCTTTAGAGACAATCCTAAAGAAGTCCTGAAATTAACTTTGAAGTAGAATTGCTCCTTCATTGTCTGTCCAATGTGAGGTGACCTTCAGCTCCACACACCTTGCACTCGCTGTTCTGTTCTAGCCTACAGTCACTGCAGGTGAAGTAATGAATCACTCAAGCCTCCACAGTCCTTGCACCCCTAAGCCACACTGTCTCCTTGCCAGGTTCTCCAGGCAACCCATGGGGACCCCTCTACAGGGACAATCTCTGCCAGAATATAGTGTTGGCCCAAATAAATGTCAAGCACAGAACATGTTATGGCAAAGTAATTAGTAATACTTGTCTCCTATTTTGTTACTAACAATGGAAGGGCAGATCTAACCCATTCCCTACACGTGACTGTCCAACTAGTTCCTAACAGTACTACCTTTACAGACTACACAACCTCCCTGAGCAGTCTCCTCTCATGCTTCCTGTCCTTTTAACGCTCACCATGCTTTGTAAGAGTTCCACATAATTTGGTATGGCTTGCTTTTTTAGAAGTTCTGGTGGTTTTACTCAAATGTTGCTGTATACCAGAAATTGTGTGATGTATAACCTTTCATAAAACTTGAACATTGCATTTTTCTTGGTAATGAATTTCATCTTGTACCGGAGAGTCTATGTATGAAACTTATAAGCATAAAATTAAAATACAAAACAAATTTCTAAAGCACTTCTTTGAACTAGCAAACTGCACAGTATCTCAGAGGGCTTTAGTAATCATTTGCTCCCTCTACACCTTCCCAGACACCTGACTAAGATGATGTTCGCCCCTTTTATCCTGCATACCCTGTACTTTCTAATTCTCCAGGCTCTTTACCATATAGTTATAAGAATTCAGAAGAACACAAGGGAAATTATTTTAAAAATTGTTCTCGTTCTGCCAAGGCGAAAAAATCAACAACACTGTGGGGGTTTTCTTTTCCATGATATGGTCAAAAAAGTTTTGCAAAGACATTGGCAATGGCCCAGGAGACAAGCACAGTATTTTGATTAAGCTGATAAGATTTTGACATTATTCCTTCTGGTATACCCTTAAGATACATATTTCTTAAAAGAAGAAATTGCCGCATTTCTCAGTTTCCTGGTACCTTATTTCTCAAGAAATCATGTTAAACAAGTAAGTATTCATAGATATAATTGTAAATTCTTAGAAAGGGCTTCTTATCGGTGAAGTTATTTCTAGAACCACTGTTTGGCTTTTCAAAAGTGGTTGTAGTAAATGCCAGTTTCAAAGAACTGAGCATTTACTACGACAAAGTTTGGGGGATTTAGGTGCACATATTCTGCATTTTAATATTTTATTATAGATTTTTGTTGGACTTGGTTTCCACAGTTAAATCTCCAGATTAAAAAAAAAAAAAAAAGAAAAAGAAAAAGTTATGTCAGTTATTGTGTTAGTTAATCTGTCTATACACATTTGATCAGGAAGCCTCTTTTCCTTCTACAAACTATCCCTGAAGTACATTTCCCTAGTATTCCTAGATACTCTAAAGTAGCAGTACAGCTTCACCTTTCCTCTAATTTTACCCTTTCAGCATCTTTTTAGGAGCCATTTAGGTGACAATACAGTGCCACAGATCAAAACCTGTCTCCTCTAAGTAAGCAAAAAATGGAAACAAGCTAGCTTGGTGTGCTTGTAGCTTAGGGTTCTACAGCAGCTGATGTTCAAATTAGTGTAGCGTTGCTTTTCCTTGAAAATTCTTGATGATCACAGGTTTTATCAAGAAAGGTCTAAGTAAAATGTTCTTCCTCCTTTCCACATTGTTCATTCATATTTTTTGCTTCAGTGGAATAAAGCTGATAACAGCAAGGTTGTACGAGCAACCAATATTCCTCTTCAGTTTCAGAACTAAAACAAATGAAAAATCAAAGTCAAGAACTTCAGCTTAGTTTTAATGAAGTTTAAATTTTATTGGTATTCCTTACTGAAATGGCCATCTTCTTTGCACAGAACATTTGATTCAATCAAAATTTTATTCAATACAAAAAACTTTCTTTTTCAGCAAGAATAAAAAAGAAATTAATAAATACACCACTACAATGATACCCTGCTGGTACCACTCCCCTGAGGGATTAGACAACTCATGAAAGAAGACTAGGTTCTCTACTTTTTCTGTGTGACTGGAAAACTTTCCATCAGCACATGAAACACCCCTGCTACCAGTGACAGTAATTCCTGGTAAGATGCAGATTAATCTAGAAAACCTGAATGCAAACACCGTATCTAGGAAAAACAAATTTTGATCCAGATCTTCAACATAAACCACTGTATCTAATCACTATTAATAGTTCTTACCATATATTTGGAGGAATGTGTTTTCGTAGCTTGATAGCACAGGATATAGCCTATATTTATTTAATATTTTTCTGTACTTCCAAAATAAATGCATAGAACTCTTGTCTAATTAATACTATTTGACTGAAAAATTATCTTGACTTCTTTGGTGTTTGAAAATGGCACATTTTCTTTGGCTGGCGCGACATCTTTCTAATATCATAAAACTTCAATGTTTTGAAAGTAAAGGTCATCCTAGAAATTTAATACCTGACTAGAAGAGATGTCTTAATCAGTTTTTTCTCCTTTGATCATTTAATTGTCCGTATTCTCATAAATATGCCTAAAGAAGAACAGAATAGATCAGTCAAGCTCAATTTAGGTCTTTGGCCAAGATCTGAGCAATTAAAAAGATCTGTGCTATTTATAACACCTTCTGATACCAACATTTGCCAGGTTAGAATTTCTGTTTCTTTTCATTTCAGATAATCAAAAAGCCCCTGTGTAGTTCTGTACAGCTGCTTGAATTAGATGACTTAGTTATTTCTACCTGCATGCACGTTTATTATTATGTTATTAGACACACTGGAAGGATCACAGAATAAAGCTTGATCTAGTACACTGCAGTTAAGGAAATTAATCATACGTACTCCTGTATTAACAGTAATCTGCTTAAACTTCTCTCTGGCTGCCTCGTGCTATACTGCATATAAGCTAAAAAAGACCAGGATATGTTCTTACTTGTTTCCATCTTCACCCATCAAGTAAATGACTACTCATTCCATATTGTGTTAGCTATAAAGTGGAAAAGGTATTTTATATTAAAAATCTGTGTGCATACTGCTTTTATAACTACTTTCAAGTAAGGAAAGAAAACATGAGTCTCATCATCAGCTTTTCATGACCTTTGAATATACACAGTGAGAACATAGCCTCTCGTTACAACGATAAGCAGAATTTCCCTTCTGATAGAGTTCAGAGGATAGACTTATACCTTTTTTATTTTGTTGTATTACTGATGTGGAAGATGCACAACATCAAAGATGCTTGGGTTCCACTTGAGGTATTTCATTTCTACAGCCAGCACTGTAAGAAACCTCTTTTGAGAAAAAAATCAGTAACAGTAATGTGTAATATCATGTAAGTCATCATAAGCATTTCCCAAGCTGTTGCACCACATCAGCACTATATCAGCCTTTGATCCTTCCCCTTTTTCAGGATTCCATATTGTTTCTGAATATTATTTTGAATATTGTCAACATGTATGCACCTAAATACCTCTACTTCAGAACAGCCTATAGGTTAGCAGTTCACTTTGTTCAAAGATCAAGCAGCTCAGAGGTGTTCATATGCATTCATTTTTGCTGAATCAAGGTCATAACTTGACACAACACAGTGGGCACCTGTCTTCTAATACTGCCATCTATTGCAACCATTTCTACAAGCTATGAAAGAACAATATTTCTGATCATCCCACAGGTGCTTTTCCCTGAAAAATGTAGCCAATTGTTTATGGATCTCCAAGAAAAAAAAGTATAATTTATTCTTTTATTACTACATTGAAGCTATTTTTTCACACCTGAAGGACGGCTACTGCGCCTGTAAGTTTTGTCTTTTACCAGGCACCACATTTGTTCAAATGGAAGTGTTCACTTCTTTCTGCAAATGTTACCTTTTTTGTTATTCTGCTCATCGGAAGTGTGTGCTGCTAGAACTCCATGTGGGACATTTTAACATTAAGCTGTCCAGGAAAAACAAAAAAAAAAAAAGTGTTCCTACTGTAATTGTGTATATATGTTTTTCACATATGTTTTTTGAATTACTCATTTATTTGAACCTAGTTCTTCATGTACATCTTCAGAATTGAATGGGAATTTGAGGACAGCTGTGTGAACATCTGACAAGGAAACTTTTGCTTTGACTTCACCTTGGTAGGGATAAAGACCATGTTAAATTTTGAATTCCAAAAAGCACCAATGTGCCTCTATGCCAGGATGTGTCTTTGGACAACACAGATTGCTTTTTGCAGACGTGTGTGTTTCTCACAGAAATTTGAGTACCTTGGTTCTTTCTTCTCACTACTGCAGGACCCCAGTTAAAATGTAAGCATCAGGGAGCCACTTTAATAGGGCTGCAGATGTGTGATGGGAAAGGGGGAGTAGGTAACATTAATCACTGTCAACTTCCTCTGGATTTGGATCTTGGGAAAATCATTGTCAGTTCCTCAGCATCCTTCCTGCGTTTAGGAGGTGGGGTTAAAGTAGTTAGTCAATTAGAGACATCCAAGGGCAAAAGAAAATTACTAAAAGGTTCACACTTGTATTTTTAAAACGTGCCTTTTATACCAAACAAGGAATTACGTCCTGAGAAAATGCAGGGGATATCTCAAGACACATAACACAGTCTTCCCAAAAGAGTAATCTTTGCTCTTCCTGAGACAGAGTATATTGTTTGTAATAAGATTAGTTTCTTTTTTCTTGGTCTGCATTTGAATTAAGGTAATTTCATTACTCATTCTTCTATAGCTGGAAATGGTTCCAATAAAATCAAATAATATTAATTAATAAATATGTTTTGTGTTAGTTATATCTGAAATACTTAGACAAATAAAACAAAACAGCAACACATTACAAAACTGACTAAATCCTTTTATTATATACCATCAGAACAAACTGTCCTGGCATTGACTAATACAAAATTAGTTAATAGCATCAATAAGAAGGGAGACATCCTTAGTACAGGGCCATCCTGTAATGTGTGTTAAGCAACAGCCAATATGAGCATGTGGCATTGATGTGATTCAGTTACAGATTGAAGAGTTCAAAACAAGACTCATAAACATTAATTCTCATCACTAAATAAAAAAAAAATGTGAACACAAGAAAATTCCCTTCCCTGTGATGCTTCAGGAACCACAGACCAAATCCATTTTGTTTTTCTCAGGTGAATAGTTTCTCACTTGCGTGGTAGGTCAGTCTAGGACAAGTAGACTTGCAATTCAAAGGAATTGCATCTAAAACAGATGGAATAGGATAGTAGGGGAAGCAAACATCTCAGGATAGCAAATGACTTATTTTGCTAATGAAATTCCAACGGCTGACATTATGGCAGCTGTGTTAGTCTGTCCATTTATTTGATGAAGTCTGAAAAATCATTACACAGAACAGAGTTGGTTGAAAACGAACCCCAGACTGATTTAAGCCTTATGAGAGAAAAAAAAATAAAAGAACACATTTAAAAACTTTGAGGTTTGTTTTACTGTATCTGAAGCAGAGTATTAGGATTGAACTGTGTATACCAGCTTTACTTCTCTTCTATATGTAAAGAATAGTACAAGGCCTAGACCGAAATATTTGAAACACCAGGCAAGGATCTGGGTTTTCCTCACTAGTTCCTGTTTTATAAATGATAAAGCCAAAACTCAAAATGTGATCATTCCAGATTTATGTCTGTTCACAATCTAGATTCAGGTTTAGAATTTCGATTTCTAAGAGGTAGACCAAACCTTTAGACTTTAATACTGAAGCCAGGATGCCCATTTCTGGGTGAATGCTCCAATAAGTAAGTTATTATTGAAAAGGTGGGCAGTAGCACCAGTCTAAGGGTGGTGGTAGTGTCAAGGTTCCTGAACTATAATACCCGTTGGAAACCATATCACTATGCAAAAATAAAAGAACACTTTGAGATGCTGGAGCGTCCATAAGTTCAGATGTTATGGGCTTCAACTAGTTCTTACGATCATAGTGTGGAGCATTCTTGAACTGGCAATGACTACTTTTGGATTCTACAAACAGCTGACAGTGAGCTGGTGTGGCAAGAACTCTGGAATTTATGTTATAATTGTCCTATGAGGAAGATACTACAGTTAAAATTTTGGTATAGCTTGATATCAAGGCCCTGCCTGCAGTTATAACTAGCACACTTACTCATTAATTCCCTGTGTGGTCTAAGAGCTCCAATGCTACCTTCTGCATAGACGAAACAGTGGATGGATTTGAGACAACAGGTTAACCTGAGTTAAAGTGTTTGATTGAATTCCTAGTCAACTTCACAACAAAGCATTTGACCAATGTTTACAAGAATACTTCAGGTGAGAATTTCAGGCAGACCCAGAGCTTTCCACAGGCAGGTTCTGAAGTATATAGTCCAACTGCTGGGCGCTATTTTCGTATTTAAATATAATGATTAATGTTCTGTGCGGAGACCCTGGTCATTCCAGAAGCTTTCCCAGACAGTTCCAGCTATCGAATTCACTAATCTGTACATGGATAATGCGCTTGTAATTAGTCAGTAGAAATTGTTCCTGCAGATGAAGAATTGATCATGTAGGACAATCCTTTGCACATAGGTAAGATAGTTAGGAGACATTTTGTGCATAATTTAGGATAATCAATAGCAACAGATTGTGCATGTGATGGAGTGATCACATAGGACCATGGGGTAGCTGTGTGTAAGAATTCAGCAAAAAACATCTCAGGGAGACTCAGTGAATCCAACTGGAGTCACTGTCACATTGAAGACAGTGATTGTTACTGTTTGGACAGCAGCTAACCACCCTGTTCAAGAGGTTTACTTCTCCATGTGAGCTTTATCCTATGCAAGAGATGCCAATAGCTTCATATTTTAGCAAACACTCTCTGCCAACAGTAAGTCAAACAGTTTTAATTGCAATAATGAGAAAAAGTAGAGAATTAAGGCTCTAAGTATTTAGCAACTAGAGACACATTTTATACTCATCATACAGAAGACAGTCTTTTTTCATTTCACATGCATTCACAGCTGCTTCAGCGAGCAATTTTGAATAGTCACGTGACTGCATACAGATATTAGACTTCACAAAGACTTAGAAGCTTTTTTTGTGAGAGGCATTTTATTTCAGGAACAGTATTTATGGTTTTGTATTTAAACTTGGATGCAACAAAGAAAGCAGAAATGAAGTAAAAGAGACTAAATTTTTATACTTTGCTGGTTTAGTTTCCTGAAGTCAAAAATGACTCTTGAGTCATACAATATTCCAGGCTTTGAGAAGTCTTTTACATTACTGGTAAGTGGAAAAAAATTAGTTTAACTAGAGCTATATGCCTCTAAAGCAAATTTGATTTTGCAGTTGTCTCTTTCAGTGGTTTCTATCATTCTAAACTGCTGTAATCAACTGACTAAGGAGATGTGAAAATACAACCATATCATAATTATGGAGAGTGGCCTGCTCCAGTGACCACTATAATTTTAGTAACAGCCCAGGGAACCTTGAGCTAGAAATGTAATGTTCATCTCAAAATAATTCAGTAGAAGCCCATGAAGAATGATGTGGTTTTGGCTTGATTTGGCCTCAAATTCCTCAATACTTCTCCCTTAGCAGCATTCCTACACCACTCCTAGCTGTCGCCTACAGATGCTCTAAGAGCAGCATTTCACTGCAACAAATACAGAACGTGTTGATTTAGATGTCTCCACCTGCCTAAGGCTCTGCAAGGCATTCTTGTCTAGTAGTCTTTCTTTTCTAAGCTGTGTTAGCTTTTACTTTTCTCATACAGATCAAATGCATCTCCTTTGATTTTTTCCACCAAAGTTCCTGATTACATTCCATGATCTGCTTGGTATTTGCTTCTGTGTGCTCTAAGATGTCACATAACAAAACATCACACAACCGCTTGTGCTGTTGGCCATTTTGGGTCCAGGCTGGAAAAATCCAGCTAGCTCTTTCCAGTCTTAGATATTGGCGTAGGCATGGTGCTTTTGTGCAAAGAGGGATGAGAGCCTTCGTATTACTGAAGGGCAAGTACAAATTTTCCAAGAGAATTTAAATATTGACTAATCAGAGCTACTTCACTGGCATTAGTTTTAAAACAGATAAAAGAGATTTATAAACACATAAGAGGTCATAGATGATTTTGAAGCATAAAACATTTTTAGTTTGAAAGGTAGGCCACAGCTGCTGACAAGTTTGATTTGATACAAAACCAATCATTCCTATAGCTCTTTTCAGCAGTTTAGAAGCGTAAATAACTTTACTTTCTTCAGTATTCGAATTCACGTGTTTAGCTTTGTTAGGTAGACATCTCCTACATTACTCAGTGGTCCCCCTTTAATATTGATTCTTCATTTTCAACATCTAATCTACCAAGTAATGCTGTTGCATGGATCAGAACATTATGGGATTTATAACAATTTCATATTTATTTATTCACCTACTACAATGTATTGCAGATCTTGAAAATCTACAGGCAGTCCCACATAAAATCATGAAAGGTTCCATCCTCTAGCCCAATACTGTTTTTCACTAGGAATAAAAGAATTTTTCTATGAGATTTCCTTGCAAATGGAAAAATTTAGTTAAGGTTCAATCTGGTAAGATTACTCAGAGACAAAAAAGTCTTCTAATAGGGCTATTAACAAGTACTTTCTGCTTGTCAGTGAAAGTAATACTCATTGCCTTCATCAGCCACTGTTCCTGGACCCCTCCTGGGAGAATGATTTTCATGGGCTTATGTAGTTTGGTTTTCATTCTGACAACAAAAACATGAGCACTAAACGAACAAAAAAATCTTTAGATCTTCTAATTGTGACACTCACCTTAAATAACCTACCCAATTTATTGCTTATCTTATATCACTAGTCATGTGATTATTACTGCTGATTTCTCCTTGTTTGAATCTCAGAATAACCAGGAGCTTTTAACACTGCCATGTGACTATCTCCAGAGTGAGTAGTAATGCAGATAGTTATTAGCCTGAGAGATTAAAAAAATCACCATAAATACAGATCTGCTTACATGAATGTTTGCAGTGTGAGAATAATATATGTTGGGAATCAAAGTGAATGTGAAGTTTTTCTTCAGAGTAACATTTGCAAACACTTTCAGCATTATTTATTCAACTTTGCCTATAACAGTTAATAAATGTTGACTTGTTAACATGTGGCTACTGTAAATATTGAATTTGTCTCAGCTTCTTTGTTGGTTTAAATTTGCAAGGCAAAGAGTCAAGTTACATGGTTAACCTGATGATCTGATCTTGGTTTTAATTTCTACCTTTTGTCTGGAAGACATTATTGTTGAGAATGAAGATGTTCTAAAACAATGGCTCCTACTTGTCTCAGTCTTTGCTGCAATGTTTTATTCTCTCTGTCTCTCTAAAGGAAAAAAACAAATATAAAAGTATTTCATACAAGTAATCAATTCTTCGCTTTTCATTTTGGTACATTCTTTTCCTGTATTCCTGGTACTTTAGAATATAATCTTTTCCTGGAAGGGACTACATGCTAAGATTTGTCGCAAAGTGCCAACAACGTTGTTTTGTAAAGTGATCCTAGCTTCTTCTCTATGACAAAAAGTTGGATAAGTGTGACCCAGTCTTCTTTCCTGGTAGCTGCAGCTGACAAGTAAGGTCTCCTTCCATCTCCTCTATTCCTTCATACACAGAGAGACCAGTATGTCTGAATTTGTTACTGAGATATTACTGACTACGTGGACTACACAAGAGAATTCTTGTGTGCTCTCTTACTGTTAATTATGTGTTTTCTTAAAATCTCCTCTGAGAATAAGTGATTTAACCCCCAAGCTACCTAGCGCCTCGTGAATTATGTTCACGCCTCACTTTTTGATTATGGTAATGCCACTGATAGCATCAGCACAATAATTAATAGCAGGATTTGTCAATTTTCTGCTTGACAAAATCCTCCCCGAGCCTTACCTACATCTTACCACATCACACAAGATTACATTTCTTTCCTCCTCCTTTTAACCTCCTTTCACTTTTCTTGTCTGTATGTGCATATCTTGAGCTTGCTTTTCAACGGTGCTTAGTTCCTTCATCTCCAAGTGAAATAAAAAGAGTTTTCAGGTCTCCAAACCTTCTGCTTTCTCATTTTCAGTGTTTAGTAATGTCTTACCAGCAAATCCTTCCCAAAATAAAATAAAGATACCTTGAAATAGTTTGGTTTTCAGCTGTACCTTGAAACAGCCAGTGCAACATAGGTTAAGCAAAGCTATTGACAATTTCAATTTACAGCTGGCAATAGCAAAATTTTAATAGAGAAAAACAGGAAATATCCGTAGCAAGACCCCCATTATCTAACAAATTCTTTGCTTTCAAAATATATTAAAATCATGCAGATCTTAGCAGGACTGTCTGTAGCACAACACTTACCTGCCTCCTGGCAGCACAGTTACAAAGGCGAAGTATGTCTCATTCCACTTGTGATTTTATAATGAGATGTGAGCCTACATTAAAGTGTAACATGTTTGTTTTCTGAGTGGAATTCCCCAGGTATTCCAGGATGCCAGACAGCCTTTCTATCTGTCTCCCCTACCATTAGCCTGTTTCATAAATCTAACTCAAATGCAGCTGAATCTTTTCCACTGCAAAGTGTCGGGTTTTGAAGCTAGGCAGACATCACATGCATAAAATGGTTAATTACATTGTGGCTTTCAAAGGAAATCTTAGTCTAAATCATTTGCTGCTCTGTGAGAGAAGGGTCATCTATGCATCATAACTACAAAGGGAAGAAGGCATTTCTGCTGTCTGTTCTGTCTCCATTTTAAGTGCAGGCTGCCTGCTGATTATTCTGCATTCACTTCTCTAAAAAGCTTATTAATGTGGTCTAGAGGGAGACTGTCAGAAATGGCAGACTGAATCAAGGGATTTTCTTTCAACATCCAAATGACATGCTGCAGCAAGAGAATTAAACAGATGACTAACCAGTGCCCTTTTGTCTGCAGATGAAGATGGGATTGCCAACTTGTAAACCAGCGACTGACATTTGGGTGGATTAAATCGTCCTGTTATTGTACTGCTAGTTTCTAATCACTGCTGCTTTCTTGATCTCAAGTGCCTCAGCTGAAAACCTTCTCAGTTCTCTGAGACTTGTTTGCTGAAACCCTCAGCAGAGCTTTTGCTGTAAACATTTATCCATAGAGAAGTGCTGCTCTGACACTGACTGAGGAGAAGAGTTGGCTTCTAGGTATTTAATTAAAACATTAAGCAGAAAAAGCTTTAGTGTCAACATTCACAAGTGCTTTACTATAGCTGTGGGTTGTTATAATTGAGTTTTCCTGCAAATGCTTTTTTCTCCCCCTTCATTCTCTAAGAGCTGGAATAGCTTGAGGTTCGCTTTGCCTCATGCTGTTAGTTGTGGCTTTGAGACTGTGCCCCATGCTGTCATTCTCTGGATTCTTTCAGTCTGGTTGTTAGCTTTAATTTCTAAAATCAAGATTAGATGGCAACAAGGGGCTCTAATGAAAAGTGGAGAAAGAAGTCATTTGTTAAACAGCATTAAGAATTCTCATGTGTAACGGTGTATAGTGTGGTCAAGCTGAATGTGTTCTGATTTTGTAAACTATCAGAAGCTTTTTACCTTTTATATTAATATTAAAAGGGAGAATGCACTGTTCAGAACCAAAGGTACCATGACACCTATAGAAGTTCTGTCCAGGTTTCTATTTGTCACTATTCTGATGTTTGCAATTTAAAAAAAAACATAGATTGCACTATCCCATGAGCATTATCATTAGAATTTGCATTTAGAAAGCAGGGGGCTCACACAATTATTTGTTGCCAGTCAGTTCATCAAGTTAACTGTTTTAAAAGAAAAGAAACTTGTATCTGCCAGATTGGAACTAACAGAAAAATACAAAGCAATGCCCCTTCACAGCACTTTACTGAGTGAGATCTGTAAAGAACATGCTTTTCTTCACATACTCTTGTGAAATCTCAGTTCTCCTACCTCAAATGGTCCATGCTTATCACATCTTCATTGTAATGAGTCAGATAAGAAGTTGTCCCCTGAAGAGGGCAGGAAAGTAAATATTTCATGTAACATGTCACGGAAACAACTTTTCAAAGGAAAGAAAAAACTGTAAGCTGCTGTTCCCAGATTGCCTCTGGCATTCTAGACACAGAAGTACAGACGCTACTACTTAGCTAGTACTTAGCTAAGTGATAGAAGATTCGCAAAGACACGTTCTGAGATCTCTACATCTGATGTTATTGTTGATTTATATTTTCAACCTCACTTCCCTGCCTTTGATAAACAGAAGTTAAAGTGCACAGTTCTGGTAGGGTATAGTTTAGTATGATCAACTACCTCTTCACAGGCATCTTAAAAATAATGTATTAATATACTTTTTCTCCCCATTTTGCGTGCCCTGCTTAGAGAAGAAATTCAGGTTTAGGCTGATACAAAGCTGTTGTGTGAAGAGATGCTAGAGCTCTCAGTTTCTCGCACCTTGGCCTTGCCTTCCCATCCGTCAGCCTGTGATGGACAGCTGTGTGCAATCAGCTCAGTCATAGCAGTTGGCAACAGATCCTCCTTGCTGCTGCCAGGTGGTTTTCCCTTTCTGCTCTTGACATAGGGAAGCAAAGGGTTTGCTCTTCTTTCCAAAGTACTTACAAAATGCCCTGGAGCACAGAGCATTGCTCTATTAAGCAACACAGAGTCGTTTTATAGACATGACATGAAGGAGTGTGACACAATTAGAGCCCAAACTCATTTCCTTGTGACCCTGAGCACTTTGCCATTTTGCTGCAGTGGTAGGGGTAGACAAATACAAGAGTAACAACTGTGGTACTCCCTCCTAAGTCATGAGGTTATCCCTATTCTGCTCTACAGTCACAATATCTACCATTCGAAATCAGTAGGAGTGAATAATTTTTTCTTGCTACTGTATTTACAGTGGGAATAATGATACTATTTCCCCAGCATCCCAAGACTTCAGTAGTCTGATTTGCATATCTGTGCAAACAACATTGTAGATAATTTTTGAACCTGTTAAGTAAGCTTTTGAAGTATTATTAGGAGATGAAACAATCATCACATGAAAAGCTTAAACAAGAGCTACTATTACTGCTTCATTTTGTAAAAAAAAAAAGAAAACTAGATGCCAATACTGGAATAGCTTGAGAGAAAAATCTCTGAAACTTTTGAAAAGGTTTCTTTAGAAGGTGAAAAAAGGCTCAGTAGAACAAGTTCAGTTGTAAAAGGTGTATTAATTCTGTTTAACTCTATTTTTCTCCTCTATCTACATACATACATGCACAAGTTTATGCCTATGCCATATTTGCAGCAAAATACATACGCTTTTATGAATCAAGTCACAACCTAGCTTGTTAAGACTGGAATAGCTCAATAAACATGTATTTTTTCCTTATTCCACTTTCTAAGAAGCGTTGGAATTTTTTTTTCAAATATTTAAGAGGAAAAACCAGAACATTTTAGCTCAAGGCTGCTTTTTAACTTTCTTAATTTTGTTGTTACTGACCATATGTTCATATATTTTTTAGTAAAAGCAAAAATATTCCACCAAAATGTTATTTATACTTGAAAATTTTTTCGTGTAAAACTTAAAGAAAAGTTCTGAACAAACTTCCTTTATATGCTGAAAAAAAATGCTATTTAGTTGGTTATTTGGACATTAAAAGAATTAAAAGTGACAGTGGGCTTTCTTATTTTTTTTTTTTAATATAATATGTTTAAAAACTTTTACCAGGTGAATTCTTGTTTGGTAAAAAGTTATGAACTCACACACCAGTGACTAATTTAACTAGTAAAGATACTTTAATAAGGAAGGCTATTGTTCTGGTGTCATGTTCTCACAATTGTGATTACAACATCCTGCCTGAACTGTGGAAAAGCTTTTAAAAATCTGTTCATATAGATAGATGATATCTCTTTAAAATATGCATTAGCAAGCTGGGGAAGTCATTAGTATACAGCTGTAACCCTAAGAGTGCAGGCTTGAAAGAATTGTTTATTTTCTGCCTTGCAGCTGTGTGTAAAACCCACTGAGAGAAACTTGTTACCAATTACCAGTTTAGAGGCTTCAAGTAAAGACAGCAGATACCAAGAGAGTAAAACAGTCCAGTTCACAAATAGCTATACAACGCCAAAATTCCTTAAGAGCAGCTGTTAAAGGAAAGGAGAGGAAATATAACAGTTGAGAAGAAACATAAATAAGTAAGGAAGGAAGTAAAGCAAAGCAAAGAAAGATGTTGAGAAAAAGAAAGAGTTAACAGAGAAGGTAAGTTTTTCACCATAAGCTTGCAGTGACAAAGATCAGATCAATAGAGCAGTCCAAGAAAACCAATATATTTCAGCATCTGAGTACTTGTAATATCCAATTGGAAAGTCACTTTTATACAACATAATGTACATTGAAGAATATACTGCAGAAGTAAAGGACATTTTATAAGTGTAAGAGAAACCATTAACATGAACTGTTGCAAAGAAGAAATTAATCTCTGACTTGTAAGAGACTTTATCAATCAGAGAAAATAATTAGATTTCATTAACTGGAAAAAATGTAATGATATAAGACACACCAAGAAAATGGGTTGACAGGTGAAAAATAACTGGCAATCTTGAGAGATGGAAAAGATAGGTGACCAAAGTAACAAAATCTAAACTCAGAAAAATCATATGTAGGTAGTCTGATGTCCTCTGGAAGAAGGGCTTGAATACAGTGGACTTCATGTCTCCCCAGTAACCCTTTTCATACTGTAGCTCCTGAGGCATGAACACTTCCCTTAGCATGTTTCTATCTCACTCTCCCAAGGACCTCGTGACCTATATGGAGGTGAAGGAAGGAGGAGTCTTCCCTCCTCCAACCCCATCTCTCCCATGCAATGGAAAGGCATCCTGAGAAACAGGGAAAGCCAGCACAGGGCCAGGTGCTGAATAGGCAGGCAGGAGGGAATTGTATCGCAGAGCATTGCACCATCCAAAAACTTTACCACTCTCAGCTATGCTGAAACTTGTGTCAATGCTTCTCATTTGTTTCCCTGCAAAATAAACCAGCTTAGTTGAAATAACCACTGGAGACTTTATCAGATGAATTTTCTACTAAAGCTGATCAGGACATTTTCACAAAATCCATGGCCTTGGTTAGCTCTGTGGATAGTACTCCCAGCAACGTGAACTAAGGAGCAGTAACTTCTCTAACTATTTGTGCTAGATTCACAGATGAAACAGACTTTCTGCCTGGGGACCACCTGAGGAACTTGAACGTACATAAGTCTATGGGACCTGATGAGATGCATCCCAGAGTCCTGAGGGAATTGGCTCGTGTATCTGCCAAGCCACTCTCCATGATATTTGAAAGGTCATGGCAGTCAGGCAAAGTCCCTGGTGACTGAAAGAAGGGAAATATTGTGCCCATTTTTTAAAAGGGTAGGAAGGAGGACGCTGGGAACTACCGACATGTCAGCCTCACCTCTGTGCCTGGGAAGATCATGGAACAGATCCTCCTAGAAGCTATGCTAAGGGACATGGAGGACAAGGAGGTGATTCGAGACAGCCAGCATGGCGTCACCAAGGGCAAATCCTGCCTGACTAACCTAGCGGCTTTCTATGACATGCCTGTCTTTAAATTGCAGAAATATGGATTTGATGGGTGGACTGTTCCGTGGCTAAGGATTTCGTTGGAAGGTCACAGCCAGAGGGTAGTGGTCAACGACTCGATAACCAAGTGGACACCAGTGACAAGTTGTGTCCCTCAGGGGTTCAGCTTGGGACCAGTGCTGGTTAACATTTTCATCAATGTCTTAGTGAGATCAAGTGCACCCTCAGCAAGTTTGCAGACGACATCAAGCTGAGTGGTGCAGTTGACACAGCAGAAGGACGGGATGCCATCCAGAGGGACCTGGACAAGCTGGAGAGGTGGGCCTGTGTGAACCTCATGAGGTTCAACAAGGCCAAGTGCAAGGTCCTACATCTGGGTTGGGGCTACCCCCCAGTATCAGTACAGGGTGGGGGATGAAGTGATTGAGAGCAGCCCTGCTGAGAAGGACTTGGGAGTACTGGTGGATGAAAAGCTAGACATGAGCCACCAATGTGCGCTCACAGCCCAGAAGGCCAGCTGTATCCTGGGCTGCAGCAAAAGAAGCGTGGCCAGCAGGTCGAGGGAGGTGATTCCACGCCTCTAATCCACACATAGTGAGACCTCACCTGGAGTACTGCATTCAGCTCTGGAGTCCCCAGCACAGGAAGGACATGGAGCTGTTGGAGCGGGTCCAGAGGAGGGCCACAAAGATGATCCAAGGGCTGGAAGACCTCTCCTAGGAGGAGAGGTTGAGAGAGTTGGGGCTGTTCAGCCTGGAGAAGAGAAGGCTGTGGGGAGAACTTAGACCAGCCTTTCAGTACCTGAAAGGGGCCTATAGGAAAGATGGGGAAAATATTTTCAGCAGGGCTTGTTGCAATAGGACAAGGAGCAAAGGCTTTAAACAAAGGGAGGATAGATTTAGACTCAATATAAGGAAGAAATTTTTTACAATAAGGGTGGTGAAACACTGGAACAGATTGCCCAGAGTAGTAGTGGAGTCCCCATCCATGGGAACATTCAAGGCCAGGTTGGATGGGGCTCTGAGCAACCTGGTCTAGTTGAAGATATCCCTGGTCACTGCAGGGGGGTTGGACTAGATGACTTCTAATGTTCCCTTACAGCCCAAAGCATTCTATGATTCTGTGATTCTATATTTTGGTCTACTTCTTTGTTCCTCCCGTCTTGCTTATGGATGGCTTCTAGTTTAATATAATCCTTGCATTCAGCATAAACAGAAGATTCAGAACTGGTACAAAAGGGAACATGATGGACATTCCCGTGTTTCTTTTAAATCCTCATGCTGGCAGGATGAAGTCCAGCTCATTGTGCATTGTGTTTCTACAGCATTTTTCGTAATTAGAGCTCACAGTGTCAAACAAATATAAACCCTATAATACCCTTGGAAAAGAGTGGTTTTGTGGTATTTGTGCCTTGTCCAAAGTTAGAAAATAAATAAGTTTAAAG
>Ga0065711_1038586_pt1 | contig 18615 bp, 6 predicted proteins | sample Hoacrofraction12_FD_59098 | JGI IMG/M metagenome (GOLD analysis project Ga0065711, IMG submission 59098) | Hoatzin crop microbial communities from Cojedes, Venezuela - Epithelial fraction 12 v2 (version 2) | ecosystem: Host-associated > Birds > Digestive system > Esophagus > Crop | place...
GTGTGTGTGTGCGCATGTTTGACAAGGTCATTGGGCAAAGGCAGCTTCCTGAAGTCTAGCAGGGGCCAGATAGATGGCTTCAACCCAGAAGAGAAATAGGATATGGAAACGTCCTGAAAAGCACGGGAGCTAAACGCAAGCATGAACTGCTTAGCAGTTCACACAATGTGCTCAAATGCTGTGGCAAAAGCACAGCTGCTGTTTTCAAGAAGAAACTGTTACCACAATGAAAAATTAAAAGCCTTAAGACTTGTCCACGAGGGTCCGTTTTGCCACTCGTTTCCTGCCTGCCTGCAGACCCTCGACTTGAGACTGCGGACAGCTACCCTCCGCCCTGCAGCCCACACCACTGCAGGCGCTCCAGTCTTTCCTCTGAAGGACCCCAACGTGGGTGTCTTGTTTTTCAAAGACATCCATTTCTATCTCTTACAAACCCACAGCTCAGGTCCAAATGCTTTACCTCGTAAGGCTATGATTAACGCAACTCTCCTCCTGTGGCCCACAGAAAAAAACAAGACTTGCAGAAAAAGCATAAACCTACAGACCAGCACTTGGGGTCCCGCGTTGCAAACCGGGCTGCGGAGGCTCACGGGGCCGAAGTACAGACCCATCCTCCTTCCGCTTCTCCCAGTCACACTCCAGTTACCCCCAGTCTGACAGAGCAGACGTGGGAGTGCTGTAACCAGCCAGGCAACACACAACCCCCCCTTGCCCTACCCAGCTTTTCCATTGCCCCGTTTTTCAAATGCCCCCTCAGATTTCCCCAGGGCCACAGAACATAACTCCAGGAACGTGCTCATGCAAAGCAGCAGCCTCCCCTAAAGGGTCCTCTGCATCCTGAGGAGCTACAGGCCAGCCAGTCTCACTTCTGTGCCCAGCAAGACTGTGAAACAGATCCTCCTGTAAACCACACTAAGGCACATGAAAATAAGGAGGTGACTCGTGGCAGCCTATGTGGCTTCACTAAGGGCAAACCCTACCCGATGAATTTGGTGGCCTTCTACGACGGGGTTACTGCATTGGTGGGTAAGGGAAGAGCACCTGACATCATCTACCTGGACTTGAGCAAAAGCATTTGACACTGTCCTGTGTGACATCCTAAATTGGAGACATGGATTTGATGTATGGACCACTCGGTAGATAAGGAGTGGTTGGATGGTTGCACTCAAAAGAGTTGCAGTCAACAGCTCGGTGTCCACGTGGAGACCAGTGACAACTGGTGTTCCTCAGTGGTCAGTACTGGGACAGGTGTTGTTTCAGCAGCATGGACAGTGGGATCAAGGACACCCTCAGCAAGTTTGCTGATGACACCAAGCTGAGGGGTGCGGTCAACACACTGGAGGGAAGGGATGCCATCCAAAGGGACCTGGACAAGCTGGAGAGGTGGGCCTGTGCGAACCTCATGAGGTTCACCAAGGCCAAGGGCAAGGTCCTGCACATGGGTCGGGGCAATGCCAAGAACAAATACAGGCTGGGCAGAAAATGGATTGAGGGCAGCCCTGAGGAAGACTTGGGGATGCTGGTTGACGAGCAGCTCAACACGACCTGACAATGCACACTCGAGCCCAGAAAGCCAACTGTCTCCTGGGCTGCATATCCCCAGCAGCGTGGGCACAGGGCAAGGGAGGGGATTCTGCCCCTCTGCCCCACTCTGGTGAGACCCCCCCCCGGGAGTCCTGTGTCCAGCTCTGGAGCCCGCAGCACAGCATAAACCTGGAGCTGTTGAAGCAGGGCCAGAGGAGACCCCAGCAACGATCCAAGGGCTGGAACCCCTCTGCTGTGAGGAAAGGCTGGGAGAGCTGGGGCTGTTCAGCCTGGAGAAGAGAAGGCTGCGGGGAGCCTTTCAGTACTTAAAGTAGGCTACAAGAAAGCCAGAGAGGTGCTTTTTACAAGAGCATGTAGTGACAGAACAAGGGGTGATGGCTTCAAGCTGAAAAAGGGTAAGGTTTAGCCTAGCTATAAGGAAGAAATTCTTCACTCTGAGGGTGGTGAGGCCCTGGCACAGGTTGCCCAGAGAAGCTGTGGCTGCCCCCTCCCTGGCAGTGTCCAAGGCCAGGTTGGACGGGGCTTTGAGCAGCCTGGGCTGGTGGAAGGGGTCCGTGCCCATGGCACGGGGCTGGAACAAGATGATCCATAAGGTCCCTTCCAACACAAACCATTCTGTGATTCTACACTTAGTATCAAGCTGCTCCTCATTACACATATACAACTCAAAATGCCATGAATTCTTCCAGGTTGTGTAGCATTAAAATTATGGCTATATCTTCCTCTTAGAAATTCATCTACAAGTAAACAGTGGCAGCTAAATGAGACGAACAGGCCTAGCAAGGCCACACATCTTCAAAGCTACCTCATCTCCCCAGTGTTCTGCTCTAAAAGGGTTTTGAACAGACCACTTAGCAGCCGCCCTCTCTACCAGGTTTTACGAAAATGCTATTAGATACTTTTCCTCCATATTCCCCCTGACTCTTCCAACTTAATAGTCAATTTTTTTGTACAGTCAGTTCAGCAGAAGGACAGCACATCATCAGCAAAAGGAAGCTAGAAGTTAAGAAATTGGGATTCATTTGGTTGTCTTCAGCTATAAAACACTTTTTTTAAGATAAAGCTTACATGAACGAGTTTTTGCAGTTTATAGACAATCAGAGACCTAGTACAAAGTTATTCAAAGCGTAACAGAAGTGAAGGTGGATTTTATACTTAGACACTTTGGAACAGCTAACATTCGTTGCAGTAACAACTTCCATAGCTCCTCAAGAGCAGAAAAAAAAATACACAGTAACAATAGTTCACTTGTTTAATCAGAGACTGTTACAAAGTGGCAGACACACGTTACAGAGGTGTTTATGTGCAGTGACCCATTCCTGAAGCATACAGTTCACAGAAGGTTCCTAATGGATGCAAATGTTTGCCCCGTATTTTCTTTGAATCTTTCTAGCAAACTGAACGCTATAAAATTAAGCTAGTTACTGTTACCATTATTTGCATGCATTAAAGTGATGCACATACTTACCAGTCTCTCACTTCCTCAAATTAAATTCAACATCAATATTTTGCCACCTGTCTTTTGAAAAAGATCATGATCCCATCCTCTTCATACTACTTACACAACAGCAGTATCAAGTTACAGAAAAACCCTTCATGACGCATTAACTTTTGTGGCTGTACTTCTACTGAGAGGGGACATAATTCAATCATGTGCTTTAAGGTACCTTAAACCCAGTTTGGAGTCTGGGTTTGCTGCAGAGTGACCAGAACCTCTGAAGGCGTGATTCAGTTCATTGAGCAGGAATCTAAAGGCGATGGCGTGAACTGACTCACTGGTCCATATATACCGCGTCAGAACTGGGAAGGAAGACTCCTGAACCACATCAGACTGGACAGCTGCTGCAATGGTGTACCAGAAGTTGAGCTATACCTGAGGACTTCTCACCTGCTTATGAAATCTCAGATTCTTCGTATTGTTTTGCTCCAGTCTCAAAAGGAAATCAACTTAATTTTACCAAAAAATACTGTAACTAATTGCCATTAAAAGTTTCACAAAGATATTATGTTCTACAAGAGTTCATACTGGCATCTACCCTGGACAAATACACTTTTGTTGCTAACACACCAGAGAACACTGCTACCTTTTAGCTATCCCCACTGATTGCCAAGCAGGTGTACCACTACTACAGGTCACCATCCAACCACTGTCAAAACCAAGACTTCGCAAGTAATTTAGCGGCCAAGAGCAATCAGTTACTCATTCCGACTTATTACTGAGCATTGCATTAAGTATCAACTAGGGTCAACCATAGCAGCTAGAAGAAAGCAGCACACATTCTGTTAACAGGATAATGGCTTCACAGCAAGGTATCCCTATTTTGCATGCACATCTACCATTAAGATCTAGGAAATACACAGAGAAGTAAGTTATAATTTTTATTACGCAACTTTTTTCCTAGGGAGTGACACCTATGGAACATTATTCAAAATTTTGCATGTGGCTCATTTTGCAGACAGGGCAATTTAGTGTGACTGAGAAGTGATGTAAAGAAGATGCCAGGAGGTGGGCTTCCAGTGTCACTATTCCAAAACCTGGGAAGGTAATAATCCCCTTGGAATTTTTAAGTTAGTATGACGACTTCTGCAGTGTCGTGTAGGATTCCAAAACTTTAAAATAAACAATACTGCTGGATGCGTCAAGTCACTCTCATGAAACTCCTCTAAGACCATTCAGATGAGCTGGCAAAACTTAAGGGTCTGTTCGGCTACCACACTAGTTATGATGGTCACAATACCAAGTTTCTATGTAATTATCCACCAGTGATGTCAAAAGCCCCTCAAATTCACCATGTGACATGTCCTTGAGAAGGGATTCAAGCACAGCATTACAGCTCACCCAGGTGTGAAACTATGCTATGTGCTACAGCACAGAAAGTTTCCATCTCCCGTCCTGATATGTAGAGATGAGGTACACAAACCTTAAATAAAAGTAAGTGTTTGCAGCTATTCTGGAGAAGGCTGCATCTTTTATCCAATCAAAAAGAATCTCTTGTATTTTCTTTTAAGGTGTAGAATCTCTAGGAAACAAAAACAAAGTGCCTATTCCAGGAATATGGAATAGGGCAGAAGAAAAAAGAACAGAAGCAGAGCAGTACCTCTGGAGTATGATAAACAGTAGGGCAAAACCACACCTGTAGGCAGCCTCTGCAGTGCTGAAATGGACTAACACACACACACGAAAAAAGTCAGAGAACAAGAAGTTCCTGACTCACAGGCCTAACAAAGTAAAAAATCTGTTCCTAGAAGACAGCAATTAGCAACAGCTAAAGAAAATCAAAAGAAAGGTTACATTACTGCTAGGGATTCTTACAAACAGAAATGCTTATTCACCAACACAACAAATAAAGTACCCTGTGATCGGTTCACTGATCAAACCGCCTCTTATAACAGGCGTGTTACCAAAGAAGTGACTTCAACTTTAGGTCTTCACACTTCTCAGTAACACAAACGGCTATTTGTTAAGGTTCCATATTCAATTTTCCTTAAAAGCTCTTGCAGATATTACCTACCCACAAGTGTAGTTAAAGCCATTACAGATCTTCACTCACTACTGAGAACAGTAACAGATAACAGATACATTCACATTTCAGAGACGAAAATTCCCCTCAAGTATTTAAGTGGTATCATTTGAACAAATTATTTCAAACAGGAACATCAGGTACTTACAGATTAAACTAACCTGTACTGGCAGTGCTGTGGAATTTTTCTTCTCTACCAGTAAGTAGCAAATGCTGAAATTCTGCTGCTAGTTAACAGAAACACAAATTGTATTAAACCAAGGAGTTTAACCCATAATTTAGTTTTTCATTAAAAAAGCTGCCAAACTTCAATTACTGCTATTTGTTGCTTAAGAAAAGCGTATGAAGGCAACTATAAAACTACTTTCAGTTTGCCCTTAATTTTCTGGTATTTTTCACACACAAGCCAGAAGTTAACAAGGTAACCCTGTTGCCTACCACAAGCATAAAGGAAATTACAATACTTACATCGCCAGGTTTCTTCATTAAACAGTCTCATAAACTGTGTTTTCTTATTCTAGACTTTACAAACGAAAGAGCAAAAGGTATTTTCTTCCACTAAAATTTATGGGAAAGAAGCTAAAGAATTCAGTGCAAATAACACATATGTAAGTAACTCAATGAAAAAAAGAGAGAAAAAAAGCTCTGCATGACATCTTTATTTCAAAGCATTACGCAATCTTCTAAGTTGGGAGACCGTGAAATAGCTTCCTTTGGTTGTATGGCGTAATTTCTAGCAATTCAAAATTGCTGTTAGTGAAAACCATTTATACATACTCGCTACTAAGGGCAGCAGAAGCTGAAATTCTACACACGCACATCCTTTCTGAATAGCACCTGGAAACATGGTTAAGATTTAGACAAAATTTAAGAAATAACATTTGAGATGTCAGAAGCTTGAATCTGGTACAAGGACGTTAGCTAACAGAGAGGTATGCTTTAACTACTAACAAGAGAAGTTTTTAAGCTCTCAAAGTTGTATGTTCATTTTTAGTTAAGATGATACTAGCATTAAAATTCTACTATTTTCTCAAAACTTTTAAACTTCTTTAAATCCCTGAGAAAGAAAAACCTTAATATAAGTTCAACACAATATTGACAGAAAAGTTAATTCATTGTCATTAAAGCAGCAACACTGCTGACTGTTCCTATTGCAAGAAAGCCCGTAAGACTAAAACAAGTTATTTTAAACTTGCTCAGAAGGTGCAAGCGCCTCACTATTCCCAACAGTTATCAGGTGCAGAAATACCAGCCCTCACAGACAGTTCATGCCACAGACAGTCAATACGGACTCATCGGGATGCTAAGAACAAACGACTGAGGATAGCATGCGGGATCCTGTGGCTCAAGACAGCATATGGCTGTCTGCAAAAGCAACAAGCTAAAGCGCCTGGCTCCCTCACACAGACCTTCACATGTGAGAAGTAAAAGTTCATTCACTATACAACAGAATCTACCAATACTGTAGATATTTTGTATATCAAGCTGTATTTTCTTCTAGTAGAGCCTTACTAAGAATCTGCACTCTGACAATCACGACTGCATAAAGCCGCTGCTTACAGCATAAGAAAACTCTCACAAAGTTTTCTTCAGAACTTCAAAAGGAATGTTATAGGTGTTACACTTCAGAATCACTTCAGTTCTATCTTAACTCCTTTTAAAACAAATTCTTCTGGAGGTAACCTATTCCTCAGAGTATTCAAGGGCTACAATCTTTATTAGGTAAGGCACAGAACACACTATGAACTTCTCACACAATTCTAAAGTAAGGCAAAACTTCTTGCGTGCCATGTACTTTATTTGCCCCATCTCACATTCACTTCTCTTGTTAAAAACACTGGCTGTAAATTCACCCAGCTGAGCAGGATACCAGTAATTCCTGCCCTTAAAAAAAAGTCAGGTATATCTACTTAAGCTTAAAAAACCCCCAAACTCCCCAAGACCTACTCCCATTAATATTGACAAAAGTCAAGTCACTGAAATACTATCATTAGAAAAGAAATTCCACAAACAGAGAGACGGACAACTTTGTAATAAACAGACTGCTATAATACTGGGAGCGTCAGTAAAAACACACTATTGTCCCTCAAAATAAAGGGATCTCATTTACAGTGTATTTTTTTTTTTAACTAGCCCCTTTAGATCCACAGGAGGGGGCAAGGAGGAAGATGTCACTAATGGAACTTCACAAGAAAAGCAAAATATGAACCATTTGCACTAGATGAGAAATTTACGAGTTGTTTGAAAAGAGATGGCAGGCTGGCTGGTCTAATAGCTGAGGAGATACTCCCAGCAAAAAGTATAGAGCCATTATGCCATCCTGGTGACTAGGAAGACAGCAGCACTTGCACATGTATCTTTAAGGGCAAAACACAAAGCTAAAGAAAAATGCACATCATTACTTGCTGCAAATTTAAGGACAGTGTATGGTAACACATCAGAGTAACATCAATGCAACCTGCTAAAGCTACCAACTCCCGAAGAGGCAACAAGAGACCTGTCCCGTCCAGTCCCTTAGAGACTTACAGACAGGACAGGAATGTAAAGGATGGAAGTGAACGACGTGTGAACTACTCACCAGAAATTACAAGCAGTATTCACAGTGTAGAAGGAAAACCCAGAGCCAAAACTCTATTTAATTCATACAGTAACACCTCATGGCATTGTCTTAATGTCAAATGCATCTTTCAGAATTAGACAGCGTTAAATTAATCTTGGAATTGTCTAAAAGCAGCTTCAAGGAAAAAAATATCTACAGCAACGTGGTGCTGAGAAATGCAATGTTTTGCTCACAAAACATGGCAAAACACAAAGGAATGGTTCATTTACTCCGAAGTATCCGTACACAGAGCTTAAACAATGACACTATGAAAAGAGGAACTGCAGTTTGGAGACATTTTTTCCATTAACATGTCAAACCTAGTCATCTTCAACAGAAACAGATCAAAGCAATTTCTCTGAACACTTTTAGTGTCACCAGGATATCAATTTGTAAGATATAACCCAAGTGTGGATCCAAGTAGGGTAGACAGCATACATATCTGAATTTTAGCTTTGTGTGCTTGATGACAAGCTCAATATGAGTAGCTGGATAAAAACAACCTAGTGCTGCATCAGTCTTTAAATGGAAACTGGTAACAAAGTTGAGTATCAGGCATGTGAAATCCACCTATTTTTCACTTTGAGCCTCTAAGAGATTCAGATACTTAAAGCAAGAAGTACAAGCCATACTGCTTATTATTTTTGGTTAAATGGTTTCCTTAGACATTCTAGGGAAATAAGACCTAAGCCAAATGCTCCTATAGACAAAACACGTGAAACAAATAATAGTTGCTTTTGTGTATCTTGAAGTGTTGTTCTCATCTCCAGTGTTATCAGGGGTAGCACCACATTGAGAATTAGAAAAGCAATGCCATGCTCAGTAATCATTTTGAAACAGTTAACAGAGGACATGTCAATCTTCCACTCAGACTAACCGATGGGGGGGTGGGGGGGGCGTGCTTCTACAGGAAAAATGCAAAGGGCAGAGTACAAACAAAGAGGAGTACAACAGGAAGGTGAAATCCACTCTTGCAACTAAGTTAAGAATTACAACTCTATCCTTCAATTAAAATTACTGGAAATCACACTGGGGGGTCACTATTTAGCAAAATATTAGAAAAATGAAACACAGTCTATGCTCATCAAAAACCACCACAAATTTTAAGGAGATCTCAAAAACTTGAAGTATTTAAACCTGCCCCAGATATTTGTTAATCTCCTATTTCACTGCTGATAGGCTGCAAGACCTCCTTGGACAAAACCTGTTATTCTGAAGCTGAAGTTGTCTTTAAGCAACCTCAAGCATTCAAAGCCAATGTATCTGCAGTAGAGCGAGCAGCAACACTGAAGTTGATTCTTCACAAAGGGTAGAACTTTTTGCTAGGCACTGTGTGAAAGAAGGAGCTTCAGATAAGCATATACCTAAGCAAATTCTAAATATGCAAGAGAATTCCACAAGGCTTCAAGAAAGTGCTATGGCTTTCAGTGTTGTTGGAACAGACAAAATATTGTGAAGTTTGGTGTATTTGTGAGATTAATTAAAAGGCTTTCTCCAGTTTGTGAGTTTCAGGGAATCTGCAGCTTTGCTTTCTCACTCTTCTACTCTATCAACTCGAATCTCCATTTCTTCATAGGGCTCTACATTAACATTCATTATCGTGCAGCTCACACATGCAGCATTATTAACAACTTAACCTCCTCCAGAGAAACCGTATTCTGTAATTTAGGCTACACAATTTTGTGACTATAAATGTCACTTACCACTTAAAACCTTAGTATTTTAAGCACTTCAACAGATACATCTCTCCAGAAGAGGAAACATTAGTAGTTGATATTTACGCACCTGCAGTTCAGAGACTACAAGAAGTCACAGGACCAAAACCAAATACAGCACAGATGCAATGCAGGGGAAGGGGGGGAGGGGGCAGTGTGGCTGAAGGACTACCTGAGCAGCCTTGAAGGAAACACCTTCCATTAAGAGAAAAGGAACCCAAACATCTTAAAACATGTTCCCTCCCCCTAAGACTCTTCAAAACACAACAATAATAAAAATATAAATATTAATATAGAGCCCATCTACCAAAAGAGAATAAAAAACCTAAATTAGAACAAATTTAGGGGCCTTCACCAAACTTGCTGCAAGTTTGGGGACATAAATATCCAACAGCCATAAAGCTGTGAAAGCCCCCAGAATGAATAAAATAAATCCCACTTGCCTCAGACTGAACAGGGCAACACTGAGACTCTGCCTCAGCCTGTCCTATGGCAGGGCTATAGGAAGAAGAAAAATTTAAATTTTAGAAAAAACATGACCCAATTAAGTGAAAGACATGCATTCAAAGTTTAACAAAATTCCAGTGATCAAGCAAACAAAAGAAAATGACTGCTATGCACCTATTTGTTAGGCCCAAACAAAACTTTATACAGATGGTAGCTATTTCTGAATTGGACAGTTTGTTCTGCTTTGCATCTTGATCAATGGAACATAAGTCAGTTGTCTTGGGGCTTTTTTCCCATAACTGATAGTATTTACTGTACTAGTTCACAAAAGTGAAGATTCCATCAGCCACTGAAAATGTTTATCCTCACCTTAGTATTTATGTAGAAGCTAGACCAGTACAATTATTAAGACATTTACTACTATTTTTAAGGGTCATCGGTTACCATTTAAAATTGCAGCCCCAGCTCATGGACTGGTATATCAGGGTCTCAATTTAGCTGAAGAGTCATAATGCCCTTCTTGCTGTTTATAAAACTGAAGTAATCTTCATATTTTATTTTTGAATCTTGTATGAAGAATCCTCTGATTCCTATAAAATAACTGCAGGTTATATATTCCATTCAATTTTATCCAAGTTTTAAGAAAGTTATACAGTTCTATGTAAGCACTGTTCAAAAGCTCCATACACTAAAATAACAGCAGAAACCATAGAAGGCAGATGCAGCTGAATGTGTTTCTAGAAGCTTGTTTATGTTCTCCCATGCATGCACAGAGCGAGGAATAGTTATCCACCAAAATTATCACATATACATCCCAGCCTCAAATTTCTCAAATTTATTACCACCACCTAAAAATCTCATATGTGGAAGAAAAAAAAAAAAATAGAATCCTAAAGTTCCAAAAAGAATAAATTTTTAGTCCACATAAGCCAGCTAATTTAAGATTTTATTTAAAGCAACCTTCGCCAAAGGTAGAAAGATATTGTAAAGGCAGTATGAAACAGTCGTATCAAGAATTCTGAAAACCTAGCCTGGGCTTTTCCAAGGTTCTTTCATGCCAGTCTCATCCCTTTTCCTCTAAAAATCAGCAGATAGGAGATAAGCCTCTCATAATGATATTGAGACCATGCATAAAATAATTTAGAACCTTTTAAGCAAGTCTTAGATGCCCTAAATTCTAAGTATTTTGCCAAATATATTTTCCCACCTGTGTCTGAATATTTTCTTGCATCCCATTTCTTTTTTAATTCAACATTCAAATTTAATGATTGATCAAAATCCACTTGCAAGTTTTAATTTTACTGTAAGATCTGCCATGGCAAATTTAGGCAACAACTGAAAAACAAAGCTTCTGCCTATGTAATTATATCACTAGAGTCCTGCAACAGATGAGAGATATGCTTTTGTGTAATGATAAATTCTGCAATCTCTTTCCAGGGAGAGATTAACTAAAGCAAAAAACTGTCTGCAGGGCTGCATTACACTAGGGATTTTGCTGGCACAACTGTATTGATTAAGCTCTGTACTGTAAACCAAGCCTTAGTCTTTATACAAGCCATTACTACATTCAAATTATTTTTCATCTGTTTGAGAAAATGCACCATAAATCCAACTCTCTGAATACTAAGAAGCAGTATCCAAAGGAATGAAGGCAGGGACCAACAGACAACATATGCACTGAAATACCCGCCTGTTTACAGAAGAATACACACGAGAGACAAGAATAACTGAAGACAGCCACATCACAGCTCTTGTAGCACAGAAATGACAGGAGTAGGAAAGTGAGTATCCACGTGAAAAATCAGGGAAAAATTGTTCACCTGCTTGCTGACGATTAATTAGAGTACCATATGAATAATACGTGGCAGTACTTAGTGGAGCGATTATCATAACACTGCTACTAAGCAAAGTTCAATCTTAAAATGCATCCAAGTTATAAGTCTATGCAGTATTACCTACAAAATGGTACTATTATCAGAACAATGAGACAGTCGCTATTTAAAAGAGGGAAACTCTTCATTAATACAACTTGCAGATATGATCAGTTAACAGTACATGCAGTAAGGTTTTTGAATACTTTCCCCAGGAAAAGTAGGGGTCTGAGAACAACACATGGAAAGTTATGGCAAGACACCAAAGGGACAAGGTATTTATTTTACTAGGGGCAGGAGGGCAAAGCATCCTTACAGCATCAATACGATCTTCAGAAAAAGCAAGGAGTTCTGTAGTTTTAAAAGCAGAAGATCAATTTATAGTGTATGAATATTATGTGTAGTACTACAAAACGGATGAATGTAAGACACTGTAAAAATCTCTCCAGTGTTTTGTTTTGTAATTATCCTTATTAGATAAACAGAGAAAAACCAGAGTATAAAAGCACTGCCTAAGCAAAACAGTTTCGTGTGTTAGACTTATGTAGAAAGCAAGATGAAAAGCTAACAAGAGATCTGACATCAAGGCCCACTCAGCACATTTGCAAGCCAAATACTGCACATCTGACAGGTGATCAGCAGATACCAGTGATCAGAGAGAACTGCTTCTCAACAGAGGCTTGGAGTTATGGTCTTAGAACTGCTCAACACTTCAGAAAAAAGTGCCCGGCAATTCTTAATGGTTAAACTAAGGCCATTCAGCTGCAATTAGTGTGTACAGGATGCTCTAGTGCTTTTATGAGCCCTTCCATGGCCCCAGATTTCAAGCTGAAAAACAATGTAGTATTTTAGCTGTACTGCATTTCTGACTATTTAGAGACAGTACAGAGTAAAGTGTGCAGCTAAAAAACCCCAAGACTTTCAAGAAAAAGAGCCACAATGCTCAGTATTAAGTGAAAAAACTCTACCATCCACAAAAACATCTGTGGAACATAAACTAACACAAAAATGCTGATAATCTTTCTAACATACCCTAAAAGGGGAAATATCCCCATAAATGAAATTGGACAGATAAGGCTTGAGGCTGGAACATGTATTGAAAGTTGACCTGCAAATGAAAAATTCATCACTCCTTTTTCCCCCTGTTGTGCAGAGAACAGGGAAGCTCTCGCTTCCCTCCTATGCAAAAAGCCTCCCTCTACATTTTCACTCTCATCAGAAATATAGCACACTAATGGTGATGCTAGACATTCAGAGAATTACAATCTTGACAGTAATTTATCATTCTACTCTCATAAACAGATAAATGACTAATTCACATGGGGAAGACCTCTCTTTGATAACTGTAATTAGGAAAACCGATTAAAAGGTCTTTTACTCTAGACACTTGAATTAAATGGCTCAAGAAACTCAGCCAACATCTAATCACAGTACACAATGGACGATTAATCTTTTAGATTCTGTTGAGATCTGAAATTCTGAACAATTAAAGTAAAAATACAGCATGTGACATTACTCTTGCCTCCTCTGTCTCTTTTATACACTGAGAAGGTGGCCAGGCTGCTTTTTCTCTTTTGCAGGTCAACTTCAATACAACATCAACTGGAAGTCACTCACCCATGTGACATGCACCTAAGCTTCTAGAAATCTTCATCTAAAAGGCTCCTGAAATTCATATCCATTTGCACATTAAAAAGAGTCAGTCGAAGAATGAACTAACAGGACACATGTGGCACTAGGATGCATTTTAAAGCAATCACTTTTACATCCTACAAGTGCCAGGACTAGAAATGATTTAAAATTTATTGAGGACAAGAAAGCACAAATAAAGAAACATATGCATTAAGAGAAGTTACAACCAAGAGTTAAGATGTGCCTCCTGCAGCATTATTTTTGAGGAGTCAATTAATAAGTGTACAGGTCTTTGTCTACTCAGACGTGCAGCTAAGGAGCGACTTAATTTTAGAACAAAGAATTCAGATTTTATCAAAACAGCACTAGCAATTGTGTTCATTACACCAATAGCTACCATGGCATGCATCTGTACAAACCTTTCACGCAGTTGTCCACAGCTGGTCATGAATAAAAAGGCATATAAATTTTTCTCTTCTTTTATTACAATGAAGTTTATAACAGTACAGAAAAGTCACACGACCTTAGTGGGTCAGTTTACTTAAACCCTGAAACAGGAAGATCTCTAAATACATTAAATATTGTTACAAGTTCAGACTTAAATGTACAAGTAGTTGGGAACAGTTACAGCCCTCACCAAACTATGTTGGGGACATGAAGTCCAACAGCACCTGAAGTGCTGTGAAGGCATCATTTCACAAATAGCAACATAACGTTACAGAACTTGCCTTTAAGGTGGTATGTTCATGTAATTCCAGCGCCTTCACAATTTAACGAACCATATTTACTATACTTCACTTCTAAAAACCTAGATGAAACATGAAAAAGAAGCCATACAGTATAAATTGCAACATCAGGAAAAGTTCCTGTTATTATTCCAAATAATTTTTCCCATGTAAAATAAGAATGTCCAATAACTCCTTGCATGTGGGAAGATACTTTTTTTTTTTTTAAAGTCACAATGAAGCCTTAATTGACGGAAGCTCGGCTATATTAACAGCACAAGATGAGAAAAGGTTTAATCTCCAAACCTATTAGAGCGTGTGTAGTAGCATCAGTAGCGGCCACCTTGCGACATTACAGGAGGTCTCATTCCCATTGGAGGTCGAGGAGGTCCACTTTGGTAAGGGGGCACCATCGGAGGTCCCTGACCGTATGGAGGCATCGCTCCAGGAAGATATCCTGGCATGCCTTGGTGATGAGCACCATACTGACCTATAAACAGAATATTTAAGATGCAAAGAAAGGTGGTTTTTTTTCCCCCCAATAACAGGCAGAAGTTGCTTTTTGTGAAAAGCTCAAGACACCCCCCCTGCACTCCCACAGCCAGTATATGCCACTTCCAAGTTTCAAAAAAGTTAATAGCAAAGACAAATCTTTACAAGAAAAGCAAGCTGGGAAACTTATGATTACCATGAGGCGGCATGGGAGGTCTCATTCCTTGTTGTTGTGGAGGAATTCCTGGCTGTGGTGGCATCATACCTCCAATTGGTCCAACTGGTGGATTACCCAAGGAAGCTTGTCCTGGTCGAGGAAGATTACGCTGATATTTAGGCAGCTGTGCCCTTCTCTCTTCCTAAAACCAGGAACAGACAACCATAACACATTTTAACGCTAAAACTCACCAAAAGCAAAGTAAATAAAAGTGTAACAAAGTAGATTACAGATACTAAACTATTTCAAATACCTTACTAGTTCAAAGACTGCTACTAGTAACATTACACAGCAGCATCTGCATTTTTCCCCCTGCCTTCAAAGTTACTGCATTAATACTGGCCAATCTAGCTATTTGCATGCAACACAAATTCTTCTCCTCCTCCCTCAGCTGAAGAAAGCCTCTACCTCATAACAAGCTGAGACAAAAAGCCAAACACAAAGATATCGGAACTGAAATTAAGGTTAATTTACACATAAAATCTGTATTTCTGACTGCTGTAATAGCACCAAGACCACTTTGAACTGTTGAAGTCTTTTGTCTTAGCTATATCTATTTAACTTCAAGTTTATGTCATATGCAGAAAAAGCTGCAATTATATTTTGGGTTGAGTAATTTCCCATCACCAACAAAAATAAGGCTTAGATCTGCAGCAGGATCATTGCAATACGCCAGTCATCACTTTGCAACCAAAGTTTTCTCAATACATGGTTCTGCTACCTTAATTCTGCAGTTTGCACTCTCATCATTATTAAAATACGCATAAAGCAGCAAAAATTCTATTTAATCAGCTGTATCAGCATAAATCACATTTTTCAGTAAGATAACTGAAAATATTTAAACTTACCAGTGATATATCCTCATCTGGATGGATCAACTTACTGGTTGCACTGGTTGTTGTGAGGGTAGCAGGCTTACTTGTTATAGATGTAGCTGGTTTAGCTGCAGTGCTGTTTGTCGTGCTAGTGGTTGAGGCTGTAGACTGTGTGTAAGCAGGGAATGTAGGTTTTGGGGGTTCTGTTGTTGTTGCAGGTGTAGAATTCAAAGGTTTGAAATCAGTACCAACTGGACCTGGAACAGCTGCTGCAGTCTGCGAAACACAGAGATAGATCAATATTTATTTCTCAAAGCACAAGAAAACTTAAATGATGTCTGTTAGACCTCTGAAACCTTCCAGTAAGATACATTAATTAAAACAAGCTTGACAAAAGTAAAGTTCAGCCTTATCGTATACTAGAGCAACTGAAAACAAGACAGAATAAACCCCAGTATATACACATATATATATACACACACACACACAGGGAAGTCTAAAATTTGCAGGTCAAAAGCCACAACTAGAAAAAAGGAACAACAACAAACACCCCCACCCCCCACCAAATCTTTATCTCAGATACTGAGTTTGGAAAATGTCTAAATCTATCCTGAATCACTGATTTTTTAAGAGCCTATAAGTATAAATTCATTGTTCTCTCACAAAATTATTAGCATACTTTAGCAACCATTAGCTTAAAGTACAGCTTAAAGTGTTAGTATTCATTAAAATTAGGTATTTAATAAATGCTTTTATTAAATACTTAAGAAAGCTCTACTGTGCCAGAGTTTGTTTTAAGCGTTCTCTCTATAAAAATACTGCAGTATTTTCACAAAGTACTATGTCTCTCTGTAGACCTTTAATCTGGCTTGTGAATGAAGAATCAACTGAAGGCAGGTACAAGGTCCACTACAGATTCCAACATCTTACCTTTCCTACTTTTTTCTTAAATTAAAACTGTTAGACCAGAAAAGTTTGCTTTACCAGGCTTTCTCTGAAGACACAGCAATCTCCAAAGCAAGCTTTCATTATGAGAGAATGCTTTTGTTTCTAGTCACTGTATATTTACAGTTATCTGAACTTTCCAACCAAAACATTTCAAATTTTTGCACATAATGCAAAGTGCAAGATTTCCTACATTAAGATGTACCATATTAAAAAAACAAACTAAAAAGCCTTCACCATGCATCAAGCTAACCACTGCCCACTAAAATGCATTTAACTGCTTTCATGCTCTTTTAACCCTTTAGAACCAGGATGTAACATTTCATTCTTTCACACTAAGAAAAATTGGGCACTTTGACATGCTTATTGCTACTAAGATGCAACTCACGATCAAGGACTCTGCAGTTTTACCAGCTAAACATGATCATGAATATAACATAAATTATCTGAAGATGTTCAGTCAATTTTAGGTTTTACAGAACGGTCCAAAGGGTTAAGTTGCAAAGCAATTTGTTTTTTTAACTGTGACTTCCTGCGTACTTGTGCTGTGCTAGGAAACAGAGCGTTAGAAGATGCTGACAGACTTTCTGAATTGGAGGAAGCTGTACTTGAGCTTGTGACAGGTGTCCCCATCTGTAGCATAAAAGAAAGGAAACAGTGAAAAGTCTCCAAACAAATGGGTGGAAAGTATCCAGATGAAAGGATTTCTTATGCTAAGTCCTTTCAGATGAAAGGACTGTGTTTTTGTAAACTAGTACCTTCCCTGCAGAAGTCTAAAATGCAAATAGTACACTGACAATTTTTGCAACATACTTGAATACAAGTAAAAACGTTGGGACTTGTTACACAAGAGCAATCAAAGGGCAGAGCTCACAAGCCACTATCAATTCCCCACTTCCCTCCCCAACACATTTAAACAAATTTTTACTACCTTAACTTACTCCTAGACTTTTAAAAGTAAAAAGCCCCCTAATTCAGGCAATGTTTAACCTGTTCAACAAGACTACAGAATAAATTAATCCATCTATAGGTAGAGAGCCCACTGTGAAAAGAACAGGAGAGAACAAGTCACATCAAGATTTATACTTTGGAAATTCTAGATAAAGTTCTACGCAATCAGATTCCTGTAGCTAACACATCCCTTCACCCACCCAAAGCACCCTTATAAACAACAAACTAAAGGGATTAAAGAAAGAAGTGTTTTGCCTACTCCTTTCTTCCCCATGTGCTTACAGAACTTCTGTCTGGTTTCACGGCTATTACAAGACAAACAAAAGAATCTTTTAAAATTAATTCAAGCACTACACTGAATTGAACTTTTGAATCAACACAAGCAAGAAACTTAACCAGTCACTTCTCGGGCCTCCTCAATAATAAAGAATAGACACTGTTGACACAGTGCAGATTTGAAGAATGCACCAACAGACTCCAGACTACAAGATACCTTACCTGCCCTGCACTTGGGAAGAGTGGTTTAGTCACCGGAGGCTGGGGTGTAGGTGCCGAAGCAGCAGGAGCTGGAGGTCTGTTAAGAATGCCCGGTGCTGTAACAGGCTGTGCTTGTGTCATCGGAGGCATCCCAGGACGAGGGCCAACAGGTGGTGGCATACCTACAAGCCACAAAGAATTGGCAACAAATCATGCTAAAGACGCAAGAATACTCCTTTAGAGGATTCTGTTCACAGTGTTCCTCCGAAGTAAGTCTCCTTCCAGGAAGATGTATTTTTAAGGCAATAGTAAAATAATACGATAAAGGGTAATGCCAGCAGTCACAAACAAATGTCCACACATAGGCAGTAACCTCAAACACTTCTAAGCAATACTGAATTAAATTCTGTTTTCTACTAGAGCTTCAACGATGAAGTTTATGCTCTCAATAAACCAACTCAATTAATGCAGTTAACTGTTCCCAACACACTGCGCCTATGCTGCCAAGTGCGTGGCTAAGGCTGAAACTGAAGCACAGGAAGTTCCGTCTGAACATGAGGAAGAACTTCCTCCCTCTGAGGGTGACGGAGCACTGGAACAGGCTGCCCAGGGAGGTTGTGGAGTCTCCTTCTCTGGAGATATTCAAGACCCGCCTGGACAAGG
>Ga0065711_1005987_pt1 | contig 18614 bp, 7 predicted proteins | sample Hoacrofraction12_FD_59098 | JGI IMG/M metagenome (GOLD analysis project Ga0065711, IMG submission 59098) | Hoatzin crop microbial communities from Cojedes, Venezuela - Epithelial fraction 12 v2 (version 2) | ecosystem: Host-associated > Birds > Digestive system > Esophagus > Crop | place...
CCGCAGGGGCGCTGTCGGGACGGACCGGCCGGGTGCAGCGCCGTCATGGCCGCCGGTCCCGCGGCACCCCGCGTCCTCAACGTGAACGTGGGCGTCCTGGGCCACATCGACAGCGGGAAGACGGCGCTGGCGCGGGCGCTGAGCACCACCGGCTCCACCGCCGCCTTCGACCGGGCGCCGCAGAGCCGGGCGCGGGGCATCACGCTGGACCTGGGCTTCTCCTGCCTGCGCACCGCCCTGCCGCCGCAGCTGGGCCCGGGGCCCGGCGAGCTCCAGTTCACGCTGGTCGACTGCCCCGGGCACGCCTCCCTGATCCGCACCATCATCGGTGGTAAGGGGGGGAGCGGGGCTGAGCTGGGAGCTTGGCGGGCGTCGGTCGGGGCCCCGGGGCCTCCGGCTGCCTGGCCGTGCCCACCGGGCGGGGGGCGTGGGTGCGGTGTCAGGTTTTCCACGGGCCTCGTGACTTCGTTGGGGGCTCTGTGGGCTGTCAGGCCTGCTCGTGTTTCTTACACTTATCTGAAAAAAAAGTTTTCCGCACTGTGTGCGGAGACCGTGTTTGTGGTGTGTGAGGGCACTGTTAATTTCTGTTTGCTGCCTTGTTAGAGCTGTCGGAGTGTGTATTCCCCGTGGCTGAGAGCTGCGGTGCGCTTGCTGGACGTGCTTGTGCCGAGAGACTAGGGAGTTCTGACGTGATGGGCTAGTGGTTGAGAATAATTTAGTGGATTTTAGTAACTTTCCCTTTTACTTTCCGTAGTGACACCGGAAGGTGAATCCAGTTTGTGTCAGAGCTCATTTTAAAGTAGTTCACCCTGTTCTGTGAGAAATAGAACCTCCCCCTTTCATCTCTTGTGAAGAGAGTGAAGAGGAGGCTGGTGCTTGGCTGAGGAGAGGACGGAGCTCCAGCTGCGGGCTGTTCAAAGTAGTCGCAGGTTGATAAACTGCAGCTGCAGGCACCCCTGAAAACTCGGTTCCTGTGCGTTTCCTCTGCTAGAGTCTCGTTAGCGTCGGCTGGGCCGTCACTCTGTAACGCGGTGTGTGTCTCTGCTCAGCTAGACTGAGGTTCAGACCAAGTTACTTTTCGTGATGGGCGAATTAACCCCCTTCTGAACAGATCTGTTATTTGTAAACGGTGTTAGCAGTAGCAGCCTTGTATTATTTGTATTTCTTTTGAACAGGATAATAAACATTTGCTTATTTCTCGGTTTCACCAGCAGTGAAGTGCTCTGTACCGCTGATGTGTGCTCTACAGCTGCAAGGGAGGAGTGGCTGCGTGCTGAATTCCAGACACCTGTGGTGCTTTAGTCCTCTTCTGTACTTTACAGTCAGCTAGCATTCTTAAGTAATTGTAAGCACCTGCGTATCTTCTAAAGAACAAAGTTTACTTTGGAAAACAGTGACTTTTCTTGGATGTACTGAAGAGTTACTTGTAGTTAGGCATTCTGTTCTGTCAGAAACAACTAATCTGAGCCGGGTAAACTTCCTTATGAAAAGGACATGGGAAAACTTGGGAAAACAGCTTTTGTTGTCACTTTAACGCTTCTTTGGGGTGATTGTTTAATACATAGACTTCTTGCTGCTTCCTATTGTTTATGTGAAGAACTTCAAAGCATTTAGTCACAGCTGTCCACGCTGGTTGGATGAGTTATTCGGGCTTCCTTATTGACAGCCTATGCTGGGAGAAGAAAATATGTGGACAGCAGACTAGACTAGATGGCATGACAGAGTTTTCTTCCCAGCAAAAATGATTCTTTATAGGTAGCAATGCAGACGCGTAAGCACGACAAACTCGCTTAGTTCCAGTTATACCAGATTACATATTTTAGTGAAAGCATTTGTTTACTATGACTTACACAAAATTGGGGTATTAAGAAAGAGCTGTAGAGACACTGCAGTATTGTCTTAATACTTAGTTTAAAGAGTTAGAAATTTCACTTTTATGCCTGATAGCATACATGTGTCTTGATAGTGGATGCTCTTTTGTTTTTACTACCAGGTTGAAAAGGTGAAACCTTGGTGATAAAACCTGATCTGTGCCTGTGGGGTTATTAAGGTGCTTACAGTTTTAGTATGGTTTGGTGAAACTCACACTGAAGGATAGCATATGTTGTGTAACAGGATACATCCTTCAGTGTTGAGGTGTCAGTATTTCAATATTGCCAACTTTTCTAGCCCTTCAGAAAGGGAAAGTCAGGCCTCCCAGATAATAATACTCTAAAAATTTAGATTGTTTTCATCTGCTTCCTAATGATGAGTGTTCAGGGTTTACCACTCAAAGCATTTTCTTTGCAACCAGCAATGATACTACTTTTTTCTTTTTGATGGAATCCATGATGTCCCTGTTACTACAGATTTTCTATATATGAATTTTTAAAATAAAACATAAGTGCAAAGTATCTTCCTGTGTTCTGCACCTCAGATTTCTCACACCTCTTTAAATAATGCTCTTCTGAAATTAAGTCCTTAATTAAGGTAGCTGTATATGTAGGTTAACCTACAGAAGAACTAGAGACAGAAGGGCTGTGGGAAAGGGAGCTGGATGTGAGGAATGGAAGGGGTGGACTGGTAACAGAGGGCTCGGAAGCAGCCTGCTCTTATATGTATGTCATGTGCATGCAGCTTTTGCAGTAGAAGCTACAGGTGTGAAAATATGTTATTGCATGCTCTTATTGTTTGAAGCTTTCTCTTCTTTTCTTTTCATTGAAAGTGGTGCAAACTAGTTGGCTCCCTCTTGAGTGACCCCATCTTATGGAATCGCTGTCTGCTGTGGCTGGGTAGCACCAGCATTATTCAGTCAGTTCTTCCACGAGGTGGCTAGCTCATGGGGTTCCTTCTGAGGAGCTCCTTACTGGCTTTGCAAGGGAGGCCAGTAGTGTGTCTCTTTCCTCCCCCCCATCTCTTCTCTTCCAGGGTGCCATTTCCATCACTGGTGTCCCAGGCTGTTTTCTAGTCCAGTTCCATCCTTTCTAACCATCATCTTTTCTGTGCTCTCAGAGTGCTCTTAGGGTTAAATTCCTTTGCTGTATAAAGCTGATAAATCTGCTTACAGTTTAAATGATACTGTTTGCTGTTCTTTAACATAGTTCTGTATCTACCTAATTGAGGTGGTTTTTTTCATGGCTGAATCTAGTATTGCGTTTTCGTCATGGTATGCCAGGTAGCACTTGACCTTGCAAATACTTTTCACAGTCACCCACAGGATGCTTATTTAGAGACAATACCTTAGGATTAAGTGAATGCAGAATATTTGAGCAGTAACCAAATGGAATGGAAAATGGAAGTCATATTTCACTCTGGCTACATTTTTCTTGCAGAGCTTGTCCTTGAGAACAAAACATATCAAATGTTAAATCAAAAATTTTTCTTTTTACCTGCATGCTGGGAATGGGAAATGTTACAGACAGTTCCACCCAAGGTGCATCCTGAAAGTTTTAACTGGAAGGTGATAGTCAAGGTTGGAATGGAATAAATGGTAGGCACTTGACTTACTACACCATGGCTTGCACTTGTATTTAAACCATGCTTTATTCATCAACAGCAGACTTCTGTGTGACTGATGTGGCAGGAAGGTATTAACTTGGTGTGGTTAGCTGTATGGCTTGGACTGTGTCATGTGTTTATTTTTGTATTATTCTTCAGAACAGCAAGAACATAACTCTCTCTTTATTTTACAACAATTTAAAGACTTTTCCTGTGCTCTAGCAGGAGCTTGTCTATCGTGTATCAAGCAACACAAGAACTGTATTTATAGCCGTTTGTAGCTGACTTGCTAAACAGAGAAAATGAACCTGAATAACTGAATTTTAAGGGTCAATTCTTCAGCTCGTCACAAGTATTAAGAAGCACCCACATCAGCTTTATGCTTGCTTTCTGCATTGAAAGAGTGACTGCAAAATGCAATACTGCTATTTTTATCGTTGCTGCTTTCTTCTATTGATATAGAGATTTCGAGTGGTATTTTGTTAAAATTTCATGCCCAGATAGGGTAGTTTTGTCACAGTCCTGTGGGGTTTTTTTTAAGCTTCTGTTCTTTTGTTAAATTTCAGCTCGGTGATCTTCTGAAAAGCTGATGTTAACATCATCAAAGTAAAAGAAGAGTTGCTTTTACATTTGTTTGCTGCAGACCTGTGTGTCCAGTAGAGTCTGGAATGGTTTCTCAAATGAGTTCAGCCGTAAGGGATGCCTGCAGAGACATTATATGAGTTAATCTTCCAGAAGAAATTCAATCCTCATATTTCATTTTAAGACCACTTTGCGTAGCAAAGTAGTTTAACCAGTAGCAGATTTTTTTACTTGCTGATGGTTAATTTCATGCCCTCCAAAGGGTCAGCACACTAATACAGAAGAACATGATTACCTCATCCTAGCTTCCCGCCACACATGCAGTGAGGGGATACCACAGTGTTTGTTTTAGGTGAGCTGCTGTCAGATGCCCTTTATCTGTTTGATTTTGAGATGGCTTCTCAAAAGAACTTCGAAAAAAGAAAGTTGTCTTTTTTTTCCCTCTTAAGTTCAAAGGACAGAGTAGCCTTATAGGATTTTAATTGGAAAGCTACTGCTTGACCCTGGTTGTCTAAACCTGGGGGCAAGAGGGAATTCTGATGAACTTGTAGTTTTGTAATCCTTATGTCTGTCTGAACCTTTGACCTTTTTACTTTATAACTAGAGCTTCATTGTCACCATTTGTCCCTGCAGTTCCTTTCAAAGAATACTGCCTTGGAAGTGTCTGTTTCCACTTTGCTGCCGTGTTCTGTTAAGGAAGGGTATTAATTCATACCTGATTACACTGGAGGGGCCAAGGCTTTTGAACTTGCACAAGAGCTTGAGGACGGGGAAATGAGCATAGCAAAAGCGTGTCTTGCTGATGCAAATGAGTACAATGAAAACAGACTTGGGAGATCAAGGGATATGTGGTCTTGCTACCAACATCCAAATTTGGTCAGATGCAGATTATTTGTAAGAGTAACATAGCATGTGAAAAAGTATTTTTATCACAGATGGGTTTTTTTCTGAGTTTGTTGTAAGCTTTTAAGAGGATTTGTAAACTCAATGTTACCTTTGCATTACTGTCATGAAAATACACTTCCATCAGTGTCAGCTTTTGCTTGTAGACACCTTTGAAGATATGACAGTTCTTGTTTTTTCCATTCCAGATGAGTGAACAAGTAGAGTTTTATAGTTTTAGAGTTTATATATGGATGACTTAAATTTATGTGGAGGCCCCTTGCTGTTGAGTGCATATGTTGAAGGGAAACCTGTTCTTCTCTTGTGTTGTTCAGTGGATACTGTTCTGGTCAGAGAGAGGTCACTGGAGAGTCTTAAGTACTTTGACTGCCAGCTTGAAGTGAGAATAACATGATAATGAACCTTGTTCTGGTAAAAAATATTAAAATACAACTCCCATGTAATGTAATTCGTATTCATGAGCCTTTGTAGTGGTTGATGTTACGGAAGTGCTCATGGGCCATGAGACTTCAACTAGCACTACCAGGAATGTTTTCTAAACCCTATTAAACTTGTTGGGTTCATGGTGCTTGTAAATTGCTGACGTTGCTTTGTATTAAGAATGAAAATAAATAAACTTTATTTTTGTAAATGAAAACACTTGAAATTGAAAACTCTTGAAATTGAAACAGTGTTTTTTTAAGTTCACTTTAACTAAGTTGGCTAGTGCCTGCCACTTTTCTGACAAATTAAAGGTGTATTTTTATTGACATTTTAAAATGAAAGCCACTTTCTGAATTAAGGAGCTATGCCTAAGGAAAAGGCAGCTGGTATAAAAATACTGCTGCTTTAAAATCCCCCCTCCCCGGCCCCCAAAGTGGAGCGTGTTCTGCTGGCTGTTGCAGTGCACAAGAGGGCAGCATTTGCTTACAGTGCAGGGTCCTAGCGAGGAGTACCCAGGGTAACAGGTCACCGGGGCTGGAGTGACCTGGCTTTGAAGCAAAACAGAGTTAAGCAGAGGATTTGGAACATAATCGTGGCTTAATTTTCCCATTCCTGAAGAAAATATCCTCTCTGTTTTAAGGGAGGTTAGTCTTATTTCATCTACCATTTGGATAGTGCTTTTTATACCTTAAGCAACAAAAATGTGTGGAGCGTTGTCTTACACATTACATGAGATGTAAATAACACAGATGAAATGAAACAACTGGTTTTCACTGAAGTTGCATGTGAGCAGTGTGACTCTTTGTCTGCATGGAAAGGGCTGGGGCTTTCTTGTTTTACATTTATGGAAAGTTTATCTAGTTTAACCTGTAAAGCAATTGGCGATGTGGGAACCATGGAATTTAGTGTATACAATTATTTTCTTTCTTTCTTTCTTGCTCTATTCCGCCATGTCATTTAATAACTGAACAAAAGCAAGATAGTTGTACTAAATCTGTTCTGGACCACTTCTGTGCTATGTATTGTGTGAGACTGAGTAGAATGAAACTTGGTTTTGTGCGTGTGTCTACCAGGGTACTTTAAAGTAGTGGTCTTCATGTGGAATTTTTATCGATCTGTATGATAACTTTACTGGTTCTAGCTTTTCATTTGTTGTGCATCACTTCTCATTTCTGTGTGTATTAATTTTTGAGTGATGCGACAGCGAGACTAGTCTACTTGGCTGCTACAATTTCTATTCCATGCCCTCTTCCACTTTTTTGATTTCAAGCTGATTTCCCTATTAAGGTTACACAGGTTCAACAAGCTCCTAAATTATACATTAACTCTGAAGTAACATTAGAGAGCAAAGCAGGAAGAGTCTTCCTTTTGTTCTATGGGTTGAAAAGTTTAAAAGGAGTAAGACACCCATCATCTTCTGATCTCCAAAGTTACAGTGAATAATCACATCCTCTGCTACTTCTTGTTAGAATCCTGTCAGAAATGTTCTGTTACCTGTGTGCAGTTTAAAAAAAAAAATTATGCATATCATATTCTGAAGATATGATTTATAGTAGAATTCTCAATCTTAAATGTAAATTGTAAACAGGAGTGGCTCTATTGAGCCTTGTTGGGATGTTAAATTGTGTCTTGCTAATATAGGACAATTTTTCTACAAAGCTTTTGAGTGGGTGTGTGCATACTTGCTTGTATACAACAAAATTGTGCTAATTCACACTTCAGTATTTGACACAAAAACTTGACAGCTTCTCAGGAAAACATCATAACCAAGTGCTGTAATGGTGCTGACCAAGTCTGTTTGATCAGTCTTCCTATTGATTTAAAAACAGAATTTCTTTGTTCCATCATACTGTGTGCAAGCATTCATCAAATAACCACATGCCCTTTCATTTCATTTTTGCTTCATGTTTCTCCTTGCTTGAAATTATTTTGTAAGCTGTTTGGAAGAGTTGTCAAGCTTTATTAATCCATTTTTTGATGTTTTTAAATATCAACTAATGTAGTAGTGAAGTCTTGTAAATAACTACATAAAATCTAGAACAACTTACTGTAAAATATGAAGCATGTTTATAGTTAAAGTTACCCTTGTCAAAGTAAATTTAAAGCACGTTTTTCAAAGTAGTATTTTTACTGATGGATATGTTTGCTTTCTGAGTAGTACAATTTAGCAATTCAGCGGTCTACTAATCAACAAACTGGCTTAATAAAGTTCTACTGTATTTGTTCTTCAGCTTGATTTAGAAGTCGTCATCAATTAGTAGATGCTAGCTGTAAGTTGAATGATACCTTGCTTATGTGTAGAACCGCCTTTTAATAGGTAGATTAGCTTAATAGAGCCATGAACTTAACTTCTTTAAAATGTTTCTCTGTTTCTCTTGTTTGTTTGTACTAGAAGTAACAATGTATATTCTTGGATGACTGTTGTAAAGTCCTGTGTATCAAAGCCCTTAGAAAAACAAAATGCAGGTGGAAAAATGTAGGTTATAATTGTAGAGCAGAGGTGTGACAGATCATCTAGTTAAGTGAGCAAACCAAACTCCCGCATTGTCATTGCTGGAGTCCAGTAAGTGGCACAAAAGCTGTTTCTCTGTGTGGCAGCTAGTTGTTTTCTGTCTGGGAACCCTAAGGTTGGCCTGGCAAGCTCAAGAGCAAGGACAGATGTTCTGCAGTGGTAATTTCCAGCTGGATTCTTGAATGCATTATGTTCTATGGGTCACAGCTCATAACGGAGCAAAATTGAGTGAGAGCTCCAGCAAAGAAAGACTTGAACAGCTCGTACGATAGCTGTGATTGTAAAGATACCGTGCATTCTGTGAGAAAATATTCTCTCTGCTATCTGTAAAATTCAGATTAAATAGTCATTCTGAAGTGCTTCCAAAAAGCATTGCAGGCTAAGTAAATACCAATAATTCTTATTTCCCATCTCCTTATCAGTTATTCTACCAAAATGTTCTTGCACAGCCTATCTAATCTCTTCAAGTGAACATGAAATGGTTAGTGTTGGCTTCAATTTGAATTTCGATCTCTGTTTCAAACTTAAGCTGATTAACGCTACATTAGATTGTAATTATCAGCATTACCATTACTAGGGGTGGTTGTGACCAGACAAACAAATATATATGTATGTTGAATGTAACAGCAGAATGAGATGGTGAATAGTGGAAGAAAAGGGAATGTGACAGAGAGGATATCTTAAACAAAACCAAATAAATTGTATTTGGGAGCATCATGGGGGTAAAGGATGATAAAGGGGAGTAAAAATCAAAGTCTGAATTTTGAAATTTAGAGGAGAAGTTGACCTGGTAGGAATCCAGGTTCCAGAGAAGAGATGATTGTTTTGGGCTTACAGATTTGTTTTAAAAACTTCTTACTGTCTTTTACTTCATGCTGTAGCGGAATCGTGAAGGTTGTTTTGTCCACTGCAGATCTGCTTTTTCTGCAGTGCCAGAAACGTGAATTTAATCCTTTCCCCTGTAGACACTTTCTTGTCTCCTGTGCCAAAGTTTTCCTTTGTTTTGTGTCTTATTTGGGATGCAACATATGGCTGGTGTTTAAGAGTAGCTGGTACTCTTGGATCTCAGGTGCTCCTTTTAATTGTGGAACTTTGCCTTGATTTGTTTGACAAAGTTTCACCTGCCTTTTACTTCCATTAAAGGTTTTGTAGAGCAGGTGAGCTTATTTTAGAGATGATTCCTGCATATATAAAATTCAAAATGGTCTTTGAGAACATGTTGGGTAAGGAAAAGCTATGGAACTGTTTGAGAATTATTGCTAGAACTATCCAATTACATTAACCCAGGATAGGCAAGGGGAAATGTCTTTTATTGTAGATGTTTATTCATGCTGAAGTCTGCTTTTCTTATATTAAAGACTTCCCTTCCAGCAGTATTGCTTTGGAGAAGAAAGTTTCCAAAGCATGCAAAAACTGCATTTCGGAGAAAGAAACAAAATTATTGCAGTTTTCTGTTTTGGGATCAAGAAGAGGGGGAGGGAAAATGGTTCCCTTGTATTTGATTGTGCTGTTGGATGGAAGACAAAGCTCAGTCTCTCTTGCTGACTAATGTCATCATCGAGGCATTTTTTTTTCTCCCACAGAGCAATTTTGTCTCCATTGAGACCCCTACAGCCATTGGCAAGACCGTGGCCTGAGATTAAATCTCATGCTTGGGTGAAATTCTAATGACTGTAATTGTTTCCTCTTTTTAAGTCTGTGGTCCCTTCATCAAAGAGTGGTGCGGAAATTATGCATTTATGTTGTAAAAAAGGAGGTCATGATTACCTGAACCTGTGGTTGACTTTGGGGGATTCTGTGTCGTGTTCTGGCAGTGGTTATCCACGCTGACATTCTAGTATGTGAAATGATTTGAAGTGTGGCTTAGAGTCTATGTGTAAAGTAATAGTGGCATGCCTCAGTCCTCTGTGGGGTGGGTGCTGCTCTCGTTCGGCTGTCACCCGCTGTTGGACGATCGCTGCTGCTCCATCAGGGGAGCAGTAGCAGCTCTTGTGTTTTGGAGAAGGAGAGAAGGAAGAGTAGTAAATGTGGGTCGAGGTAGGTTTCTGTGAATGATGTCTTTGCAGGGTAAGCTCCTGACCTAACACAGCCATTAAATAGCTCTGGACTTGTGTCTCCTCCGAATTTCGAAGCGCTTGGGACCTATCAGGCAGTGTTACTGTTAACCCTCATGCTTCAGCATTTGTGGGAGGTGTTCAGCATCTTGAAGGACTGCACCAGTGTGGTAGCGCTGGTTGTGGAGGAGCTGAGCGTAGCTGTGCCTGTGAATGTGAATACAAAAAAAAATTACATGCAACTTTATAGAGGTAGCTTGCTTGGTCCTGCAGAATCAGACTATACATGTGCATCAGTGTTGGTGTGTGATGGAAACATTCAGATAAGTTTTTTGTGGTATTTGACTTTTGCATACATATGCAAAATACTGCTCAATACTTTGAAACAATACTCACCCCTAACTACATTGAATATTGATCAAAAAAATCATGTGCTGTGCGTTAAGTACAAAATTTTTGGATTTTGTACTGTAACTTCTGAATTATCCTTTAAAGAGGTCAGGAGAACTAACCAAGAGGCATCTCATCAGAGAATCAGGAAGGGGTTCAAATAGTATTTAAGTGTCTAGGCTGCATATAGAAACTAAAGAAACCCCAAAACATTGTCATTCTTTGAAGCACTCAGCATCAGAATCTTTCCCTGATCTCAGCGAGACAAGGAGTACTCAGTTTAGTGTGTCAAAGTAAAACAACAAAAAAAATCACAAGTGTCAGCAGTGCTGTTCACCTGAGGGACCAGCTTGAGGGCGTATAACATGGAAACTTTGCCTGCTGTCTGGTAATTTTATAACTTCAAATAACATAATGTGCCTTATTTTAAAAATTAAAGCCTGAAAAGCAAGTTGTTACACCAAAATTATATGCAAGTGTTTCATATCAGTATAAATAAAATCCATAATAAAACTTCAAATTACTGTTGATAATATTTGTCCTTGTGTGTGGCAGAATAACAGTATTGTTATACATTCAAAAGTCACAAGTCGGGCATTCCTAAGGAAGTTGTTTAAGGAAATAGTTTTGTTCTTTCAGTTTGCTGGCTGCATGATAGGTTTTCACTCTCTGGTAGGGACCAACTGATGTGTGTATCTCTTTCCCTGAGTAGACTTTTCACCTGACTAGCAACTGAGATCCTCCCATTATTTTGAGTGCTGTGATACAGTTGTGCTGGCTGGTGATGTTTACCCATGTGTTTGTAATTGAGGTCTCCCTTTACTCTCCCTGGTGTGTGTTATGATATCCAATAGTGCTAGCTTTTTTTTGTCTAAAATTGCTATTTAACTGGAATTGCTTGTGGGAAGAGATTCACTTGTCTGTGGTGCTGTATAGTGCATCAAGGGGCAATATAAAAAAATTATATTTGGTTAAATTGAACATGGAGAAAATACTCTTTTGATTAAGGGAAGGAAAGGGTTTTGAACTGAAGCGAAATTCTCTTAAAAAACTCTAAAAACCAGTGGCTGAAAATCCAGTCTTTCTATATTGTTTATCTCCAGATGTGTTTCCATTACTGAACTGTAGCCACTAACAAATCGTGTGTGTGGGGGGGTGTTTTTTCATTATGTGTCCCTAAATGTGTTTTCTTTCTTGTTTTGGAGCTTTATTTACTGTATGAAATAGTTGATTATTCTAGTAATAGCCAGCACTGCTTTTGTGGGGTTTATTTTTTTTTTTTAACTTAAAACCAAACAAATCAAATGTGAAGATAAATTTGTTTTTTTTTAAATACAAGCCCTGCTGTCTATTTCTTTACTCACCTGCACTAAGAAACTTAATTTATTTTAAAAGAACACATTTTTTTTTAGAAATGTAGTCAAATTGATGCAGTGTTTGAAAGATACTTTGGTTACTGTCCTTGTTTCTTTTTCCTTTGAATTTTAAAGATCAATAAGGAAATGGTAGACAGTAGCCAGGAAAACTGTAGACCACATATAAAGTAATGTCAGGTTTATGGAGTTGGTTTTTTTTTGTGTGTGTTCTTGTGTATAATTGACTCAGGTAGAACCAGAATTGACTAATGTGAGTTTTAACTTAGTTGACAGTGTACTCTCCAAGCTTATGCATACTGTTTTAAACCTTTTTGTAGTAACATGTGGGCTTGCATAAGAACAGTTGGAACAAAATAGTTACAAGAACATTTGAGGATAAGCTGTCTAATATTTATTTTAACAGCATATGATGTTTCAGCGGCATTTTCACTTTGTGTTGGAGAAATAGCAACTTCATAGCTTCTCAAATGCAGTTGTATTCACAGTTTTTACCGGATGCTGAAAATTTTCAGGACACCAGGGTGAAATCATCAAAATGCATGTATTTTGGGGATATTATTCTATTTGGAAGCTGCTCTGCTTTCTGTGAAAGATTTGTGCTTTTGTCCCAGTCTCTGTAAGCTCACCTTTATGCACCGTTTGTTCAGAAGTGGAAGTGAGTTCTGTGAATGACAAATGTCTTTCTGCTAAAAGCATGCTAAGAGCATGATGTTCCATAAAGAAAAAAAAAATTCATTTAGGGGTCAGGAGCATCGTACAGTATAGATGCAATAAAAGCAGCCAAGATCAGCTCAGCTGAAAGAACATTTATGAGAACTTGTCGTAAGAAGCAGAGTTGTACGGTTAACAGTCGTGATTGAAATACGGGATGCTCGGGCGCTAGCCCGTAGGTGGCAAACACGGCTTTGTAGTAGGTGAGCAAAATAGCCGAGTTAGTTTTCCACAATTAAATATATTCTCGAAAATATGGATTGCTGCTAGGTGGTAATGATCATTGCAAAATATTTTAAAAGCCCGAGTTGTAATCTCTCTTCCTACTTCTGTTAGCTCTGAACAACTAAAAAAAAAAAAATTGAACTCTAATCACCAAGGTTGTATTCTTTCTTGGTGATTTCAGCATTTCATTAAGCAGTGATTAGTACTCTTCAATTATGCATTTGCTTGTCTTAGTGATGCATTTACAGTTAGAGATAGTGTTAGTTTATTGAATTTGGCTGATGCCTAGCAAGTTCAACAGATATTTTTTTTTTCTTGCCATGCAAGAACATGCAAGACAGTGTTAGAGAGGGGTTTATAGCCTTGGCATTGTTTTTGATGATGATCTTACCTGATTTTTTTGGGAAAATGGTGGAAAATAAGAGCTGTTTTTTCCCCTTTAGAACTTTTAGAAATTCTTTTCAGAATCCATCTCCAGGCTTTTCCTTTGTCGTCTGGGCATCAGTGGCTCATGGTATGCCTCTTTCAGGTGCAGGGGAATAAGCAGTGAAGCTTGTGGTTGGAATGGGTTTTTGTCCATGTTCATAAGCTGGCAGTTCCACAAATTAATTAAAATATCTTTTTTCCTTTTCTTAAGGGTGGTGGGGGGAGAAGGAAAAGAGGAAGCATAATGCAGTGGGATATGGAGTTGAAGAGCAGTTTCTTGATACGTACATGTTGTCCTTTTCTGGATGAGTAAGACAGAGGAAAAGAGAAAAGCATCTCAACACTGTTAAAAGCTGCCTCTGTTTTTTTTGTCATAACTGAATAAGGATTAAATTCAGGTGGGCACTGGTGGACTGTGAGGTGGAATGGTTTGTGGCAGGGGGAGTAGGGTTGCTGATAACCCACCTTTGCTTCACTTGTGTTTGTTTCATGCTTTTTGTTTGTATGTTTTAAAAGTATGTGTTCAGTTTACTTCCAGATTTCCAGCATATAAGCTTGAGTTCCAGTTTGTTAACAGAACTGAAATGAAATAGGCTTCTTTGCCTGCCCCGTGCTGTTGCAGGGGAAATAGATTGTTCCTGCTGTCTCTCAGTACTGGTAAAGCCTTTCCTAAAACTTGTGTACTCTGAGACGCTGTGATTTAATTTTCCTGGACCAACAGAATCTAGCTCTTCGAGAGAGGCAAATCTTCTCATTTGTACACTTAACTCTTATTTTTCTGGACAATAGAGAACGTTATGTGTGTTTAAATCATTGGTGACTACAAATGAGCAAATTTTTTGAAAAAAGATTTTGCACTTGTGGTCTCTCAGGTCTCCCCTCCGCTCCCAATGTGTACCTTGCTTAACAGGGTGCTCTAGAGGTAAAAATCATGTAGATGGATGCTGGTAAATTACTTTATTAAGAGAGGAAAAAAATATCCATATATGTGATTTTTATCTGATTTTTTTTTTTTTTTTTTTACTTCCTGGTAGACCAGTCATTAAAGACTATTACATTTTACTGTACCTACATTACTTTTTTCCTCTTCATACGCTTTATTTCAATGTTATATTTTTACAAAATGGCAAGATAATTTTTTCCTCAAAAGCAGTTTAACTGTGACATTTTAAACATAATTAATAAAAAATAATTGGAAGTACTTTAAGGAACTCTTCTAACAAAATTTAATTTAAGTCTATAGTAAATTGTCAGTAAGAATACACTTAATGAAACTCCTTTGTATTTCTCTTCTGTTGTTATTATTATATGATTCTTCAACAGCAGTTGTCTCCATCATTTGATGTGAAGACCGAAGTGGCTAGGTAACAAATGAAGCATATTTACTTAAGTTCATTTGAAATGAAATTCTTATTCTGAATTTTCCGTCCCTTGATCTGTAATTCTAGTTCTTACTGTCAGAACATTTAATTTAGAATCTGTTGTTCTCTCCAAGTCTAGAAGATGTGAATGGGAAACAAGACCTAATAAAATGTGAAAAGTCATAGTTAAGAATAGAAAATAACTTCTACAAGTCAAAAGCATATAAGAATTGGTTTCTGTGAAGAGGGAAGTGTGTCATCTTTAGATATTCTTGATATAATGCTGATACCATTTTGTGTTCTTGCTTAGGAATTTCTTCTCTTCGTCACCTGAGAAATTGTATCGCGGAGCTTAGATTAGCAAGTGGAGATGGTTTTGCTGGGCTTCTGGGCACTTCATTTCTAGAGTCCCGTCCAACCTAGATAGTGACGGCTCAGTGTCTGTGACTGCTGCTCTTTGAATTTTTGCAGTGACTGGTGGGCTCTTTAAGTGTACTGATTATGTTGTTCCATTTTTAAACAGTGAAATGCAAATTTTACAGGTACGGGATACTTCGGAGTAGAAGCATTACTGCTTTGCGTGCCATAGTATTTTCTTGTTTATGTAGGGTTTTTAGTCTGTTTGTGTATTTCCATTGAATGACTTGAGCATTGCCAGCATTCCTGAGAGCTGGTCACATGAGCTTGGCAGAGCAATGTGTATTCTGAGCAGACTTTGTTTTCTGTAAGCTTTCTTCCCACTTCCTTGGGGATGTTCTCAGCCTCTGTTTTAGCTTGAAAATTTAGATTTGGGAGAGAAGTGGTTCTGAATTATCAAATGAAACATGGGAGGGTGAGTGTGGGATGCAGAGCTGGGAGACCTGTCGTACTTTTTCTTCTGATGACCCTTCTTCGTCACAGAAGCACATTTCTGGTCTTGAAGGTTTTTATGTTGAGTGATGTTTTACTTAACAGATATTACTGCTCACAAACTTAGTTTACACAAACTGCCACTGCTACTTGTAAAATGCCTGTACCTTTGAGTCAACAGTTATATTTTATTCAGTTTTTCATTCGTCCTAGAGAAAAATGCTTGAGGACTTGCTCTGAATAATTCTGAAATATCTATGGTAATCTTAAGCATGTTCCGTTTCATATAGTATTTGAGCTGTACTATGAAATTACTGTGCAGGGTGGTGTTGAACAACTTCACCTTTTGAGATTCTTCAAAATACTTAATGGAAAACTTTAATTATGAGTGGTTTTAGGACAAAAGGACTGGTTTTGTATGTTTATGGTTTCTGTATGTTCACCTCACAAGCTTTTTGAATCATAAAACTTGAAGCAATAAAATAACCTGGTTGTGTCCAAGATGAAAACGTTTTCATAATTCTAGGGAGCAACTGATCTGAATATAGCCTGTGAGCTTTCTAAAGCTTGAGCCTTGTTTCACATTTATCTGTGAAGTGCCATGGACGCTTGCAGCTCTGTAGGGGTAATTGTTTGGAGCCCAACTGAGTGATCTGCGTCCATGCAGCCTCCTAGGAATGAATTCTGTAACGGAGCTTGCAGGATTAAGGTCGAACCCAGTACAAACTCAGACCAGGTCTGTATGTTGCTACTTACTGGCTGCAAAACTTCATCACATGAGTATCTCTTTTTAAATAATAAAGTAAATAATTCAAAGCTTTTAAAATACATTTTCAAACTAATACTCTACCAGTGAAATCTGGAATATCTTTTTATAGCGCTTATTCTGCTGTCAGTTTTCTGTGTCATCTGTTTATAAATCATGTTGCCTTAGCTTTTTCACCTTCCCTCCTATTAGTACCTACTCAAGCATTGCTACTGTCTCTTATCTCTGTGTGGTTACAGATCATTAAATTCCAGCCCCTCTTAATACAGTATAAGTGATAATCTTGGCAGGTATTGTGTCTAGTTTTATTTAGTAATTAAACTCTGCACTGCTTTCTTCCTTTACAGTGAGCATCACCTTTTATATTACAGTGGACTTTTATTAATTATATGGAGAATGTATTAATACGAAGCACAAATACCATACAACCTGCAATATCTGGAGTGCTTTGTAGTGTTGGCAGTTTAGATAGCATATCCAGCATGATATAGTTTGTTTTGACCTTAAATAGTGGGCTGTGAGATTTACATGACTGTTGACCCTGTGGGACTACTCTGAAATGAGGTGTGTATCTTGTGCAATCTTAGTCAGCTAAAATTTAAATAAAAATAAGTACACTGTCAAAAGCTCTTCTGTTGGCCTGGCAGGAGTATGAAATAGTACCGTGTGCTCAATAGTGGCTTCCTTGGAGAAGATTCTCTGGCACAATGTGATGTGACGTGGGGGAATGACAACGGATGCAGAATGCTTGTTGTTGTCATGATTTGATTCTGAATTGTTAGGTAGAGCCTGATGTCTGTCATGGACTGAAGGCCACTGAGTACAAAATAAATTTCATTTTCAGAATTTGAGTGGTGAGTCAAATTTATCTTTTAAAACAAACAGAAGTTACAGCCTTCATGAATGTTGAAAACTCCATTAAAATGAACTGAGAATAAACTAATAGATCACTGGTTTGAGGTGATAAATTTGCAGTGGTTTTGCATATAAAGATTTTCCTTGGTAGTGTGGTATTAACTTTTAAAACCTTAGCAAGAGCTATATAATGGCAACATTAGCCCTTCAATTACTCATCTCTTAATCTGAAATTTGTAAGTTAACAAAGCAGCTAATATTCAGGATTGCAGCAAGGCAGGTTGACTGCTGGCTAGACTGTGTCCAGAAAAATTTGTCTTCCGATATACTGCCGTTCACTTTGGCTCTGGTTATCTGTGCACAGTGCAGAGAATGAAAGTATCCTATTTCCCAGAGCTGGCATCCATAATTTAATTGTTTGGGACTGATTTGTTTTAGAGATTTCTTTCTTTCTTTCCATGTGCTGTACTCCTATAGCTGTGTAGTAGTGCAGGTGCTTGAAATAAAACTTGGTGTAAAAACTTGAAATTGTTTGCAGGGTGTCCTTCTTGAAGATAACCTTACTTTTTTTTTATATGGATATATTTTTCATCCTGGATTCAACACTGCTGTTCTTGTAAGGGTTATAATTCTTCTTGTCTTTGGAGTTGGTGAAGGTTTGGGAGTTAGAATGTTAGTGTTAGAAGTTTTGTAGAATTGTGTATCATGAAGTTGAATGAATTTCCTAGTTTGCATATGGATAGAGTTGTATGTTGAAGTACATGTCACAAGGAGTAATGTAATTCTTCTGCTGTCTTTGTTTTTCAATTTGGTTACATGCTGCAGCATGAATACCAGCCCAACAGTTTTCTGCATTACTGTCACAGAAATCAGGAAACTTGCATCAAAATTGAGGTTCACCATGCTCCAGCGTACAGAAGGCTCTGAAGGTGAAATGTGATGTATCTCTGGTAACCTGAGATACTCTTCTTTCTTTCTAACTTCCTGCTGGGTATTGGTAGCTCTTTTAGTCATTCTGGGTTGAACTGGTTGAAAGAGAATCAAAGCTGTAGCTGAATGCATGAGAGATGTGTAGGAGATTTAAACTGAAATAGGTATGTTTATTACTGTTAGTTGTAGTGAGTCTCTTCTTTCTTCCTTGTTTTCCCCCTCCATTTGATTCTTAATCGTAGTGAGATTTGCCCTTCCTTGATTGACGTAATTTTCAAGCTCTCTCCGTAGCATTCTGTCCATGCAGGTGATAACCAGGCGTTACTTAGCTCTACAGTCTTGATGTCATTCTGGCTGGGCACCGCATGCATCTCTTTGGTGAGCTGTCATGTCTCCTGGCCAAAGCTGGGATTCCCTTCAAGAAGAACTTCTTGACCCTTTGTACTTTGTGCAGTATCCGCCTCGCAGGCGGACTCTGGAGCCAGTGTCTGGAATGCATGTCTAATGCGTTCCACTCGGACCCTCAGTTCCATTCTATAATGTTAGCTTTAATTGGCTGGTTTTAAACTTTCATGTACAATTTGGTTGTACACGGTAAATTACCACCCTCTTCGCCTTTTCTTAAGAGCAAGAAACTAGAATCCAGACTGTGCTTTCCCTTGCTGCCGTTTACTATTGCCCTTGAGCTCTTTCAGAGACAGCACTGGTGGGTAGTGTTTCTGTCAGAGGACAGACCTCTCTTTTTTTTTTTTTTTTTTTTTTTTTTTTTTTTTT
>Ga0065711_1038587_pt1 | contig 18614 bp, 19 predicted proteins | sample Hoacrofraction12_FD_59098 | JGI IMG/M metagenome (GOLD analysis project Ga0065711, IMG submission 59098) | Hoatzin crop microbial communities from Cojedes, Venezuela - Epithelial fraction 12 v2 (version 2) | ecosystem: Host-associated > Birds > Digestive system > Esophagus > Crop | place...
TATCCCTTCTGCCTGTTTTAAAAGACGGGCAGAAGGTCTTGTTGCCTTTATTTCATCTGCAGTAAAAGAAAACCGCTTATTATAAAGGAATTACCGAATACCAACATCAAGGTTTTATAGAGGAAAGATAGAGTAATCTTTCTTCACAACCTCTTCGAGATAGCTTTTTGTTGTAGTTGCTCCTATTCCCTTTTCTGTGTGATTGGCTGGTGTTTTAAGACTTAAACTAAAGTTATATCTAAGAGTATCCTTTGTAATCGTGCTTTCATCTACACTATAGTCAAGATAGATTTTTGCATAAAATGGTGTTTTTTCGACAGTCACGGTTTTAGACCAAGTGCCTCCTGACACGGTCTCTGATTGTGTTGTTCCGTCGGCAGCGGTATAATTAACTGTCGTTGTGCCAAAAGTCACTAAATCACCTTCTAATTTTACTCCATACGAAACTGTTTTTGTTTCCGTTTTTGTCTATGTTGTTGACTTTGACAAATCGTCATCATCGCTTGAGCTGCAGCTTGCGAATGCAAGTGCGAATGTGGCTGCAAGAGCCATTGTCATAATTTTCTTCATTTCTTTTGATAATTTTAATGCGTTTATAATTTAAATTGAAAAATCAGTTTATCGTAATGGTTTTGCTGTAATCGAAATATGTTGACTCCACTTTGTCCACGAAGCGCTTCTTTTGTACGCCGGTTACCTCTTTGCCTGTGCTCAAAGAGGAGAACACCTCGTATGAGCCCAATTGCGTAACAGACGCATTCACCGCAAAGTCGTATGTGTCTTTAGTCAGTTCGCTTTCGTCCACATCATAGTTCAGTACAAAGGATACGATTTGGGGAACTTGCGTAATTGTCACCGTTTTCGCCCAAAAGCCGTTTGACACTGTCTCTGTCTTTGTCGAGCCGTCGGCATCGGTATAAGAAACCGTCGTCTTGCCATAATTCAGCAAATCGCCGGATATTCTCACCGCGTATGCCACATACCTTATTGTAGTGCCAGTGGTATTTGTGATGTTATTCAACACCTCCTCGTGTGCATCACTCGAGCTGCAGCCTGCGAAAACGAGTGCGAGGATTGCTGTCATCACCATTGAAAAAACTTTTTTCATCGCTCAATAATTTTAATGCAGTCTGCTGCTGATTACCAGAGCTCGGCACCATTCAACCACCTCTGTATCCCATCATTTATACTGCTGACCACTTCACTTTGGGTAGCATCATCTGTGATTTTTTGGCTTTTTCCCTTATTATACTTTATTGTTGCCTCCACCGAATGATTAAGATCCTTCATGTATTCTGCAATATCTGTAGAGTCCTTACTCCAAAAGCATTGAAACAATGGATTTGAGTAGCTAACAGCTCCATGGCTTACTCCATCCTGTATAGTTGAAGATATTCCGGCATACATAAACACAAAGTTCGTGCTGCCATCATATTCTGTATCATTTCTTTTCAGAGATAAATTGATATACATCGTTTCATTCGATGTTGTTGTTAATGTTGGAGTAAAGCTCACGGTCATCTTTGTTAATGAAATAGAATCGTTTACTTTTACTCTTTCTGGGGTCTGTAAAGAAAAGTCTCCAATCTCAACATCACTAGCATAAGAGTATGTGTAAGATGGCACAAAATATTTCAACATGAAATCCGACAAATAGAAATCTGCTGTTACTGTGGCCACGCCGGATGTGGGAACGGTATCCTTCGAAGTGGTTTCGGTTTCAGTCTGTGTTGTCTTCGATGAAAAGTCGTCATCGTCGCTTGAGCTGCAGCATGCGAATGCAAGTGCGAATGTGGCTGCAAGAGCCATTGCCATAAATTTCTTCATCTTCTTTATAATTTTAAGTGTATATAATTTTAATTGATAAATCGGTGCAAATATACGCATTATTTTTGAAATAATTCAAAAAAATCCGAAAAAATTCGCTTTTTCCGCAATTTTTTGTAATTTTGCCGCCGATAAGATATTTTGGAATGCGACAGACAGCAAACGACCATAAGACGGGCTTTAAGCCTTGGGCAGGTGAGAATCCGAGGGTGCTAATCCTTGGTTCGCTCCCCTCCGACCGCTCAATTCAGGAGCAGTCGTATTACGCCAATCTCACTCACAACAGCTTCTGGAAGATAATGGACTCCCTGTTCTCCCGCAAGGAGGGCGAGGACAACCGCTCTTTCATCACGCGCCAGGGAATTGCGATGTGGGATGTCATTCACTCCGCGGAGCGCAAGGGCAGCATGGATGCCGACATCAAAAACGAGCATTTCAACGACATTCCCTCTTTCATCGCCTCCCACCCCACTCTGCGCTGCATCGCCATTAACGGCAAGAAAGCCCTCGCCACATTCCAAAAAGTCTGCGCCGGCACTGCCATCCCCTGCCAAATCCTCACAATGCCCTCCACCTCCAATGCCTTCGCCTCCATGCCATTTGAGAAAAAGAGGGAGGAATGGAAGCGGATACTGGAGTTTTTGGATGAGAGAAAACAGGAATAAATGAACTCTAATATCATACCCAAAACACGGCCGTCACTGTAACGGCTTTGATATTCTACTATCCATAGTTGAAGTTTTATTTGATGCAAGGAAATGAAATTTTTGTATAAAATAAAAAAATCGGAAAAAGTGCGAAAACGCCTTTAAATAAACGATTCTTATCCGAAAAATCGGAAGTAGTACTTCGGATAATCCGGGAAAATCGGAAGTAGCACTTCGGATAATTCGGAATTTACAAGCCTCCGCCGTTTCTTTTACAGATTACGAGCAAATCATCCACGGCATTCTCTATTGATAAGGTGTGTTCTGCCGGATAACATTCATCTAAGAAGTCAATGCCCTTATATCTTTTTAGGTAATTAAAGGCTTGCTTCATTGTCAATCCCGTCCTGTCCGAGAAATTACGTATAACGCAAATCATGTATGGCAATTTGTATTTATCCTCCATCGCTTCTGTCCTTTAGAATAAAACATTTACGCTGCAAAAGTAATCATTTTCTTTGAATGCACCAATTTTAGGAAGAAATATTCGATAAAAACACAACTTTTTCGTAAAAAGGCTTGGCGGTTTCAGAAAAAATCACTATTTTTGCAGCGTAAACGGAGTACAAACCTTTTATATGATAATGCTATGAGATACGAAACAGACCAACAACAAGACAACCAATTCAACGGCAGCGAGATACTTTATATAAAGCATCCTGATTTTGACCTGTCGATTGACGGCAGCTATAAATCACTGCTGCCACGAATCAAAGCACTCTCTGCAAGAGGAGTTCATAACTCACTCTTTATCGGAAAGAGTGCAAGCCAAGCTTTTGTTAGAGTATTGAGCGACAAGCCCCAATGGAAAGAGGTAAAAGGAAATGATGCTACACCTCCTTTCTTTATCTGCGGCATAACCTATAATTTCTTTGTGATGTATAATGTGCCATTGATAAATCCTCACATAACAATCAGCGGCGGTTACGATGAAGAACGTTTCGTCTGTCACCAATGGCCTAACTGGTTTGGAGGCTTCATCAACTTCGGTGATAAGCCGGGCAGACGTAGCATCACCCTCACCTACTCCACTTCTGATGACCCGCAACGGAAAAATTTCTCATTCGTCTTCCACGTCTTCGAGGACATAAAGAGCCGCACTATCGTCGCCATTGATAGCAAGGGCGAAGCCGTTATTGCGAAAACGTATGAACCTATGCTGCACCCGAAATGTGCATTATCATGACGATATTGATTATATTATTTCCGAAGACAGCATCTTCTGTTACAAACAGTCTAAGCAATACTATCTCACAAAGATTTCATCCATGTGCCACTCAAGAAAAGTCTTGTCGGGCATATATGATGCGTCTTCGGGCAATGTGAGAGCCTTGCCGTCAATACTGCCAAAATATTTATCGTAATAATCCTCATCGTGATACTGTTTTATCTTTGAAGACAAGACCACTTTATAGTGAGAATCGAAACCGATTAATCCTTGGTCAAAAGCCCTGTCGTAGAGAGCGGAAAGACAGATTCCGTTTTGAGGATTTAGTCTGTTCTCTTTGTCCATCGCCCACGGTTTAATATGGCTCGCAATCAAAAGCTCCGTATTTTTTATGCCTGTGAGCGAACACTTATTGTCGTAAATTGACAGAATTAATCCTCGGAACACATCTTGATTAACTCTTGCCTTTATTTCCTGCTGCCTTGTCTCGCCTTTCAGATTAGAATCTATATTAACCAGAGAGGCTTTATGCACCTCTTCAACAGATGCTCCATTAAGCTCTGCCAGCAGCTTCTCTCCTTCAAAGAGCAATCTTTCTTTATCATTCGCAAACTCATCCCAGAACGCTTGACATTTCTTTCCCCCGCCATTCATTCCTTTTATGCCTCTTGCTTTCAAGATAGGGTCGCAAGCGGCAAAATTAACCAGACGAAAGGCAATCGAATTTTTCGACCTCCCCATTAAATGAGCCAAATTCTGCACTTCAGGATTTGAAGCTGACATTTTTGCGAATGGCATCTTCATATACTGATTCAACACGAGTATAAACTCCTCACGTGTCCAAGGTTTTCCGTCTCTGTTTTCTGTTACAGGCATATCTTTCAAGTTTTATTCCAGTGCAAAATTAATTAAAAAAAGTCAGAATACAAGAAAAAAGGTAAAAAAAATAACATTTTTCTTGCAAATACCGAAAAAATGCCTTACCTTTGTACCCATAAAGGCACTGCGGCTCTGCCGCACCATGCCAAAAATAAAAATAAGGCGTAACTGTACGCTTTGACCTTGGCGCATTGAAATCCGGAAAATTTCAAAATTCTGTCAGAGGCACAAAGCAACGGGAACGCCCTATGGGATGTGTATAAAGTAAACTCTTTCAAAGGAAACTTTGAAGCGGTTTATATATTCATCTACGTGGGGCTTCGACGTTGCTCGTTTCGACAGAACGGCAATCCGGAGCCTCAATGCGTGGAACGGGCGACAGACCAGCTCCACTTTTTACGTCCTTAATAATCGGCCCTGCCGGAGCTCTTGGCTTTATGACCTTAGGGTCAATAAGAAATGACTATGACTGAAAAATATACATTTTCCGGACATGACTCTTTCTTTTGCAGGTCATTATGGCTCAAAAAAGGTTATGACTTTGTGAAAGACGGGAAAGATTTCAATTCACCTAACGCTGTAATAGATTTAGGTGTGGGGAAAAATATGGTATCATCAATACGATATTGGATGAGAGCTTTTGGGCTTATAAAATCCGAAAACCTTACACCTCTTGCTAATTATATCTTCGATGACAACATTGGGAAAGACCCCTATTTGGAAGACCTTGCAACATTGTGGCTTCTACATTTCTCGATAGTAACCACTATGGAAGCGACGGCTTACAATTGGATGTTTCTCGAATTGCAAAAGGAAAGGAAATCTTTTGACAGGGCAACAGCACAAAATTTCATAAAAAGGAAAATGTCTGAACGCAACAAACTAAACCTATACAATGAAAATACGGTAAAAAAAGACATCAGTACATTACTGCTAAATTACGTTACGCCAAAGGGAACTAAGACAAACGAAGATTTTTCCGGTGTCCTCATAGACCTTGACTTAATAAGATTAAGTGACGATAAAGACAAAAGCTACTCTTTTAACTTAGAGGGCAAACGACAAGTGACACCTAATATATTTTTATATGCCATATTGAAGCTTAAAGGAGAAGATGTAGCCGTACCATACGACATACTCCAAAAAGCCGGCCTAATTTTCTGTATGGATGATATGGAAATAATTAATATGGCAAAGGAAATAGACGAAAAATTTGAGGGCGTAAGTTATTCGGACGTTGCAGGTATCAGGCAATTAATATTCACGAAGCAAATAGACCCGAAATGGGTTCTAGATAAATATTACGATAATGGGAAACTTTAGTCTGTCAGCAAATATAGAAAACGGATTCGCCAAGGGTACGGAATATATCTCTACGCCCAACGCAATAAAAGTCGCGCAGTCGCTTGTATATGACTATGCGACAGGAATACATTCGTTTACAATCATCGGTTCATACGGAACTGGCAAATCCAGTTTTTTGTTAGCGTTGGAAGAAGACCTCAAATGCAATAAGAATAAAGAGAGACTTCTTATAAGCCCCGACAGCCTTATAGGAAAGAAGAAAGTTGAAATACTCAACATTGTTGGCGATTACAAGGATTTATCCACCCTTATCGGTAATGCACTTAACATAGATTCAACGACGAATGTACTTGATGAGTTACGAGCATTCTATAATAAGTTAAAGTCACAAAATAAATTCCTGTTGATCGTAATTGATGAATTTGGTAAAGTATTAGAACATGCAGCCGAGCACAATCCAGAGCAAGAACTCTATCTTATACAAAAATTGGCAGAGTTTATTAATATGCCTCAAAGAAGCGCGATGCTTATAACTACGTTGCATCAGAATTTTAACTCATACGCACGAAAACTGAACGAGGCTCAAAAAAATGAATGGACAAAAGTAAAGGGCAGGTTCAAGGACATCGTTTTTGTTGAACCAATAGAGCAGGTAATGTATCTTGCTGCAAAAAGACACGACTCGATTAAAGAAATAAAAAATCTGAATCATTTAAAGGATTTGCAAAAGTTGTGTTTCAATTGTAAATATGTAGCAGAAGGCATATCGGAAGAAACTTTGACCACCCTATATCCTCTCGACCCCTTTGCCGCATACTCAATTACCAAAGCCATTGAGAGATATGGTCAAAATGAACGTTCTCTATTTTCATTTATGGAAAGTAGAGGAAGTAATTCTGTAGCTGAATTTGAACCTGAAAATAATCTGACATACAACCTCAGTTGTGTCTATGATTACGTCATACAGAACTTTTATTCTTACTTGAAAGACGCTAATGCAGATTCTATGCAATGGAGTGCAATAAATGTTGCAATGGAAAGAGCAGAGACTGTATCGTGGTCAAACGAAAAGCAACATAACGACGCAATAAACATCATTAAAGCCATTGGCATAATGAACATTTTAGGGAATGGCACATACTCCATTACAATCCAGCAAATGGCTGGATATGCCGAGAATGCAATGGCTGCAAAAGATGCGATTGAAACCATAAACAAGCTTATAAGCAAAAACATAGTAAGATTCGCAGAATATAAGCAAAGGCTTATTCTATTTGAAGGAACGGATGTGGACATTGAAGAAGAAATTAGAAAAGCGACATTAAAAGTTCCAAGAAGCACAAACTATATCGACAACATTACCCTTTTCTTCAATAAAAGAATTACTCCTGTAAAAGCCCATTTTTACCACAAGGGGACTCCAAGATATTTTGACTATTTAATTTTATCAGAAGTACTTGACATATTACCCACAGGTGACACCGACGGCTATATTGAACTTATTTTCTCTGAAGACAAAAGATACTATAAAGATGTATTGAATTTCAGCAGAGAGTGTGAGCATGCGATTCTCCTGGCATATTTCAAAAACACAGAGAAAATCATTGAGCACATCCACAACATAGATATTTACGACTATATAATAAACAAAGTACTTATTGACCATTCTGACAGAGTGGCGATAACAGAAATAAACAGACAGAAAGAATATGAGGAAATAAAGCTCAACAAAACTATTAACGATGATTTATATTCATATAGCGGAAATGTAGTGTGGATATTCAAAGGAAAAGAAGTGGCATTAAAATCATATAAAGATTTCAACAGACTTCTTTCGGAAATCTGTGACGAAATTTACTATGAAACACCCGTAATGAACAACGAGTTGTTCAATAAGCACAAACTTAGCGGTTCTATATCCAGTGCTAAAGGAAAATTTCTTACAGCCTTGGTTGAAAACAGCAATTTGGAAGACTTAGGTTTTGACAAAGATAAATTTCCACCAGAAAAGACGATATATAACACATTACTTAAAAATACGGGACTGCACACAGGCAATGGATTTGCCGATGCTCCAAGCAATCCTGGATTCAACTCGCTGTGGAAAGCATCAGAGGATTTTCTACACAGTACAGTAAACAAGCCAAGGAAAATTTCCGAGTTGATAAAAACCCTTTCGCAACAACCGTACAAGCTTAAGCAGGGATTTATTGACTTTTGGATTCCTACATACCTATTCATCAAGCGACAGGATTTCTCTCTATTCCAAATATCCAACGACAGATATTTGCCGAACGTCAACATTGAATTTTTCGAGTTGCTGCAAAAACATCCGAATGATTTTCAAATAAAAGCGTTTGCCATAGACGGTGTAAAATTAGACTTTTTCAATCAATACAGGAAGTTCATCAATCTTGGCAACGAATTTGAGATTAAAACAGATAAATTTTTAGAGACAATTAAACCTTTCCTGTTCTTCTACAACAGGCTCAACATCTACGCCAAGACGACAAGGAAGTTTAATCACCCGTCCACGCTAAAATTCAGAGATATTCTTGCAAATGCAAAAGACCCGGAAAAGACATTCTTCGAGGACTTGCCTGAAGCATTAGGATACGATAAGTTGTCATTGAAAAAGGACAGTTTTATCGAGGAATACGGTAAAATAATACAAATAGCGATAAAAGAACTTAGAGGCTGCTACAACAGTCTTATTGATAGAATCGAGAGACGACTTATTGACGGTCTCGGACTTGAGAGCGAGGAATATGCTGTATATTCTGAAGATATAAGAAATAAGCTCAGCAATGTGAAATCCTATCTTCTGACTGATAAGCAAAAAGAATTTCTTAATCATGCCGTTTTAAGATTTGACAGTCGAACAGAGTGGTACCAATCCATCTGTTATGCAGCAATCGACCAACCGCTTGAGGAATTAAAGGACGAACAAGAAGAACAATTGGTTGACGAGTTGCTTTATCTGTTCCGTGAATGTGAGAAATATTATGACATTTCAAAAATAGCGGATAGAACAAATAAAGACGATAAAATATTCGCTTTTGAGATGGTTTCAAACAAAGGTGACAGAATCAAAAACCAGACATTCGTTCTTACCCCGAAAGAGGAGAAAAAAGCAAAAGAAATGGAGAAAAAGATTTCGGAAATCCTTTCGGGAAATTCAAATACAGACATCTGTACACTGCTGTATATATTACAAAAGAAATTAGGAAAATGAAAGTAAGGCACATATTAGGAATATCAGGAGGCAAGGACAGTGCAGCACTGTCAATATATCTGAAACAAAAGTATCCAGAACTCAAAATTGAATACTACAATTCAGATACGGGTTGCGAACTGGCTGAGACGGAACTGCTCATAAACCGTCTTAGCGCATATCTTGGTAAGATTACAAGACTGCGCGCTGCATCTGACAGCCCTGAAGCCACGCCTTTCGAACACTTTCTAAAAGCAGCAGGAGGTTTCCTGCCATCGCCGCAGGCAAGATGGTGTACAAAGAAAATGAAATTAGATGAGTTTGAAAAATACGTAGGAGATGATTACGCAGTATCATACGTTGGTATAAGAGGTGATGAAGACAGGGATGGATATATTTCAACGAAGCCAAATATTCAAGCAATTTTTCCTTTCAGAAGAAACATCTGGAGTCTTGATGTGATAAACAAATTCCTGCACAAGGAAAATATTGAACAAATCACAGATATATACGACAGACTTGCACCGGATACATTCTTAAAAGAAGATTTGATGAACATCGTGAGAAGACCAATAACAAAGGATTTCTTTTATTCAAAGAAAATGAATGCCCTTTTAGACTACGACGTAAAACTTTTCAACCACGTGGTTTTTGAATTTTTAAAAACCACAGAATATCCAGTGGGAAAGCTTGATAATTTCCCATTACTCAACAACACAGATGTCCTCGTCAAAGACGACATCTTTAAGCTTTTGAGGGATAGTGGTGTTGGAGTTCCTGCATATTACGAAGAAATACCCTTTGAATGCGACGGGAAAAAAGGAACGTACTGTAGAAGTCGTTCAGGATGCTACTTCTGCTTTTACCAACAAAAAATTGAATGGATATGGCTTTATGAACAACATCCAGACCTTTTCAAGAAAGCGATGTCCTTTGAAAAAGACGGATACACATGGAATCAAAATGAGAGTCTTAAAGACCTCATAAAACCGGAAAGAATAAGACAAATAAAACTTGACATCATAAAGAGACAAGAAGAAAATAAGAAAACAAACAAAAGCTCCAAACTTGTTGACATCTTCAATGATGGGGAGCTATGCACAAATTGCTTTATATAGAAAATATGCTGAGCGATGTGAAATGGGCGTTTGACGGCACATATATGCCGGATGAAGAATTTTCGCCAGAAAGATTTTTCAATGACGGACTTTCAAACAGTACCGAATTTGATTTACAGCTGGGCTATTTCAGTTCAGCTGCTATCAGTGTGCTTGCGGAAAGCTTTGCCACATTCATATCAAGAGGAGGGAAAATGAGACTCGTTATTAATCAAATGGTTTCACATAAAGATAAAGAGGCCATTACTAGAGGGTTTAGCGATGAGCCAATAGATTGTGTTGACCTTTCTAACTTCAACCAACTTAAAGAAACATTCGATGAATATCAGCAGCATTTCTTCAACTGTCTCGCATACATGATTCAAACAAAAGTTATTGACATACGAATTATTCAACCCCTTGGTGGTAAAGGTATAGCACACACCAAATCGGGACAGTTTAGAGACGGCGAAAGCATAACTTCTTTCACAGGCTCTGCCAATTTCACTGTAAGCGGACTATGCGTTAATTATGAAGAGATTAAAATCGACAGAAGCGACTCTGTCGATGCTATGGTTCAAAGACGTATCGAAAAACAAAAGAGTGATTTTGACGATATAATGTTTAAAACAAAAACAAATATTGAGTACCTCCTGCCCTCACAACTCATCGAAGCAGTATCGTCTGAGTTTGGTTCAAAAGATATTGAGGAGCTTTTGGATGTTGAAAAGAAATTGAAAGCGGCGAAAGAAAAACAAAAAAGCAAAAGACAAAATCTCTCTGATATGTTTGTGGCAGAGGATATCAATGAAGCTACACCTCATTTCCCGTTCCCGTCAGGACCACGTGACTATCAAAAGGAAGCATTAAAGAGCTGGAAAAGCAATCGTCAAAAAGGTCTGTTTGCTATGGCCACAGGTACAGGGAAAACCCTAACGGCTTTAAACTGCCTATTGGAGATTTACAAACAATATGGCTTTTATAAAGCAATAATTTTAGTGCCTACAATCACTCTCGCGACACAGTGGGAACAGGAATGTAAAAAATTTAATTTTAAAAACACCTCTGTTATATGTTCAAAAAGTAAATCCTGGAAATCCAGTCTTGAATCTATTAAGATGCAAGAAGACAAATTCTTCGGTGACACAGAACCATCATACATATTAATTATAACTTACGCCTCATTCTCAAGAGACAATGTCTTCTATGACGTTATTGATTTTCCAAAAAAGGTTTGCAAAAAAATACTACTTATAGCAGACGAGGCTCACAATATGGGTGCCAGAAGTATCTTGAATAAGATTGATGGTATTAAATATGCGAGAAGAATTGGTCTGTCCGCTACTCCTGAAAGACAATATGATGAGGAAGGCAATTCCTCAATTATGAAATTCTTCGGATGCGAAAATGGTTATACTTTTGTCTTCTCTATGAGAGAAGCTATTGAAAAGGGATTTCTATGCAGATACTATTATTATCCACATGTTGTAAGCCTCACAAACAGTGAAATGAGTGAATATGCCAGGATTTCTCTCCAACTTGCTAAATTCTTTAATAAAGAAACGAATTCTCTTTCAACCACCGATGACATCGTGATGAGACTTCTTTTAAAACGTAAAAGAATTATTCACAAGGCGAAAAACAAAAAAGAAATCTTCAGAAATATAATTAATAATAGGTTCAACGAAAAAGGCAATCTAAAATATACACTAGTATATGTTCCCGAAGGAGCGAAACCCGACGGTAACACTTCTGATATCTATGATTCATCTGACGATATCGACAACGATGAGTTTACAGACAGTCTTATTGATATCTATTCACAGATTGTAAAAGAAACGAGTTCGAAAACTACCGTTAAGAAATTCACATCCGGACTAAAAGAACGAGAAGACATCCTAGAAAAATTTGCAAATGGAGAAATAGAAGTGCTAACGTCTATGAAATGTCTGGATGAAGGCGTGGATGTTCCACGCAGTGAGCTCGCAATCTTTTGCTCAAGCACAGGAAATCCGAGACAATTCATACAAAGAAGAGGACGCATTCTTAGAAAGCACCCTGAAAAGAAATATGCAGAAATACATGATTTGGTAGTTATACCACAAATAGACTCTTTTTCTGAAAACTATGATATGGAAAGAAGCCTGATTGCAAACGAGCTGAAGAGGGTAAAAGATTTTGCTGGTCTTTCTGAAAACTCTGATTTTGCATACAGAGAATTAGAAGAAATTTTAAATTATTACGAACTATCAATATATTAAGCTATGGCAACAAATAGTGACAAAATGCTTCAAGCTGTTTTGCTTGATGAAAAGCTTCAACAATTCGGCAATTATACATATAAAGAAATTGGCGATATTTATCAATCTCTCTGTTCTGACAACTGCGTAATCAACACTGTTGCCCAGATAATAAAAGGTGTGGAAGATGGTACATCTGAAAAAGACCTGTGGAAAGCTATCAATGAATATTTAAAGAAGAACGTATGATAATTAAAGAAATTAGAATCAAGAATTTCCGTAGTTACTACGGAGATGAGAATAGCTTTGTGTTCTCTGATGGTTTAACATTGATATTGGGTGACAATGGAGATGGCAAAACCACATTCTTCGAAGCCTTAGAATGGTTGTTTAACACGACATCGGATAACGGCTCGTTATACACTATTTCCGAAAAAAGAAAATCGGAAATGATGATTGGGGATAAAGACGATGTCTCGGTGTATATCTCTTTTGAACACGATGGAGATAAAAGTGTTGAGAAATCATTTACATTTGAAAAGACAAGTGAAACAAACTTCAAAGTCGGTTCTGCGACATACAAAGGTTATGAATCAAACGGTTCTGAAAGAGAACCCGTCAATGGGAAATTGCTTATTAACAGATGTTATGATGCTTTCATAAGGAATTTCAGTATGTTCAAGGGCGAAAATGATCTGAATGTTTTTGACAACGCAGAATCTCTAAAACAATTGATAGATAAATTCTCCGAGATAAGCAAATTTGACACTTTTGTGAAATATGCGGAGAAATTTGAAGATAATGCCAACAAGGCACTAAAAAGCGAGCTGAAAAATGATGACAAAATATCAAAAGAAGCAGCTTCTCTTGACAGAGAAATACAAGAGGTGTCAAATGCAATTCAAGCGAAAAGAAAAGATATAAAAGAAAAAGAAGAAGCTCTAAATTTCTACAACTCCAAACTTAGCCAATTGGAAGAAAGCAAAGAATCCTCTGAGCAATATCATGACATAAAAGAACGTTTGGAAGCAAAAGAAGCCAAAAGAAGAAAGCTTCAAGCGCAAATAAGTTTAGTAAACTACAATCATAGTTTACTTGACAAACTATGGATATTATGTGCATTTCCGCCTATTTTAAATGAATTTAAGAAGAAATGCTCCGCCCTTAGTAAAACTAAGAGACAAGAGGAGAAAGAATTCGATAAAGAGAAAGCCATTAAACTGGGTAAGCTTGAAGCTTACGAGGAAATACATAAATCTCTTTGCAACGGTAGCCCAAGCCTTCCCTGGTATTTACCTAATCAAGAGACAATGGAAGAAATGATTCACGACCATATATGCAAAGTATGCGGAAGACCAGCGGAAGAAGGTTCTGAAGCTTACAATTTTATGGTAGGCAAACTTCAAGAATACAAAGAACATATAGACAATGAAGCTAAAGAAAAAGAGAAGAAAAAAATTATTGAAGAGGAAAGCTTATTTAAACATAACAATATAGAAGACCTCCACCATTTAAGCATATCATTAAGTGGGAGTAGAGAATCGGAGATTAATGAAATACCGACACTAATTCAAGAAAGACTTGAATTGGTGGAGAGATTCAGAGGGGATGTAAAAGTCCTTGATGAAGAAATCAAAGATATCGAAGACGAAAAGTCCAGACTTCTTTTACAAGCGGGCAATGTTTCTGAATCATTACTATCATCAAAATTTCAAGATATAAAAGGGCTGTTTGAACAAAGCAAGCAAGCAGAGGTTAGACTTACAGAACTGAATGGTGATCTCAACGTGCTGAACATAAAAATGAAAGATTTAAAAGATAGACTTGAAGATTTAAATCCCTCAAGCACACAAACAAAAATCACTAAAAAAGTACACTACACTCTTGAGATGATATATAAGGCATTCCAAAAGGCCAAAGAATATAATTTAAAACAATTTCTTGGCGATTTGGAAAATAGAGCGAACAACTATCTTGAGGAACTCAGCGCAAGTGATTTTCATGGGCAGATACGTCTTGTTTCAACGACTGAAGAAACTACAGGTATCAGACTTTTCAGTTCAAACAACACCGAAATAAAGAAGCCATCCGGTTCACAGAAAACCGTGATGTACATATCCATACTCTTCGCTATTTCTGACTTTACAAAAGAGAAAAGAGAAGAAGATTATCCGTTAATTTTTGATGCTGCGACCTCTTCTTTTGGCGATTCTAAAGAAGAAGGATTCTACAATATCATTGATAAGAAAATAAAAAAACAATGTATAATAGCGACTAAGGATTTTATTACTAAAGGTCAAGTAAGAACAAATGACATAGAAAAGCTATCTTGTTCTGTTTACAGAATAAAGAAAGATAATTTTGACAGCAGTAATTTAGCCACAATACAAACAATCATTGAACGAATAAAATAAACTAAATATGGAATCATTGTATGAATTATGGGGGAAACGCAACCCTGAATGGGAGAAGAAATATCAAAGCTCCATTATAGAAGTTCTCTCTGATTATGGGAAAGGAACATCTCAATATTTAGATGTAAGAGGCAAAACGTTCGGCGCAGGATACGAAGTGTTTATAATAGCTTTCTTTATAGGGTTATATTTTGACAAGAGAAGACCTCTGACAATTGACAAAAGTAAGAAAAAGACCCTTGGGCAAGCTATTATGTACTGGGGCAACATTGAAAATAGAATCGGAAGAACTTCATACAGTATAATTCGGGAATACATCTTCGCAGCACTTGTGGCAAGAACAGACTTTGATTTTATTGCTCTTGATAAGGGGAATAAGACTTCACGAAATGCTGTTGATGCATTAATGGAGACAATGGAACAATATGCAAATTATGGTTTCTACTATATGGAAGAAAAACTGCAAGATGACCCAAACTTCTTTTTTAAAGATACTGCATTTCTAAGAATCTTCTTATCATTTCTCGAGCCACAAGCTCCAGAACCAGAACTGGATTCAGATGACGATGAACCAGACCCCTTGGAGTAAAAGCAGGTAATCAGCTTTGAAATTACAAAAGATAATAACTTTTTTGCAGAAAAAAAAGGATAAGTAAAATAAAATCACTATCTTTGCCAGCGATTTTAACCAAATAGCTGGCAAAGATATGAATCGTATATTGAAATTCTACAGATATGGCGACTGCCTTTCACACTATGAAAGGCTGATAATGAATATTAGGCAAGCCAAGATTAAAGGGGAAGTGATACTGGCTAAGCCTGTACTACTCGTAGCCGTAATTGACAGTATCGACAAAGGGGAGATAATAAGCAACAAAATATATCTTACGCAAAAATTAGAAGGCAGATACCTTATGCTTATGTCTCACTATGCGAAAGAATCACAATTTGAAGAAATAACACCAATCAACAATCCCTTTTGGCATCTTCAAAGCGATGGATTCTGGCATCTTTACGGACAACATCCTGACAAGATGACCGTTACGGCAACTAAGGCAAGACTCACAAACGAATCCATATTCGCTTTCGTGGATGACGATTTGTGGACTCTGCTTCAAAATAAAGAAATGAGAATTATGCTTAGGGAATACATTGTTGAGCATAAACTTACCAATGGTCCAAAATCAAGATTTAATAAAGTTGCCGAGAGAGTTGGAGTCATTGCAGCCCTCATTGCCACAGTTGCATAAACCTCTGACAATAGTACATAAAGAGAAATACCATAGCGACATAGAGCCGCTTTATAGCGTCTCTATGTCTTCTATTGTCAGTTCGCTGATAATCTGTATTGCAGCTATATCACTAATGATTGGCAGGCTTGGTTTAGATCATTCCTTCCACCAAAGCATCCCACTTATCACTTCTACCACCAGTGATATTCTCGGCTTGCTCATCATCAATACGCTGCCTTTTAGCCTTTTTCTCTTTTAATTCTTCCTGTCTCATTTTCTTTGATTTTAAAAGTTAAACATCATTTGAACACTCACTTGTTTCATTCCTATATGGAAATCCACTGGGCAAAAGTAATGCTTTTTTCTGAAACCACCAAACAAAATAGGAATAAAATGCAAAAAAAATCGCTATTTGCTTGCGCATTGAAAAACTTTTTGTAAATTTGCACCCGAATACAAAACCACAAACGTTATGAAAAGGATTATTATATGCTTTATGTGCCTTATGATGGCGATAGCATCATTCGGACAAGGAAAAGGGCACCTCACTTTCAAAGGGGTGGCGATAGACGGTGATCTCAACTCTTTTGTGCAGAAACTGCAAAACAAAGGGCTCGCACTGCAATCAAGAGACGGAAAGAGAGCTTACCTCAAAGGAGATTTCGCCGGATATAAAGATTGTACGATTTATGTTTACACCCTGATAGGCTTCGACCTGGTGAATAATATCACCGTCAGGTTTCCTGTAAGGGAAGATTGGACGGGGCTGATGAGCGACTACAACAACCTCTACGATATGTTGAAAACAAAATACGGCAAACCTGTGGAAGAGCATAAGGAATTCAAAGGATTCTCGGATAGTGAAACCATTAAATTTTTCCGTGTTAGAAAAGGCGAAAGCAATTACAACGCTTGTTTCAAAACTGCAAATGGCGGCATCGTATTGGCACTCGACCACAATGAAATGGAGTGCTTTGTCTCTTTGAAATATCTTGACAAGGAGAACAGTCAGAAGGCGAAACAGAATGCGATGAGCGACCTGTAAAGCACCGATATGAAAAGGTTTCTTATAATTCTCTTGGCTGCATCGGCTTTCTCGTGCGGCGGAAGCAAGAGCGGAGGCTCCGACAATTTAAAATCCGACAATATAGAATACATGGAGGAACCGATAGAGCCTGACACTATGTTAAGCGACGGATACGGCAACAACTCGAGCTCGACATCGGGCAGTTACGGCGATTACGAAGGCTCGGGCAGCGCATCGGCTTCATCCGTCGGCTCAGGCTCTGCTTCGTCTTCTTCATCCACCAGCCCCGACGCATCGCAAAAGGATGAGGCTAAGCCGGTGAAGAAATCGGCAGCCACAAAGAGGCTCGAAGCGGTGATGAACGGCACCGGACCGGCCACGAGGTCGAAAGAATATGAGGAGGGATACGACGCAGGCTGGGAAGCGGCGGAGGAAGACACCTATGACCACGACTACGAGGCTAACTACGACGATACCAACCGATACCGAGGACAAAAGAAAAGAGACTACGAAGACGGGTACCGCGACGGATACGACGAGGGGTTCGAGGAATGGATTGGAGTTGACGACAAGTATTAAGCAATATGAACAATAAAAACAAAAAAAAGGCTTGATTTGACCCCTATTGAAAATTTGATATCGGAGGATTTCGGGGAGCCGGGGTCTAAAGAAAGAATACAGTTTGAAACAGACTGTGATGCATTCATTCTAAGGGAACAGCTTAAAAACGCAATCACAATATTAATATAAGCAGTATGAAGAAATTTTTACTAATCACGGCGGCAATCCTTGCGATAGGTATAACGGCACAGGCCGGCACCGTCAGTCAGAAAGAGGCGCGACAAACAGCCCTCAAATTTTTCAAAAAGGCGATGAACAAGCAGGGAAAGAAACTGCTTAGCAACGGAAGACAAATCAGCTCCTCCGCCATCACCCTCGAACAAGAAAGGAGCGAGGGCGACACCCCACTCTACTATATCTATAATCTGGGCAAGGGCGACGGCTTCGCCATCGTGAGCGCAGTGGAGGAAACACCCCAAATCCTCGGATACAGCCTCAACGGAAATATCGACACAGAAAACATGCCAAGCAACATTAAGGCTTTTATGGACAGTTACGCCAAAAGCCTTAAAGCCCTCGCCGATGACCCTGAACTGGCGGCCAAAACAATGGAAGAAATCAGCAGTATCTCAATAGAGGGAAGAGAGACCATAGACTCTCTGATAAAAACGACATGGGCTCAAGGCGAGCCATATAACCTTTATTGTCCTATTGGCGTAAACTCAAATGGAGACACTGTACATTGTATAACGGGATGCGTGGCTACTGCCATGGCACAGGTGATGAAATATTATAATGATGAAAAAGGATGGTTTACGAAATCAAAAGAGATTTATGAATCATCAACAGAATTGACTTTTAAAGATACAACATTCAACTTTGCAGATTGTAAATACTTATATAACAATGCTAATCCAGAAGCAGATTCTACGAAGGCTGTGGC
>Ga0065711_1005988_pt1 | contig 18613 bp, 7 predicted proteins | sample Hoacrofraction12_FD_59098 | JGI IMG/M metagenome (GOLD analysis project Ga0065711, IMG submission 59098) | Hoatzin crop microbial communities from Cojedes, Venezuela - Epithelial fraction 12 v2 (version 2) | ecosystem: Host-associated > Birds > Digestive system > Esophagus > Crop | place...
TCTGCTTTGGTGATGAATGCTACAAAATTCTTTGACTTTGACTGTATCTCTGCCTTGTGAGAAAAATGGTAATAAGAAGTTACACCTTTCCTCTGGTGAAGAATCAGTCTTTCTGGGCATATTTAGAAGATCTGTTTTCTCTGTTGCATCTTTCATTTAGAGACTACCTTTGTGCTCTGGTAGGAAATCAGGCTGCATGTCACCTTGGGAACCTGCTCTTCAGAAAGGAAACAATCTTTTACAGAAGTGTGCTGTAGTTTAGTTTTGCTGTGACAAAATGGTGAAGCAGAGGAGCGGGTCAACAGGCAGTGGGACCACAAATCTAGCTGCAACACACTTGTTTCCAAATTTAGAGATTTCTAAGTAGCAAAGAAGATGCAGCAGCTACCATTGCCTCACTTAAGCTGATAGTTCTTTTAACTGCTGGGATCCCAATGGTGGTGGAGATGCAACTGCTGTCAGAAGAAAGAGGTTTGTGGGAAGAGAAGTATAGCACCTAGCACTGTGATCTGGTAGCAGAGTAAGATAATATTTTTTGGGAGCTATCTATTCAAGTGGGATCTCATAGGAGTCAACTATCTCACTCAGCGAGAATGCAGGGGGGTGAAGCGGGAAGTGAAGAGATCAAATTTCCCAATGACCTGCCAGACCAAGCAATGTTCAGTCAACAGGGATTTATTAAATACAGTTTTCATCTGCTTGTGCAAATTCCTTCCCTCCTTCAGCAACAGAAATGTGGCAGCAGGTACCATCTCCAGAGTATCTGCCATTCTCTTTCTATATGGAACGTGGACTCTCTCGGAGATTAGAGTAGGAAGCTAAATACAGTATTAAGCATAACTCTTTACAGAAAGTGACCTTCAGTATGTACAGCAGAGTAACATTTCAGAGGGTTCAATTTGAAGCGTTACATAGGAAAATACAACTTGAAAAATATTACACTATCCACTCAAGAAAATTTGCATAATGATTTTAATATCACCTTTATTTCTCAAAGGTCTTGCAGCTAAGGTCAGTATAACTGTAAAAAGGAAATCTACAGTGACATTTTTTGTCATGCTAATTGAGGTGACAGGATGTTTTATGTATGTGTATACAGAGCCACATTCAAATTTAATTCAAATGGTATAGAGGACACTAAAAAGCATATTAATCTTGTGTATTTTAATTATTGTTTTGCTGGCTTACATTGGCAATAATGTCTTAATACTTCCATAAGTCTCAATTCAGTAGTTCAGTCTTAAATCTTGGGCAGCTGGTGGAGATTTTAATAGAATTCAGCAATTTATTCGATATATGAGAACCGAGATAAGCAAATTAAGATCTACCAGAGATCAGATATAAAATTAGAGACAGTACAATTTTTGATGGGCCATGATCTCAGCAGCTAGGGATTGTCATTTCTCTGTGAAATTAGATGAACAGATAATGAGGCAATTACCTTGTGAACTTTGAAATGATAAACAGTGATGCTGCAGGACAGGCAAAGTAAGTTATTTCCAGCATCCGAAGAACCTGATGCAATTTATCTTTAAATTCCACATGAACTGTTTAAATCTGCATATATTAGTGTAAATAAGAGTGAGTAAACTCAAGGATGATTTTTTTCCCCCAAAAGCATGCACATTTCTTAATGACACAAATATGGATAAATATATCTATAATAGATTATCAATCACAAGTCAACCAAGCTATCTTATGATTTCTGTATTGAATTCATGTGGCCAAGTAATTAACTTCATCATATTTTTCCCAGCAATATCTTAGATAAGATACACCTTCCGTTTTTCTTAGCCTCCAGTGAAATGACTGGTTTTCTTCTGCAGGAAATTAAGAGCATTGGAAAGATCTGAACGCCTTTGTACAGTGGCATTGTGAATACAAAGTCTGTCTGCCTTTTCTTTACCTTGGGCACAAACATGCGGTCAGCAGATTCATTCTGAGCCTGTCACTGAAATCTAAGGCGCGAGAACGATGCTCTCGTAAAGCTCTGAGTGACGGGACAACTGTTGGAAAGATGTTTAGCAAAGGGTAGGATAGGCAAGTAAACCATGTTTCATCCTGTGGTGATTTGAATAATGCAGGCTTCATGCACTTCTCACTCTGTGCAGCAGGTGACTTTGATTGACATGTTGCTACCAGTTTTAGACACAGTTTTATTGCAAGCAAAAGATGATTTTGGTTGTCTCTGTGCATTTTCTCTGAGTATTTAGAAGTCCCCTACTATAGGTGCATGTTTATATAATCTTTAGTGCACCATACACGCATTTAATGAAGTGTGATCTTTCGCTAGGTGCTTATGATAACTGTTCCTCCAGACAAGCACTAACACATTTGGGTGATCACGATGATATTTGCTGTCTGGTTCACTCAACCCTGGAGTTACTGAAAAGGTGGAAAGAATCGCATTACCAAAGAGGTAAAAATTAACGTTATATAAAACCAGGCTATAATCTATAACCATATTTTAAAATAGGAGGAGGTGAGTGATAGCAGGCTATTTCTTTGACTGGGAAAGGTGAATTGCGTTGAAAGTAGAGGAAAAACTTTTATTTGTCTGTTCAATAACTTATTCTCACATACTGTGATCAAAGCAAAACTGAAACTCAAAATACAGGCAGACCAAAACAGAATCTCCTCTGAAGCCCTTCGGACTTTGAGGAGCTGGGCAATCTCAGACTTCATTAGTCTGTTTGTTTGTTTCTCTAAGAAAATCACAAATGAGGAGGGCCAGCAAAGCCAGCATCCAAGAGCTTAATTAGGGTGTTTTCTCATTGTGTCCACCTTAGTCTGTTGGTGTCAGCAGGTTGATACAGATGTCAGAATAAAGTAGTACAGGCGTGGCCTACAGTTTCTACACCTCATTTGGAATATTTTTGTTAGATTATGCGCAGGTGTAAATAGCAAGTAATTCCTCACAAATACAGCTGTATGAATCCATTGATTCTAGTATTAGAGATAAAAATCAGATGTTTTCTGTGTGCTTCCACTTCATCAGAGAAGCCTTTGCATTCCCATGCTTCCTCTATTTGCCTTCCCCAGTCAGGAAAGCATTTAAGGCCAAATTTGCCTGTAGGCACATCTTTACCCTCAGAGTGGCTTTGCTGAACAGCAGCCCTGGTCGCTTGAACCACATCAGGAAAAGCCAAAGATCTGTGGAATTTCCGAGCAGGATCCAGAAACCCTGGTTTGAGTAAGGCCACACTGGTGTCAGGTTTCCACCAAACACTTATTGGGTTTCTTGAGTCAAAGGAATAAATCCTTTGCCTATTCCACCACAAAGCATCAGGAAAAGAAGGAAAACCTGCTTACTCGGAATACAGTCAAACTGTGCTGAGAAGGTCATGCCGGAGACTCTGCCTGCACTACTTGTGGCCAGTGGGGCCAGATGCAAGATTTTGAGAACTCGCTAAAAGCCCCAGTGGAGAAGCACCAAGTGGGATGGGGTGGGGGCAGAATTTGGTGCCTTTGAAAGACAAAGACAAGACTATTGCCAGGAGTAAGCGTATTCATTAGGTTTTTCTGCAGACCTGCTGTCCCCCAGCTTTCAGTTGAGCTGCACTGCCCCTCTCCTCCCTAAGTTAGGACTATTACACTATGTTTTTGAAAGGCTTTTATGCTGTTTTACAGACAATGCCCAGAGTAGCTGAATATAAAATGGAGAAGTTCTTATCTGTGTTACTAAAACTTATTCAAACCAGCAAAAACACCAAACCAAAACAAAAACCCCAGTAAATTCTAATACTGCCGTGCACCAGTGCTACTGGATATCTTTTGTACTTGCTAGCTATCTTTTTAATGGCTAAATGCCTCACTCAGTGAAGAGAATGGAAAGAAAAATCCACTTATTTTTCTTTTACTTAGCTTTCTCATTATTGAACCTATAGTTTTTATTCTGTCGTAGTGCTGTACTCTGGATAGCAAGCATTGTGAGGAATTGTTTTGGTACAAATAAAGCATTCTCTATTTGTTTCCTGAGATGAAACAAACTTTTGGTAATGCTAGATCTTGTAAACTCTTTTAAAGAAACTTAACTTTGAGAGTAAACCAACAGCACCACCTTACTGGAAACATATGATGCGTATACTGCTAGGAACTAAAAATATGCAGTAATTTAGGATACTCATCCTAACAATATTAACCTTTCCCTAGAGAGATGTTTCATTCTGTCCCATCTGCCTATATCCATTTTTATCATACTTCTCTCTGTTTCTAAATTAAATTTGGCTCCTATTCAGATTTCTTTTTATTCCCACCCCTGAATATTTTATCCATTCAGTTGGCTATGTAAAATTCCCATTTATGTGCAGAGCCCTGTATTACCCTTTAGTTACCCGCAATATCTCAGATTTATCCCACTACTTCATAATTTCAAGCTACAGTAGGGCGTTCCTGTTTGTTTCAGAGTTTCAAAAGTATCTACCTTCTGTTCAGTGAGAAAGTGTAATCCATGTATATGGGAACTTTGCTACATAATCTTGACATCCAACTGTGCTTCCGTCAGCACTAAAATCCTCCTTTTATGGTACCATTCTGGGTTTATGAGCACACAGATGATAATGACGAAAAAGAAATAAGTACCACCCTAGCAAATGTTGCTTACCCAACAAGCATCTGTATGACACAGGAGCATTTATATCATTGACAAAAAAACAGTTGCTTTGACACTTTTCACAAAGCCACATTTCCCTTGATCTGCAGCCAGACTGGGCTAAATAACTCTTGGCAGAATCTAGTCTTTTATGTGTGACTCCTGACCCTTGTTCTGTGTTGCTTCCTCCTTGACTTTGCCTCCCTTTCCTGACTTTCCTAACTCTGATGTGCTGAGTATGATTCAGCAATAGAATAATAGGTATTGAAGTAGAATATCAAATAACATTTCACTGTGGGTAGCTTAAGGTGTGAAGTTACCGTGGAGACAAAAAGAACCTATCGCCTAGCTGGGCAGAAGGGAGGGAGGCTCAGTCCACTGGCTTTGGCCTTTATCTTCTCTTCATTTGAGAAAGAACCTTTTTCAGTCTCTGCAGGCTGCAGATGAATCTGCAAATGACGCAAATGAATGTACCTCTGACAGACCACGTAGAGCTACATCTGGTTATCCCAGCTGAGAATCTACCCCATCACTTCATAAGCCAGTTGTCACCCAGATTTTTCTTTCTTGCCCAGGTCTTGTTCTAATTAGTGATGAAAGCACAGTGCAGGAGGAGAGGAGAAGCTGTACAGTTCCTGAGGTACCAACCAAGTGGAGAGGAATCCCAAGTGAAGCTACAAAGGAGGGAGGACAAGCTGTTAGCAGGGAGGTTGAACTTTCATTTTGGCCTCCAGCTTGGTAGACACAAATGTGTTCTTGACCAAGGAGTTTTCATATCTTATGAAGCAGATTGTATACCGTCTCAAAGTTAACATCTAGTCTACATAACAAGTGCACCTTGAGACTACTTGCCTCAAGGGCCTTCAAATATGTAGTGTTTGAGATACCACGGCAATGCACTGCATTTAAACGGAGGCAGGGAAGGGAGAAAGCAAGGTGTAGTTACCACCAGATGCAGGCTTGGATAGTGGTGGATTACTTTCAGCCAGAACAAGAAAGCTGGCCAAGCTGCATTGCTGTTTCACCTGCTTGACAACCAGGTCTTCAAGGGAAGGGTGATGATAAATTCTAGCAACAGCGGAGCCTTTTCCTTTTGCCAGCAGACTCATCTACCTGAAGAGATTACAGGTCTCTCTCCACAAAAATGGTAAAGCTTAGCAGCCTATTTCAATCAAACTTATTAGAGAATAGTTGTCTTGAAGATTTAGTAACTACAAGCTTCAAAGAGATGGCCAGGCAGAGCGCTTTACTGTTGTCTACAGTAAAAGAAAAACTGAAGTATAAACTCCTCTCTACTGCAGCTGTATGCATACATATGTGGCACTCCACAGGGGAGTGATGCTAGTCACAGGAAAAACTCATGGTAAATCTTGCGCCTTTGGGTGCTTGAGGTTCTCATCCTGGGAACCAGATATGTAGGAGACTGGGCATCATCATCGCCCACTGAATTACTTTGTTTCCTACTGGAGTGAAGGTGGAAGCTTTTGCCATAATTATAGGTTGGTGCTGCAGCAACTGAGGCTCCACAAGGTACTGTAATCACAGATAAAGGAATACAACAGGCATTTGAAATACTGTCCTAACAAGTAAGTAATACTATAGCAGCTGGTCTTTATTACTTCAAACATTTTCTCCTTTATATAGCTAAAAATAAAACAAGAAACAAAGGAATAAACAACTGATTAAAATAACTTTATCATACACATAGCAGGCTTAGCAGAAGGTAGCTGCAGGACTGAAATAGCAGTGGATCAAATGTTCCTCTCTGCTTCTGCATGGCAACAGCATAAGCTCCCCGCCAGGTTCTGAAGTGCCCACCCGGAGCAGGCGCTGAGCATCAGCAGACACTGTGGCTCCACTGGAGACGTGCTGCAGCGGACCGAGAGATGTTCTGGCGGGCAAAGGAACACTTTGTGGATGTAATTCTCTGACTTCGCTTTATCCCCTGAAAACAGGGCAAGCTGTTATTTAGACATTTTTATGGGGAAATCTAATTCTACTTTCATCTGAGCTAGTGGAATTTAAAATAAAAAAGGCAAATTACTGTACCAGCACACTCGGAGTTCCCACTTCCCCTTTTCAGGATACTTCTAGCAGAAAAGCATGGGAGTTTTCAATCAAATCATTTTGTCAAAAGAGCAGTAAAAAACAGAACACAAGAAGTGCTCAAACTCTCAATAATTGATGATCTGTACCAGCTGAGTTGGTGTCTGGTTCCACATCTGAAATTTTTTCATGAAAATTATCTGTATTTTTGTGGAAGAAGTCCCACAAATTCCTCATGAAACGAAGGTTAACTGGTTCTTATTCCATATTTGTTAGCTAATAAAAGAAAGGCATTTCTCAGCTTAAGCACAGTGACCAACTGGATATTTTTTTTTCCTTCTAGTTTGGAGAACTGTATGGTAAAATCTTGCAAAAGGCAGGCCACGGGCTGCTTTGCACCAAACACATGGCTGATATGACATAAGGCTGTTAGTTTCTCTAACCTCAAAGGAGTGAGGTCAGCTCTCAAAATAAGAAGAAAAGGGAGTATTGGCATTGCTTACACTGCATATTTCCACTTTAATCAGACATATACGACAAGAAGCTATGGAATATAAATGACTACAGAAAAAAATTAAAATAATTATGATAAAGCCATTATATTTCCTAGAAATTATGTAGTGCTGTGTATAAATTTATAGTTGCCTTCTTCATGATGGCATATAAAGCATTAGCTTGAAATTTTGAAGTGCAAGGAAGCAGGATATGATTTCCTCATGTAAGGATAGCTTTCAAATAGAAAGACATCCATGTCGCATATTGGTAACAAGTCAGTGTCTAAAATGTCCATCGACCAAAAAGGCTTCAGGATGGATCAGTCGAAATATCTGTGTTAAGCTCAATCTTTTCCTTTGATGTTAGCCCAATGAGAAATAAAGGAAAACATTAAAAATATAAATTATTTTATATTTTGAAGTGAAAATTTTTTTACTGTGTATGAATCCCCCTTGGCTTTTCTAGTATGGAAACTTGTTACCGAGGTAAATGTCAAAAAAGCACATCTGAGAAGTTTGAAACTGTTTAAAAAACCAAAGTTTTTCTCCAGAACATTTTTCATGACCAATAAGAATCCCCCAGGGGGATCTGAAAATTAAAGCTGCGCAAAACTGAAGATGCTCTCAAATTCTGTTCTAACATGAGTATCTCTAAAGCAGTCTTTATGACATTTAAATGCTATTTGCATAAAAAGAATCGTGTATTATTGCTGGAAGTGGAAATAGAGGCCATCTATACTAAGGCCTCCCTGTTACCCTAGATGTATGATGAACACTCCTGTTAAAATCAGCAAGAATTCACTACATCTAGAGCATATTAATAAGGGTGTTAAAAATAGATGCACCGTTGTTTTGCTGACTGGGAGCTTTTCAGGATTGCTTTGAGGTACTCCATTAGTGTTGCCTCACATGCTTCCAAAGTAGTTTGGTGTTAGTGTTGGAAAAATTATATCAGTCTTGAGAGATGAAAGAAGAGTTGTTTGACAGTTCTTTCAACAGAAAGAGAGGGAGGAGAATTGGGTTAAGCCAGTTCTGTGTTCTTGATGAGAGCTGCAGACAGAGCATCAGCAACTGATGACACAGTCATAGAAGTGTTGATTGTTAGGGACCTCTGGAGGTTGTCTACTTCAAGCACTGCCAAAGCACTGTCTACTGCAACCACTTAAAGCATGCATCTCCAACACTGGAGGAGATTTAAGCAGTGGTTTTATGTAGCCAACTAAGAAAACCCTACCAAAAACTGCCATAATCTCAAAAAATAACTTATTCCAATGCTGTGCTGCTCTCCTAGCAAAGAAATTTTTCCTGTTGTGCAGTCAGCCTCTCAAACTGCAGGTTTTGGCCATTTCCCCTTGTTTTATACCACCTGCCGTTGCTCAGAAGAGGTTGGTTATCTTTTAACTCTTTCAGGCAGTTGTAGGCTATTATCAAATTACCCCTTAGTCTTTTCTTCATCAGGCTAGGTCCAGCTGTCTTAGCATACAGCTTCTGAGGAGCAGCTCTAGNACCTAGCCATCTTGATGGAAACCTACTGGACCCTCTCCACTTTCTCAGTACCCTTCTTGAACTGGGAGGCCCAAAACAGAACACAACATTCCAACTGCAGTCTCAACAGCAATGAGAGCAAAGCTTTACCTCGTGTAGCCTAGTACCAGTTTCCTGTATTGACAATGACAGTACAAAGATGGCTCGTGTTTGACCCAGTGTCTACTGCAACCCCTACCCTTTTTAGCAGGGCTGCTCCTCAGTCAGTTATCGTCCAGCTGAACTGACACATGGGGTCACCTCATCTCCAGTGCAATACTTTGTGCTTTTTGCTGAGCTTCCTGAGCATCCTGTTGGCTCGGTCACCAAGTTTCTCAAGGTCTTTCTGGACTGAACCTGCTTAAAGATCTGCTAAGGGTGTGCTCTGTTGCTGTCAAATCTACTGATGAAGATACCGAACAAAATGGGCACTACCACTTACCTGTGGCATATTCTGCTTCTTAACCATCAGTTCAGAATCAAAGTATGGATTGATTTTCACCACCCCACCCCCCCGCCCTCCCCACTTTGAACTCGTTTTGGTGCAGCCAATTTACAGTCTATGGTTGGTATCAGTCAGTTAAAATACTGCCTGTGTACTGTCTGTAGCACAATAGTGATGTCAATGGTATCAGATGTGTTAAATCACACAATTTTCAAATCTGAAGACTAACTGGAGTAGTTTTGAGTGCAGGTGAATATTATTAAATTCTACTATTTTCCCAGTTTTTTTCTCGTGTGTTAAGACAGTTTATAACTGAAATAGTATTGATTAAAATTACTCTAGTTAAGTTTCTTCAGTGTGCCTTGTTTTCAGACACCTGTCCTAACATTTTCCAGGACTGCTGTGATGAGGCTAGCAATGAAATGAAGCACTTCTTAATGATTTTAAACAACATGAACAAGCAAAGAGAGTCTGCAAACAGAAGAGATTTTTCAGAGATAATAAACTCTGATTACCCTCTGTTCCACTTCTGCCAGAATGTTGAACTGGGCTATTGCTCCCTCTGTAATCTAATGTTGTGACAGAGTTCAAATTTTTATATCGAGCAGGATGCTGATGTCACATTTCACATCATTCTTTGCCAGTAACACACAGAGGTCTCAAAGCTAATGGCCCGAAGTTTTTCCTGATATTAACTATGATTTTCAAAAAAGCTATGAACTAAAAAAATACTTGCATTTGCCGTATTTAGTATCAACGCAAACACTGTTCAGAGAAATCATGTAACCACATTTCCATTTTTTCTGTACTTCTACCTGTCCTCAAAAAATTGCAATCTATTAGTGTAAGAGTAACTTTTATGAGCCTAAAGATAGTCATTTAGATCTCAAAAAAACACTTCTAGTGGGATAGAGTTATTTCTCCTAAAGTATAGTGCTTTTCTGAAATGAACCTACATTAAAGTGGTAGCTTTCCTCACCATATCTCTTGCAGTGCACTTTCAGACTCCCATCTGCTAATTTGAGTGACACAAAAACACTTTTACTGTGCTTTATTCCTGTTTGCCCTGCAGAGGTACCACTGCCGAGAGACGCTTTGATTTCTTTTTCTTGTACTTTATCAACAGAATTGTTTGTTAAGAACCATTCACGGAACATATCAAAGGCAAAAGAGAGGATAACTGTCATGGAAAGTACAATCAGAGACCTTGAGGCTATGCAGGAGTACCTGAGGATGAGAATTGGCAAAAAACATTTATGACTAATGAGTATTCCTGAAAAAGAACCCAGCAGGATTACGAAAAATTGAATAAGGAAAGGAGCAAGGAGATATCATTTGCAAACCAGCCTGCAATGCATTTATGGACGCATACTAAACAGAGCTAGTCAAAGAACAGAATGTCCATTCTGTAGGTAATGACAGCATTTCTCAAAGCTTTATTTCTTCCCAGATCAGGATAAAAAATATAAACAATGCATTCCATAGTGAAAATGTCTTGTTGTGACTAAATGTGCATTTAACCTTTGTGTGTGGTTAAAAACAAACCATTCCAACTCTATCATGATGCTGTGATAACTTTTTGTCAGCATTTTATACTACTACTACCTGACACACAGCTAAATTCCATTGACTTGGCGTCTTTCAGTAGAAAACTACTTCCATGGGAGTTGTTTAATCAGCTCACAGATGAAATAATGCACTATTAGTATTTTCAGTTTCTCTACATCCTTCTCTGCATGGTGAATGCTTGTCCCATCAAAATCAGGAAACTCGATCTCTTATCGGTATTGGTGTTCTCTTTGCCTTTCCCCATCCACCCACCTTAGCATCCTGCTTTACCCTCACAAATGATTCGAAGGAGAATAAGAAAATATTAGACTCCTGGAGTAAAACTTTCAAAGAACAGGCATTCAGTAAAAATACATTAAGAGTTCCTTTTAAGGGCATGTGCAGACCTGAATTATTCCCAGGGGAAGTAAGTGTTTTCTATTTAGTTTTTAAGTTACTTTCTATTTTAACATAAAGCTGGCCCTCAAGAATGGAGATCCAAAAAGAACTCAGCTCCTGTAAGTCTGTTCTGCTAGAGAGCTCATCACTGTGGATGAATGCTGCCAGGCACTCTTAGGAGCTTGCGCTAAAAATTAAATCCTCCAGCTCCTGAAGGCTGAGAAAAACACTGAGATTGGAGGCTGCAGGGACATACTTTCCCAGATTCAAAACCCAGAAATAATTAGCAAAAAGAATGATTTATTCTTACAGCAAGTAAAAAGGACTATTGGTTTTAAACTTGCCACAACACCTTATGTCCCTAGATGTGTTAAAGTAGCTCACTTTTCAAACCAGGCCTGGGGGTTCATGACTCTGCTTTACTGGCAAGGGTTCACATTAACATTTCTGCTGATGTTCCTGAAGCCTTTTCAAGGAGACATTAGGCTTAATTTGGAAACCTTTTCTGCCACAGCTTTCCTGGAATCATATATATTAATGAAATCAATATTTTATATTATCTTCTATCCACAAAACTTGTGGAAAGTATTTGTTATGAAGCAGTGTCTAAAGTGAGTTAAAAGATGGATGTTGTGCTAGATGGGATTATAAGAGAGGCATCCTCAAAGATGACATTTTCTAAGGATTCTGATTGTTCATGTCCAGCTTTTCATAAGCAGTAAGGCTAAAGGTCTTGCCTATAGCATTTAAGTGACGCTAAGCTATGTAGAGAGTTTACCTGAATAGTATCTCATCAGCATTCAACAGAGCTTTGTGTTTAGGAACTTTTCATTAGAAAATTATGTTTTGGACAACAGGAGAATTCTTCATATGTAGAAATTTCATCTATTAAATTTGGATCCTGTTAGTGCTGTGTGCACTTTGGAAAACAGTGATAATATTCTATTATGCTAGAACAGATCTGCTTTTTAGTTTTTAACCATGAGGTCATTGGGAATTGTAACAACTTCCCAAAGGTTGTTGTAGATTACCCGTAACTGGAAATCATCATATCAAGATTATATGGGGTTTTCTTTTACCCCAAAAAACATGTTCTTTAGACAGAAAAGGAATTAATTCAAGGGATTCCTCTGGCCTGTGCTGCACAGTGTGGCTATGTGATCACAGCCAGTTACTTTTGATCTTATGAGCCATTAACTTCCAGTGTATTAGATGAACCTATACAATTGCCTATATGCCTAGGGCTCCACCAAAGTTCCCTGGTGACCTTGAAATATGCTGTACTGTAGTAATGCCCAATTCCTCTCACAGAGTAGTTGTGATGTTCATAGTGGCAGTATTCATAAAATACTTAAAAATCCTTGGATTGAATGATTGTGTGTTCCTCTAAGTAGGCGAATAGTATAGCTTAGTTGTCAGTGACACAACTTAGTTATGTGCAGTTATCAGTAGACTGAAAGGTGGTGAGGGATAAGACACCTTGCTAACACAGAATCACAGAATGGTAGGGGTTAGAAGGGACCTCTGTGGGTCATCTAGTCCAACCCCCCCTGCTGAAGCAGGGTCACCTACAGCAGGCTGCACAGGACCTTGTCCAGGCACGTTTTGAGTATCTCCAGAGAAGGAGACACTACAACCCCTACCGGCAGCCTGTTCAGTGCTCTGTCACTCTCAAAGTAAAGAAGTTCTTCCTCATGTTCACATGAAACTTTCCATGCTTCAGTTTGTGCCCGTTGCCCCTTGTCCTATTGCTGGGCACCATTGAAAAGAGTCTGGCCCCATCCTCTTGAGACCCACCCTTAGGAGATTTATAGGCATTTATAAGATTCCATCTCAGCCTTCTCTTCTTCAGATTAAACAAGCCCAGCTCCCTCCTTTCTTTGCAGGAGAGATGCTCCAGTCCCTTCATCATCTTTGTAGCCCTCTGCTGGACACTCTCCAGTAGTTCCTAAGCCACATTTTCCAGTCTTAAACCTAAACGGGAATTACCGTCACCTTTCACTCATTTTGGCTTTGTAACTCCAGTGTGAGTGAAGTGGCCATCCAGCTTTCATGTTTCAGGCTCAAGTAGGTGATAATGAAATTGTAAAACGTTTTCTCTGGTTTGTCTTGCTATTGGTGCCTGAAACCCAGATTATTCCCATGAAAACAGAAGTGAAGGAAAACCATTCCTTTAAAAGGAGTTCTAATAGCATTTTAAGGTAAGACAGTGTAAAGATTAAACTGTGTGTTGTCAAGTTGTCTTGTATAAAACAAGATATAGAAATGTGCATCTGCATGTACATATAGACAGGTAAATAAATAGCTTTGTGTTCAGAAGTGCTGAGCACATGCAGAAGTAATTGAACTCAGTGGGATTACAAGTGCTTGCTGCCTGCATTACTATTTTAATATCCGGTTTAAAGACTTTAGGAAAATTTAGGATCAGGCTTTTATGCCATCCAACTGTAAACTTCTCTTGTCACACTGTGATCACATCCCCAGTCCTCTTCTATCAGCTTAGGCACAGAAGTCACAACAGTTACTGTTGTGCTGTAGTCCTGAGGAACGGTCATCTTTCATTCTGAGAAGACAGTCTCCTGTCTTCTCAAATATTTATGTCTCAATCTCAAATATTTGTCAAGATTTCTGGGATAAGTTGATTTTATAAATGTGATTTGGACTAACCTCAGTACTAGATGATTGCTCTGCCCCATCTCTACATTTCAAGCTCCTCTTGAGGCCCAAACAGGATATGTGGTTTTCTCCATAGTCTGCTGAATCTCACAGACCAGTAGTTTCACCCATCTTTTGTGCTTTAGTGTGCTTGCAGGTAAAACTGGGCTAACACTTATTTTTGGTGATTTTTTTCCTGATATTTCAATAAAACAATAGTTTTAATAATGTGGAAACCTAGGTCCCAGCGCATATTGTATAGGCTAGTCTCACCTGACCAGCAGGAACATGGGTGATGGCTGGGTGGTTTGGCTGTCACCTAAACGCAGTGTTAGGGAGACCAGCCCCAAGCAGCCCGATACCAACCCAAGGGGTGCCAGGCTGACAATGAGGAAACCTTTGATGGGAGAGGAGATTGGCAGGGTATGTGGGAAGACCAAGTGAGACACAGAGTATTTTAATTTTTACATGTTGTCATCTCGGTTTTCAGTGTGACACCTCCTGCTTGAGGTTTCAAGCCACTGCACTAGTCAGGCAAAATGTAACTTCTGCTTTTGACTTTACTGTCTCTTTTACTCTCAAATGGGATGTTTCACACAACTTGAGGAAAAAACCCCAAACCGACATGATTTATTTAAGCTTTGCAAACTTGGAAACTACAGTTTCATGTAATTTTAAATGGTCGTTCAAGGAACAATGGATTGCATGCTGGACAAGACTTCACTATTTCTAAAGCGGTTTGATACACATAAACATATGCAAGTGCATACAAATGCATATGTAATCCCTAACCCTCTACAATCGCAGATAACTGGATGTTGCCATCTTATTTTTCATGCCACATTTTGACTGCTGTTCTATTTCAGTTGCAAGAAGCTTGGGGTATGGGACTTTGAGCCTGTTAAAACTAATTACCCTTACTATTATCATCAATTAACCCCAACTGATGTCAGACAGAAATGCAAAAACGTCGAAACATTTTCTATGATTCAGTACAGATGCGTTCAGGGGAACTGGTAATGACATCTTCAGGCTGTGCATCGAAAAACTCAGGCTACCAAAAAAGCAAAAGCCGTCCTCTATGTTATAAACACACATCACTCAGTATAGGAGTCTTTTCCCCCATGGGTGTTGCTTGTAGAGGCTGAGAACTGGTGCTTTCTGTCACCAGGCCGCTCATCTCTTCGGGTGGGTTAGAGCATGCAGTGGGCAACATTCTCTAGGCTGACAGCGTCAGCAGCTTTGCTAGCAGCCTGACACAGAGGACATATTACAGGCACTGCCTTTGTCACTTGGCTAATTTCTCTCTGTCTTCTAGTACTATCGACTAATTTTCCCAGCAGAAGGCAGTTAGCTGCAGAACGCTGATTTTGTCGATCTTATAAATATTTACTGTCTAATGAAACAAACAGCCTTTACTGAGGCTTTTCAGGTCTTGAATTTTCCTGTTCTAGACCTGATTTTTGCTTTCTGCTTCAGGCCATGGGGGCCTTGATGAGTAAGGATTAAGCCTTTAAGGATTTACATGACATCTCATTGGAAGTGATGTCGGTCTCCTTGTCCTAGGCTGTTTCTCATCCTAGTAAATGAGAGGACCCCTGAATCTGTGGCAAGGCTCTGTGCGCATGGCGAGTGCCTGCTGAAGGAAGGGCAATGGCTCACAGGTCAGGGGAGCTGTGTGTCAGCAGTGAGATCAGTTCAGGGCAGCTGGAGTTGCTCTTTAAAATAAAAATGAAGAAAAAAACATTAAAAAGAGAGGAAAACAGATTCTGCCAAAGACAGTTGCTTCCCCAACTTGTTTAAAAACCTAAATTAAGTAGCTGATTCAACAATAGGTATTATGACCTCAGCGTGTACAGTTTTGCCACATATTCTTCTCATACATCGTTTTGCTGTTAAACTAAGAATGGGGAATGGATTCACTTTTACTAAAATAACATTATGCTATTTATTATAGTAATTATACGTAATAGCACAAGTGTACTAACGACGTTGGCTCATGAATGCCAAGGGTCACCCAACCTCAAGAGTCCTGGCTGTGGCTCTAGGGACAGTGGATCTAAGAAAGGAGTTTGCTCACCATGCTCAAATTTTCTGCAACATTTCCTGAATCAGTGGCTTTATTCTGGCTGCAGTATGTAGCTTGGAAACCTAAGGCAGAGCTGTGCATTATGGGGATAAAGATCTGTTCAAAAAATCCTCTGACTGCCTCTGTCAGTATGGCTCCTCTGCATCCCCCAGCATCACTCATCACTCCCTGATCCTTTCTATTGACATCACCTGCAGCAGGATTTGGAAAGCTTTCAGGGATGATTACTGCATGTGTGCAAGCGAAAGATGGTTGTTTTTCATTATTCTGTTAGGATGTAGCATGATAGTTACAACAAATACTGTGACAACTAGATCTTTCATTATTTGAACAGATTTAGTTCTTAATAGCAAGTGACAAACCCCCTTAATCTTCCACTTTTTTGCAATGCAGCAATGAACATCAGTAATTAAAACAAAAAAAGAGTATTCTTCTAATTTCAGACAGTGTCATATGAAATACAAACCCAAATTTTTTGCTTTATCTCTCTTTTTTACCTTAAGAAAGGAACCTGTTTCAGTGCACACCAATACAAAGAAGCACTGCTAGTTATGTTACGAAAGATTATCTTAAAAGAGAAAAATATACAGATCTTTGAAGTATATATGTAGTAATACTTCACTTCTTTCTATGCTACAAATAGTCCCGGTCACAATATTTTACACTACAGCTGTGAAACTGCTGAATGGCATTAGGCTTTAGGGAGCACGATTGTGATTTACTGGTCAAAGCACAAGACCAAGAAAGGGAAAAATAAAACTGTAGGTCCATGTTTGTGGTGGTGTCTAAATCATTCTATCATCTGGTCAACTCAAAGGCAGTTTGGTTATATACAATGGTATCTCAGTCATACCTCATGGCTTTCCTGTCTACAAGATGGAGTAGGAACAAAAATCATTATTGTATTGACTAAAACACTGTTTGGTCCTTAAGAAAGATCAGTAATCTACGCTCCAGAGAAAGGTGTAAGAATACTAAAGCAAAGATATTTTGAAATAATAGTTTGGAATTTCCCTCTGCTCTCCTTTTTGCCTCATATTAAGGCTGGTTTACGCCATGGAGTACTGAGGCTTTAAATCCATTCTGAATGTTAAGCTTTGTGAAGTATTTTGATAATTTCAGTTGAGAAGTACTATGTAAGCCCAAGTACTATTATTATTAATTGCTTTATTATACAGCACTCATAGATGTCAAGAAATATAAACACTGGGGGGGTTTCTGGCAGCTGTAGGCCTAGCAGGGTTTGCACAACCTGTAGCTTGCAGAAATACACATTTCAAGAATTTCACTTTTCAAGTTCTTACAATGTGAAAGATATTTCCTCCTGTATCTCTGAGATAAGTGCAACTACCTCTTTTTCCCAACTAGAAAGGCAGAAAGTATGTGAAGAGAGAGGCTGGCTTCACCTATTGTTACCGTGAAACTGTCGCTGACCCTTGAAACATATATTTTTTTAACAATTTCTTGCTGTCTTGCATAGTAATAAGTATCCCATGCTTGTATTTTGTCACATTGTCCTACTTGATCTTACCGATGAGTAAACTGATGTGGGAATTTTGAAATCTCAGAGAAGTCCTGGTTCTGCATCGCATAGAATTTTACTTGTCTCTTTGTGTAAGGCTAATTTTTTTTTTCTTTACCATTCATAAGATAAATGGAAGTTTGCAAAAGGAGAACAAAGCATATATCTAAGCCTTCGATATTTTATTGAGTCACAAATACATGCATACCCCTCCTGTGATAAACAGCCTGTCCTGATCTTGAATGCCAACTTTGGCACTGACTCTGTGGAAGTGGCGTGGTCCTGATCTTGATTCCCTCCTCCCTTCCCGAATCCTACAAATTTGCACATTGTCATGAAAGAGGCAATAGCTCTTTTGACTCTTCCTTTTTAGCTTGCTTAACAGTTTGCTGAAAGTGCCAAGAAATAATTTCTGCCTTCCACAACCCTTTTTTTTTTCAATTCCTGAAAGCCTTCATATACTTTTGTAGTATTCCTAATCTCTGTTGGTCTGCAAAGAGAGAGACTTGGGTTTAGAAAAAATAATCTCTTATATGGTAGGCGCATAGCAGGAGAAAAGAGGGGCCGAGGCAGACGGTTGGAGGCCTGGATCTACTAAGGCTGAAACCTTCCTTGAATTCCTGCATACAAGGCCATTGTTGCTGTTAGTTTAGTCTTCACGATGTAGATGTATACATGAACAAATGGTGTACACCAATGCAGTTCACAGTAGTTTGGAAGTGAATGCCTTTCCTAGCAAGAAATGGTTAAAAAAATCAGTAGTCGCTGTTGTAATTTTTTTGTTGTGCTTTATGCTTGGAAGCTTGCTCATTGTTATCAAAGGCAAGATCTTGATTCAAAGAGACTCACTGTAATTGTATGACCTAATTAGAATCAAGCTTCTAATGATACAAATTTCATAAATAAATTAAATGACTTTGCATATTCTTTTTTTTTAACTTTTGGATATGCCTCATGAGTAAAGAATGTAAAGAATGTCTTATTGCAAATAACGTATTTTCTTTGCCAATAATAGTTTTGCAAACATTGGCATGGTGCTGTCTCTTTTGCTGCGAGCTAGTGTCTCTCTTTATTAACCACACTAAAAATTGGAATGTAGATGAGTGACATTTTCTTTATTTACACAGAGTTTTATTGAACAAAAAAGTAGCTTGTTATAATTTATAGGATTTGCATGGTGTTAGTTCTATTGTCCTGTGCAGCCTGCTGTAGGTGACCCTGCTTCGGCAGGAGGGTTGGACTAGATGACCCACAGAGGTCCCTTCCAACCCCTACTATTCTGTGATTCTGTGATTCTGTG
>Ga0065711_1008789_pt1 | contig 18613 bp, 12 predicted proteins | sample Hoacrofraction12_FD_59098 | JGI IMG/M metagenome (GOLD analysis project Ga0065711, IMG submission 59098) | Hoatzin crop microbial communities from Cojedes, Venezuela - Epithelial fraction 12 v2 (version 2) | ecosystem: Host-associated > Birds > Digestive system > Esophagus > Crop | place...
TGCTCTTGATCCTTTCATCCCCCAGCCTGTATTGATAGCGGGGATTACCCCGACCCAGGTGTAGGACCTTGCACTTGGCCATGTTGAACCTCATGAGGTTCACACAGGCCTACTTCTCCAGCTTGTCCAGGTCCCTCTGGATGGCATCCTGTCCTTCTGGTGTCTCAACCGTACCACTCAGCTTGGTGTCATCTGCAAACTTGCTAAGGGTACACTCGATGTCACTGTCCATGTCATTGATCAATATATTGAACAGCACCGGTCCCAGTACGGACCCCTGAGGGACTCCCTGCAATGAAATTGCTTTGCTGTCCTCCCTTAGGGAAGTGAATCTCCTGGTGCTGCTGCTGGCTTTCAGTGACGGTTGGCTGCATTTGCCGGCAGTAACACATGGAAGACCAGCTCTAAGGACACCCAAAGCTTCGGGCTGCAGAGCGGTCACTGCCACAGAGCAGAGCTGATGCTAGATGCAAAGCAGAAGTTGTCTGATCCTGCAGTGGCTCGAGACTTCAGTGCACTATGACTGAATCTACTCAAGCAGCTGCTGGTTTTACAGGTATGCTGACATCTGCTTAAGCCCATGGCTATACAGGAGTTCTTCCTGAGTCCTCCTCTTCAACAAACCTACTAACAACCAAGCAGCATCTGGAAACTGCATGCTTGTGCCATAGTGACTGGTCCATAAGGTACTGGTAGTATGATGTGTGCTTTTAAGTGCCCAGCATTTTTTGACGCATGATTTCTTCTACTGATGGCTGTGTTCACGACACGCTGATTTTACAGATATCTAAAGAAACTGGCTCAGAAAGAAATCTTTCAGGCTCAGGGTAGGTATGTGTCTGATCTAGTACACTGTAGGATATAAACCTCTGGGAAGACCCAGAGTCTTTCGGAAGCAAAAGATCTGCAAGATCCCACAAGTGAGTGGCTTAGGAGGAGCTGAGAAGCTGACAGGCACAGGAAAAAGGAATGAGTATCTTCCTACAAGCCTGCAGCAGAAAATGAGCACAGGGCAGGGGGGATCTTTGAGTTATCAAATCCAAACTCCTGGTTGCAGTCATGTCATAAGCTCCCTTACTCAAAGTGCCAAGATGCCAGTTTGTATGACAGAAAGTAGAATAGGCAGCCATCGGACTAGCTACTTCAAAAATAAAATATGAAATGCTGAAAGTGCTAAAAATGGTCTTTTGCAACGTATGTGGTGTTGCATTAGAGACCACAGTTCAAGGAAGGGGCTCAAATGAGTGGTTACCAGTTTCATGTCTGTCAAGGATAGGAAAGCAGTGCAGACCACCAAGACATCAAGACAGAACATTTGATTATACCAAAACCACAGCCTTTCATTTCACAAGCAGTGTATGACAACACTTCCAGGGCACGCACTTCAACCAGGGCACACACGCTTCATCCATGTTTGCCAGAAGATGCCAAAAGCCTGTAAAGCGCTGTAAATTGCCATGGTCATCAAAACATGACAGCAGCTCCAGGACGTTCTGGGAAGCACTTCCAGCACCAAGCAGGAAACTAAAACATCCTAAAACCCATCTGAGGACAAGAAGGGTCCCCTTTAATCACCAAGTCCTTCCTGTCACATTCCCCGGCAACCAAGTCATACAATCCCATTTCACAGGCTGAACAAGCATCAGCTTCAAATGAGCTGGAGCGTTTGCCCCAAGGCCATTCCCAAATCTCTGTTGTCTGAGAGTCTCAAACTCTCTGCTGATATCCAGCCTGAATATATTCTTCATCAGTTCATGTCTCTCTGTATTTGCAGCAGCACGGTCCATTAAAGCTAGGCAGCCTCACCCCTCTCACAATCAGTCTACGCACAACCGCCAGCCACATCCCCTTCAGCACGCATCAAGCCAGGATAAGTCATCCTGACTGTGCCCATCTCCTCTCTTCACTCCTGCTTGAAGTTCAGAACAGTCCCCTGTTTCTGTTCCCGTCCGATGTCCCCAGACTCAAACCCAGGCAGAGCACCAAAGAAGCTCACGCAAAGATCTATCTATCTCAAAACGCAGCGCGCGCTGCGAAAAGGAGGTTGTGTCTTTCACTGCAGAGATGAAGTTGGGGTGGACAGATGTCCACAAAGCCCCCAGACGTGGAGATGGTTATACTATCCGAATGCAACCCTGAAGATGTTCATGCTGTGCAGAATGTTTCTGCTTCACACAGTGCTGGTAATTTTGGGAAACTCCCTTGAGCTGGGCCGGGTGATTGTCACTCTCATTGCAAATGTTTTTGAAATGAGTTTCACAGGCAGCCTGGATCTGGGTTGCTCACCTTGTAATTGGGGCACAGATTCTTTTTCTGCTTGGTACAAAGCCCTGAATAAGCCAGCTGTGCAGGTCAGCAGGAATTTGTGTTTCTTCTTTTTCATTTTTTTTCTCCTCCTCTTTTGTTAAGGTATTGGAGGCACTGGTTAAAAATAACTATGTAAACCCACTGTGGGAGGAGAATGTCCCTCACTCAGCGGCTCCAGGCAAGCCTCTAGCATGCTCTGTCCAAAAGTGTTCACCAAGTCTTCATGCACTTCAGGGTCAGCGTGCCGGTCTGGCCCAGCCTGTGGCACCATTCGGCCCTAGGCGCAGCTAGGGCAGCACACAGGCAGGCAGAGCAGTGCTGTGCACCCCTCAGTGGCTTAGGAGCAAGGCACCTGGGACTAGGGAACTCAAGGTGGGAGCCTGCCATCAGGACCCATGTCTCTCCCACCCAGCAATCCAGTTCCTCACAGTCCTTTGACTAACAGCAGGTGTAGGATAGTCTCCTTAGGTAGATGCTAACCCTGGTGAACACCCTGAGCCCCCTAGATCAGTTGCCAAGGTTGGAGAGGAATTTGGGATAGAGTACAGAAGTCAAGATGGGCTTTCCAAGACCTAGAAGGCTACCCTAAGCACCGTCCTCCTCTGCGCCAACGGTCAATTAGCCAAATTACCCAGTGGGAGCGAGCTGGTCCTCAGGGCTTTATCCTTGGAATAACTCAGACAGGAGAAAAACAGGATGCCTAGAAATGCAGGGCTTCAAATTAAGAAGGTGACCAAGAACCACCAAATTCATTCCTAGCCATTGGCTTTATTTCACTGCTGCCTGAAGTACCTTTTGGTGGAATTTCAAACCCATTTGGGATTCGTGTCGGTTTGATCACATTCATCACAACAAGTATTTATCTGAATTTGAACAAGCATTGTTATGACCATTGGTAAGGAAAGATCACGTCTACAGGTTGTAATCTTGCCTGCAGAAAATTAAGTTTAAAAAAACTACAATCAGCATCAAGTGGATTGCTTGGGAAATCATTTTCGTTCCAAAATGTAATCATCTATATTGGATATGATGTTAAAGAAAATAAAAATGGAGTTTGGGAGCTCTCATGTCTATAAAAAGACTACTGTCCCTGGCATTTATAAATATTAATACAGAACGCCAGTGAAGAACAATACATAACAATAATGAGAATCACCAAATCCCATCATTTTTGACATTGTCATATCAACAGCTTAAGGATTAGCAGGTGAACTTTAAACATATTGCTTCCAAATAACAATAATAACAGTAATGATAATAACATCAGAATGAAAAAAACCCTTACGGCATTATATATTCTTGATGGCTTTCTTCTTCTAATAGCGTTTACAGGATCATTGCTTTGAACGTTTGGATGACATGCTCAAAAAATTAACCTGAAGAAGGAGGAGGCCTTCTTATCTCTTTCCATTCTTGCAAAGCTTTGCTTAGCCTTGTCTTTGTTTCCCACTAACCCCTGACATTGACAGAGTCAAAGGCCTATCAACTAATACCCTAATTTCAGGAGGATTTTACATACACATATATCTATGCGAGCCTGCCTGATGTTTTGTGCACGCGTGTATGTATATGCATAAAATGAAGCAGTGTTTTAAAAGATAAAGTTGCACCAGGTGTCAGTTTTCACACCTCTTACTAAATATGCCTGGCAAAAAACGATGCCACCATTTCATTGAAAATCCAAGCTATTGAGATCTAATCGCTGCTTAAGCTGTGGCTTTATTCAAATCTGGATCACCAATAGGGCTCGGGATGTAAATGAAGTGCAAAGAGAAATAAAGCAAAGGGGAAAAAAAAATCTATGATAGACCTTTCCTTCAGCCAATTTGATTCCCAAGTCCTTATCAGTCAATTAATGCATACTAAAACTTTAGTGGCAGCCTCAGTTTAACAGACCTAATAGCTACAGCAAGTCCCAAGCATTAGCCAAACAAAACACACTCTCAGCAGCCTTAATATGAGACTGAAAAAAGGTCAAAATAGACAGGCTTTACAGAATAAATCCTGAAGATCCATTCTAATTTCCACTCAAGGATCTTTTAAGTAGTTCTTGGATGCTCTTTGTGGTACTTTGATCCAAGCATAGTTTCATTAAAACTTTGTGGCTTGGTATTTTTAAACCTGATAGCTTCACTAAACTCGTTCTCAAAATGTTAGCTAAGCCGCTATGCATAAAACTACTTTCCTGTCATGGTGTCTTCTAATATCACCTAAGTACAGGCTGTTGCAATTTTGAAACTGAACCTTTTCTACATTCACTAGATCTCAGCTTGGGAATTTTTGCGTTCGCACTTGAAGGCTGTCTCGCAGTATAAAGGGAAGGTGCTGCCTTACCCCCTTCCTCTCCCCCTCCTTGAAACCTAAAACTAAAATTAGCTGCTGTACCTTATTTGTTCTGGAAGCAAGTTACACAGTACTTTTATCCACTGTGGTTTCCAATTGCAGGATTAACACTGGATGCTAAAAAAAACACCCTAGAAAAATAACAAAACATTAAATGGTGGTTTAAAATCCAGTTTAATGATGGCAGGATAAATTCCCTAAAGACCCAGGAAAACAAATGTTACTTCCCACCTTCATAACGTGCCATGTTAATAAATCTGATTTAACTGCCACAGATAAAAACCCCCGTGTCTCCAGAGAATGTCCTTTGCTCCCCTGAAAATGAGGATGGCTGAAAGGTTAGGCGACAATTTTCTTCCTTTCACCTGGTGTTCACAAAAGCCTCGATTTCTCGAGGAGCTTTTGTGGTGAGTTTGCATTACAGCAGTTAAGAGAATTACAGAAGGATGGCTTCAGAATAGGCTGGGCTGAGTTTTCGAGAGAGAATACAAACAAAGGATTTTTATTTTTTTTTTAAATAATAAAACTGAGGAGATGGGATTCGCACAGGCACCCTGTCCCAACCCTGCTCTGATCTGAGCCAAGGGCCAAACTCCCACTAACTTTCATGGGAGAAATTTGGCCAATGTTGGGGAAAAAAACCCAGCAAAACTTGCAAGAGAGCACAAAAAACTTCTGTGGGCTGTGAAGTGGGAGACTACTTCCATGCATGGTGGACATTTAAGGCCAAGGTGGACATTTCAGGCCAAACCAGGAGCTTATTTGTATAATCATATACGGAGGTGCAACTTGTGTTTTCTGCACAGTCGCTCCCTGTCCTGCATGTGTATAAAACAACGCGCTGAAATGGGCCTGATGCTTTTTAACCACAACCCAGTGGCTCTCCAGGGCTGCTCCACACAGGGTCTGAGCCCAGAATCCCATCCTCCAACCTCACCTCTGCCCCAATGCCACCAATAAGGGAAGCAGAGATGAGCATGAAACCCTTTGGCATCCAAAAACTCATGAGATATTGATGGGTTTGGGGAAAAAACCCTATCTTATTGACTGCTGCTTGGGCAAGGGTTGCTTTTGACTATCTTATGGGATAGGCCACCAAATCTGTTTTCTTTAATGCCTCAGATGCTCTCTCAAAAACCCATGAATTACAGATTTTGGAAGCAGTCGCTGCCCGGTGGGTTGGGATGAGACTGTCCCACTTCTCCCTGGGTCCCCACCACCTGGCAGAAATGGATGGGTTGCTTTCACTGCTTCACACACCTCCGACAGGTCAGCAGAAAATCCTGTCAACTGAACGTCTGACAAAAGCGTCCTGATGTCAGGTATAAAGAATGCCACCTACAGCTTAATGTCTGCAAAAAACCCTCCGACTTTGGGCAAACAATGAACGTTTTTGTCTTCTTAATGCCCAGTATGCAATCGAGTGGAAATGCTACTTCCATCCTTAATCTACAAATGAAATTAAAGTTGTTGAAAGACACATGATAAACCAGGATCCTTTGTTTCTTACAGAAGAGGGGAAAAAATTGAAACCACTAAATATTTTAGCAGATTTACTAAATTTCCAATTAAATCTGGAATTATGGAAGAGCCTGTATCTCCCTCTCACTCCACCACACACATTTTCTATTTGAATAAAGTAGGTTAGACGCGGCGCTCCCTCCACCCACCCACCAGAGCGGGAATATTAATGAAGCAGATCCATCGCCGACGCGCTGGGGATGCTCGGGCATCCCTGGGCCCAGCCCGAGCGAGTGGGAAGCGATGGTATATAGAGGAACAGCCCCGGCTATCCGGAGGGAGCGGGATATGCTAGGCAAGAGCACCCTCTGCCCGCTGGCAGCAGGGTCTGGCTCTGTTAACATGCCCCCCATCCCTCCCCCTTCTTCCCTTTGCCGAGGAAAGGTCACGGGAAGCAGCTTACACAAGCCAGATTAGGTGGAGACCAAATCAGGACCAAGATTACATGGCAGGGACTTAAAGGCAGGAGTGGAAGAACAGGGTGCAGCGCTGGTGCATGCTTTCTGCCCGTTTCCAGCCCTTCTTCTCACCCCACATGGTGTCGGTCATGTCAAAGTAAGGAATAACGGGTGTCTCCTCGCTCCAGGGTTCCCAGTGCACATGGGCAAGTTGGCTCGGACTTGGCCAAAATGGTTTGAGAGACGTGGATGTGCTTACCGCTCTTCCAATCTGGTCCAGTCCCGTCTGAAATTGAAGGGAAAAGCGATGCAGTGGTTGCCCTCATGGGAGACACAACCTCGCTGTCCCCTCGTCTGCTTGGGGGAAAGGTGGGGATTTCTCCCCTGCCACAGGTCAAACAACACGGGACAGATAGACCCGCAGGGAATTGGTGATCCTGAAGCCTGGACCAAAACAAGGTAACAACGGCTGTAAGAACAGGGTCAGGTCTGTACTGCATCAGGTCTTGGGTCCAGCTAGCATGGTGTCCCACCTCCAACACCAGCCACACTTTGGAAATGAGGTGAGGGAAGGAGCACGGAGCAATCTTCCCCAGCCACATCCCTCAGCTTCCAGCAGTTAGTGCTTTGGAGGTGCCTTGAGCTGGGCTTTTGCATTTAAGACCATCACCTCTATGTTTTGGCTCCATGTCACTACTGACATCCGTGGGGATGTCAGCTCAGAGACGTACAAACACCGAAGAGGCCAGGGAGACTCTCACCGTGAGCTCTGCCTGCAGCGAGTGAGGCCAGCAGTGGGAGCGTGCTGTACAGGCGGCTGTGCGAGCAACACACCGGCGAGGATGTCCACCAGCGTAAAGGCAAAGACAGACCTCCCAGCATGGGTCCTTGCACGCTTTTCATCACGCATGGATGGCACCCACTGCATGGGTACCACTCACAGGCACAAAGCTCTGCTCCACCCCTGCATCTTTGGACATCCCTTGGCATCTGCAGGGACAGCTGATGAACTTCCTCCAGGCTAATGCTGTGGCAGCAAGCCTCAATGGAAAGCAACGTGTGATTCTGGAAATTGTTTCATGTTACCTGGTGAAACTTGAGCTCCAGAGGAGACCAGAGGAGCGTTTACACACCCACTCCTGAGTTTCTCCTCTGTTTCTTGGACACCAGGATGAACCAGGACACACCACTCGCTTCTTCAAGGTATTCAGGGCTGGGTGGTGTGGCTGCCTGCTCAATACATACGTTCACCATAAACCCGGGCAACTCTCGGCACACCAAGCCTTCCTCAGAGCGACTGGGAGGCAGTTAGGTGGAACAAGAGAGACTCACAAAAATTGCCTTTGCCTCGTCACTGACCACAGATCATTTACTTTTCCTTATGCATTAGCTAAGACTTTCCCTCCCTGGTCTCTCTGTGCCTCGCTCCCTCCTGCTCAGTCTCTGCTCTGGCTGCTTGTCGCAGTGCTCAGGGCAGGCATCCTCCTCCTCCTTCTGCTCCTGGGCACCATCTTGCACAGGACAAGGTAGCTTCCTGGTGCCACTAAAACAAAATAACAGAGAGGAAGTTTCTTTTTATGCCTTGCATAGCAGCTAAGCCCATGCAAAGTTAGTACAAGGCTTTGCCTTGGCACAGGGCAGTTGAGAGTAAGGCCAAAGAAATCTGCAATAGTGCTTATTTTCTCGTCTTCAAAGCAGCTCATTTGGTCCATTGCAACTTGTTCTTGCTGTCTCTATTCATATCTTTTCTTCCAGGCAGCTGCCAGCTGATGCTGCATGTTTGCTTTGAGTGGAATATACCAGCAGGCCTGAGCTCTAAAATGTTGTTTCAGTCATATTTCAGTATTTAGCTTAGACACGTGTCTGTATAATGCCTGTTTTTTCACAGCCTTGTACACCAAGAGAGCTAAACAGTGTTATTTGCTCGTGGTCAGAAAATGCAAACTGCAGCTGCAGAAGGGTTTGCCACCTTGTGTGGGATTTCCTACACTGCAGATGCCCGCGCCTGAGCTGGCAGCCTGGGCTCCTTCCAGCGCCGACCGAGAAAAGGGGACCCCTGACCGCGCGATCCCCCCGATATCCCTGGGATCGCTGCCTTGGGATGGGATGAATCACCTCGCGCTGTGCTGCCTGGGACGCAGCCTGGGCCCCTTCCAGGAGAGGCTTCCCTGGGCTGCTGGGAAGAAAGAAGGCTGAGCTGAAAAGCGGATCCTGCGAGGGGGGATTTGGAGAGGTGCCTTGATGCCCACGGCCCCCACCCTGGAGACCCGGTCAGGAGGCAGGTCAGGATATTTCCTATTTTCCGTAAGACACCAATAAAGCTGAAAAAACAGAGGCAACCATAGGAAATTTGAGGGAAACCTGCAGAGATGTGAGCTGCTGACCTTCCAGTGTCACCACTGAGCTGGACATGACTGGAAACCATCTGAGGGTTTCCCTCCTGGCCCTCAGGGTCAGGGCAGGAGTGGGAGAGCAGCGACAGGGGGGGATCCCAGCAGACTGGAGTGGTGAGGCGGTTTGGGAGAGTATGTGCCAGTAATGACAGCTTGGAGACAAGCTGTGTTAGCAAAATCTTCATCCTCTCCACCATCTCCCAGCATGATGCCCGTGACCCTGGAGAAGACCATGAGGCAAGTAAACTCATTTTTATTCTTCTTCTATTTTTGTATTTCTTTGCTCTAGTGATAAAGGACTGGGAAACATTTCTACCTGCCCCCACAAGAACCTCAAATCTTATTTGCAGTGGTAGGTAAAAGTACATAAGCTATTTTGAATAGCTCACTAGCAAAATCAAAAATAGTCCTAAGAAACCAAAACCGTTACTGTATTCAGGTTGATTTCAGGACATTTTATCCATGAGAAAAGCATCAGAAATGTACAAAAAAAAGCAAGCCAACATGTAATTATTATAATTTCATCTTTTCAGATTTCAGGCCTGCAAATTCAGGAGTGTGTTTGTTTTGGTTTTTTTTTACAAAATGTATGACTTCTCATTTTGAACATGCACAGTTCCCATTTTTAAATGGACCTGTGAGGAAGAGGGCTGTGGAACCTAAAGGCTCGAATAATCCTCCAGCTGATGCAAACCATTTCACTGGAGCATCACAGGGAAATGTTTCAACAACAGAAAAAATAACCTAGTCTAATCTAAAGTGAGTGCCCTCCAAAACCAGGAATTTCCAGAATTTCCAGTGGGAATTCCTCCATGTCATTGCCATGTGAATGGTAGAAATACTCACTACCGTCAGCGTGACCTGGATACCTCAGTGGGACATGGACAGCCCTGGACACCAGGACATTTCCCTTGGCTAATGCTGGAGAAAGAGCTGCAGCGGTAAGGTCTCTGATGAAGGATGCAGACAGGCTAATGAGAGTGCTTTACTGGAGCAAAGGCCATGGGCTTGTGGAGGGCAAACAGCAGGGAAGAGGACACAAAACCTCCTTGTCATGGGTTCAGTCATGGCTTTTGCTCCCTCTAAGGGGAAAAGGAATTACTTGCCAGCGGTTTTGCAGGGAAAACATGGCTGCAAATTTCCAACATATTGGATGAAATTCCACCAAAAAGAAGGGCAAGAGCAGCCTTCCCCCCTCCTTGGACCCTGCACCTCTGATTTTGGGGGTTTCGGGTCGGTCACAGCAGAATAGCACCACCCATTGCTTTCTGCCTCATTACTGCTGTGGGTTTCCACTTCTCACCAGTCTCCAGCTTGGCAGAAGGTGTGGGAGGTATTTGGGGTCTGAGGGACAACCTTGCCAACCCAACAACGATTGCACAGTGGCTTGGGACTGCAAGAATTCTTGGCTGCTTTCTCCTCAGAGAGATCTCCAAGTAGGTCTCGGACCCCAGCAGCCTGGACTGGGGGACTTGGTGATCTCTGTCCCCAAAATACATGCTCCTGCAGGTCTTGTAGGCACTACCATGGGTGATGTGATTAAATAGTGGCACTGAGTTTGCAAAGCTGTCAGTCCCATACCTTTCATCAGCACTTAATTCATACACACGCACAAAAAAGCCACACCAGCCCTTAAAAGCTTTGGAGCTGCATTTCTCATGGCTGCAGTAATGCTTACTTACAATATGGACTCTAGCTGCTCTTTATGTAACTGCTGCACTTAATCAGCTCAGTATTAGCAACTCTAACCTGCTCTTGCTTGATTTATTTTATTATATTTCTAAAACAAACATAGATTTACAATCTCTCCGATTTCCCAGCTTTTATGCCATTCCACTGAGGCGCTTTCAACATCTCATTTATCTCCCATACGTTGGGAAATTATTACCCCCTCCTCTCCAAAACAAACACGCAAGCAAAAAAACCTCCAGCTAAAATCTACGCAGTTGGAAAGTGTTGATTTAAACAATAACCCTGAAACAAGATAGGGAGAGACTAGAACATGAAAACAGACTTTTTTTCTCTCCTTGCACAGACTGAGCTCTGAGGTTGTTTGCTTCAAATGTTGACTCTTTCCAAGGCAGCACCTATTTATTTGTTGTGAAACTGGAAGGAAGCAGCGTGAAATAGTCTTCAGTTGTTTGAGAAAGACTGTGCTGTTGCATTTGTTCTAGCACATTTCCCTCTCCCTCCCTCCCTGCCCACTTCCACATCTGCACTTGTGTAACAGGGGCTGGAAGCAGCGGGAAGAATCTGAAGTATCGGGCTTTCCAAATGAGGTTTGGGTGGCAAGCGCCGGTTTACATTTTTTTCTGATCTGTACCATTTATGAAAAAAATTCCTCCCTAATCAGACACATGATTTAAGGGCTATGCTTGTTCCTGGCTGATGTGTTTGCTGAATACAAAGGACTGACGAAAAATATCTACCCATTTTGCATTAGCGAAAGCAACGCTGCGCAATAGTGTCCTAGTCCGTTTTGCTAACTGCGTAATTCCTTGAATGCAAATAATCGCAGATTTTTTAAAGATTTTTGTTGGTTTAGACTTCTCTTACATCTCTTCCCCATCTCTCTCCTGCCTAATTCAATCATAGATTCTTTATGCTATAGTATGTGAAACTAATGGGAAACTTTCTTTTCCCATTTACTACTTTGTTATATATAAACAAGCAACTCACATTTCTCCATAAACAAAAGGGACAATATTCCCCTCCTTATAATTATCTTTAACCTTGTTTTTTTCCACTCTGTAACAACATTTTTATTTATCCACAGAAACCCCATGTAAAAATACTGCTGGAAGAACACGATACTACAAGATGCATCGCCTCCCTGTTAGCAGTCCACGTTTATATTTTTAATTCAAGATATCATCCAAACACTGAACCAGTTCACTGTACTTTAACGAGCAAACCCAGCAATTTAACAAAACATAAAGCGGGCAAAACACGAAAGTCTCCTATGTGTTGATGGCAGGGAGGGGAGGAATAGTTATAAATCTAAACCCTCCATTCCAGACCACATCCCCAAATGTAAATAAGGACGCAAGCATGTTGCTACATATTTTTACAGAAATAATTACAAACAGCCTTATCAGCGGCGGCGAATTCAGCAGCGCGCACATCATTTATCCGTTGTGCCCTCTGCTGGAAAGAGCACACAAGGCAAGCAATATTATTTCCAATTAATTTTTGGCATCATCACTTGGCAGCTGCTTCAGGAATGCAAAGCGTGAAATTTGTAGTAGCAGGTTTAATATTTGATCCAGCCAAAAATATTTTTGCTACAAGGACTTACCTTTGGTTGTGTTTTCCTCCCCGCTCCCCCCTCCTCCGCTCCGTGTTATTTCATTGCCACCGAGCCTTGTTTACGGTCCAAACGAAAAAATCTGCCACCGAACGCCATACGTGGCAGGAATAATTTCATGCTGTGCAAAATTTGTTTCATTTCACATCCTGTAAGAATAATTACTTAGCATAATGCCACTTAAGCTGTATTTCTAGCTGCAAACATTAAGAAAATGGTAAAAAGCTAGATCCCGGTTGGGGGAAAAAAAGGGTATTTAGGGGTCACAGGGGTTTCTTAAAACTAGTCACTTTTAACACCAGGGACAACAAGAAGAATTAAAATGTTATAAACGATGTCATTGAATTTAAAAACACAATAACCCCCAACACTTTCAATGATATTTGAGGTCACCCGTGTGCTGGGGACCTCGATAGGACACTGCCTTCAGAAATAAAGGACAAAATACCTGGCCCATACTACCCACACTTCTCATGTTTTCTGTAATTCCGTTTATTTGAAGGTGACAGTTATCCAAGTGGTCCTAAATGAAACAGCAAATGAAGAAGCTCGATCCTCATGTCATGTCATCGGTTCTAATTTTTACGGCATGGAAAATAGGACTCCTTAGGTTTGGAGAAGAATCGATGAGATGGATGAGCAGGGTCTATTGACCAAATATCAGCATCAGTTCTACAAAAAATACCTTCAATTCAATTAGACTATGCCAAAGGAGGCTCTGACCTTCCTCCTGGGCCACCATAAGAGAGAAAAATCCTCTTTCACATCCAGTCAGAATTATTCATGGTTTACTCTTCCCTTCCGGCAAAACCAAACTGCAGTCTTCAATCAAATGCAAGACTGCCATGGTCTAATTGAATTAGTTCAATTAAGTTTAAGGATCAGAATTATGATTGTGGATTTTAAAAAAATCCAGTTTTCTTGATGCCAAATCACAGCTTGCAATCAAGTAGCAGATTCTTACTTTTTCCTTCCCAAATGCTGGCAGGAAATAAGCACATACAGGGAACTTTTCTTGAGAAACACCTTGTCCCCCTCATTTTTTAACAAGCAATGGCAATGCTCATGGACACCAAGCATCCAGGCTGACCTTCATCTTCCACAAGACCATCAGATATCTTCCTCACTCACCAGCAAAACCTACTTTTGCTGTAGTTTGACCATCGAGGATTTATGAACACAAATTCACTGATAACCAGCATGTTTGCATTAGGTTTATTCAACCCGACAAAAAGCAAACTCTCAGACTTGTTAGAAGCAGTCTAAGCAGGATTGCTGGAGGGATGGAGGCTGTGAATCACAGAACACCATCTCCAACCAGCCCTTTGCCGGCACAAATTCCCCCAGCTCCACTCATCTGAATAAAGTTATTCCAATTTATACTCATTCCTTGTTTTCACTGTTTCAAAAAAGCCTTTATTGAAATGTCAAGTTTGAATATAACAGGAGTGTCAAGAGGCAGCAAGGGAGAAATTACAAATTTTAGGAAAAAAATGGCAACAATTTGGGCACGCAAGCCCTTCTTCTGTCCTGAAACAGGCAGCAGATCCTCCCTGGGGAGATTTATGAGCAGCGGAGTTCTTCAGATGCCATTTTTTTACGTGGCTTTACTGCTAAATCAAAGGACATGACAAAAAAGGCCCCCAAAACCATGGTCCTCTTACGTGATTTTTCCCCAAAGTTCAGCAAGCCGCTGCTGTATCTGACAAGCAGTGATGTGTTACATCAAAAATACTCAAGAACGCTCAAACACTCATTTAGAAAGGACAATGCGTGGAGGACGCGGTGTCGCCATCACTCTCCATCCTCGCTGCATGGTCCTTCATGGCTGCGAAGCAATGCCGCAAATGCTCGCTCTGGCTTCGTCAGGCAGATCCAAACCAAACAGCCTTTCGGAGGGTGCTGACAATGATGTCTTAATTCCCTGCTGCGAGCGGTGCAGGAGCTTTAGCTGCCTGTTTGCTCCTGTAGTGCTGTGCCAAGCTCCTGGCCCTGCAAGCTCCTGGAAAGGTGGCTCCAGCTCCAGCATAGGTGGGCTTCACCGGGGTAGACACACTGGCATCCCGGTGGGAGATGTCATCCTTAACGTGAGCACCTTGTTTCTTGAGTCACCCAAATGCCAAGGATGGGGAACATGTCAATAGGATTTTGTGCTCTAAAACCCCTGGTTCGATGTCTTCCAGGCTGAGGTGGCCCACAATGTTACTTCAAATGATGCTTTCACATCCTGGCAAAAGTTTTATTCTGTATTTAATATATTCAGTGAGGGAGACAGGGAGAGAGGGCAATAGGTATGTTCAAATTAACACAGCATTTACAAAAAAAACATTAAAAAGCAATTCACATGAGAACATCCAAGTGCCTCTATGCTGAAGTATTTCCCATCTATAAATCTCGCCACCAAACCCAGAGATGACTTGAGGGCAGCCAGATTTGTCCCTGGGCATACAGAAACCTCAGCACCGCTCTGCTCGACCCTTGAGTGGTTGCAAACTGTCAAGAATGATGGTGCCACCTTACAGATCATCTCCCAGGCTGTGTTTGAGAAGCCTGGCCCGCGAGCAGGTTTTGGTAATGCACACGTACACATGTAAGACACGTGGATTTCAAATGCATTTCAGGATGGATCGCCCTGTGCCACATCTGGCTCCATGACTCTCTTTTAAAGAGCAAATATAAGTTGCCAACATCCTCATGAAGGACAAATCCACAATTTAGCAGTTGCCTCTTTTTTTTTTAATTTTTTTTAAACGCCACATTGAATCCCAACGGCATTTGGGGGTTTTGTTTTAATGGCGAGGCAAGAATTTGCTGATCCTCCCCGTGGCGAAGTTACTTTCAAGTCAGTGAAAGTTCTTGGCCCGCGATGAAAAGTCTTTGCCAATTAGCGCTCAACAACTTCAATTCATCCCTCCTGGTTCAAGATGAGTAGGAACCTAATAAGGCTGCGATAAAAGGGCAAAAGGCACCGAGTACCCAAAGGGGATTAATGGGCTCTTCCATTTATTTGTCTTCCTAACAGCTGAACTGTTACAAGTATTGACGGTCTTCAAACGGCCGGGCGCTGGGGTCTCCAATGGCCATCTCCAGCTCCCCGGCCCCAAGGGGGCAAGGGCTTCCCCCTGGGCGATGCCAAAACCAACAAAGCCCCGGGGATCAGGTAATGAAACTTCAGCTTTCCCCCTCCCTCCCCTTCTCTTTGAGATTTATTTACTGGCAGCTGACAAGGGGCAAATTCAGCTGGAATTGTGTAGTCAAGGCCCTGTCAAGCCTTCAGAGGCACCCTTATGTCGAATCACCTTCCTGACTGGCATGTCGCTGAAAAGCCCTCGGCGCTGGTCCTTAACAGCTCCCGACAGCACAAAGGACACTCCAGACAGATGCCTACATGGCATCCTGCAGCATTTTAAAAGAGAATTAGTGGTTTTAATTATGGTCGTCGTATGAAAGGAAACCATGCAAGCTCGGCAGGAGACCTTTGATCAAACCCTTTTGCTAGCACAATGCCGCGGAACTGTGACTATTCCTAGCAAGGGGCCTTTTCTCGCTGAATGACTCACCAGTGATCTTTGAATGCAGACAAGTTCCTCGCCCTCCCTCTTCATTAGCGAGCATTTCTATACAGGCCCTATATAGTGCGCGGAGTCTCGGAGCTATACAATGGGGGGGAAAAAAGAATCCCTACAGATTCTGGCCTCTACTTAGGAAGTGCTGAAGGACTCTGAGTGACTTTATTCATTAAAACAGGTTGCTATTAATTAACTGTCATAATAAAATAAAGAACTATTATTTGCATTTCTTAGTGCGCTCCCTTTAGTAATATGTATAAAAGATGCTTGTAACAAAAATGAATTTATAAGGGAGAGAAAACCCTCAGAAGTCTTTTTTTCCTCCCCCCCACCCCTTCTTTTTTAAGGTCCAAGCAGCAGGAGCCTGACTAATTATTAGGACTAGTTTTGCAAGAGAACAAATAGAGGTAAAACACAAATATGAAAGTAATTAGGAAAATGCAAAATCCTGTTTACTTGGCAACTGATTCATGCAACTGAGACTAACGAAGAGCAAATCAGCTTTGCTTGTTTGATAAACTTAAGGGTGCCACCTAAGAGGAGCTGATAAAAATTAAACTTCTGCCAGCATCCCTCAGCACCACCTCTTAGCGAACATCCACGCAGCTGCTTCAGCCACAAGCACCAGCACATCTCATCCGAACAGGTTCAGGTGGAGGAATCCTGTACCTTCTGCCTCTGATCACTATTTTCCCCTTCGCAATCAGCCATCGGGGATATCTTGGAGCTGAGCGCCCGGCACGGACACCGGCACCACATGTGCGCACGAGTCGTATGGACACGGCGCACGTGAACGGCACGGTTGCATCCAGCTCTGCTTTGCTCTCCGAAAAAGCATCATGTTTCCATGTTTCCACACCTGGGAAGGCTTTTGCCGGTGGGAAAGTTATCCTTGTAGTTTGCATCGCTGCTTATTACAATAAATGATGATATGATACGATACTCGACGCGGGCTGCGGGCTGGGATACCTTTGTCCAGCCCCTCTTTTCTCCCGAGCAGATAGTGGAATCCACAAAAGCTTCCAATTATTTCAAGACTATGCAGCTAAGGAGGGGCATCTAATCAAGATAAAGAAAACCCTCAGCTCAGTATATTTGCTTGAATGGATTTTCAATAATGCAGGTAACAAAAGCATTCAAAAATTGGATTCCTAATGCTTTTCTGCTAGGCTGAAGGACTGATTTTGAGAAGGGAGAAGAAAGCCAGCCCTGAGAAAGCTGCAAGGAGGAATGTATGATATTCCCCTGCTCTGTACAAACACTTCTGTGGGGACTGAGAAAAAGGAAGAGATTTAAGTGAGGCATGGTTGACCTGAAATGTAGTCAATTACAACACAAAGAGTTAAATGACACCCCTGAATCGCTCCTCTTCCTTCTCTCCCCTCTGCTTTGTGGCTTTGCAACCCAGAAGCTGCAGTTTTCTTTCTTTTTTTTTTTGCTCATTTCTCATCTGCTTTTGTACTGGGATCATTTATAGAAGTAACAGGGGGAATTGCTATGGGAATTATACCATACAAATAAATCAGAATGAGAGGGAGAATTATTTTGCAACAGGAGTTAGACATTCCTAGACAGCAGCTTGATTTTTTTACAGCCAGCATTCGCTGGAAGTCAATCTGGGAAAATCAGCACTTGGAGAGAACAACCAAAGTGGTCTGCTTTTAAAAGGATCCATTAGGATTAGTAGCCACGCGAGCCTAAATCTGCACCTACGCGCACCTCAAGCTACAGACCATGGAGCATCCACCTGCAACACCCCTCACTCCTGCACACCTCCAGCTCCGCTCCTCCGAGCCTCTGGGAAGCTTCCAGAGGCGTCGCTTGATGCCGTGATATTTACAGAAGTACTTCTTTCTTCTCTGAAAATTTTACTAGTCTAAATGAAATCCTAGGCTGGCAGCAGCTTGTGTCCTATACAATACTGAGATGTCACAGAACAAAGTATGAAAATTTGGATGAGCACAACTTTCCAGCAACAATATCAGAGTTTGGGGTCTGTTTTAAGCATTTGCAGTACATGTCAATTGATAAAATTTTGAAAAACAAGCTATTTTATGTCTTTTCTTTGAAAAGAAGCAGCTGAGCTGTTGTTAACCAAGTTGCTTGGCTTTTGGGGTAGACTGAAAAGCAGGATGGATTCACACTCTGTTCTTTCGGTTACAGCCCCTGACATCTCTAAAACTGCAGTTCTGGCATGCCCGGCACCTGCGAGGACGTGGCAGGGCAGACGGGCGTTCTGGGTTCACATGGAACCATGGGGTGAGCAATGTCCCAGGGGAGCCGCTCTCGCATTCCCACAGTCCCTCTGCCCACAGCCACGGGGCTCTGCAAGGGAAAATACACGAGCTGCTTGCTCGCTGTTGGAAAAGCTACTGCAGTAAAGTCTTACCCCAGGACAAAATCCCAATGTAATGAAAATAACCATCCCCGCAAAGCAAGGGAGGCAGAAAGAGCTGGGCTGGTCTCTGCCCACCATCCCATGCCGGGAGGACATCGTGTCTGCAGCACCACGGGGCGCAGGCATGGCCAAGGAACAGCGAACAACCACGCTCCCACGAAAGGCACCGTCCCACATGCTTGTCCTGATGGAAATCCTGGGGTGCATCAAGAAGAGTGTGGCCAGCAGGTCGAGGGAGGTTCTCCTGCCCCTCTACACTGCCCTGGTGAGGCCTCATCTAGAGTACTGTGTCCAGTTCTGGGCTCCCCAGTTCAAGAAAGATGAAGAGCTACTGGAGAGAGTCCAGCGGAGGGCTACGAGGATGATGAGGGGACTGG
>Ga0065711_1009335_pt1 | contig 18612 bp, 11 predicted proteins | sample Hoacrofraction12_FD_59098 | JGI IMG/M metagenome (GOLD analysis project Ga0065711, IMG submission 59098) | Hoatzin crop microbial communities from Cojedes, Venezuela - Epithelial fraction 12 v2 (version 2) | ecosystem: Host-associated > Birds > Digestive system > Esophagus > Crop | place...
ATTCCAGGTGGGCCTTGGCCTTCCTCGTCGCATCCCTGCACGCTCTGACCACGTTCCTGTACTCTTCCCAAGTGGCCTGCCCCTCTTTCCACATTCCATGGACCTTTCTCCAGGTTGTGTGTGGGTCTGTCCGGTCTGAACAGTAACAGTATCCTTTGCAGGCTTTGAAAATAAGGGCTCTCTAACTCTTACACCTCAGTCTGTTAAAACTAGTTTTACATGGCTGTCATATTCACTGCAGTGCTTGAAGTCACTCCTCTCTCCGTGAATAACCTTGCTGGTCTCGTGGAGACACTTTTTGACAAGATGGAGTCTTTCCCATTGAATGTTAATTCCGTATAGCCTATCAGATGAACACCCTTGTCTATGGAAGAAAAATGCCTTTCTGCTTTGAGTCATAATAAAACAAAATGAGAAAAGACACAAAGAACCACTTGGAAACTTCTGCTAAATCTCTTGGATGCATCTGTGTCAGGCATGTTTATTGCCTCTGGCTGATAGTTTTATACAAGCAGGAAAATGGACCAGACATTTCATATCCATGTTATTCTTTGAATGGACTCTTGGTGGTGCAGGTATTCTGGTTTAAAATCTACCTTTTACCTTCTTTTGCATTCAGAGAAATGTTTCTATGTTTGTTTTTGCAAAGCATTACCTTATGAGGGGTTAATGTTAAGGAATAAAAATACCAGGCTCTGGATATATTCCTCCGTATCTTGGTAGCATTTTTTTTTCAGGAGCAGTTTTCTTTATTCCATGTTGTTGCGTGGCTGTGGGTTCTGCTAATGTGTACAACTCCCATGTGCAGATTTGCCGAGTCATTCCTTGTCAGTCCCATCAATTCACAGCAGGATGAAGGGGAATTGTGATGCTTTCTTGAACTTGGTTAACTACTGTGGGAAATGTCTTGCCCATCTACCCCTTGCATACTAATGAATTTTAGATATCTACCTGTTTCCGAACAGGCTCTACGGATAGACAATGCTTCTTAGTCTTTGTATAATTCCAAAATTACACACTCTTTGTCTACAGAAACATGCTACAGTGTGATTTTTAGCCCCAGTGTTTCTTCATAATTCCTACTTTCCTGTTCTTCCACTGTTCTTGAATTTACTATAGCATAAGGCTGTGTGTAAGCAGGGATAGATGAACTGATATGAATGGAATTGCATCACTTTAGGTGTGTACGAATCCAAGCTGAGCCTAGTAACTAGGGGTCTTTCTTTATTGATTATATGTACTTACAGTAGCCAGGAAGGTATTTGTAGATCTTCAGACATTTTTTAAAGCTTACATTTTCTGTAATATTCACCAAATAATGTACAATGATGAGGAAAGACTGAAGCCTCAAAGAACAGTCTTAGATTCTTTCTAATGGGCAAAAGAAGATCATTTATCCATTCTTCTTATCCATTTTTCAATGATCATCCAGTTTTAAGAGAATTCTCCTGGCTTTGCAAAGAGATAAATAAAGATGTTTTTTTCCTAAGCATTTTTCTCACAGGTTTTTAAATGTTCCACTTGATTGTGAAAACCCATAGGATATTTTTTTTTTCTTTTCCCAGCATAGCTTAAATCAGAATGATATTGTTTTTGGTTTTTTTTAATGGCAATGCACTGTAACTGAAGAAAATTACAAAAGTTGCCACAGGGTCTTCTGTGGCAGTCCAGAAGCATGGCGAAGGGTATGAAAGTGTTGGAGCCCCCGTTTTTTTTTGCTTCTGAGAATAACTTTGCGTACAAATTGTCAATTATGTCCTTATTTTTTTGCTTATGAGAATAGCTTTGCGTAAAAGTTGTCAATTATGCCCCTAGTGAAAAGCTTTGAGTCCACAGTTCTTGAAGTTAAAAGAGTGAATTAATTTCAGTAGATGTCAGTTAGCTCTCCCCCCCATGACTATGGCTGAACAGCATTAAGCCATGGAGCATCAGTTTATGCTAAGAATAAATAGTTGTTCAAAGTTGCCTGCATAACTCCAGCATGCTTCTCTTTACCTGTTGGAGAAGAGCAAGAAAGCTCTGGATTCAAGCTGGGTCAAAGCATTGATAGCTCCATTGATGTAAAACAGAGCTGCGCGATAGGAGAAGCACTGCTACACTCAGTAATACCAATACATTTTGCTTGCAAGGGGTTATGTCTGCAAAGTGGGATGATTTACTGTTTGCCTGTGCTGCATGAGAAGTGCACCTGACCAGCCTGTGGTCTGACTTTCCAAAGTAGTATATACTCTCTTTTATTTCTTTCTGTTTTTTTCTTTTTTTTTCCCCCTGGTGAAATTGCTTGGTAACTTTGGTTACCACGAGTGTATTGAGAAGGCTAGACTAGAGACAGTAAAGAAATGCTTTAAAAATGCTAGCTATGTTTTTGTTGTGAACATGAACTGATTGTATTGCCTCTGACAGAATAAACATATGTAAAAGGAAATGTGAAGGGCATCTGCTTTAATGTACATATTTACATGGTAATATTACTTACATTGTTATGCAGGCCTAGAGATAAAAATGCTGGCTTTAAAGGGAGAAACAGAAAAGATGCCATTTTCACTGCTGAAATTGTAACTGAGCTCTTTGAGGAGGAGGATTTATGTTCATATTAAATAGCAAAACATGAGTCACAGCCTCATTGCTGCTTGCACCAAAATTTTTCTGTTATAAACAGTTAATCTCCTTTATGTAGTTTCATTTAAAAGCTCAGGATTAGGACAATTTGGGAGCTAGAAGTTATTTAGGGTATAGTCTTCAGGGCAAGGTTTATTTTTATTTTTGCTTTTTACAACTACATCAAGTGCTAATCTCTAAATCAGTGGAGAGAAGAATAACAACTACTTAAAATTAACCTGCTTCATTACTACAGGTTTTAACCCAAGAGTATGTCTATTTTCTCTTATTCTTATCTCCATGTAAGGCCAACTGTAAGTGCTTTTTAAGGGTTACTTGTAACTTCTTTTGAACCTTGCATGCCTGTTGTATTACACATGAAGAAAATACTTGTATCAATGAGTTTGTAATAAATGATTAGGTGCATACTGGTATGGAAAAATCAGTTATTAACGGCACATAAATACACTTGTGCTTTGATCTCTTAAACTGTCCCAGCTATTTGAAAGTGGTGTTGTAGAGTAGATAGATCAATAAAGTGAATTTCCATGTCTTTGTATCTTATTTATTGCCAGTTCTGAAGCCTTTAAGTACTTACTTTCAATGTTCTGATTAAATGGAGAGAATGAATTTTTTTTTTTTTTTTTTAAATTAAAGTAACAGTTGGAAAGTGGCAGCTTTTGGGTCTGTTGTGTGTCATGCCTCACACTTATAAGACCCATGAGTGGAAGAAGATTCTACATGTTAGGTCATTTGAGGTGTTCGTGACTTGCCTTGCATGTTTTTTGGTGAAGGATGCAAGTACTAGGTTTTTTATTTTGTTCTGTTGCTCGCCCTTTTTCAGTCCAACATAGAAGACTGATTTTATTTTTCCCCAAATGCTATTCCTTCCCTTTTAAGTGTATATATCTTATTTTCCTTTTCTTTGCCATCATCCCTATGACTGAAGGCTTGCCTTAAGCTCATTATCTTCAGGAGACTACACACTGAATACCATTTGAGATGGTTTGTGTGACACCTGTAACGACTATGTTGGCTCTGTGATATTCGTACAGAACGTTGGAGTTCTAGGTGCACTGAAATAACGTTGATACTGTAAGCACTGTGTGCTGTTTTTAAGGCACATTCTACCTATAGATATCCAGTTGCATGGATGCCATATCAGATACGTAATGTAAGTATTGTTAATGAAAATAATACCTTGTGTTAATACTCCACAGTGAGTTTAGACTAAAAATTTACTGTCCCACACCTTCTAGTGGTCAGTTAATTCTGTTCATTTTCAGTGACAAACCAACCAAAGTGTAGGGGGGGGGAGGCGGTGTGCACATGTTATTGTATCAATGGTTGCCTTTTACTGTAGTTTTTCTTTTTCCATATTACCTTTTTTCCATAGAAGGATATTAATACTAACATAGTAAATAGATAAGCCATATATTCTGGTGGTTAACATTGGTATGCTGTGAAGGATCTATGCAGTTGAGCATATTTGACACGCATTCAAAGGAAAGAGATATTCTTTTCTTCCAGAGATGATTCTGGACTAATTTTAGGAAGTGTGGGTGGAATTACTGGTAAATGCTTTATTTATTCTTTCCATTGCAGAATGTCAGACTCTTTTTGGGATAATTGTACCATTAGAAATAAGTTAAAATATGAGTATGCGAGGGAGAAAATAGTCTTAACAAAAGGCTGTTTAAGATCATTGTAGTGGTTCTGAAGGTAGGGAATGTTGTGTGGTTTATAATTACCTAAACCTAGTTGGGTAGGCAGGAGAATTCTGATGGTGTGCTGGTAATGATTTTAACAGGAATGTAAATACAGATGAATTATCTGTGTATATATAATACTAATTTTTATCTACTGTTTGAAATCATTCTGCCAGAGAGCTAGAAATTTGCAAGACTTGTCATCACTTCAGTTTGCTTATTATGTTAATTGTATCATCTGGTTTGATTATCTGTCCACTCCAAGCTGTGTGCCATCAATGGAACAAATATCGTGTATTTCTGAGAGACATGACTCTGACTATTTATTTATTTTAATTAAGTAGCTGAATTTCATCCTACTTTCCAAAGTGAACATGAATCAAGTAAATCACTTTTTTGTTTGACAGCATGTGAATCAGCAACAGCTTGGAATTGAAGTAATTTTTAGTTATTTGCATGTTTACCTCAGAAAGCTGCCTTTGATCAATGGTTGCATCTGATGGATGAGAAAACAACACCAGAGTTAGCTGTTTGACACTGTACTGCTGATGCACGTAACTCCATCAGTCTGAAGTAGATGTCCAATACTACTTGAATATATTTGAATAATGAACGGAGGTTGAGAAAGCAAGGCTTTCCTCTTCTGAGCTGTCTAAAAGCTAGCTTGCATGAGGAGTAAGTTCAGTTTTGTGTTCGTTTCCTAATTACTTTTTTCTTGTGAGTCACCAAGCCCTTTGAGTATGACAGCAATGATTTCATAGAAATGTACTGTTAACTGTTTGAAGTAGTTCTGAGGTCACAGTCAGGTTTCCTTGGTTGGGGAACTGCTTCTACAGCTGAAGCTTGAAAAGAGCTTCTAAAATTTCAGACATATTTTTCAGTGCTTACAATTTTACTCCCGTATTTTTCAATTTGAAAAGTGAGTTTAGCATATATATGATATCTGTCTAATTAGAATATGTCTATAGATATATTTCTGTTGCATGTGGGGGAAAATGTTGTGCTAAATAGCTTCAAACTGTTGGGTTCAGTCTCTTTACCCTTTTTTGTTTCTCTCTTCCTGTGGCTTTTCATTCATTCACTCTCATTCTGTACTCAGCGTTCTTTACAATGTCTCTACTCATCTTCTGCATTTGCATTTTCTTTTGATCCAATCTGTGTGATTTTGAAAATGGTCAACTCATGTACAAAGTGTTTTATGTACTATTTGTCCATGTTATAGTGGTTGATGCAGCAACTTAGATTTTGTTGTTCTGGATCTTCTAAGCCTATTCTAAAAAGTTTTAATTTTTTTGAAGATTGCTCAGAAGTCCTGCTTGTGTTTTTAATCTTAGAAGGTTATGGTTATTTGAGGCTTTTACCATGGTCTTCAATATGAAACAAACTCTTGCTCATACAGAAAAAGGTTTTTTTTGTGAAGCAGTGCAGATATAGACAAAAAGACCAGTAATAGTTGCTTTCCTAACCTTTGATGTGCTTTTCCTAGTAGTAAGCAGAGGAATTACTAATGAAATTAGTATACCATAGTTCAGTTTTAAATGATTTAAGAGACTCAAAGCAAGGGTTGAGGTGAAGGGAAGTGTTATCTTCTGTTAGAGCAGTCAATAAATCTTGAAAAAGCAGATTTTTATTTAGACTTGTGAGCCCATTTTCTAAAGGAGAGATTGAAATGTATGAGTACTGCTTTCTAGATCAAGAACCTCTAAGTATTTCTGAGAAGATTCTCATCAACTTCCACAACTATTAGATTAGAGTTGCTATGAAAAAAATATAGAATTGATACAAGGTGGAATATGTTATGATCAGAAAGGATGAGAATGAATGCATGATTCAAAGACACAGATAAGTAATAAAGTGAGAGCTTTTGGATGTATTGTGTATAATGCCCCACTCTTACAAGACCCATGAGTTAAGTAAGACCCTTAAGTAGATTTTAGTACTTGTTAGGTAATTTGAAGCGTTCATCTCTTCCATGCCACAAATGAACTAACTCTGTGGATGAAATATACTGATACAAAAAATAAGACTGAAGAATAAAAAGAGATTTTGTGTCTAAATTGCCCTATAAGATAAATTTAGGTCAGCAGAAGTAATTTACCCTTCTAGAATTTGGTTAACATCTGTGATTGATTTTTTTTTTTTCCTGTCACTTTCTGTGTAGAAAAATTACAGGTCTTGTACTTTTTCAGAAGACTTCTTATATCATATAATGCATGCTGTGAAATGACAAGTCTTGTTGAAAGTGAAAATTATAAATTCTGAGTCAGTGAATGAGGACAGGGCAGAGGGAAAAATAATATGAGCTACTGGCTCATTTTTGTTCTGTTGCTTAGGAAATTGCATTATCTTGATCTTGGAGTGAAAAGACTAGTTTCACTTTTCAAATTTAGACTCAAAATAAAAAACACCAAGATGAATTATACCCAGAGACCATACAAAATGCAATATGTGTTGGAATTCATCTGAGGAGGAGGGAACGCTTATCTTCTGGAAGATAGTAGTGTAGATACTAGGGTGATATTTGAGAGGAAAAATGCGTTCCTTTTGAGGCACATTTATATTCCTGAAACTTTTCTTAAAATACAAGGGAGAAAAGCTTAGTATTTCCTCATGGTAATTAGTGTCTAAACTTACAGAAACTGCTGGTACTAGGAAGAATGAAGTTATTCTGTCATTATAGTATATTTGTTTTGGCTCAGGAACAGAAAGGAGTATTTGTATAAATTAGAAATCCTTTGTCTCTTTGACAATTGTTCAGCAAGCAAACAGAAATAAGAGACTTCAGTTGACCTGACTGATCCTGGTAAACAAGGTTACTATGAATACAAACCTACTGTGTGGCTAAATCTGGGTTTTCCATTCTTATTTTAATTGCACTAGAAGTTTCATGTGTAGTGGCGCATGTTCAGATATGTACTAATATCAGATTAATTTCTTCTTTGTTTAGTGTATAGGTCATGTAGTTTATTCAGATGTGCTGTAAAATGGCTGTGGGCACGTGTATCTAAAGGAGAAGGTCAGGATGACAAAGTGGTTTGAAAATGATATATAAAGGGGTTACAATGTCAATTGCAAGAAGATGTTCATATTGTCACATTATCAGGACTTCTGACTTCTTGAAAATGGATATTAATCAGATGTGACATTTTCAAATTCTTTTTATTCTATTTTCAGAAAAATTATAGAAGCCTGAAAATAAAGTTTCTTCTTTTTATTTGCTCCAGCTAGATGGGTGATGGAGGGAGAGAGAGAGGGAAGGGTTAAAGGACAAAACTGCTTAATTCTTCTTTGGCCCCATCACAGTTTTGGACTTATTTACAGTCTGGTTTATATCTGTGTTCTAGAATCTTGGAAATTATCATAATTTCATGTCTATGAAAGCTTGCATATATAAATGTTACAGTGTATTAGTACCTACAGAAAAAGGCCACTGGCTTCTAGGACAATTTAAATTTAGTTTTGAGGTAGTTACATATGGTGCCCAGCTAACTGTGGTCTTCAGAAGGTGTTCTGACAGTGAACAATGTGCAGCATACAGCTTAGGAGCCCCAGTATTGTATTTTAATAAGAAGATGGGGTTATAACATACAAAATAGTTAATATGACTAGTTAATATAACCGTACAGTGCTAGAAATGTAAGCAGTTTGAGACATCAGCTGTCTGATTTTAAAAAATATATCCCAAATATCTCGTGTGTCTTTGCAGTTTCAAATCCTCAGGAAAATTACCAGATAAAACATAATTTTGACTCCAGATAGTTTTATTTGACATTTGCAACATGGTAGAGATAATGTACAAACAATTTTGTACAGCATTTATGGTTTATAAAATCTCCCTTGTAATACATAGTTTCAAGACTGTTAATATTTGTACAGCTCATATATCTCAGTCTTTGTTCAACTGAGGCTCTTAAAGGAGGAAGTTATTTTAATGAAAGGATAGATCCTCCTATGGGGCTGGATCTGTTTATAATATGCTTGTTACAATATGTGTCAAATAGATGTTCAGACATTCCTGTTGTATAATTTATGTTTACAGAAGTATACTTAACACGTGAGCATACATAACATGAAATAAAAGGAAAGTTACTGCTTTACACCAGTGTTAAGAAAGGATTGTACTTTTACAGATAATACCAGATTGTGTTTTATCGAAGTTGTATGCACCTTGAAATAAAATTAAAATTAGTCTTAAAACTGGTCATCAATATTTGTGATTTCAAGACATTTTACTACTTTCTAGAATTTCTTCCCCTTTTTGTTACCAAAACCCTGACATTATACAATCAAAGACAAAATTAAAAATAAAACTTGTAAAAGTGTTACATTTTACTTGCAAGAGTGGTATGTAGAAAGCAGTTTAATAAATTTTAACTCTGTGTCTCCTTGTCTGCATAGGAAAGATTGCTATATAAAAATATTCACAATAAAATTAAAACAGATTCTCTAAAGAAATCTTATGGGACAAGCACTTTAATGTATTGACAGAAATATTTATCTGGATTTCTGCCTTGGGAACCAGTATATTGTACAGAGAACAGAAATCCTGGAAACAGAACTGATATTGAATCATTCTGAACAGGCTAAATCCTGTCAGATACTGAGCTTTAGTATAAATAGGAAATTAGGTTTAGAATTTACAAATCACAGTCACGGAATAGTTTAGGTGGTTGGGGACCTCTGGAGGTCATTTGGTCCAGTGCCCTGCTCAAAGCAGGGCCAACTGCCAAGTCTAATGTAATTTGTTGCTAGATCAGGTTGCTCAAGACATTGTCCAGATGAGTTTTGAATGTCTCTAAGGATCCCCCAAGCTGTGGGCACCATTTTTCAATGTTTGTCAATGTTCTTTGTTAATTTCTTCTTCCTGATACCTAATCTAGTTATTGAATACTTTATTCACTTTTTTTATCATGTTATTCTAATCCCTCATGTGTTGCAGTTGGTAAATTTTTACTTCTGTTTTCAAGAAATACAGATTAAGGTCAACACAAAGCCTTTTGGAATCTTGCACTGAAAATAGTGTCACTTATGGGGTGTTAACACTCTTAATTTCCTGGAGCCATCCATCAGAGCTTCTAGCTTTGTAAAACAAAGTTACACAAAGCACAGACTTGAGTGGTTGATTCAACAATGACTAGCAAATCATTTTTGCTGAACTGATACAATTAGTCACAGTGTTAAAGAGAAGTCAGTTAATAAACAGAGTGCTTTAGTTAGAGCATGGGTAAACATTGCACTTCCATCTTCTTTACAATGCTGTATTCTGCTCCTGTCATTGTGTTTGGCAGGCTAGTGCAAATGAAGGAGAGAGAGAGATATATGTAAATCTATCTTCTCTTTTTCAAACTCCTTTGTGGTAATACTCTCTTGGGAACATTCAGTGACTAATCTTCTTCATGCTGTAGAAGGAGCTGTAGTCCTTCATTCCATTTACAGATACAGATGTTCCTAATTGAGTACCCAGGGACTTTTTAAACTTTTTTGTTATTCTATTGCAGAATCTGTTTTTAAAAATGCTTTTAAAATTAAATTAAAATTGATTTTTTTAAGCATCCATTTTAAGTGGTTCATTATTTTAAATGCAAGAGTTCTTATTGTCTGCCCTGAGCTTGCTGAAATTCTGTGAACCTGGAAACACCTATTCTTTATATAATCATAGAATCATAGTATAGTTGTGGTTGGAAGGGACCTTGGAGATCATCTAGTCCAGCTCTGTGCTCAGAGCAGTGTAAATTAGAACTATATAGTCAAGGTCTTATCCTGAACTCTGGATTCTGAATCCTAAGGATGAAGACTGTACCACCTGTCTGGGAAATTCATTCCAGTGTTTGAGTGCCCTGACACAGAATAACATTTTTAAGATTTAAGTGCAATTTCCTGTGTATTGAATTTTTCCCCGTTGCCTCTCATGCTGTCACGGGGCAGCAGTGGGAAGAATCTGTCTCAGTCTTCTCTACTGCCTCACATCAGATTTTATACATGTTAAATAAGGACCCCAAACCTTCTCTTCTTGAGACTAAAAATTCCTGTTGTCTGAGGTTCTGCTCAAATACTAGATGCTGTGATCCCTTAATCATTTTATTGGCCCTTCAGTGGACTTGCCACCATCTGTCTATGAGTTTCTTGTGCTGAATAGAAAAGAGCAATCACCTCACCAGAGCTGCTGGTGATGCTTTTCCCAGTGCAGCCCAGGGTGCTGTCAGCTGCCTGTGCCACAAGGATCCATTGCTGACTCCTGGTCAGCTTGGTGTCCACTGGAACCTCCAGGTCTTTTCCTGCCAAGTTACTTTCCAGCTGGCTGGCCCCCAGCCTGTACTGGTGCACAGTGTGGAGGTTATTCCTCCATAGCTGCAGGGCTTGCAGTTCCCGTTGCTGAACATCCTGAGATCCCTGGTGGTTCAACCCCTCCTCCCGGTTTTGTGTCAGCTGCATGCTAGCCGAGGGTGTGCTCTGTCCCATCATCCACCTCATTACTGACGAAGTTAAACAGTGCACATGACTTGTGGCTGGCTTCCAGCTGGCTGCCTTGCTACTGATCACAACCCTTTAAGCTCAGCCAGTTTTCAGGCCATGTCACTCTCCATTTATCTAGCTCGTACTTCATCAATTTATCTATGAGGATATTGATGTAAAAAGCCTTGCTAAAATAAGATAAACAGCTTCCACCATCCAACCAGTCATCTCGTTGTAGAAGGCTGTCAGGTTCTTTGGTCAGGCATGATTTCACCTTCAGAAATCCAGGCAGCCCCAGATGTAATGTAGACTTAGATTTATGAGCGTAGAAAAAAACAATTAAAATATGCAGGGGCTAGAGGGAGAGGGTTAGTGCTACGCTTGTGCTGGAGAAGTACCAGCTCTTCCGTGAGCCTTGTAGCTAGACCAGCCCTGGTACCGCTGGCTGGCAGGGAGCAGCTGGTGTTGCCGAGGCAGGGAGTATTAGGACAGAAGTGTTTAGATGTGAGAGGGTTGAGGATTCCCAGTATTGTAAAGTCTCTGGGAACTCCTGTAGGACGAACTCAGAAGACGAGTCGTGAAATTTTATATTTAAATGATGTTATCTATGTGGATTTTGCTAGCACAAAAGAGGTTGAGCTGAATCGCTTCTAAGTATAGGGCTCGGTTGAGTTCTTCTATAGTTAGCACTGTTAACAATGGAGTAGCGCCCTTGACTTGTGTGGTTATACTGAAACATTGAGCTTACTGTGACTCTGAAGAAATGATTTAGCAATTATTTTAATGTATTTATTAGTACAAAAAGTCTAAATCTGAGCATTTAGCAATAATTCACTGTAAACCTGAAGGCTTTAATATTTAAAGAGAATCTATTGTGCAGCTTCGTTGGTAGAAATAGAAGAAAAATCATCTGCAGTTGGAAAATTACAGGCTGTGTAGGTGTTGAAATGCCTCCTGCTTCACATTCTTAACTGGCAGCAAGCCAGATACTAAGCATTTCTGGTTTAAAGGGGAATAGTCCCCTTTTCTTTAAATTTCTGATGGATAAAGGTTGTGTTTGGGTTGCATCTTTTAGCAGTTAGGATTTCTCCCATCTTGGTACAACATGAATAAAATTTTCAGTTAAATCTTCAAGTTACCTTGAGGTTTTGCATTATTGCTGGATAATGCAAAGGTATGCATCTTTCGTTGCAAGTTGTACTGTAAGAAGTTGTGGGCCTCATGCACCCTGTGACTCTTTTCCACTCTGGGAGCTCTAGATGTCTCGGTTCTGCTTTAAAGCTTTGTTGGAATTGGTATATGATACTCAGAGAAACCTGCCATAAACATGAAAGGCTTTAATATTCATAGCTTTAAATTAGGTAAAGAATGGTTTTGAATAATGCAAAAATATTGGAAGCTGTAAATAGATCAGTTACTAATCATTAATTAAAGTCAATTTTCAGCACTTGACAGAATACTGTCCTTTCATTGAGCTTAGATGTTACTGGGAGGCGTGTTTTTATTGAGAGACCTCATACACGTTTACCAAATAAGATTGCACGGATGCTAATATTCAGATCAGTCTGAAAATCTGTACTCATCCATTCTTGCTGGTTTGGGATGGCATTAAAAAGGTGTAGCTTTGCCCTGTCAAAACTTGTCAACATTCTTGTGTTTACAGACAACAGTTAAAAATACAGTGGTGTATATGGTAACTAGCCAGAGAATTGGTTCCTAATACTTTTTAAGAAAATCACATTAGCTTAATTTTACATCAGTAGTAGTCTTAACAGAGGATTAAAAAAGCACAAAAATACTGATACATTTTCTCAGTTGGAATACACACTGTATTTAAAAAAAAATATGCAATATTGGATTAGTAATTTCCCGTATTCCTAAAGTAAGGTAGATACCAAGAGAGAAAGATAACCCATATTAAAAGAATAGGGGAAATGGTGATTGTTTTACACTCTGTCAAGCCTTTTCTTCTTGACCTTAGAATTATGTATCTTAAGTTTGTCCTGTTTTCAGCTTGTTTAAATTCTGTTTATAAATATTTTTGTTATTACACTCCAGTATTCTGAATTTCAGTGTTTGGGGTTTTTTTTTTCATCTGTGTTGACCTCCATCCCCAGCTGTGATTTTTGTTCACTCTTTATTATTGTAAATGTATAGGTGCAATGAAGCTGAAGTCTCGCTCTGGGAATGATTCCCAAATTTTGCTCATTGGGTCTGAACGTTGCAGCCCTGATGGCAGCAATGTGTGATAACCTCAGTACAGTGCTCACAGCTTTCTGCTCACTTCTTACTCATCTTAGAATTTATGATAACTCTTCTATTTAGGTCCTTATCTTTGTAGCGTGTAAGGTCTATATGGTCCATTTAAATAAAAGACAAAAATACTGTTTCCTGACATTCATGGTGTGTAGCACCTATTTAGAACAGTTATTGCCATGTCTAAGTTTGTGATGGATCCTTCTTGATTGCCCCGGAACTCAGGGAAGATGGAATTTTTTATTTTGTCCCAAATTAGTTATATTAGTTAGGTGCTATAATCACACGAGCATTTCTAAAGATGTTAGTATGTTACTAGATGAGAGATCAATGGGATTACTTGCAATGGTGAAGTTCTGCATAAACATGAATACCTTTAGGACTAAGACTCATGGTATGTTTCTGTGGGCAGGAGCTATCGCTTAATTACAGCACAGGTACATGCAGGAGAGCTGGTCGTTGCGTCTGCCTGTATAGGCGGTAAAGGGAAACAGACACTTCAATGGCACTGCTCATCTCAACTGTTTAAGCTGAGATAAATTGCTCTTCATTGAGTCCAGTTTCTCTCCATTGATTTTTAAAGGGAAGTTTTCTTAGAGGCAGACACACGCAATCTAAGATTAGATTAATTCCGTCATATATGCTTTAGACACATGCTTTCAAAGTACAGGCACTTTGTGTTATACTGTACAAAAAATGAGACATATATGCCGTAGCAAGATTTACACTTTCTGGAAGGGGAAGGTTTTGTTGTGGCAGAGGTTTCCCATGGTAAGACCTTTATAGAGAGTGATAGTTTGTAGTTGGTGAATTAGGTAGCTACACCCGTCTGCAGAATGGAAACCTAGCACAGAAGTGAACTGGGGTGTGGGTGACTCTCCACCTTGCAAAGAGGATTTGGATGCCTGAATTCCTGCCTGCCAGCCTGTACTTAATCTTTGAGAATGCACTTCCCGCTAACATGGACAATTATCTTTGCAAGGATGGTGAAGAATATTTTATTTCAAAAAATACACTGAAATTGCAGTTTGCTAAACGTGTTTCAGTTGATGTCGGTGACACCTAATTGTTGTTTGAATATTTTCACTAGGAAATTATAGAATGCAAAGAAAAAAAAAATCTTTCCAGTAGGATATTACAGTATTTGTGTTGGGGTAGTTCACTCTCTGATTTTATCCAAAGCTTTTACTTTTGCTTCTTGCTTATTATATGAACATGTCCTTGTTTTTGAAAGCATGTATGAATTTAACAAAATAGATCTAAATTGGCCTGCTTGACTGTACCTATAATTTCATTTGATCTTTTGAAAGACACGAATGTTGAAGATGATACAGAGGACTAATGGAATATGTAAAGATCTTTCCTGCTCTAAATGCAGGAAGGCTTTGCATCTTAACTGTGAATTCCCTAATGTACTTCAGAGGCAGAACAAAACTGCAAGGTGGTTGTGCAAATTAACTCTCCTATGATCAGTTCATGTACCTAGTCCCCTTTCTGAGCTCATGTGTTTCACCAAGAAAACTTGGAATGATAATGGGATAGGGAGTGGCATATGGAAGCATTTAAAAGTAGCTTTACCATGAATTTCTTTTAAAATTATGTTTATAATCGTAATGTACATTTAATTGTAATGCCACACTAAGAAAAATGGTTGCATGTGTACAGTTGAGCTTTGTGTGCTTATTTGAAAATGAGCTGCTTAGCTGTTGGAACAAATCTGAATTTGTTTGCCAAAATCAATTTTATGCATTTAAACAGGAAAAACGTGTTGATGTTTAGTTTTATTTTTAATTTTGGCATCCAGACCCTTTCTAATTCTGTTCTAAAAGTTGATCAACTTAGGTAGCTTTGTTTTCATGTCATACCTTTTCTTCATTGCTGCCTACTCTTTCCCTCCATCATGCTATTTTTTTTTTTCTTTTTCAATTGTACGATACCATTGAGAGATGAGGAGAAAGGTACAAGATCTGTAATCTGACCAAGTTTTTGCTTCTGTCTTTAATCGTGTTTGTCAATATACATCTGATTATCCATCTGACTGTTTTCCCTATAAAAAGGAAAAAAAATTAGATTTCTGTTTAAATATTGTATGTTGAGTGTAATTTTAATTTGTGTCTTCTGCTTGTCCCCATCCTGTGCTTTTAAAAGCTTCCACAAAACCACTGCCTTGATCATCCAGCTGTAAAGATCTTTCGAACACTTTATATTTTTTTCCAAAGCTACACTAAAAATTAGAACATTCCGTACTAGAAATGGTACATAACAGCTTTTATGGTTGAAATTGTTTTAATGTTATTTTCTCCTACATGTTGTATAAAAGAAGTAATGCTTCTTTTGACTTATATAAATAACCTAGATAGCCTGGGTTTGTTGTGGTGTTTGTTTTTGTTTTTTTTTTTTCTTTTATGAAAGATATGAGCTTGTAACCATTGTAGAGTGTAATGTATTGTATGTATATATTTTTGTAAGTTCTGGCCAGGATATCCAAGGAACAAGTGTGGTGGCAAATCTTCCAGTTCTGATGCGACAGAATCCTGCAGAAACACTTCGTCGAGTTTTACCAAAAATCAGAGTAAGTTGTGTGTAATGAGGTTTGAATGTACTTTTTTTCTGCCAGTATAAGTATTTTAACAAAGGTAAAAAGATTCCACTTTTATTGCAAACTCACTCTCTTGGAGAAGTATGTTCAGTAGATCTTCCACATTAATTCACTGAATTTACGGAAGTGTTGCAGGTATTGTATTTTTTGAAAAATGTTACAGCAGAAAAGAAAGCAGAATTAACACTGTTTACATATTCTAAATATTTACCAGTGTTTTGACAGCTCTTTGAGAACTCTTTTTGAGGACCAGCCAGTCATAATGGTTCATTTTGGTGTTCTCAATCTCCTTCTATCCAAACACTAAGATTTTCATGCTGCTATCCAGAAAAGTGTACTTTGCTCTTAGCTGTCTGAAGTTTCATGCATTGCCCTCCGCACTTTTAGTAAGCCACTGCTAACTCTGGTAGATGCATGCTGACCACATAATGTTACATAGTAATTTTATATATAGATATGTTTGTATAAAGGATATTTGAGTTGTTCAGCCTGGAGAAGAGAAGGCTCTGGGGAGACCTTATTGTGGCCTTTCAATACTTAACAGGCACTTATTAAGAAGGATGGGAACAGACTTTTTTGTAGGGCTAGACTAGATATAAGGAGGAAATGTTTTACAATGAGGGTGGTGAAACACTGGCACAGGTTGCCCAGAGAGGTGGTGGGTGCTCCATCCCTGGAAACATTCCGGGCCGGGTTGGACGAGGCTCTGAGCCACCTGATCTAGTTGAAGATGTCCCATTGAAGATGTCCCTGCTCATTGCAGGGGGGTTGGGCTAATGACTTCTAAAGATCCCTTCCAACCCAAACTGTTATGATTCTATGATTTTGAGGAAGATAAATATCCCCATATTTCCACTCTGGCCCAGGCATGACCCCTTGCCTAGAAGAAATTAAGAAGTTCATTTGAGGTATGGTTCAAGCAGCAGCTTCAGCCAAATAGACGCAAATGCAAAGCCTAATAACTCTAAAGCTAAAGAACTGTAAATAACTCTAATAGCTGCAACAGGAATTAAGACTTTGTTAGCCTTCTTGTTAGAGTGATTTTCAGTGATTTTAAGGCTACCAGCTGAGTGGAAAAATACATTGGTTTTGGCTATCAAAAGTATCTGAAAGTTTATTTTGATAACAGCAAATTTCTGAGTGTGGGTTTTTATTTTTTCGTTGAATCAGTTTATTGTCAGTCTTCTACTGATACTATTGACAATTTTTATGTGATTGAATAAAGGTGTTGATTTAGAAGAGTCTCTGACCTGTTCGCATGCAATTGTTCACTTTGATATAAAGCTGGTTCTTATTTATACAATTATCAGCTAAAGGAACATTGTGTTTGTTAGTAGCAGTTTGGCTGTAGTAGTTGTTCGATTGTGTATGCTCTCTATGGGAAAAGAGGTAAAAATGACAAGGATTGCTTGTAGAAATTTTATTTTCAAAGCATTGAGTTGTGTTCGTGATTTTATGGAGAGACTCAGTTTCCCCATACACTTTTAGTGATACATTTGATAGTTTCAGTAATGTGATTCAGTCATGATTTTATCAGGACATTTTGTGGAATTTAGGGTTTTTTTCCCCCATATAATTTAAAATTATTTTCCTTTTTAACACAATGTGTGGGAATGTTATTTCCTTGTTGCAAACAACTAATGCTTAAGAAAAGTATTTACATCACTTCAGAAAGACGGAAAGAGTTTAACTAGTTACTGATTCAGGCTAAATATGAATTTGATGATCTAAAATACATTGAACTGCAAGTTTCGGTTATGTTAAGAATCTCCTCAGCTGCCTTGTCCTCTATATCTCAAGGACTTTAGGGACAAGAAGAAGTAGTCTTCTGTAGCAGCTGCTGTGAGTTTTCTTGCTATTTCTGTATTGGATTCTCATTGCCAGGTCTATGAAAGTATATAATGATATTAGTAACAAAGGTGAGATGCCTGCGTCGCATGCTTACATTGTACAGTTTTCTATTTACTGAGGAGATTATTATTAAATAGCAAAGTGGGACCAGGTGAAAATTATACTTGCTTGTTCCAGTAAATTCTCATTTGTATTTCATTGTTTTCCTTTGCTGAAGTTTTGAAGAAATTTCTTCTTTTATTGAAAAGCTATGTGGATATATACCTCTCAGCTTTTTTTTTTTTTAATGACCACTACCTTACCATTATATTAATAAAGGAATTTGAGAAAAAATATCATTATGAAAAATTACTTGGTGTATTTCTTACTGCCTGTGCAATTGGTCTTAAATTGATGCTCTCTCTGTCTCCTAATCCTAAGAAAGAGGCTGCTCAAGGGAAAATTCAATGTTTGTTGAAAACTAATTTAATGAGTTATATACTGCTCATTTATTATGAATCGATTGACTGAAAGCTGAGGAACAAATATGTATGTAGTCCTCAACATCATTACTTAAGAAATGTTCTTCTGTAGGATAAGTAAGTGTAAGCTGTACTGCAGAGGAGTCTTAGATTCTGTGTGGTAGATGTGCTCAGTAATGTTCCATGCACCAGTAAATGCTGGGGGCCACCCAGCTGGAAAGCAGCTTGGCAGAAGAAAGGACGTGGAGGACCCGGTGGACACCAGCTTGAGCAGGAGCCAGTGGTGTGCACCTGCCGCAGAGCGTCCTGCACTGTTTGACAAAACACTGCCAGCATTTTGAGGAAGGTGATCCTTCCCCTTTACTCTACCCTCTGCTCTGCTCCACCCGTAGCACTGTGTCCAGTTCTGGGCTCCCACATACAAGAAAGGGACAGAGTGAAGAGTGTACAGTGGAGGGCCAGGAAGAGGATTAAGGGACTGGAGCATCTCATAGAATCATAGAAAGTTTTGGGTCAGAAGGGACCCCTAGAGGTCATCTAGTCCACCCCCGCCCCGCAGCGAGCAGGGACACCACTAACTAGATCAGGTTGCTCAGAGCCCTGTCCAACCTGGTCTTGAATGTTTCCAGGGATGGGGCCTCCACTACCTCTCTGGGCAACCTGTGCCAGTGTTTCACCACCCTCA
>Ga0065711_1038589_pt1 | contig 18612 bp, 10 predicted proteins | sample Hoacrofraction12_FD_59098 | JGI IMG/M metagenome (GOLD analysis project Ga0065711, IMG submission 59098) | Hoatzin crop microbial communities from Cojedes, Venezuela - Epithelial fraction 12 v2 (version 2) | ecosystem: Host-associated > Birds > Digestive system > Esophagus > Crop | place...
CCGGCGGCAAAACCCCCGCTGGCGGGAGCCGGAGGAGCTTGGGGTGCCCGGCCCCGGGGGTGCGGCCCCTCGCCGGCGAGCGGGGTGCCGGGTGCGCCCTGCCCGGTTCGGCGGGAGCTGCCGGCGGCGGGAGGCGCGCGGGAAACTTGCCGGAACTGTGCCGGGTGTCCGCTGATGTGTGTCAGTATCTGCCCATCATCCCCCTCCCCGTGGTTTGTCGGACGTGCCCGAAGTCGCTGATCGGATGTGGTGGCCTCCTGGAAAATTCATCGTGATGTTTCCGAAAATCGATGCTGCCTTTTTCCCGTCCTCTGACTTTAACGAGGGGACAAAAGCCAAACGCTGGCGTTAGGGCAGGGTGCGAAACTAAATGCTGGGAAACGGAGGTTAACGCTGTGCTTCTGGCTTGAGCCAGATACAGGTTTGAGATCGTCTCGACCAGAATGTCTTGGGGGATTCCAAACCCACACATCTAATTTGCTTTATTTTTATCCTATTATGTCCCCTTACACCTTTTCTCCTCCTTGCCTCTCCTCACCCCCCTGTGGCAAGGAATCGATCTCCAGTTGCTGAGCTTCCTCATGCCGCTTCCAACTATGCAAACTCCTGCTATAGGTGTGCTTATTATTGTCAAAGTGATATAATTCGGGACAATATGGATCAATAATGAATTAAAATGCCATGCATGTGTCTGAATTTGATACCTGGGAGTACTGAGTAGAAGTACAGGGGCGGAGGGAGAAATAAGATCTAAGTGAGTGTCTCCCTGGGTTTCACTTCAGGATTTACAAGGGGCTCGTCTGCTGCTTAGTTGTGTAAAGTTCCACTGGAAAATAAAACAGAAGCTGTCCTTGGGGCTGCAGAAGGAAGCAGCAAAGCCTGGCTGGAACAGCGCTGCCTCACTGAGTCCAGCCTGGTTAGAAACATCCATCCAAGGGAAGCTTGCCTCTGTCACTTTACTTGGGTGTCTCTAAAGGCAAATATTTTCGTTGTCGTCATTGTTAACTGTTTCCATACTGGTGGATCAGTTTAGCTGAAAAGTTTAGCTGTGGCGTGAAGAGAATGGTGTGGAAGGTCGCAGTGCTCTTCTGCCGCCTTCTGTAAGTCCATGGTGGCTCTGGGCTCAGCGTGGTCCTGCTCTGCCTTAAGAGCTGTTCGAGCTGTGAAGGACTTTAAAGCTTTTGAGTGCTCTGGTTGTGCTCGTGTCTGTGCCGCTATGTACGCGGCATTGGGTGACGCAGACTTGTACAGGTATGAGGCATGTTCGCCAGTCTAGTTCAGTATTCTGATTTAATGTGTTTCACCCCAAGTAAGTTATTTCAGCCTTACACCGGTGCACGTGAGATCGAGCTCCCAGCATCATTCATTCCCAGGGTTTCGGCGTGGGTTGTACATGCTCGTATACTCTGTGCAGAGTGCAGACAAGGTGTTTTTTGGATATGCATTTTTCCAGTGTCTCACATTGTTATCTTGCCATTCACCTTTCTGACACGGAGAACTTGGCAGTACGTTTGCGACGGTGTTCTTGCAGCCATGGCTCAGCGCACGTGGCGCAGGAGCAACCCCCCAGCTCCTTCCTGTTCCCTCTCTGCTGGCAAATCCTTCACCTTGGTGTGCTCCAGCTTTTCCTTCTGTGAAATGGGCATCTCTGTACCCATCTGTCTTCGTGAAGCGTGTTGTGACTGGAGCACAGAGCTGTGTCTTACTTGGAAGAATATATTTTGTCCCAGGCGTTCCAGTGGGATTTGCTTTCTGGGCACGTTTTGGTGTCACATATGGGGCACGTTCTCACAAGTTGTGACAACAACTTGACTCTTAGTTCTTAAAATACTTTTTCTGTTTTTTCCTTTTTTTTTTTCTTTCCTGGGGGTGACCATTGCTAATGATTCATTTAAATGCTGCCTATGGATTTGGCAGTGACTGATGGTGCTATGAAACCTGATATAGCTACTCGAGCTCAGCAAAGCTATTTAAATTGCTTATTAGCTGTGAGCTGAGCTATTTAAACTGTTGTTTTAGTTCAACTTACTAGGCAGCAAGGTAGTGTCAAGTTTTACGAAAGTAATTTGTATGTTTAAAAAAAAATTAATGCCTGTAATTCAGGGGATGTGAAAAACAATGTTGTAAAAAACAAGTGTCCAGGCAAAAAAAAAAACCAGAAAGAGAAATCTGCTTCTCTGCCCATTAAAGTCAATGTGAAGGTTCCTGCTGGCTGAAAACCATTGTCTTTGGGTCAAGCCACTGTTAAGAATCTCACTGGACAAATGTTTACTTTAAAGGGAACAAATCTTTTCCTGAATCACTGCTTTCTTCCACCCAGCATATCTGATAACTGCAGTTACCTCAGTAGTCTCAGAGCTTAACCTTTATCTATTTGAAAACCCCAGTCTAACCCATTTCCAGCTGTAGAAATCTTTGTCTGAAAATACCACCTGACTTGTCTCTTGGTGTTGCAAGCCAAGGGCTAACACAACCGAGAAAGTAGCTCGCTTGTCTGTGGCTCTGGTTTTAGTGAGCTGTACCTACTCATCTGATAGCCGTGCTCTGATTCAGTTTGACCTCAATTTAAGCAGTCTAAGATAACTTCCCAGTTATAAAGATGCTTCAGGTTTAGTTATTAGGTGATTTAAGGAGGTATTGGGTAGTTGCTTTATCTGTCCTTACATTCTTTTACTATTTTAATTTCTTCAGTATCTTTGTATTTCCTTATCTGTCCATTACAAAATATTTCTTGTTATGAGGTGTGTGGCAAGTATCCAGTTTGGATTAGACCTGTAAATCACGTCACTGCTGCTGAAGCCTTTATTTGTATTATCTGTTGGATTAAAACTCAACTAATTTAAATACCCTCTAGCAATAAAACTGAATTTTAAATCTGCTTTACAAATCATATAAAAATGAAAATCAGGCCTCCGAGTGTTAGAAATTGCTGCAGAAAGCTGTACAAGAAAGTAGAAGTGTGTGCTGTACAGGTTAATGATGAACTAGCTCATAGCACGCATTTTTTTGACTGATATGAGATGGCTTCTCTGTGCTGCTTCCACAGAGATCCATCCGTACCTCCCCCAGGTGGGCTCTGAGCCCACATCTTCCTCCAGGAAGGTGGGAAAAGGTGAGTTTCAAAGCCTGGATCAAGCAATGAAGTAACGTTATTTTGAGGAGACTGGACTCAGGGAGAGAACTCTGTCCCTCCTGTCATGTTTTCATGAGATGGTGCGGTTGGGGGCCTGCATTTCTGAGAGCAGTCATATGTAATGTTTTTATTATGCGGTGACATTTAAGGGCGTCAGGAAGGTCTGCCTTGCACTCTTCCCTTCTGCTGTCAGCCATAGTACCGCCCATCGGCCAACATACAGCGTTATTTGGGGAGTAAAAGGCAAACAAATGGAAGGACGGGGAAAGAAGGTGGTGAAGGAAGCAGAAGATGTGATGAAGCTGGTGTTATAGGAAGACATTGGTTTTTGGACAGTGTTCAAGCTAGCCTTTCCCGGTACCAGCAGTACTTTAGATACCATGGTGATAAGCTTCGCCTAAGAAGCTCCGTAGTGGGGAATAGCACGTTGCAGAAGAAATTCACCTTGGCTATCGCCCAGCTCCTGCTGAAATCCAGAGGAGTCTCATGCCAGCTCCCTCCAAAGTTTGCCCGAGCCATCTGTCCATGAGGGAAGGGGGCATCCAGGGACCCCGGGAGCGGTGGGCAGGTAACGGCACCTGGCTTTCACTGTGAAGCCGGTGTCCCTCAGAGCAGGGCTGGGGCAAGTGTGTGCCCAAATGCAGCTGCGTTCGTACTGTGAGCTCAGGGACTCTGGTTTGAGGTTTCAAGGATAGCAGCTCCAGTTAAGTTCCTAGCATAGCTTGGGGGGAAGATTATGTCAGGCATCATCCAGCTACTGGTGGTCTTGGTGTTTAAGGAAAAGGACTGAGATTTGATAGATGCTGAGGCTGTTATCTCATGATTTTTGAAGCAGCTGGCTGGGGATGCTTGATTCTTCACAGCCTTGGTTCCTTACGTAGCTATTCCCATTTTGCAGAGTGGGTATAAACGGCTGCTGTTCTGACTTGGAGAATTCGGTTCCTCTGTATCTGTACAAAATCCAGCAGAAAAGACAGGCTGAGATAACTTTTGAGTTCTGGATCAATATGTTGCGTCTCTGAAATGGACGGGAAAACTCCGTTGACCTCAACAGTATGTATAAAACCTGTTACATGTAGTTCCTTTCTAATATTTAACACAATTTAAATAAGGTTAGAGAGGCAGGGAGCTTGGTGGGGTGGGGGGAAGGAAAAAAAAAAGAGCAAATAGCTAGATAGTCATAAGGATTTGTGTATGCTCAGGATTTTGGTGTGGTTGTGTTCAAATGGGTGAACAAACCTGTAATGTTGGAGTGTTTCATCCAAGTCTGCCACCAAGTGAGAGACCTTGTCACCTCTCACCCAATTATGTGAGGAGTTCATAACAGTGCAGATAGATACACTTAACTGAATTTGGGCAAAAATCTCTTGTGTGAATTAAGTCCAAGGAAAACATGGAATTGGGAGAAATTACGAAACAAGTTAATAAGAGTATCAGAAAGAAATTATGAAGGAACGATTGGCATAAAAGACACAGTAGGTTAAGAAAAAAATCATAGGGTCTGCTAGAGATAAGTTCAGCAAATTACAATGGGAAAAACCTGCCAGTACCACAACTGGTTTGAGTGCCCTAGTGCAAATTTCACCAGAATTTGCTCACATAGATGATGCTGTAGAAAGTGTGAATGGGAAAAAAAAAATGCTAAGAGAGTGATCATAGTCAAGTTGCTTTCAGCTACTAACCTAGTTAATTACCACTGCTAATTTGGTTATCACTTGAGAAAAAACTTAAAATATCCTCTACAAAGTTGGGATATCCCTCAAGCCCTGCTTTCTGTTTGAAAAGAGGGTGGTGAGTAGGTCTCCTGATAACAAAGGCAGCACTTGAAATATTAGGAATAATTATTTGATGTTCAGTTCCTTTAAACAGAAAGTAGTTTCAACTGGTTCAAGATCTGACAAAGTGTCTTAAGCTGTTCAAGCATATTCCCAGCATGACTGAAACAGGCAGAGAGGAGCAGTGAGTTTGCTGAGAACCCAAGAGCAAGGGCGTCAGCCTGGTTTTGCGTCTAGATTTTCTGCACGGCTGTGCATTCATTTTATTCATTCATTTGGCTCTATTAATGCAGTGTCTACAATAAATAGCCTCACCCATGAACACACATTTAAGGACACGTAAGCATTTTGAATCAGCTGTTGGTTTTCCTGTTGGTTTTGTGATAGGATGTGTGCTGAGTGGGAAGGTCCTGAAGGTTGCTACACAGTTGGGTCTCTGCCTGCTCTCACCCTGAATGCTGTCCGTCGCGTTTGTGCACTTTGCGCACTGCAAATACAGCGTGTGACTTGTTTACACTGTGTTTTGGTCGTGGCACTTTGGGCTGTAAATGTGCTTAGGGGAACGTGTTTCAACTACGTTTCTCTGCTAATTCAGCTGTTCGTAGCTGACAATCCTGTTATTAAATCTCATAATGTGACGAGGGCACTGCCTTCAAATGAAGACAGGAAGCATTTAAGCTTGAGCATTAAAGAAGCACTTTTAATGGCAAGAGCAATTAGGCAGGGAATAGACCATTAGCACCAGGGAAGGTTACTGCTGCGCCATAGCCACGCATCACCCAGCACAGGTTAGAGACGGTGTGAGCAGGGGTTGTGTAATATGTACTCATGCAAAATGTACAGGATGAGATTGGATGATGCAGTTGATCTTTGATTATATTTTTGATGACACATCCTAGCTGCTGTCTGCCTGTTTGTAAGAGAGAAATCTGCCCGCTGCTGCTGGCTTGGATGCTCTGTGCTTAGCTCATGTGTGACATGAGTAGCTGACTGTTTACTCCTCATTGACGTAGCAACTGTTAGAGGCTATTGGGCCGTCTTGCATCATTTGGAAACGCTTTGTAATGATAATTTTGCCACTGGGGTTGGGATTAAAATGAAGATAATATTTTAAATAATTGATGCTCGAGGCGTTTTAGGATTTGTTTAAAAAAAATGGATCTTGCTGGATGACATCACCAAGCAGGACAGCCTGCTTAATGACTCATCAGGGAGCAGGAGGCTCTGCTGTGTAGGTGTTTTAGGATTTGTGGGCTTCATGTTGAAGGATGGCAAGACTGGGAGCTTTAGCTGCAAAACAACTGCGGCTTTACCATGGAGAAGAGCGAGCAGATTTGACACAGGGGAAAGAGGGCCTGGCAATGGAGGTGTGAGCAGGAGTGACTGCTGGTGACTGCGCAAAGCTTGGTCACTTCAGTGGCAACGCAGCCTCCTTTCCTGCCTCCCCCACACATTAGTCTGATTTTATTTATTTGATGTGGCTTATCAAAATGCAAGATTGTAGGAATTTCTGAAGTGCTCTTTCCGTCTGGAAGTTTCACTGCACCCGACAGGATTTAGAAACTCGAACTCTGCTGCAGTTCCAAAAGAAATTTTCTGTAGAAGTTGCACTTTTCTGCCTCTGCATCAAGGGGCCTGGGAGAGCCCTCTGGAGCTGTTAGGTGTTGTTCCACATTAGCATTTGCATTTGAGTAATAGATGTCCTGCAACTGCGTTCTTATCAGCTGAGGTTTACTACATCAATGCAGCAAGACAGCAAAGGCCTCTGTGGAATGTGTTTAAAAATATGTAGCCAGCTTGTACAATATTTTTTCCTAAAGCTGCTTCTAGTTGTACTGAGGATCCTTTCTTGTGGACTGTGAAATGGTGTGTATGAGTACTTACTGTGTAAATACATGTTGTTTGCCTCTGCTTAACACTTTGCAGTAGATTCTCCTCAGATATGGAACACTAAATTTTTTTTTGGGGAAAAAGTATCAAATTTAAATCTTGCATGACTCTGAAGGGGAATGATATTTTATTATGTGGAGATGTGAGGATCTTATTTTCAGTATTCAAGTATTCATTACTACTGGAGGAAGGACAAGTAGCGTAGCCAGAGCTGGGAGTATTCAGCAAGGCTTTTTCTTTTGAAAACGTCGTACTTCAAGAAGCACAGTCTCTCCTTCATAGTAATTGCATTGCAGTGAGTGACTCGAGTTCTTTGCTTTTGATGAGTTGCTCTGTAATCTGTAGCAGCAACACTTTGTTGTTGCCTTTGTTTTATTCCCTGGTTTTATCAGGCTTTTGTGTTCTGGATTCCCACTGTAAATCTGTTGCATACATCTAAAATGTCTCCCTGCAGCTGGTTAGGTGGGAACACGTGATCTGTTTTGTCATATTGAAAATTGTCAATGTAATTTGAAAAAAATGGGAGAACTTGTTTGAGAAGAGATGTGCGAAATATCCCCAACCAGCACTCAGGGCTGCGCTGGGGCTCCGGGCTGCTTGGAGAATGCCTGGGAAATGTGGGGAGAGTCTGACACCATGTTATTGTTTATTTCGGAGAGGGTGATGGGTAAAGACGAGGCAGGAGCTCTGTTCCAGTAGGTAGTTCAGGTGCTAGTGCAAAGATAGCAGCAGCATAGCTGTCCCCTGTCTCTGCCTTGACATCGCCCCTTGCAATAGGACAAGGGGCAATGGTTTTAAACTAAAAGAGGCAGTAGATTTAGATTAGAGAGAAGGAAGAAATTTTTTAAGAGGAGGATGGTGAAACACTGGCACAGGTTTCCCAGGGAGGTGGTGGATGCGCCATTCCTGAAAACATTCAAGGCCAGGTTGGACGGGGCTCTGAGCAGCCTGCGCTAGTTGAACATGTCCCTGCTTGTTGCAGGGGGGTTGGGCTAGATGACCGTTGAAGGTCCCTTCCTACCCAAACCATTGCCTGATTCATTCTATGGTCTCTAACCAGGATGTACCTATGCATTGCCCCTCCAGGTAAAGCCCCCCACCTCTTACACCTTCAGACAGTCCAAACCCTTGGTAGCCCCAAAGCTGAAATACTCCTCCCAGACCTGCCAGGAGGTTTCTGCCCAGACAGGGCAGTGCCGACGTGCTCACGGCACAACATACACCCAAGGACACAACCGTTGCCCTTAGCTATACAAAGAGGAGATAAAAGCGTCTTTGGACTCTATTTGTGTACATGTATAATCCAATGATTGTCATAATAATCCCCTCTCCTCTAGCTGGGGTAGGGAGAAATTTATTCTTTTATGAAACAAAAAAGGAGATTTAGTTGCCTGAAACTTTACGGCACGTGTGGGTGAATGAGAGCTCTCCCTTTTCATGATTATTTTATTTTCTGTTTGACAGCTGTTTGTTACTTATGTAGTCCATTGCAGGAGATAGCTAATTTTCTGTTGCCTGTTGTTTATAGAGGTGGTCTTTATAAACTCGTATTTAAGGTATCTTCTAAAAATGCTAATACATAAAAGGGAGTCTAATTTGGTTTATGGTCCTTTTCAAGATGAACAGAAATTGGCTTGACTGAGAAGAGGGATTTGTCACTTCACTACACCCACCCAAATTCAAGGAAATTGAATTAAAAGCTTGAGTGTCTGATCCCAGTTACAATGAAACTCAATAGCTGTGGAGAAAGGGTCAGATTCCATGTTCCAGAAAGGGAGCTGTTGGTTTGGGAGTTATATGGGGTGGACAGGGAGGCCACTGGCCTCCTCCCAGGCAGATCCAGAAGTGTGCGTGAGTCTGTGCATCCTTGGGGAGCTTTCCTTTCCCTTCTGTGCCTTTTCCACCTTCCTCTGTGCTTTGGAGCATGGGAATGGGTGTTTGTGCATAACGGGAAATTCCACTTTGTCTTTTGAGAAATCCGAAGGACAAATAATGTCTTTAAAGTTTCCATGTGATCCTCAAAGATGTTCCCTGGACAGAAAGTTCTAGGCATCTATTTTCTGAGACCTTCAAAATTGCGCATTATGGAAGATGCATCGGCTTTCAAGGATGGTCGTATGCAGCCTGATGCTCCCAGCAATCTCTCTCACCTTGCTTTGCCTCCCCAGACTTCTCTGCAAAGCCTGTGGTTTTCAAGGGGCGGTGGGGAGGGCTTCCTTCTTCAGCTGGGCCGAGGTCCTTATGGAGCCTGGGGTAAACACCGCTCCTGTGGTTGTGGTTACCTGCTTTTCCCTCTGCAGAGAAGGTCTGTTCTGAATTTTTCAGTCTTGGAGCAGTAATCCTGCATAGGTGTCTTTGCAAGATCTTTGCAAGATCTTCTCTCCATTGAGTTAGAAATTAGCATTTCAAATTCTGTGGGGAAGAAGTTGCCAAATTTTTTATATTTTAAGCTTAGAATTTGGAACGGAATCAAAATATCTGATCCACTTTGCATTCCCTACTTGGTCTTTCCTCCCTGCCTTATGAATTGGCATCCTTGTCTTAGGAGATGGAGCAATATTGTGCAGCTGGATAAAGGCTTCTGCCATGCAATATCAAAGTAACATTGCACTGATTTGCAGCGCACTTCCCAATAACTGTTAAATTAGCGTAAGTGATATGAGGTTGTACTGGAAAGAGTTTATGCTTGTCATCTGCTTTATGGGGTGACCTCTGAATTATTGGGTAGAAAATAGACACATGACCGCTGGGAACAGTTTGGGATGGTTCTGTGCTGCCTGTTATTCCTTAAACGAGCAGCTGACTTCCATGAGTTAAACAGGGGAGGCCAAACTCTGCACCTTGGATCTAAGTTACTTTTCCTCCCTTTCTTTTCTTTTTCTGTGTCCTTTTGGGACTCCTCCTTCCACTGCGGTGATGTTGGAGCTGCCACGGCTCGCTGTGGCAAGGGCAGCCTGGCCGGTGCCTGGGGTGGCAGCAGCTCCGAGCCTGGGTCAAAGCGTTGGCTGGGGAGGCACATGGAGAAACATGGGGCTGGTCTAGCTTGTCTAGGGAGAAATGTGCAACTGAAAAGCTCTTTTGCTGGCTTTCAGGGTAGTACAGCTTCCTGAAAGAAAACTGTGTTTAGAGAGATCTGTAATAGAAGCCTTACAAGTCAAATCGATTTCATTCTTAGGGTGCTGAAGTGTGAATGTGCAAAAACCATAGTAAGAATTTCTCACCCATTGGCACCTTATCCTCAGTGGCTGAGTGAGTACTTGATCCATTCTGCATACTAACACCAGGCACTAATTTTAGATCACAGGGACTACGACGAGTACAGTTTCTAGCTCTTGACTTGCTATAATTTCCTTATGGCAAATAGGGGAAACTGTTGAATAAACGTTTTCTCCCCCAGCAAGGGAGGCATCTGCTTCCGCTGGCAAGGGATCTCCCACCCTGAGAGTGCACTCGAAACGAATTACTGTGGAATACAAGACATAATTTTTAATCCTATTTTAAAACAAATAAATGTTCAAAATTTTGTTCTGAAAAAGAAGCAAGAAGTAATTTATGTTGTGTAATATTGGTAGTTGTTCTAGCATAGATATCTGTCTAGAATTTACGAGCTGATGTTGCTCACATTTGTTTGGTAGAAATCGGCAGTAACTTAGAGCAGAAGAGTATCAGGTCTCCTGCATGTGCTCTCCCGTTGTTTTGAAGGGTGAGTTCAGTGCTGCATAAATCTCATAAAAGGTTCAAAGCCGCGCAACAGAAGTATTAGTAAAGGGCGCAGCCATAAGCGGGTTGTGTCATCTGGGATGTGCATCAGCCTGGCGTATTATCTGTAGAGTGCTTTGTTTGCATTCGGTAAATGCGATGAGCTACTGGCTTCGTGCTGAAGTAGCACTGCAGAACTTAGCAATGGCTTATCGAGTCGGCAGCGAGCAGGGTGAGCCTCTGGTCGCCATCCAGCCGGTTTGTTTTGTTTCACAGGAATGTTGGGGCACAGTTCTGCCCTCTCCCAGCTGATTCCTCTGTTGGGAGCAGACGTGGGTACAGCTAAACGCATATAGTGCTTGTGTAGGCCTACTCCAGAGACCCTGCTGTCCGTGCTTTGGAAAGTCCTCTACTGCTTTTGCATGGGCGTGGGCTGGGTATGTGGCTACCTTTAGAAGCAGGACAATAACTTCAATGTGTTTTCAACCAGAGAGCACAGAAGGATTTAGAAAAAAATACCAGGAAAAGAAAGTGTGTGTATCGGTGCTGCCAACGCACAGGGCAGCCGGCATATCAAGCTGCAAATAGTAGCAACTAAATAAGGGCAGTGCAGAATAGCTAAAATGAGGGATGCTATCCCCTGGCTGTCACAACGGCGCTGTGCTCCAGCTGAGGACCCAGTACACAGCTGGTTTCATCAATAACTGTGTGATACCCGCAGGCCCTCGAGCCGGCACGGAATGGGAATCCTGGGAGAGAGCCCAGCCCCAGTGTGCCGTCCCATCCGAGCCCATCGGGTTTTTTTTTAACCCAGTTCATGGAAAAATTATTTTAGATTATCGCATCACTTTAAACATTTTGGTAAGTGTTAATATACTTTAAGCGCAGTGGAAATAATCACCATATGGCTGTAAGATTTGCCATCTGTCCAGAGATCCTGCAATACAATTAGACCGTGTAGTCCATTTATCAATCTATAAGTGACAGTGTTCACAGTCCTGGCAACTTTGGCTGCTGACAGAATCAGCACTTGTATGGGCCTACCTGTCTGGCCTTATTACAATCAATATATAAATGAGATGGCAAAAATCTCGTAATCCGGCCGTCCTGCAACCTTGACAGAAAGAAAAAAACCAACCACCTCTATATTGGTGTAAATGAGACTGCGGAAATGTTTAACCTTAATTTTTGTAGCTCTGATTGGATTTTTATGTCTAGGAGACCTTAATTTCATAAGGCAAAGTCAGATTTACTTGCAGTCTTTCAATCAAGACACAGCAGCAGGACAGAGTATGTCACAGAGGAAAAAATTATTATTAAATCCTCTCCTGTTGTATTAACTTCCAAGGCACAGAAAGCTAAATGTTAGAAACATGAGAAATGTGATCATTAGTATCATACAGGTAATATTTTATTTTTCCAAGCTTTCTTGTTTGACTTCAGAAAAGTGAGAAGATTGCTTTCCAGGAGAGTAAATAATTTTTTTAAAAAAGGTCAAGGCCTTTTTCTTTTAAAATTACTAATGATCTGACACTGTAAGGGGTCTGACTTTTGACCGTTCCTGCAAATCTAGCCCCTGATAGGTGTCCTAGCCCCGCTGCTCAGTACAGTTACCTGCTTAAAACTTAGGTTAGATTTATAGTGGCTAACGCATATTCAGAAAATAACTTCAACTTTTTATTTGGTTTTACATATTGCCTGGACTCATCTTGCATAATAAGTTTATAATAAGAACGTGTGCTATGTTTTGTTTATTCTACACATTTTCAGCCATCCCACAGTAATTTTTGAGACTCTGCTGACTTGAGAATGTAATTTTTTTCACATATTTGCATTATAGCCTGTAGTTATGGAACCTGCATTGCGTGAAAAATGCTGATATTTGAAATGAAATCCTCCAATAGCCAACTATAACCTGTACCTTGCATAACCCACAAAATTGGAGGCATTGGTGTGCAGAAATCAGAAGTGCTGAGGGAACAGGACTGCAGGGATCAGGAATAGGTGGCTGTTGAGGTTCAGAAACTTCTGGGATAAGTTTCTCCCAATATTGCCTGCAAATATGCGCAGTCTGTGGTGTTAGCAAGTTGTAGGAGTTTAGTTTTGTGGTTTAACTGGTAAGGGTTTTTTTTGCGGCAAGGAGAGTAGTGGCTTTTTTGTTTTGTAGATAGCGCGTTTCTCATGAATAACCTGTTGTCTAGTTTTTTCAGATTTAGTAGCTTTTCTCTCTGAAGCTCAGGAGATTCTTCATTCACCAGAGAATCTTCACTCTTGTGCTGAGGTTGCTGACAGCTTTTTATACCAACAAATAAATGTACATATCTGAGATCTGTACTGTAAATCTGACAGCAACAGATGGTGTTATATTCTTAAAGATTAAAGTGAATAACATTAGCTTCTAAATGTTTGAAATTTTCTTTCTATTTTTAACTTGAAGCAGAAGAAAAATGTCATTCTGTGATCTTATTGACTGCTAGTAAATACATTAGTTTCAAGAACCATGTCCCCCAGTTCTTTGGAGAGGTGCTGCCTGTCTGCTAGCAACAACCACAATACTCTGGTTGATGATTGTATTTGCCATTTTCTGGTGATTTTAATAGACTATCTGCTTTGTTCCAGATAGTCTAATTTCAACTGCGTTGAGCGGGGAGTGATGCTGGCTTTAGCCATGCTCATCTGTGCCCATCACCTTGCCCTTTCCCAGCTGCAGCTGTGGAGCTCCTGGCTGTGAGCACGGAGGATGCGCTTGTGCTGGAACCTCACTTTGTTTTAAATACGCAGTCTTTGGTGGTCTTGACTGCATTTGGTGATTTTTGTCTTCTAGATGGTTTGCTCTAGAAGAAGGCTTGTAGCAACAAATCTCTTTAAACATGGCAGTGCTGTTGCCAGCCTGTTGCTGTTCTCAGCACGGGCAAGTTGATACATGTACCGAAAACCCAGTGCAGGCATTGGTTTGCATCTTTCTAATATCTTACAGAGCAAATTGCTTATTCTTTAATTGCTTTTAATTTTTACAGGCTTAAGTTTCATTAAAGGCATGCATCCTTGTATTAAACCATCTGTGGGCACCCTTTTTCCTGCAGTCTAATAAACCACCCAGACCCAAGCGTTTATTAGCCCAGGTGCTCTGGCAGCGTCTCCGGTCACAGCGCGTACCAGCACAGGGCGCATGCCGTGGCCCGCCGCACTGCCTGCCCGTGGTGGTGGCCACCGTGACAAGCAAAGCCCTATCGTTTGCTGCTGACGTTATGGTTGGTGGCATTCCTTATTTGATCCTTCAGGCAGTAGATCAAAAAGAGTTATACAACTTGTTCTTTAAACCGAACTGATTGGCTTTTTTTTCCACTAGTGTAAGTGAAAGAAAAGCCTCAGGGGAGAGTATTTGAATAGGGTATGGGAAAGCATATCGATGATTACATGCATGGATTAGTGCACAAAAGTACTCCCTTCCAAGGATCCGCTTAGTTCAGTGGCGTTTGAAATAATGGAGTGTTTAATCATATTATTTTGCAATAGTGAGGCTTTGATTATGCGACTGATTAAAATCAACTCTTCAGATTTCTTTGTGCGCAGATAACCTCATCTGCCATGCAAATTCTTATAGCATGGGAGGAGAAAAAGTCCTAAACATGAAGCCGCTGCCGTGGTGGTGTCAGTGGGTTTTACATGCACAGGCACACACATGGTCTTTCGCCTCAGCCTTCTGTTTGGAGGTACAGTGTGTTTTGATCATCTCTTCTCTGACATTTAATCTCTTCATTTTTTTAAGTAAACGCCAAATAGCGCACATAGCTTCAAAGTATCCCCAGCCTTCTACCACATGGAAGACATAGTGCAAAGGATTAATAATAATAATAACGGCTCCGCTAGCACGCTAAAGGATTTTCCTGCTGGTTTACAAATGCAAGATAAATTACTCTATTACTCCAAAATTGTGTCTCCGTTATTTTCCCTGCTTTGATCATTTCTCACCAGTGCTAACTCTCTATGTTTACGGTGCCTGATGCGGGGTGAGGAGGCCAGGCGCGACTGGGGCTGCTGGCACCGCATCTCCCCCAGCAGGGCCAGTGCTGGGGTGGGGTGCGGGCTCTGAGGAGCGCGGCTGCTCCTGTTGGGATGGCGCTGGAGGAGCTTGGCACAGGTCAGCTCTGCACTCTGGCTCCTGATTGCTCCTTTGTAAAACAAACCAACCAACCCCTGTGGTGTTTTGCCTGCACAAGAGCAAATTTGTGGTGGCACAGAGCTGTGGTTTCGTCCGGGTTCAGCTGTGGTGCTCCGACACGTGTGCTTCGTGTTTCCCGCACATGGGGTACCCCTGGGCCGGCTCAGCCTCACGCACCCCGCCCTGACGAGCTCCTGTGGGGTCCCTCCTGCGGCAGAGGGTCTCGCCGAGAGCTTTCCAGAGCATAGAAAATGCAAGGCCAGTGTGTGCCGGCGCTTCATCCTTCCTGGCGCCAGCTGCATGGGGCAGATGTTGGTGCGTGCAGGCAGGTCTGCGGGCCGGAGCCCGGGGGGCTGTGACAACCCGGTGTTCCCTGGGCTGGTGTCTGGGGGGGCTGCTGGCACCCGGCGAGGCGCGAGAGGGCTGCTCTCCCTCTCCTGCAGCCTTGTGCGCTCTACGCCGAGATTTACACTTTCAATTTACAATGGCAGTCTCTCGCTGAAATATTACAGCGCAAACATTGTGCCACAGAGGAGGCTGTGCTAAATGCGTTAACTCTACTGGAGCTGGGGCCAGCCCAGGGGATGTAATTTTTAACAGATCTGGAGAAGTAGGAGGGCTTTGGGGGTCCGTTTGTGTGCTGATGCAGCCTCATTTGTCAGCGAGGGTCGGAGAGGTGTTGGGGTTAAACAGAATACAAGTATGGTGTTAAGTTTAATGGGGTTTGAATTGACCCCTGTGCAAATGGGAGGATGTGTAAACATTACCGGGGCGCACATTTGTGGATCCGCTTTCAATGTCTTCTCAGGAGAAATCTCTGAAATAATCAGAGTAACACAACTAGCTTTGCACATGCGTGCCTCAGCTTGTTTTTTTTTTCTAATAACCTCACCTGTGGAGGATTAGTTCAGGGTCCTCTCAGTTCCTGGCACTTGTGTGTGAGTTTTTATTCGTGGTGGCTTGGAAGATTCATCGCCATCTGGAGATAGCTGGAAAAAATAGTGTGAGCTTTTTCACTGCTGAAGTTAAGTCTTTTAGTTTGTATATTAACTTCATAAAGGCATAATGGTATTGTGAGATCTCACAGGTGTTACAATGATTTTCGTACTGAGAGCTTTTGTCCTGAAGATTTATTCTTTAGGATTTACTCAGCTGCAAATCAAAAATGAGTTTAATTAATGTCTGTGCTTTTAACAGACAATTCCTCTTTGGCCAGCTAGGTTTTTTTCTTAATTTTTTTTTGTCTAAGGAACTGGAACTATTATGTTTCCTACAAATGCAAGAAGCACTTTTGCTAATTACATTCTGTCTGTTGAAATAATAATGCCTGCAAAAGAAGGGAGCTAAAAAGATGGGGTTTTTTTGCGTGAATTTCATATGTTCTGGAGGTGACTTGATATCAAACCTAGTGTAGAGTGGGCACCAGAGAACCACAGCTGTGGTTATTTGAAGGAGTTGCACGGCCTTGCCCTCGATCAGCACTGCTGCTGGATTCAGCACTTCTTTTCAGCCGCACCACCGTCACTCGCGGGCAGATGGGTCTGCCTGCAAAACAGGAATTTCAGCAGCTGAAAGACTGAAAAGAAGGACCTTGAGGAAATAATATTTTAAAAATAGCTGTTTCTCTGTCTTGTTTTCTCTTTTTTCAGAGACAGCGTAATATCTGTCCTACTAGTCTGGGTTTTTCAGGAGTCATTCCCTGTACCCGCAGTTCCACCCTGCAGCAGCACGCCACGCGGGAGCGCAGGGCTTGGCTGCCACAGCACCGACAAACGCAGCTGAAGGGGTGCCTGCATTCTTCTTTTTTTTTTTTCTTTTTACAGAGAGAAGAAAGGAGACCAAAAACCGTGTGCAGTTGTACCCTACTAGCCCAGCCTATCGCTCTGGGCCAGTTCACCCATCCCTGATGTACAGCAGATATTAAGGCCTCTCTCTCCTCTGTGTGCTTGCCCTTCCTGCCCTGTATCGCTCAGGGTTGCTTCTCCATCCCTCCAAGTAATTTTTGCTGTGGAAATCCCAGCGTGAGGAGGCGTGTTTGCATTGCAGGACAAACAGGAGCTGCCCAGGTCTGCAGAGCTGAGGCGCTGGGCAGACCCGCATCTGGCCAGCGGTGCTTGGCTGCAGGAGGGTGCTTTGCGGGGCTGGCGTCCTGCCCCACCTGCCTCCACGTTGCGTGGGAGCCCTGCTCAAAGGCTCTGATAGCTTCTCTCTGGTCTGTAAACGCTGTGAATTTTTACAATAATCCTTCTTGTTGAGTGGTGAACTGTTGATTTAGCCTTGTAAACTCATGTAGTCAAAAACTTCCCGGAGTGGAAGAACTGGTATAAAACTGCCCTGCAAAGGTAGCGCTGGCAAAGCTACAGAGAGGAAATGAGGTGGTTTAATTTTATTTCCAGGCTTGCTGCTGTCTCTGTTATCCTGGGATGCCAGCTCACTCCTGGTGGCTGTTTCTTCAGGTGTAAAATGGAGCCATTACCCACCTGCTTGCTTCACGCTATGAGTTCTGCACCCTTGCAAGTTGAGACCAGCTCTTCCCTTTTGCTGGTTATGTATGCTGGCAGCCAGCACCCGAACCTGCCTGTCGCAGCTGATGAGATCTGACTGACCTGGATTAATCAGCATATGCCAATCTGGAAAGGGAGCAAGCTACCTGCTTTCATAATGCCGGTTTGCTGCAACCACATCTGTAAAATGTGCAGCTTTAGCGTTCACCTCTCCCCAGCTCTGCGTATCGCCCGTGCTGGCTGGGACCAGCCTGCTGTCCTGGTCCCTGACCCCAGCTGTGAACGGGGCAGTGATGGGTGCTGAGGTTACAGAGTTTCTGGGAATCGGGCTGAGACAGCTGGATTTGCTTTGTTTGTGGCGAGCATAAGGGTGATGCACTTGACTGGAGTGTGTGCGGTGTGGCGAGGGGGGTCCTCTGACTTCATCCTCGGGCATCATTAAGGAGCTAATTCACGTGGGTTTACATTCCCTAAAAAGATTTGATCCAAGATGGCACGAGCCTGCAATAAATAGAGGTAACGGGCTGGAGGATAGCAGACTCTCTCTTTTGCTCAGAGCAAAGATGAATTTTGTGTATAGACTGCAACTGGTGTGCCAGTTACCTTATGCGACACCATGAACAGTAACTTTTCCCCACAGGAGTTATCTCCGTCATCAGAGGTCTGCCTTTACTTGGAGTTTGGTGTTTTGGGGAGAGGGGTTGGTTGTTTTTAAAGCTTGAGATGTGCACAGACGAACGAGTGAGTAGCATTACAGGTAGATGAAACAGTATTTTCACAGGTAATTTTTAGGCATCATTACTTGCCTGGGCTTTCACCGAGGTGTTTCAAACAGGAGAAAAATCTCCTTTGATGAACTCAGGGGCCACCATGCAACAATAAAATCTAGAAAGGCAAGGCAGCAGCAGCCTGGCAGGGCAGCTGCACACCCCAGGGTGTGGGGACCCCCCCATGCTGGCACTGCTGCCAGCTGGAGAGGGGCATCCGGTCACTTCTGGGTCACGGGGAAGTGACTGGAGAGCTTGCTGCTTTCAGGGGGCAGGATGTATTAATTCAGTTTTCTCTGGGACCGAAGGCACGTTTTTGCCTCAGTAAGGTGCGCCGGGCCTTTGGAGCTGTGTCAGAGGCCCAGGTGATGCTCGGTGGCTTTGGGAGCTGGACCGTCCCGCGTTCGCATGGGAGGTGAGGGCGGCTGTCGGGTGACAGAGGTGTGGGGACAGCACTCCTCTTTTTAGCAACGGTGCTTATTTCTGAATTACCGTAAATAAATACAAATGGCACTCCAGACTACTTTATATGTGAAGATATACATAAAGGGTTAGTTCTTTTTGTTGCACTGTCAAGCAGTAGAAGCAATGCTCAATCCAAATAACTGTTGAGGCCAAGTTTATCATGTTGCGTTTAGCAAATGAGTTTTTTTGTGTTATGACCAGTGATGGGGGGGGGGGG
>Ga0065711_1038590_pt1 | contig 18612 bp, 9 predicted proteins | sample Hoacrofraction12_FD_59098 | JGI IMG/M metagenome (GOLD analysis project Ga0065711, IMG submission 59098) | Hoatzin crop microbial communities from Cojedes, Venezuela - Epithelial fraction 12 v2 (version 2) | ecosystem: Host-associated > Birds > Digestive system > Esophagus > Crop | place...
CTGAGCTTTCAAACCAGAAGAGAAATGCAGGAAAAGGGAATTGCTCTTCTGTTGTTTTACTAGTTTTACTGTTATTCTTATTACATTTACATGCCTCATATTAAATGAGGTAAAATGTTCTCCATTTTTGATCGGGAAGAGGGAAATGAAGAAGTAACACTTAATCCAATTAATGTATTTTTGTGCTGTGATTCATTGTGATGACTTTGAGCATCTGGTAGTAACTGAGCATGAGCTGCTTAAAGTCATGGAAACCCAACTCCCATTATTTCTGCTCATTGAAGGGAATAAATGAATTACCAGACACTAATCTTTGGATAATTGCTTGCTGAGCAGGAGATCTTAGCTCTTAAAGAAATTAGTTTTGTAAGTTTATAGAACTGTCAGAACTAGTGAACTATTTAAAAAGGTTAACCATAAATGAACAGAAGCTGAGCTTTCAGGTTTTTATTCATAACAATTGCAGTTGAACCTTACAGTATACATAGTATGTGGAGATAAACATTATCTTTCCCTTTATGAGTTTTAGTATAACATATCAATCAAAGTTTAAGCTGAAGACTGAAATTTGTGTCAATGTTTCTGGCAGTACAGAGTTAGGATGTACGTGGAATAAGATATGGTATGTATTGCTGTTTTGAATGACCAAACCATTTTGTGTTTGAAGTAACTCTTGCTCATTTTGGGTTGGTCTTCTAATGTGGACATAGAGAAAGGTATGTGCTTTTTAGCTCTAGACAGTCTATCCTGTGACAGTACATCATGCGTGTAATTTTCCTGGTTCTCTTTATTTGACATAACTTAGGCAGGTTAGCTTTCAAAATCCTTTTTGTTCTTTGATAACTGGGTGGACCTGTGATTTATGTCTTTAGGGTATTGGTATTTGAAAGTCATGCTCCTTGTCACTGGTCATCATCACTCCTTTGCCTGTGGAGAGCAGTCTGAAGGAGGGTGTTAAGAGTCCTCACTCATAGCTCCTACTCAGTAGCCTTAGGCCACCCTTACTGCTTTGACCTCACTGGAATGTTTTACTTTGTCTGGGAGCAGACTTCCTCCCCTACACATACATCTGGAAACATTCAGGGCCCCAAAATAATTAGATAAGCAAGCCTCAAAGTCACCTAAAAGTTTACTCTGTCAGAATGCAATGCCTGTTAACTTATTTCAACATCTTGTAGTTGCAGGAGAACTTAGGAGTAATTTAAGTGGTTCATGGATCTTTCTGACCTGCTGGGTACTTTCTGTCTCTCTAGATCGTTGCTATGGGCAGTTCATGCGTTTTTTTTAGTCTATGAAAATCTGTATTTGCCTCTGTCAAATTCCTATTCTGCATCTGGTCTTTACAAATAACAGGATATATTCCTTCTGATTCTCTTACACTGTATATTAGAGCGCTTATTACATTACATCTTTGATCCACAGAATTCCGCAGGGATTCTGGCACAGGGGTAAAAATACCCTGGTTAATTCGGATTAGATATTCTGATTGGAAGTAATTGTTCTGTGTAGTATGTTTCTGCCTGTCAATGAGAACTGGACTTCTTTCCTGTAGACAGTCTTTTCATTATGGAGTCTCTGCTTGAAATTTCCTCAGTTTAAAGAAGCAGGCTTCGTTTAATCTCCTTCCATTTAAACTAATGTCAAAATATCAGGATATAGCAGACTTTCCATATAAAGATACTATTTTATTAATATTCTTTAAAGACAAAGTGAACTCGGTAAGTCATGCTTGACTTGTATTTACAGTTGTCACAGAATCTCACGTTAATGCTGCTGTAAATTTGTTTTCAGAGTGCCATTTTAAATAATAGGGAAAAAACATACAGAATCTTCACAGACTTCATCTGGTTAAATTTGTTTGTGCATCAAGAAGTCAAATGCTTCTGTACACCTGAGGACTAAAGCGATATCCTCCACAATCTTAAATACATTCTAGTTACAAATATACCGTTAGTGCTCGAGGTAGGTCTAGCTGTGCTTTCAAAACCACTTTTCCTTAGACCTAGCAATGATCAGACACTCAGTTGAGTCGATTTGTTTTATAGCTGTTCTTAGCACACTAAGAGATGTGTGTCTGCGTATTTTCCTCTTCAGAGGCTGGTTATAGCAGGCACTTGTACTCCCCCCCACTCTGAGAAGAAGGGTTTCTAACGGTGCTGTGTAACTCAGAGAATGCTTGCAGTGAGCAGGGGGAGAGTGGGCGTGGAGACTTCCAAGCACTCAACAGTCAATGTTTGGACACCCATGGGCTGATAACAGTAGAAGTGTAAAAGGTATGTAGTGTCACAGATGCGTGCTGCATATACCTAATGTTTTATTCTTAACATGCAAACAGAAAACAGCATTTCTTTTTGCACACAGGAACATCTGTTTCTGAATCCACATGAATACACGTTTTTAGCAAAGTGTAAAAGCGGGATCAAACACAGCCTGCTGTTTTCAGATTTGTTTCTGCCATGACACAGCTCCGGTGTTTTTTTCATAAAATCTGTACACAGTGGAAATATATTTATTAAAGAAAAGAGGTCAGTATTACTGTATGTATTTGTCATGACAGATCTGAATTTCCATATTAATATTGATTAGAGTGATAAAAGCTAGATTTATTCAAAACTTATTTGAATAGGCTGATGCAAAATGTATGTGGTTTCAAATTTATGGATCTCCTGTACCATACACATGCAGTTATGTGCAAACCAGAAAATGACTTATTCTTGGCATTTTTTGGTAGTTAGGGGTATTGCACTGTGCACAGCTTATCATAAGCAGAGCAAATGGAACCACATTACTTTTTTCCTAGTGTTGTTCTTGAGTTTGTAAGTACTCTAATTAGTGTTTTGCTTTCCTGGTCTACTGCTAATAGAGACTTACTGGATTTGATATGTTGGTTTATAACTTTCTTGAGCATTTGAAGGTTGGATCTAAACCCAGATGGTTCAACTTCTGGATTTTACGAAGAAGCTAGTGTATGCAAAAGAATCTATACATATATAATAGCATTTGGCATGTTTTAGTTCAATAAAACAAAATGCTTGTGTGGTAGACTAGAGCATTTGTTCAGCACCATAGTATAAATGTAGGTCCTGAAATTGCAAATTTTGATATAAACCAGCTACTGAAATTGTTAGATTGCACAGAGGTTTCCAAATGAAACTGTAAACATGATGTGCAGTATAAATGACTGTTATTCTTGCTGATGCTTGGCTTGACTTTCCAAGTTCTTTTCCTAACTAGTAAGATAAAGTTTTAGTTGGTCCACATACTCTTTGATGAACCATTTACTTTGGTTCATCTTTACCATGCTTTTCTTAACTTTCCAGTGGGGTATCTGGTGAATGTTTTGACTTGACTATTAACATGTCCTAGATTTTTTTCTGCATAACTTAAGGGATAAGGAATTCTATTAAATTTAAAAATCCAGAACTTAGCTGTTAATGCTATTAATAAATCAATGTTAATTCCATAACTGTTTTGGATTACTGTGTAAGACCAGAAGTCAGATTTCTTAGAACTTCCATCCATGCTCTCAGGCTTCTAAGTCCTTAGGTGTTAAAATACTTGAGTCAAAATTTGTTCTCATCCAGAGTTTAACTTTTGAATGCAGACTGAGAACATGGCATCATAAGAAGCAGTGGTATCTTTAATTTTGGACACAAATGGTTTCATATGTCCCTCATGATGTGATTTACTGCTTTTTTAAATGGAATTTACATTGTTGTGACTAATGAGTGGCTAAATTGTGTCAGTGTGCTCAGTGGCATGACTATAGTTGAGAAAATAAACAATCTTGGTGTTAAACCTGATCATAAAGCTTCTTGAATAATTGCATTAAGCTTTTGTCTTTTTAAGCAGCATCTTCAGTGGCATGATAACTCTTCCAAAGAGAATCAGGAGCTGCTGACAAATATATAAATCGACTCTAATTTTCTGGCAGAAATTTGATTAAAATTGATGTTTTATTTGCAAATAGCAGATTGGGCCACTTGGGAGCAAACCTCTAGGGTAAACTAAGGAAAGTTTCATGTATCAAAAAATATGGTTATTGTTGTTGTTTCAGTTGTATCTTATTTGTATTTGGTAGCTATGGGGAAGAGAATGTCATTGCATAAAAACATTCCAAAACCTCAGTTTATAATGCTGTGCTTGCATGGACCTTCCTATTAATTGCAAGAAAGATCTATGACCTTCCTTTTCAAGTGGCCTGGCAGTAGATCTTGGGGGGAAAAAGCCCTGCTTGCGAAATTCTTGTCTGTATTCACAGAATCATAGAATAATGAAGGCTGGATAGGATCTCTGGAGACCGTCGTCTTCAACTCTGTTCAAAGCAAGTTCAGTCAGATCAGATTATGCAAGGCCTCGTCCAGTTGAGTTCAGAGTCTACTATTGCTCTGGGTAACACATTCCAATGTTTCACCACCCTCATGGTGAAAAATCCCATGTTCTATCATGTCTTCTGCCTCTTGTGCTGTGTCTGTGTACCTGTTTTCTGTCTTTTAGGTGGTTGTAGACAGCAATAAGATCTGCACTGCTCTTGCCTCCTGCACCTTTTCTTAAGGCTGAACAAACCCAATTCTTCCAGTCTTTCCCCCTATATTAGATGCCCCAGCCCTCAATCATCTTGGCCTTCTCCTGCACTCGCAGACATATGTCAATGTCTGTCTCTTGTTCTGGGGAACAGAAAACTCAGTGCAACTCCAGATACAGCCTTAGAAAAGTGGAATGTCCACGTACCTCAGCCTGCTGGTGATGCTCCTGCTAATGCAACCTGGAACGTGGTCAGGTTTTGTTGCTGAAGGGCACAGTGCTGACCCAGATTCAGATTGTGTCCATGAGGTCACCCATATCCCTTTCTATATATCTGCTTTCTAAGCAATCAACTTGCAGCCTGTACTGGCTCCTGTTGTTTTTCATCCCAGGTGTCAGACTTTACGTCTGCCTTTGGTTCCTGCTGGCCCATTTCTCAGCATGTTGAGATCCCTGCACGTAGCAGCCCTGTCCTTCAGCATATCAGTCACTCCTTCCAATGTGGTATTATCAAGACTTCGTGCACGTGAAGTCTTTCTTCCATATTATCTCTTGTAAAACAGGCTATACGGCTTTACTGCTTAGTAAAAGAGACTATAAGACTATATATTGCATGACTGTGGATCATGCACAAACAAATAGAATTACAGAAAACTAATAGGTCACACTTCAAATTTATCTGAGCCAGTGTTCCATATCCAATACTAGTAACTGATGCTTACAAAGCTTAGAAACTAGTCCTTCCTGCTATATACCTTCTTTCCTTTGGCCAGTCAGTGGTTTTTGGACTTGGAGAGACAAGAGAAGCCTACCCAGTATCAATTGCTTTTTTCAAAGTCGCTTAATACCTGTGGACTTCAGAACATTCAGTTATAGAGGATGCACAGCTGGATTTATGGTCTTAACATAATTCACATTTCCTTGTGTTCTAAATGTTCTTTTTGATAACTTTGGGAGTCCCATCAGGTTTTTTTTCACGAGAAAAAAAAAAAAAATCACCCTCTTACATCATCCATATATATTCTCTCTCTAAAAACAAACCAAGAAACCATAGAAAACCCCCTCAAAACTAAACCCATCCTCAAAAAACCCCAACCAAACAGAAACCCCCCACCCTTCAGCTGCAGTCAGCTGAGTTCATTTTTAAGAAGAATTTTGTCCCTTTAGCCCTTTTCCCTTTTCTAGGTGATTTGTTGATATTGCACAGCAGCAAGGGGACTCAACATGGATACTTTCTGGATGTTGCTGGTAACTGCCCTCTGTGCTAATTTGATCTCTTCTTGTTTCGTTTAGCCAGTTTATTCGTAGCTCTGAGGGCTTTTCTTCTCATCCAATGGAAACTTTGTTTTTCTAAGAATCTTTTGTGATGGATGAACCCTTTGTTAAAAGCTTTAAGAAGTTCTAAGCAATTAACTTTACACTTATTTTGAATGGCATGTTACTTTAGCATATCCAGGTAATTCTTAACTAGTGATTATATCTAAACACTGAGTTTTTTAAAAGATCTTTTTATTCAGGAGTTGTTTAATCACATGATTCATGATTGCTTGATGAATAAGTATTTAAAGCTGCTTTTAAATGTGCTTATGATATTCAACCTCTTGAAAAGGGCTTGCATCAGAGACGGTGACCTCCTCATTAAGGTGAAGAAATACTTCTGTTTTAGTTTAGTGCATTCTAGAATAAAGTTTAGATGAGGGAGTCTAGAAAAAGATTTAGATGAGGGAGAAGAGAATCCTCCTTAAAGGAAAGAAAATAAACCTTGTAAAAGAATAATATAACTTTATCTTGTAAGTTTTATTATAGTTGCTTAACAAAATGCAGAAAAATACTTAATATAATTCCTCAAATCATTTACTGAAGTGCTTTTGTTCTTCTAGAGGATTAGTTTTTAAAAAAATACCTAGATGTATCTGTGCCATGTGGAAATGCTGGTGTTTTTTCCTCAAACAAGAATAAAAAGTTTTTTCCTATCCCCATCTTCTGGGTTTTTTAATAATACTTTCATTGTATCTGGCTATATTAAAGCTGTGAAAATGATAAGTATTCTTCATGAAGCTCCTACCAGCCTGCACCTAGAGGGTGTTTAGTTTTCTGATTGTAAGGAAAACTATTTCTGGTTGAAGTGTGTGACATCTGTTTGCCCTGGTAGGTTTATGTGAATAAATTTGACTGGAGGTGAGGGGCAAGGGAAAAAGATATTCTCATATCTTCTTCCTTGAAGGCTTTTTCAGAGCAGGAATGATCCTGTTTGACAGTAGCCATCTTGAGTATAAGAAACTCTAGTGAATTTGTCCTCTGTCGTCTTAGGGGCTGTCCCTAGTTGCATTTACCAAAGGAAGATAAATACTCGTAAACGTTGCTGGTTTGAGTCTTTTAGTTTTCAAGCTTCTGTAGTTTGTCGTATGAAGTCTGTAATATTCTTAAGAGTAAGCTGGTTATAGAACTAGTAGAATACTTCATTTTCATTATTGGGTATGTTAGTAGGCTGTTTTTAAAGTGAGTCACTTCAGAGCTCCTGAAAGTGAAAGCATTGCCTCAAGCTAAGCATGGTGTTGGCAGGAGCTATGCAAACTTCTTTGTGTAGTTTTTGCCAAAGAACCTCGTTCTTGACCTGAAATATCTCTGCTGTTTCCAGCTGTGAGCTTCATGAACAAACACTGTGAATTTTGACAAGCTGATCATTATTCATGCAGAAAAATTTATTAGATCAAATTCCTGTCCTAATTGGTTTCCCTTTGTTTTTTAACAAGCTTTATTTGTTTTTGTTTTCACTTGTTTTCTTAACAAGTCTTAGTTTTTGCCAATTTCATTGGGTTGAGTAGGTAATCCTAAGAAATGACTGAAGGATGCAGGTGACATTTAATGTTGCATTGTGTAGTGTAAGTAGAAGGCACCACATGTAGGTTAATTTCTAAGAATGTATTAAAATGCAACATCATTGTACTGGTGTATGGAATTGTCTGAATCGGTCTTTAAATTGTGAGGTTCATAAGCCAGGAATACCCAGGGAGAGAATTAATTACATTGGAGCTTTATAAGATTGTTGAATTTGGAGTGGTTTGGCATTAAAATTGCTGTATCAGATTTTTCACAGTAAACTAGTGTTATATGCTATTTAGGAAAGCAGGAATTTCTCGTTCAACCACATCTTTCCCCCAGTCAAATAGTGGGAAATGTTGAGTCAGACATAAAATGATGTCTGCTAAGGCTAGTATGTGGTTCCTTCATGCCTGGTTATGTGGATGGATGTTATGGACTGTTTCCTTTGTTGCTATAGTACCATTTTTTCCTCTTGCCAGTCCCATTCATCCCCTTCCATTTGAGTGATGAATAACATTGTAGCAAAGCTCATTGTGAGGCTTCAAAGGATGGGGAGGTGATTTTTCATTAAAACATACCAAACCAAAAATTTGTACAAAACCCAATCAAACACCCCACCCCCTCACCCGCACGCTTTCACACATTCAGTCATACTCACATACTCATGAGCATCGAGATGCATATATCAAAGTAGCCTGTCGAGCAACCAGACCACACAGATGAATGTGTCAAAGTGGTTTTGCTAGAAATCCTCCCAATGAAATGAGCGATGAGAGGTTCCCGCTATAAAATCCTCATGTCTTCTGGGTGGTTCTTAGGTCAGCAGCTGCGTGCTGAATTTGGATGTGACTTTTGTACCCTGTAAGAGCTGAAGAGTGGTGAGGATTCCTTCATCCTGTTCTACCTCTGAGCCATTAAGATTTACTCAGTCTTTTGTCTCCTTATCGTGGCTAATTTACAGCTTCAGTCCTGTTACTTATCTTCCCACTATTATGTCTTCATGACTTAAGTCTATAGTTTGTCCCTTGTTTTAGTGTAAATGCCATCCTTGTTTTACTGACTTCTTCTGTATTTTCAGGAGCTGATACATAGTTTTACTCTGATCTTCGCTCTGTTTATCTGGGTGTTGTCAACACATGGTGTTCTTAAAGGCCTTTCTTCTGCTGTTCTTTCTGGTGTTTCCACACCCAGGCATTTCCATTCATATCAGTCTTAACATTTCCATTACAAAATGTCTCTACATTTGTACAAAAAGGGCGAGGACACCTGCCTCTGTTTCACACTATCAGCTCTTAATCTGTTATTACCCCTTAAACTACCAAAATATACTTATCAGACCTATTGTCTGAATTGTTAATAAAATTACTCACTTTGTTTATTAACATAACTTCAGCCACTCATTCTTGTATGGAGCTCTATTTTGTTTGCTAGAATTTTTTTGTTCCTGTCCTGTCATCCAAGAAGTCTCCCTAGTCTTCCTTCTCCCCCTTTTCTTGCTTTTCTACCTTGCTGGTGCCAGAGGAAATACAGGACTCTGCTGTCACACCAGCTTTATAGCTGTTGGGGCTTGTCAGCTTAATCCTTTTGTTGTTCTTGGTATTGCAGGCTCCTGTCTTGTTCATACACGCAGATTTACCCATCCTCATATCCTCTTAACCTGCTCAATACTTAGCAATTTCTGCATCTGAGGCCTCTGATCCATTTCCTCTCATGGGCTGAGTATGTACTCCTTTTACAGTAAACCTTCTTTTTTTTTTTTTTCTCAAAAATACTCTGTGAAGAGCAACCACCTTCTCAAGATGGATTCCTAGATGACTGGTGGGATAGTTGTCACCAGGTTTGAACTGCCAAGGGCTCCTCACATTACTGCTGATTTCCTTCTTTGACACGCAGTGCTTTTTACTAAAAGCACAAGCAACAGAGCTCTCTGCACTCCAGTCTACAAGGTGAATTGAAAGCGAGCAGGCTTTGTTGATTCTTTGTTTTCTGTGGGCTGGCTAGAGGATGCTGACTGTTAACAATTTTTCTCTGAAGCACTTCAGCTAAAGGAATGCTCACAGTATGCTTTAGTTTTTAATAATTTCAGAACAATTGAAAAATAGATACTATTCTTTTGCTGTTGGCACTCCCAATAGTTCATTGCTTGTGCAGTCTATCGGAGTGAAATTTTTATTTGCAGTCTTACTTGAAAGTTCTGACAAACTGTACTCACAGGCAGGCATACTAGTAATTAATGGGTTTTGATTTTACTTTTTAATTGCACCTGCTGGTATCTTTCTTTTGAGAATCTTTCCAGTAACTTTTGCCTAATGCTGGTTTACAACATGTTATGCCTTCAAGGTGAAGTTACGTGCACCAAAGTTCCATATTTCTGATTAGGAATAAGTACATGGAAGTCTGTTATTTATTCCATAAAGATACTGGCACTTTGCTATCTTGTTTCTTGGCTGCTTTGGCTGGTGTACTTCAGAGCAGCTGCAAAGTTGCCAACTTTGTATTCCAGCTGCTGCAAGGAGTATCCTGTCCAGCAACTCTTCTTACACTGGGAAAGTCCTTGGGAGGAAGAGCAGAGCTTCCCAGAGGTTTTCTTTATGTTAAAGCAATACCAGTAAGTATTCTTTTTATCAATATCAAAGCTGCCTGTGAATTTAACTGACAGAAATAATTGCTCTTGTGCGACAAGTGCAACTTCCTGGAAATACAAGCTTGGACCAGAAGGGAAGGACTACTGTATTTTGAGTAGGACTATCACTTTTTCATTTTTTTCTTCTTTTAGTTCTTAAGTGTTTGGGGAAAACAATCAGGCCAGATCAGATAGCGTGAGAGAAGTGAGGCTGCTGCAGCTTTGTGCCCCCAGTCTAATCAGTAGTGAGGCTGAAAACGTGTTTGCGGTGGGCACGCTCACACGGAGTGCGCATGTACACACCACATATACATATGTATACATGGCTAGCCACACAGATGAACTGACAGATGCTGACATAACCCTCACGTGAACGTCATGCTAATGGCCTCTTCCTGATCCCCCTCTAGCTGACCAGAATGGAGGTCCACTAACTAGTGAGAGTGTGTCTGTGTATATGTATCTGTATCTATCTATAATGTATGCATACATATTTGCAGTGTGGATCCCTTGAGGTGCTGAGCTCAGGCACTCAGATATGCACACAGATGGAGAGTCCCCTGCCCAGGAAAAGGTTAGAAAGGAATCTAGCAAGCAGACAGGACAGGCTGCACTGATCGGGTGCGATGGCCAGACAAGTGTACTGACCAGCAAACTGTTTACATGTGACCAACCCTCCTCATTCTGTTATTCCTCTTATTTTCCCACACTTGCTCCTCCTCAAATCATCTAAATGCCTCCCAAGTTTCTCCCCTAAACATCCCATAGTAAGCCCTGTACCATCCTGAAATGCTTTTGCCCCCGGCATCCCCCAGTGTGTCCCATGCCCCAAGGCAATAACCCCCCTCAGTCCTGACAGGGCCCCTAGCATTGACCCATCCTGATGGGTGTCACGCTGGCTGAGGCTCTCCCGGGACAGCCCCGGGGAGGACCAGACAGGGTGTCCCCTCTGAGCCTGCAGCTTGGGTTCCCACCTGCCTGCTCCTCTGGGTGCCCAGAGAGGGGCTGGCACTGTTGGGGCTGATGGCTCCTGCTGGAGACATGGGGTGAGCCTGGGCAGGATATTATTTAGGATCCTCCTCCTGCCGTTCCCTCTCTGCGCCCCTTCGCGGGTCCACAGGCATTATTCTGTTGCATAACCTAACACTGTGCAAATGGAGCTTGGTGGAAGACACAGTCCGATACCTGTCAAGATCAGTAGTGATGCCTACAGCAGACATTTGACCAAGCTCAACAGTTATGTTACATGAGCAGGAGAACTCAAAGACTCTGTTCACGATCTTGTATATAATATGTGTGAAAACAATTTTCTTTGTGGTGTTTTTTTTGTTTGTTTGTTTTTTTTTCTGAGAGAAGAAAATGCTTTTTCTGCCTTCTTTTTTTTTCTCTTGGAAGCAATGATTTTTTTTTTTGTCAGGGGAAATAGCCTTATGTCTTCAGCTTCTTAGGTCATTATAAGAGCTAGAAGCTTTCTTCTATGTATTCTAGAAGCCCAGAAATCCCTGTGTATGTAGTACGGCTGTTTTCTGTGAAGTGTGGATTATTATTATTTTTATTAAGAATATTATTATTATTCACACATTACCTAGTGACAGTTATTGTTTATGATATAATAGCATTTTTGTTAGGGTTAATATTATTTTTAGTCCTTGTCTTCCTTCCTCTGATAATAAGAAATAGGGAATAATTGTTTACTTATTCATTTGGAGTTAAGATCTGACTGTGAAGATGGCAGATTGTTGTAATCCCTTAACTGATACAGCGGGGTTACTGTTCTGGGAACAGCATTAAAGCAGACATGGTTGTAGAAATGCTAGCAGCCAAGCTATTTGATGCTTAGATTGCAAGCTGATAAAATAAACATACATTTAAAATGCTCAGACTCCTCTAAGAAACTAGAGTGCAGTGTTAATGGATGGAGATTGATCCTTCAGCAGAAAGACTTCAGTGCTTTTCTTTTTTGGTAACAACTGGTACACTATTCTATAATGAGCTATTATGCAATATAACTGGGAGGAAAAAAAAAAATCTCTGTACTGACTATACAGCTGTTCTTGCCATTGATACAACAAAAATGGCTAAGAGACTGCAAGAAAGCATTACAGATTTGTGCAGCTTAAGCAAGACCATTGCAATTGCTAGGCAGAGTGGTGAATTTGGGCTTCTTTTCAACAGACAGAGATAAAGATTTTCTTGTGAACGATTAAGGAGTAAGGCATTGAAACTCCCTAAGGCCTTCCAACCCTCATCAGGTATTTGAAGGAGACAATGGATTCCAGCAGTTTCCTTGACTATATTAACAGCTTCTTAAAAGGAGAAAAAACTTTAATACCCGTAGGAAGTAATAAACAATGTTTTAATCTGGGACTTCAGAGAAGAAAATACTAGACAGCGTGTGCCTGTGTCTTTTTGCTCAGGGTGGGTACAAAGAGTCCTTTTAATGCAGCCACCCAGAAGACTGAAGAACTGTAGGTATTGGTGAAAAATGGGGAAGGAAATGAACCTGCAATATGACTGGCTCAGTTTTGTGCAGTTGTATGCACTTATTTTATAAATAAGAGCTTTGAAGTACTGATATTTTTCAGGATACAGCAAAATATTCAGTAAAACCATTGATTTTCTTTTTAAGATCGTGGGATCTTTAACAAGCAAACCTATTCTTTCTTTAAAAGAATCTTCAGAAAGTTGCATCTGCTAACTGGACTTCGATGCTTGAGTTTTTTTGGGAGCAGGTATCGTACCTTTTGGTAAAGGAGCACTAATAGGTGGATCCAAAGTAAAAGAATAAGTAATGTAGTAGGAATATTATTGGAGTAGAAAGACATGTTTCTTGAGTTAAAGTTATTCCAGATATCATTGTTTATATATGCTTTTTATTTTCTATATATGACATATATGCTTTACTACTCCTTTATTTTTTTTTGACCCAATATTACCTATATAAAGCGTAAAAAAGCTTAAAGAAATATTTGCTTTAGAAATATACTCAGTATTTTGAGAACTGATTGGATGTCTGAAGCCTAATAAAAGAATTTTTGCTGAGAGTCATACAGTATGGTAAAGGAGACCACCTGTAATGCTAAGGAGTACCTATATGTGTGACATGTTGCAGAACGAAACTCATGTCCTATCTCAAGTAAATAGAATTTTAGCTCAAAAGAAATATTGTAGTTTTAAGACTATAAAACAATGTTCAAGTAGCCCAATTACTTGCCCATTTATTTGTATTTTAAAATGAAATTGCTGTGTTTTGCTGTGGAAGTACCTGGTGCTGAGCATGAAAGATAGTTGTGTTAAAATGGCTATGAAAAACTGAGTTTAAAATAGTTTTTTTGGATAAACTCAGTAAGTTAACGTTCTCAGCTGTAGAATATGAACTTAAGATAAATAAAGGGATCCTTTGAAATAGTTTTGAGGAAGTGTTTTATTTCATGTTTGACTCAGTACTGTTTCCTAAGAAAAAAAAACCCCAAACATTTTAATGGTTGGGAGAGGGGGCCTGTGACTCAGCAGCTGAACAGGAAGCTTTTTGTTGAAAATTTTTTTCGTACTTTGCTAACTGTAAGTATCATCTAATTTATAACTGTTACCAGTGGTAACCATTTGCAGTGTCTGGAGGCTCTAGTCAAAATCTTGTTGGTGTTATGAATAAATAAAAACATGTATAACCTAATGCTTTTGATTTTTCACAAACTGGATATTAAACTAGATAGGACAGAAATGAACTCCAAATCTGCTAGGAAGTACTTCAATAAGCTGCAGTTTGTATGTCCTATATACGTCACACTGATTTATCTCAGTTGCATATGTGAAATATTACATATGCAGCAAGTCACATTATCAGCTGTATATCTAAGGTAAAATTACTCTGTGTGCAAAGTAGCAATTTGTTCAGGTTTTCTAGATGTATGGCAACCTGGGCATTTGAATTGCTGGAAATCAGGTAGATAACTGCCTGAGTAGTTGGGCACTAAATTAATGAGAAATAGTTTATTGTCCCAGTAAGTGATATTGGCAGACTTCAGAATTTCAGATGAAGATGAGGTAGAAAAACAAGATCAAGAGTTACGATGGTTGGTTGATTTGGTTGCGAGGGTTACAGAGTGCACAAGCTGAGTCATGTGTGTGTGACTAATATAAAGGGCACATGCTGACATAGAGAATTACGCTGTCATATATGCTTTTTCTTGTATTTACTCTTATCAGCTTTCCATGCAAATGATTCTGACTTCCTATTAATCTTCTGAAATGGACAACGCTTTAATCCATTTGTTTGCTATGCAAAACTTTATGATACCTCTGTTTATTTTACTGAGCCTTCAGTATTTGAAGGGGAGAGAAGAGGAGATATGGGTGAAAGAAAATGTGGTGCATGTAAATCCCCTTTTTTCTGAGCCTGTGAAAACAACATTTAATTCTTCATGTCACTGAAAAATAGTTTGTTTCCATTTGGCAGTGTATTTGATGAGACTGAGAAATGTATATGTAAATACTGGGGGGAAAAAAGCATTCACTATGGAAGATAGGCGTACTGAACTTCTCATTTGTCACCTCACTTTACCTGAAGATTGCTTCTTTTAAAGTCAAACATAGCTTTCCAAATAACTTATAGCACAAAACAATGATACAATTGCGAAGATGGAATTTTACTGTATAGTTCAATGTTTGTACATGTAATACTAAAGGCAGGCATATGCCTCTGAACACTTGTCTGTGTTTGGATTGAGATGTTTCAAAATAGACACTTTTGGTGGTTTGTAACATCAGGATATCATTTAGGTAGCAATTTGACTCTTGAAGATACGGATTTAAGACATAAATTAAGTTTGATTATTCTATAGGGACCTCCAGAACATAAGGGAAATATATGTTGATGTAATCAGAGAATACATGCTGTTATAATCTGTCCTGAAGATGCTCTTGAAATTACTGAGATGTGATGGAGTCTCTTAGCTGATTGTAGTGGATTCAGAAGGATCTTTGCATGTAAGAAGTTAGGGTTAGTTTGTGAGCTGCTTGATGGCAAGCTATGTTCCTGAACTTCAAATTGTGTACCAAACTTACTTGTGAAGTAAGATTCCTTTACCTTGTCTGTTTTTATCTTCATTGTGGTCTCACAAGAACTTCTAATGCTGGAGAAGTGGAATGTAGGCTTGTGCTATTTAAAAGGCAACCTTGACTTGCAGGTCTTGCCCCAGTGCAACTGAGGTGAGGGAAAGGAAGGAGATTAGTAGCTCCATTAAGAGTTTAAGAATTTGGGTCTTGAGGTCTTATCTATGCTATAGCTCTAAAACATGAGATCATTGCATCACGTTTGGTTGCAGGTGTGTTCAGAATGTGTGTATCTGTTGGTTGTGAGAGCAGTTAGGATTAAACCTTTCTGGCAAATCAGGCTGTCATCTTTGAAGTTAATAGCTAATACTTTCTGATGCTGAACATTATGGATCCTAAATCAAAACAGAATGTGCTCCTTGGTGTTCAACTGTCAGATATTGAAAAAAGTAAATAAAGAAACCAGTCAGAATGTGCTCCTTGGTGTTCAACTGTCAGATATTGAAAAAAGTAAATAAAGAAACCAGTGCTATTGTGGGGGGTGGTGGTGGGAAGGAAAGATAAAAATGTGCCTGGAAATCAGATCTGAAATTCAGTGTGTTTTTTAGGCCATTAGTTAAAAATGTGATTACATTGTGCTTTGAAAACTGTCTCAGACAGTCAGCAGAAAACATTCTTGTATGACTTCTAAAAGGAAAAACAAGTGATTACAGCCATTTCTTATCGATTTGTTCCTTGTTTGTTCTTCCTACCACAGCATTTTCAGACTTTATTAAGTGTCAAAGGTCAAGCTCAGTTTGCCATGAAATCCAAACGCATGTGTTTTTCTGTTAATGATTGACTTCAGCCTTCCTTTAAAGGTTCCTGAAGGCTTAAAACTTACAATCTCTACCAGCAATATTTTGCCTAACAGTGCACTTTCTACTTTTGAGCTTTTGTTTTTGCTTTTATGAACTTAAGTGTTTGGTTATTTTCCTCTAACTTTTTAAATTACATAGAAGATTTTCAGTCTCTCTAGTAGTAAAAGTTGTTTGCCTATAAGAACATCTTTTTGTTTAACTGTTTCAGGTTCCTACTTGTGACTTAGTTTTGAAGAAAATGTCATGATGAGTTTCCTGTGATACTTGCTTTGGATTCACATTACTGTCTGTTTTGTGGATTTGGTAAAGGGGGAACCAACAAGCAAAAAAACCCCTAGAACTCTGCCTAAGCTTGTGCTATTATAGTGAGTGTAAATTGGATGATAGTTAAGTAATCATGTAGTTGCAGTGATATGGGATGTTTTGTCAGTGAGTGAATACCTATTTTTCCGACTCTTCTGATTTCCTGTTTCTTATGCTCACAAGGACTTGTTCTCAGTAAGAATTCTGATCTTGTGTTGTCATTACTTATGAAGGCAGAGGGTGAAACTCATCCTATTTTTGTACATGGCAAGCTTGGGGAGGGTCACTGTATTAAGGGTATACGTGAATCTCTTCTGGCACTTGGTCTTTCATCTGTCACACATCATGTCAGAACATTTCTAGTATATAAAGCCTTGGAAGAAATCAGTATGTGTTCTGACTTGATGTAATATTTGGTTTTGTTTCTTACTCCTGCTGTATTGTTGTATAACACATTGGCAAGTTTATGCTTCTTTCCACCTTGTTGCATCAAGATCAAAATGGCACATGTAAACCTGAAGTAGCATTTTGGACTCTCACAAGGCATGTGTCCTGAAGAAATGCTGTGCAGAAGCACAGGAAAGCTTACAGCTATTTGTAAAATCTGTGAATTCAATCTTTTCATGCAGAATAAACCAGTTTAGACTGTCTGATAATGACTTAATGTCTGCTGAAAACATAGGTTAAGCTTTCATGCTTGTGATACAGAAACAGGGTGTCTGTTCAAAGATCTCTTTATTGGGATCCAGTGGGTCAGATGTAGGTTTTGGTTTCTGACTCAATTATAACTATCAGTATCTTTCAGTAACAAGATTATTGAATAAAACACTTGTTCCTCAGGGGCACCAGAAAAGAAAGAGCGGGGAAAACACAATGTATGTTATGCCTGTCAGATACTTCCACCTGGTTCATAAATCTTTGTGTGCTGGCCATGATCTCTCTGACTGTGTTGTGGAAGTCTGGTTAGATCCTTAATAGATAATTCTGATTCTTAAAGCCTATTCACGATAGCTTTGGTGTCTAGAAGTATGGTATTTTCTTGCGCTAAATTCTCTTTGCCCAAAATATTTTACAGCTTTCATTTAACTTGGGATTTAATTTTTTGTTTGTTTGTGGTTTTTTTTTGGATAGTGCTGCTTTAAGGGAGAGCCTAGCTCAGACATCTGCAAGCTATACACTTGGAACTAAGCAAACTGAAAGCCGTAGTCATGTAACCTGAGTTCAGAGTATAGGATACTTAGTTCCTGTGGCAGCATTATGTCATAAGTTTATTTTTAGTCCTTAAAAGCATACCTTCTCTAATAGGATCAGCAGATCTCTTCTGAATAGAACAAGCAGTGCGCTTTTTTGACAGTAGAAATTCTAAATGTGTCAATACCTGCATTTCAACATCTTTCCTCTTCTGCTGGCATATTGTTCTGTGATCTGTGGATTGCTCAGTAATGGGAACAGCTATGCAGAAATTCAGTTGCTCTCCCTTTTGCACCCACAACTAATGAAATTCCTCAGAATTCATGAGAAGCTACTGAGCAGTCTCTGAAACAATTTTCAGAGGCGTGTGTAAAGCAAGGCTTATAGCACAAGGCATTTGTTGTCATACTTGGGAAGTGATAGGTTGGATAAAAATAGGGTTGGCGATTTCCAGGAGGCTGACCTACAGAGGCTCTCTGTGGACATGGCAGGATATTCTGATACTTGCTGGACCTAATGGTTCTGTTGATTACCTAACATCTGTTGAACAATGCCTTCTTTTTAGAAATTACTAGCTTTTCCCTAGAGACATCCTCTTTCATCTGTTATCTATTTTTATTTATCTGAAGTGCCTTAGGCAAAGGGTAACCCTGAGCTTCTGGGCACAGGCAACAAGAGTAAAACTATTGATGGAAAAAGTGCATCAGTAGAAGGGAGATACAGTAGTTCTAAGCAATGAAGCTTACATCTATAATGCTAACAATAGGCTTCATGAGGTCTATTTATAAGGGATCTATTTGGCTTAGAATTCAAGGATACCCTCAATTCACAGAATCACAGAATGGTAGGGGTTGGAAGGGACCTCTGTGGGTCATCTAGTCCAACCCTCCTGCTGAAGCAGGGTCACCTACAGTAGGTTGTAGAGGACCTTGTCAAGGCGGGTCTTGAATACCTCCAGAGAAGGAGACTCCACAACCCCTCTGGGCAGCCTGTTCCAGTGCTCCATCGCCCTCAGAGTGAAGAAATTCTTCCTCATGTTCAGACAGAACTTCCTGTGCTTCAGTTTGTGTCCATTGCCCCTTGTCCTGTCACTGGACACCACTGAAAAGAGTTTGGCCCCATCCTCTTGACACCCACCCTTCAGGTATTTGTAAGCATTTATTAGGTCCCCTTGCAGCCTTCTCTTCTTCAGGCTGAACAAGCCCAGCTCCCTCAGCCTCTCCTCGTAGGAGAGAT
>Ga0065711_1038581_pt1 | contig 18611 bp, 13 predicted proteins | sample Hoacrofraction12_FD_59098 | JGI IMG/M metagenome (GOLD analysis project Ga0065711, IMG submission 59098) | Hoatzin crop microbial communities from Cojedes, Venezuela - Epithelial fraction 12 v2 (version 2) | ecosystem: Host-associated > Birds > Digestive system > Esophagus > Crop | place...
TTTGGCAGGGGGGTTGGACTAGATGACCCACAGAGGTCCCTTCCAACCCCTACCGTTCTGTGATTCTGTGGTTATACATGTAGAATCCTTCTTAATCCATGGGGCAGGGGAAGGATTGCATTGATAACCAGTTGTCAACAGCTGACTTGGTCTCCAGAGTTGCTTGTATTTTTAGTGACAGTTAAAACTTTAAAGATGACATCTAGAGTAGATTCTTTTAGCCAAGATGAAGCAAGCACTGTCTCATCCCTTTGTGTCAATTGATGCTGGTTTTCATACATTTGGCTTAGAAAAACTGGCAGTCAGAATGGGGGGAGAACAGAAACCGAAGCTGCTAATTTAAAGTTCTTTTCTCATAAACTTTCTAGGGTAATAGGCAAGGCAAGCTTTAGTCATCGTCATTGTGTCTCCTTCCCCCGAAACTCCCACCTGGTTAGAAGATGAGATCGATAGCAGTGCGATGAAGGTCTCTGCAGTGGTTTTATTGCTTCATTCAAAAATATAGTTCACTGCAGTGCATTATGTAAGTGGAGAACTCCTAAACACGGTATTGCAGCAGACGCAGTTAGTTGTAAAACTCCTTGAAGTAATGCTCTCAAATTTTTCTTCTCTGAGCAGCAGTACAGTTCTCTGCGGAAGGTCTCTGCTGTTAAAGTGGAACTGTGCCAACGAGCTGTGAGAGCTGCTGACCACTTGGATGCCATTTTAGTATTTTAATTATGTCTCTCTTGTTTCTTTTGGATTAATGTTCTTGGCAACTGCGTGTCAGACTTGCATTTAGCTTCCATTCTCAGTGTTAGTGATGTGCAGATCACGCTACACTCGTGTGTTTTATGTTTCTATTAGCAAAGTTGTGATTTGGATGCAATTTTCAGCTTTTCGGTACAAGATACAAACTTTGTCTTGTGTGATTAGATTCGTTAACCTTAAAATGCTCAAAACTAAGAAACGCTTAGATGCGTGCCTCTCTTCTCTGCAGTGTGCTCTTTCTCTTGGTAATTGGAACAGCCTATCTAGAAGCTCAAGGAATTTGGGAGCCATTCAGGAGACGCTTGTCCTTTGAGGCCTCAAACCCTCCCTTTGATATGGGAAGGCCACTTGATCTCAGGAGAATAGTTGGAATTTCATCTGACGGAAAGTAAGTATATGCTTGGGGTTTCTGTGGGACATTTTCCCCATTTTTTTCCTCTTTAGTTGCAAGGCCAGTAAGAAAGTAATACTGCTTTTTAGAACAGGTGAATGAATAAAGATCTTCCCAGATACTTACAAAAAGATGGCATGGATAAAAAGATGGTTTTTGTGAATACTCATCTTTTGGGGGAAAAAAAGAAAGAAAAAAACACGACCAAAACCAAACCTTGTCAAGTTTCCTGTTAATGTTCTCAAAAATGAAAGGTATAGACTGCAGAAAAATTGCAGGCCAGAAGTTCCTACCTTTGGTGTCTTAAGTTAAAAAAAGATCTTCTCCTTTCAGTGTTCCCTCCAACATACATATTGACTGTCATTTCACTGTGGTTTTGTTCATCCGGACAGCGAGCAAGTGAACGGGAAACGGTAAAGGCCACTGACTTGTCAAACAAGTTTGGGGCATTTTTGTTGGTTAGAGGCCAAGACCAGTGTAATTCAAGGATTCTTCTGGACATAGTGATTCTTTTTTCATGTACATTGTACGGTATATTTAAACACTTATTGTTCTTCCAGCTTGAATGCGCTTGGATCAGATTCTAATCACAGTTCATCCAGAGGGATCTGCGGAGCAGGCAGCGCGTCTTCACGATCCAGCACGGGGAGCCATAAACAGTGCAATGCAACAGCCCACCTTCACAGCAACAGAAACGCACCCGATGTCGAAAGCATCAAATCCAAGCCCAGTTCAAGCATACCTAACAGGACTTCAGCACAAGGCACGTCCGTGCAGTCGGTGAGCAGAGCGGGCCCCTTCGCCCTGGATTCAGGTGCCGCAGCTCAGACTCATGCCACAGGCAGAAGAGCCAAGGGGACGAGGCAGAGCCAGCCACCAACGCAGGCACCGGCTTCGGCAGAGCAGCCCCTCCAGCAGCCGCCGGCGTCGGCGCCCCAGCAGCATGAGCAACAGACTGAAAGTGCTCTGCCACAGCTGCCGCTTCTCAGCCCGCCTCACAGCGAGTGTGCCAGCGGCAGAAGGCACAGCTCGGAGGATTCGGATCTCACTGGACTCATAGAAACGATGGAAAAAGACTTTGACCACCCAGAATCCCCTTCCCCCGATGTGTTTACAGAGCAGCCCCCATCTCCACTAGCAAAAAACAAAGGTAATACAATTCTGCTTTTTTTAACAGGATGATTCATTATGTAAGCCACAGAACCAGATTTAATCAGCTGTAAAGGTCATGTTTTCACAGCGTGGAAAGTGATAGCTTCTCAGCTGTTCCCTGCCCTGCTCTGTGCGCCTGTGCCTTGAACACTTGCTTTATTCGTTTTATGGCAGTGAAGTCCTCCATGCAGTGCTAGGTTGTGATTCTCCCTGCAAAATTTGTGGAACATTTTGATGAAAGCAAGTGTGAGTATTTGGATATCTGAAGAAGATGGTGCTCTTGGTTGCTACTCCTTTGCCTTTGGCTTAGCATCCATCCCTGCACCTCTGTCATTTGTACTTGGGGCTGAGGAAAGGAAAAGGAAGCTGTCTGAGTGTGTTACAGAGACTGGGAGGGGGAGAGAGAGAGGGAGACACGGGTCAGCCCCTGTGGTGGTGTTTGGGAATGGAATTCTTCTTGCCCAGACTTGCTGTTGTAGAAAATCCTTGGTGTCAGGTGGTCAGCAAATTAATGACACCTGTGTTATCTTTGCATGAGGTTAGAGATGGGTTTGAATTCTTTGTGCATCTTTTCGATTGTCTAATGCTTAGAACAATGTATTGAATTTCGTACATTAGATAAATTCAGATACGTGTCAGTTATTTTCCTTCTTTTAAGCACTTTGTTAGAGTAGAACTTCTAATCACGCTTTTTGTATTACCCAGTTCAGTTGTGTCCCAGAGTTACGTGTTATAAATTTAATCTTAATGCTTTTATTTCTAAATGATTTTTCACTTTTTTTCTAACAACCCTGTTGTACTGAAACAGTGCTGATGCTGTGTTGCTTATTAAAGTTAAAATGAATGCATGTGGGAAGGCATATAAACCCTGCAGCATCTGTATGATCACGCGCTGCCAAAGAGGAAAGCTTAGCTCTGTTAAGTGGTAATGAGGAGAAAGTTCTCAGATAGTTCAGAGTGGATGTGGTGATGCATCTGGACTTTCAAAGTGGAGACTCTGAAGTGATGAGAGGTTTTGGATCCTGCTGAAATTTACTTCTGGACTGTTTCATTTTTATGTGGTTGGGAGAGTTAATCTGAAGAGAATTACGAGCAGTTTGTCAGGTGTTCATTTCATAGAGGCTAAATGGTGCTCCAGCAAATGGACCTCCTACTGCAGGTAGGTTTCACAGGCAGCATCTGTGTTAGCAAACAGTGTGGTACTGCAGCTCTGGAAAGCAAAACGGCTGATAGTGAGGGTGCAGCGTCCTCCCGGGGCGTGTCGGGGTGGGTTGGTGGTGCACTGACCTGGTCCGTGTACCGAGTGCCTGAGAGGGCTGCGAGCGCTTCTGGAGCGCATCTTCCATTCATAGTTCAACCTAAAAAGAAACCAGCTCTTGCACTCCCATACTGCTGGACAACGCAGCTGCCACACGGTATGTGCGGACCACTGAGTTTTGTTTCAAAAGTGCGTTCCTGAGCCAGATAATGTGGTGTACCGACGTTAATATTTTTTGTGCTTACAGTCTGTGTATTGGGAGCTTGTCTTAGCAAATAGCTGCTCCTATGTGTTGACAAACCTTTGATTACATTTTTTCAACTATGTTTAAATGTATTTTCTTGAGATGGATGCTTCTGTTGATTTCTCTATCAATTTCAAATCTGTTTAAAGGATGATAAAATACTTAGTTCTTAATCACTTACATGGGTTCTATTTTTTTGGCATTACTTTCCTGTCTTGTGACTTTCTCCTGATTACAAATTCATTCAGATAAATTCATACTTTTCTTCCTGTTACGGAGGCTTTGCGTCATTCGTGCTTTGGCATGGTAGTGTACTAAGTGTTTAAACAAGTAACATGTTTGGCAATACAGAATGAATATTACATTTTGCAATCCAGATAGTTTTCTTGACCTCTTCATCGTCTTGAATCAATAAATTAGATTTATGCATGCAGACATCTCTTTGGACGAGCTTTGTAAAAAACAAACAAACACCCAGAAACCCCAGCATTGTCTGTAAACAGTAACTTGACTCACAAAAGCTCAGTGCATCAAATAAAACTTGCACATTTCCATTTGCCCTCTTTAAAAATGTAAAATCATAGGGGAAGTTCTATTATCTATCTGGATCTACATACACACACTGATATTTGTCTTTAGATGAATAGCTAGAGCTAGTTACCAGCATCTGCAGAAGCAGCAGCTTCTGGACTAAAACTGGCTGGCGTAATATCCTGTGCAGGATTCCGTCATCATTATAGTCTTCTGGCTCAGCTTCCTAATACTTGGCTCCTAGCAGACTGTTGCAGAGGCTACATGAGATTTTTTTTGTTAAATGGCTGTTTTACATTATGTTTTTATGCCATGCTAACATTTCAAATAGATTTTCTAATGATGAACATTAAACTGTTTAGCAATCCTGAACGTAGACTAAATTCGAAGCAGATCTTAGAACGACACCTTCTGAGGCAAAATCAGCATACTCCCAGTAAGCTGGAAGCCAAACTTCAGAAAATTTCCATACAAAGATCTACTATTTACCCTTTCATTTACATTCACACTAAAAAGAGTATTTTATCTCCAATGTTTTTGTTTTCTTGAGACTGAAAACATTAAGTCTGAAAAAAACAAAGTTTGAAGGCACTGCCCTTTGATATGTGTCTGGTATTTGCCAAAATACTGAAGGCAAATCTGTGTTTTGGTACAAACTTGCCCTGGGGGACATTTTGCCAACTGAAATATGACAGCTATCGCTGCACTTCCAGGCTCAATTCCAACTTGAGCTGGTGCAAATCCCAGAAGAGGCCGAATCCACTTATTCAGCACAGGTTAATTGAGTCTTCACTTGAGCGAACTATTAAGTCCCTCCTGGAAGCTGTATGTGGGCACTGCGCGGCTCATAAATGGGAATGCGTCGTCTGAAGGGCAGATCTAAGAAAGATCTTACTGGTAAAGGTGTCTGTTCCATCTAGTGAAAGCCGTACGTGTGTTGTGAGTGCTCTCACCCTGTGCGAGCATAATGAGGCGATGGTAAGACAGTGATGACTCCAGACACGCGTGCACAGTTTCTCTCTGTCAGTGCTTTTTTTTTTTTTTATAACTTTTTTACTCCCCAAAAGCCTAATCCTGCCTATTTTGCAAGCCAGGACCTCTGGCTTGATTTTGAAGGTTCTTAAACATTTTGAACTTACATTATGCTACACTTCAGCTAGCCTGGAGAAATTGTAGGAAAAATATAATCAATTGGTCAAGTAGTGTTGCTTATTTGTATGTGGATTGCTTCAAGAAAAGTGATTAAATGTCCCCTGGAGTGTTTAACACATTGTTTTTCCCTACTTTGAGATGCAGTAACACTTTAACATGTCAAGCCAAACTATTTTACCATCAGCTTAGTCATACCTCTTAGAGTGGTACACTATGAAAGAATAAAATATGCCAAGGGGAGAAAGCATACTTGGGTGTGAGATTTTCAGGTTTTGAGGGTTTGGTTTTTTTACATCTCTGCTAGACAAATACTATTTGTGACTTTTCTCATTAGTCTTACTGCAGGTTGTTTTGGGTTTTTTTAACTGATAAGTGCGCTAATGATTTCTGTTCTTCATTTGTTTGGAGGATAAGCTTTTACCAACTTCCAATTTTCATGTTCCAATCTAGTCTTACGTGGTGAAACTGTCCAGTTGGGTTCTGAGGTGTTTAAAAGGGATGCCAGGAACTGAGCAGAGAAGAATGACGGGTAGCCAGGTGCCGGCTGTCTGCAGGGGGCAGTGGAGGGTAGGACTCAGGAGCGCAAATGCAGCAGTGTGGATCAGGGTTCTTCGGGTTTGATGCTATTGCTCACATTTGGTGTGCAGTGGTTGTTAAATGGCTGGTGTATCGTAACAGGCGACAAACTTCAGAGGCTTCACCATGCGGGTTGGCCTCCAACATGAACTAGCCCCTCTCGGGGTACTGCTGCTGAGAATCTGAGGCTTCCTTATCTCCCTAGGGAAAGGGAAAACGCTTCAGCGCAAGGCTAAGCCACAGAAGAAACGGGAAGAAAAGGACAGAAGAGGGAAAGGAAAGCACCAGGAGGATGAACTGAAGGATTCCTTGGCGGATGATGACAGTTCTTCAACCACAACCGAAACCTCCAACCCAGATACAGAACCACTTCTCAAAGAGGTATGGCACTGCTCATAGAAGGAGGCTCCTGTGCAGCTGGCGGGTCACCCGTCAGAGCAGGAATACGGTCCTTTCCCCCCAGCCCACCCCCAGCTTTCACACACTGTAATACCTAGCAAGGGAAGAATTGTAATTAAAAAACATCTTTCCCAATCCTTGCCTTCCCTCCTTCCCTATAAAATTTGCATGGTGTAGCAGGCATGGTGGTGATGGGTTGATGGTTGGACTTGACGATCTTAGAGGTCTTTTCCAACCTTAATGATTCTGTGAATCACGTAGTCTCAGGACTGAAAGTGCCTGAGCGACTGTGGCCTGAATAAGCCACTACCTGTCAGCAGCATTGCGGTGATTGTCTCTCGGCGCACTCCTAGCCTATTCTATTTGCAGAATAAAGCACCGAAGTATGGACGCTAATTTTACGTGATAATAAAGGTGTATGCTAAAACCATGCATTTAATCAGTTGCAAAGGGTTAGTTCACTGGTGGTAACTTCTCAGCAGGGTAGTTAATTACTTTTGACAATACCCCTACCCTTATTTTACTCATTTGGTTTACATGCTTCTAGGTAATAAGCTAAAGCTCTAATAATCTGCATAGCAGTCAGATTGGCTGAAATACTTTGTCCTAAAACATGTGCTAGGGAAACCAACAAAGCGAACGTAATTGCAAAGAGAAGAAAACCAAGCCTAAATCTAGACATGTCTTAAATTTGTAATTTGGAAAAGATAGGTATTCTAGCTGGGGAAAAAAAGAAGATAAATCAGTAGAGTGTATTTTAAAAGTTACTGTTTAGTAAGTAAGTTTTCATTTGAAAATCATCTTTGATTTTTCAGGATGGCTATTTGACAGTATATTTGTATTCAGAAAAAAGTCTTACAAGTGTGGTTAAAAAAAATAAATTGAGTGGTGAAGTGGCTCATATTCTTTGCTTTGCTGAAGAGTCTGTTTTAGACAGTCTGGACTGCATACAGCAGACACAGTGTAGGTCTCAGTACAGAGCTAGCATCTTCTTAAGTGGGTTCAGAGGCCGTGGCCTCTGGAGCTGTGTATTTGCAAACATCTGATCTGCTTGAAGCACATTATTTGCTAGATATTTCAATTTCTACTTCTCCAAATAGGAAAAAATAGGTACCACGTTTTGTAGGTATACTCACTAAAGTAGTAAAAAGATACCTTCTGTGCTGCCAAAATGCACGTGTATTCAAATAGCATTCTTTCCTCGGCCATTTATGCAATGTATGTTGTGGTGCAAGAGGGACTTGACTTTTCATGAATACTGTCATGTTGTTATGATGTCTTTTATAGGAACCTGAAAAACAAAAGGGAAAAGTTATACCAGAAAAACCTGAAAATGAAATAGTCCAAGTAAAACAGAAAACTAAAAAACTGCTAACAAGTATCAAGAAAGAAATCCCTGTAGATGTGAAAACCAGGTAAGCACAACACAGGCTTTTTAGTCGAGAAGGCATCGTGCTTGAAGGGAAGATGGATTGGTAAAAATCTGTGTATTCGACTGTTGTGGCTGCCAGTCTGGCTAATGCCAACAGTGGATACCTTTAAGCAGCTTCCTCTTCCTTCCTGATATCAGGGAATATCTGAAGCTTGTAAATAATATATTATTTAATGGGAATAGAGTGCATAAGTAAGAACTAAATCCAGAGAAGGAAATCGGGTTAAGCAATGTTAAGCTTTCTGTAACAGGTATCACATACACAAAATAGGGTTAACGTGTTTCCACAGGAGCTCCTAGTGGCAGCAGAGTGAGCCAGCGCTAACTTGAGTGCCTTCAGTTGTCCTTGGTGAAATTACAGCCTTGCAATTTCCTTTTTTGTATCACAGAGTAAGATCAGAATCTTGGATATGTTATTAAAGGAGGCTGCTGCTGCTGCCAGTCCCTCTCACTTTCTGGCAGGTATTTGATTGCAGGTGAAAGGGGAAAAATTAAGAATCTTAGTCTTACATATCTAGTTCATTCTGAAATTCTGAAATCAGATCGATATCCAACTGCCAGAAAACTGAACTTTACCAAACTGAGGCATGGTATATTGGCTTGTGTTTTCCCTGTTGCTGTAATTAATACTAGACTAACTGAGATTAGTATTTAGTATAAATTAATTTTCTTCAAAATATTTCTGAAAACATTGCCTGGCAAAATCTCCTCCTTATCTTATTCATTCTTACCATTGTCTGCTTTCCTTTATCATATAAATCGCAAGTTCGTTACATGTGACAGTACTCAGAGGCCACAATGAGATCTGGTTTGCAAATCTTTCTGCAAGAAATGGGTAAATTAGTTCTCCCTAGAAAGTCTGAGAGACATAATCAAATAGCTGGAGAAAAAGAACAATGTATAGACAGATGAATTTGATGGGTTTGAATAGTTTTATGTCATCGACCAAAATGTGCATGCCAGAAGGACAGGATGCCATCCAGAGGGACTCGGACAAGCTGGAGAGGTGGGCCTGTGTGAACCTCATGGGGTTCAACAAGGCCAAGTGCAAGGTCCTGCACCTGGGTCAGGGCAACCCCCAGTATCAATACAGGCTGGGGGATGAAGGGGTGGAGAGCAGCCCTGCTGAGAAGGGCTTAGGGGTCCTGGTGGATGAAAAGCTGGACATGAGCCACCAATGTGCGCTTACAGTCCAGAAGGCCAACCGCACCCTGGGCTGCATCAAGAGAAGCGTGGCCAGCAGGGCAAGTGAGGGGATTCTGCCCCTCTGCTCTGCTTTGGTGAGACCCCACCCAGAGTCCTGCATCCAGCTCTGGAGTCGCCAGCACAAGAAGGACATGGACCTGTTGGAGTGGGTCCAGAGGAGGCCATAAAGATGATCCGAGGGCTGGAGCACCTCTCCTGTGAGGAAAGGCTGAGAGAGGTGGGGTTGTTCCACCTGGAGAAGAGACGGCTGCGGGGTGACCTTATTGCAGCCTTTCAGTACCTGAAGGGGGCCTACAGGAAAGATGGGGAAAATATTTTCAGCAGGGCTTGTTGTGACAGGACAATGAGCAATGGATTTAAACTAAGGGAGGGTAGATTTAGATGGATATAAGGAAGACATTTTTTTCCATGAGGGTGGTGAAACACTGGCACAGGTTGCCCAGAGAGGTTGTGGATGCCTCATCCCTGGAAGCATTCAAGGCCAGGCTGGACGGGGCTCTGAGCAGCCTGGTCTAGTGGAAGATGTCCCTGCTCACTGCAGGGAGGCTGGGCTAGGTGACCTCTAAAGGTCCCTTCCAACCCAAAGCATTCTGTGATTCTAATATTCTGCATTCAGGGCAATAGCATCAGGAGCATGTGGTCTAGCAAGAGTGTGCGTGGGCAGAGAAGGAAAATGGCAGTTGCCATCTCTTGTTGCCTCTGTGGAATCAAGCAGGTTTTGTAATCCTGGAGCTCCAGGATGAAAGCTTCTCCTGGAAGGTGAGTGAGCCCTAATAAATGTGTGGAGCAGTGTGGGTAGAAAATGAGCCAGGGCTACGAAGGGTGGAGTTGCCTATAGGAGAAATACAAAACTCTGCTTATGAATAGCTTTGATGATGAGTACAAGTTTGACAGAAGAAAGCCACAGGAGACCAGTGTTTTGTAAGACCCTATGGCACATGTATATAAAAACTCTCCACTTCAGAGAGCTTAAAAATAAATGAATCTCTGTTTTCATTTAGTTCCTTGGAGTTGTCTTATACTCCCCCGCTGGAAAACAAGCAGCGCAAAACCTTTCCATCCAAGATATCTACACAGCACCTTTTGACGAATGGGTCTAAATCAAGAAACCTCCCCAAAACGAGAGGTAGCGTGAGGCACTTTTTTATAAATACCTTGGAAGTTTTACTTGGTTGTTTGTAACCCCTCTTGAGGGCTTAATTCCAAGTCTGGTGTGCAAAGGAAGCTGTTCAGTTTACTGTCCATGGACTTGCTTTTTTCTTCTTGTGTTTTAATAGGTCCAAACAGTAAGTTAATGGAGAGCAGGCCATCAGTATTAGCAAAGTTTCTCCCCAGTGGTTCTGGACAGGAGCTAGGAAACACCAGCAGCTCAGAAGGGGAAAAGGATTCTCCACCACCAGAGTGGGACTCTGTGCCTCTTCACAAAGCTGGCAGCTGTAAGTAATCGCTAGAGGATGACATAATCACTCTGCTGTGGTGAATATCCGTAGGTAGGCTTGGCCTGTTGATAGCTTTTCCTATCTCTTTTCCGCTGCATAGCTGTGCTCCTGTTTTCTGCTGTGGGCCTCGTATTGATAGCATCTGGTACCATTTGGGAGGTTTGAGAACCGCATGGGCAGAACATGGGCCATTCCACAGTTCTTCAGGGATGAACAGGATTCAGAAGCTGCTGGGGGATCAAGGAAATGAGAATTACTGCTCGAAAACACCATGTATTTTCTGCAGCAGATGGGGTTTTGCTTGGTCAAGTCTGCTGCAGCCGAAGCTGAAACTAATTACATCATTTGTCCTTGAGAGGCAACACTGAGAATGCCTTACTGCGATGGTTAGCGTGGGGCACTGTTGTAAGCTTTTTGGCTGCGTTGTGAAGTCCCTTGTGTGGGAACCGAATCGCCTTCCTCTTGGTTGCGTGCAAGCGTAATCACCCCTCTCTGCAGCGCTCGCTTAGAAAGGTTCTTTCTTCTGTACAAATGAGTTTATCTTGGTGCTTTTATTGCAATACGGTCTCTCGGAAAATGGGTAGTAAGCCTGCATAATGATAGGTGAGTATCGAGGAGCTACTTCTTCAGTCCCTGGGAACAGCCTTTGTCATAATTCCTCAGTTTGAACAGAAGGGTTAGCAGAAGTTTGAGAAGCCTTTGTTTTAAAGTAAATACTGCAGGAAAGTGTTTTGTGTTTCTCTTTACAGCTACAGACAACCTTTATAAACTCTCTCTACAAACCCTGAACGCAGATGCTTTCCTGAAACAGCGCCAGCCCTCGCCGACACCCGCCTCTCCATCTCCTCCTCCTCCTCCTCCTCCTCCTCCCGCATCCTTGGCTTTTGGGCCGCGAGGAGGCACTTACAGCAGCATTGTGAACAGCAGCTGCAGCATGTGAGTCCAGATCTGCCCCTCCGACCGACTGCACAAGCACGGAGCGCTCGTGGAAGCCGTGTGCTTCACGCGTCTCTTTTCTCAGAGCCACTTCCTCTCCCCATGGAAACGGCTTTCTTGCAGATATCGCTGTGCATGTCTTACCATGCTATTTGTATTTTCCTGGGGTTTCTTACGACTTGGTAGATTGGGAAAATGTGCAGTTATATAAACTGTTGAGCTATTGTTAACATTTTCATGAATGCCAGCTTAAATTGCTGCTTTTTTTAATCAAACTGCTGAAGTCCAAAACCTTACTTTTTTTTTTTTTTTTCTTCAAGTGAAACGAAAAGCAAGCAGCCTAACGGTACCAAACATAAACTGGCAAAGGCAGCTTCTCTTCCAGGCAGGAATGGTAACCCCACTTTCGCTGCTGTAGCTGCAGGTTATGACAAGAGCCCAGGTACGAGAACCAGTCTGGAGTTCTAAATATTCCTGAATATTTCCCAAATATTCTGTTAATTTTTTTTTTTATTTTACTCATTTCAGATCTTTTTTTTTTTCTTGCAGGTGGCAGTGGTTTACCAAAGGTTTCTCCAAGCAAGACAGATGTTTCCAGCAATACCAACATTTCCCACACAGTTGTTGACAGTGATGGCTCTGACAGGTAATTCTTATATTCTCTAGGCAAACATCTAGGCCCCTAGAAAAGCGTATTGTAAGCTGTTAATGGCATTTTGAAGGTAGTGACAGAATTCAGTCTGGTTCCTTTTTTTTAAACTGTTTTTTAAAGCCTGGGCACAGCATCTCTCACCTTCCAAAAAAAATGTTTTTTTAGAACGTCCAAGTGACTTAAAGTAGAGAGAAGGACGCTCTGGGTGTGATGGTGACTTCTTCCCCTCCTCGTTCTCAGTAACTCAACAATGTTGTGTTCCCCAGGCACCCAAACAATGAGAAATAAGCTTGGCTCTTTCAGTATTGAGGAGTGTGAACCAAGGTCACTTGAACTAGTTTGCAGGCAGAATGTCTTGCTGTACAGCAGTATCTTTCGCTCCCAGTTTTAACACGGAGACCAGAACCATTGCCAGGCTTTGCGTTATGAGGAGGACTGGAATGCAGCTGCACTTGGTCATGTTTTCCGAAGCACGCTGTCTTTGCTGATGTGTTCTGGCAGTGCACATCTGTCTTGGTTGTCAGAAGCAGTGAGTGTCTGGTAAACTTTCTGGAAGAGGAAACAGACTTGAATTCAAGTTTCTATACGCAAAGGAATTGCTTTTCTGAGCAAAGTTTGTGGGTGGGGTTTTGGTTTGTTTTTGTAAATGTTGATCACTGGTTCCAGTTAACTCATCTGCATTTTCAAGAAGCTTGCCGGCAAGCTACAGTATGAATATTTGTATCCCTTCTGAGTGGCTCTGAATTTTATCTGCTTGTCAAAAACCTGCGCTATGGCTTGGACCCTATACATGTTCTGAAAAACTCAGCCAAAGAGCTACTCAGGTTTGTGTTGGAGCTCAGTCTACAGATTAAAGAGCATTGTATCTAGAGCAGCGTCACCCCAAGGTGGATGTAAACATGGGGAAAATGGTATTTCATTGAAATCTTTTGTTAAAACAAAAATAAGCTAGTTTCCTAACTCTTGATCATCATTGTATACATATTATATATACATATGTATAAATGTATGTGTACACACTTACATTTGTATGTATATATTTATATATAGTTTAGTAGGTCAGGATTGTTGCTGCTACTGTGCTAATGAGCTGTGTATTGCTTTCCCGTTACTTCATAATACTTAGTTCGGGTTTGTGGAGTCCCATCAGCAATCCCAGCAGTCCTGACTTCACGCCTATCAATTCATTCTCTGCATTTGGACATTCTTTTAACTTAACTGGAGGTGAGTTTTTTTGTTTTCAAATATTCTCCATATTCAAATACCAGTAAAGAAATGGTGTGTCTCCATTCCACTGGTCTAAGCTCAGGCACTGTTCCCATCCCTGCCCCCAAAAGAGTGACTACAGAGGAAAGCGTGTTAAAAATTTGGTAGTGTTCTGTGTTGCAGCCCAGAGAGAGTTAGCGGAAACTCTCAGAGTGGTTGTTGGGCTGGAAGTAGTTGTTTTTGAAGTTTCTCAGTTTCGGTAAAATTTCTTGATATTTGGTTTTTTCCTTAGTCTTCCTCCCCTCCGTCCCTCCCCCCAAAGCTTTACTGTAGGTCTCCAAAGTGTGCCACTGGGCCTGTGGTTTCCTGAACGCTTTACGCCTGCATAAAACCACTGCTCTGTAGACGAGGCAGTGGCCCATCTCTCGTGCCGCTCTCTTCTAGCGTTCGTATGGCTGCGTGACGAACTGACGCATACTAAAAGCAGCCACTAATTCCCGTATTTAAATATGTAGAATCACTTTGCATAAGTGACTGCTGAGCTGGGCCTTGATGCTGGCAGGCTGTATTGTAGGGCGCGGATGCTCGGTGTGCTTACAGCAGGTTGGTGTACCATGTTTGGCGATGCACGGTATTGTTTTAAGGTGTCTGCAAAAGATGATAATCAAAGCAAACTTGGTATGTGGCATTTGCAAAATGGATTGTGTGTCTACTGAAAAAATACTGTCTACTGAAAAACTTGTATGTCTGCTGAAAAATACCGGAGGTCTGCAGTCAACAGCAGCTGCTGCTGTGGGGTTCTTTCATCTTTATTGGTGACACTTGGCACCAGGCTTTGAGGGACGGCAGTAAGATGCCCAAGATGAGTTCTGTGTGCGGGGACTGGGCGAACCACGAGCACTGGTGCTGCCCTCCCCTCCTCGCAGCAGAGAGGGGGTCTGGGCTGGGGCACAGCCAGCGCCGCCACCGGTACAGGGAGTTACCTGGGAAGGGAGGGCCACAAGGCAAGGAGTGCTGCGGTTACGAGAGGCTCCTTCAGCCCGGTCGCTCACTCCACCTGCAGCTGACGTGGTGGGAGGAACTGCCAGGGCTCTCGCTACTGTCTTACGTTTTTTAATCCGAGTTCTTGCACTGCAGCAGGACCTGCTAGAAAAATAAGGGAAATAACTGTGAAGAGTACTAGTCTGCTGTGACTCTGGAAAAAGAGGAAGAGTAATTTACTCAGTTTTATTTCATTTTATTTTTAGAGGTTTTTAGCAAACTTGGTTTAGCTCGATCTGCTTATGGGCAGGATGTTCAGAGAAACTGGAGTGAATTCAATCATGTTCCATCATCCATCTGGGATCCTTCAGCTACAGATTCTGTACCCTCCTGGCCAACAAGCTCGAGTTCCCCGACTCACACAAATGCAGTAAGTATGCAGTCCAAATACAATGTTTTATTACTGTGACCAACCTGTTCTGCCTCTCTCATCTAATTTCATTTAGAGGATTTTTAAATTTGGATGAAAAAAATCAACTGACAAAAAAAAAGAGAAGGGAAGCTATGCGTATCTATCATGCTGTGTAGTTAAGTTGACGTGGCTGTTGGACAGAAGTGATTAGTCTGCTCACTTGTGGATGATGAATCCATGTAAATCGCTTCACATAAAAAATACTTCTCACCAGAGCATCTTGTAGCACTTACAAAAGTGTGGTCCGTTCCCATGTGCTTCAGGATTGTGGAAAGAGCCATTCTGCTCCTGTGCCATGGCTAGACACTGCCTCTGTCACTTCCAGTTTGATGGACAGTTGCAAAGTTGCAAAAATCAGACTTTGATTCTGCTTCCTGAATCCAGTGTTGCACCTACTTGTAAATTAACAAAAGGTCAAAAAAACAAAAAAAACACCTTACCTGAAAGACCTCAAATGTATTTCAGCTTAGAAGAAACACTAAAGGACTGAGCATAAGGTGAAGCCTTTAAACTGACTACTGATTTTTATGGCAATCTCACATATAGCTAAAGAAGAAGAAAAAAACACTTTTACACAGATTGTGGCAGTGCTCTCTCATCCTTGTGCCTCGCTGTCTGTCAGAGTAAAACTTACACCACAACAGCTGTCTTTAGTGCCAGCTGAAATCGTTCTTCATCTTGTCTTCTGAAAATGTTTTTGTAGTAAGAAGCAGTGTTTACTTCACCTGGTAGCAGTTCAAATGGAGTAGGGGAAGGCAGGGGGTAGGGGAAGCCGAAGAAGGTCACACAGCTTCTTACAGACACACACTTGCTGATCCTACCCTTGTAATGCGGTTACAGCTGTAGCTGTAACCTCACTGAAACTGTGTGAGGAGAGATTTTTGCTTTTTTGTCACACGGAGGGCAGATTTCTCAACATTTGGTTGGGGGGATTCAGGACAACCAGAACAGTCTCTCTAGCTCCTAACCTATTTCCTGGCCACTTCTGAAAAACACCCCTAAGTGTGCTTCAGGAAGCATCAAGACGGAAGCCAGACAAATGGTATGGAAGAACTGTCAGTCTCTCCCTTTAAATACTTTGATTGTGAAGGGGGAGGGGGAACATTTTAAGAGCTTATTCAAGGAGATCGCTTAATAAACAAGAAGCAGCAAACAGACTGAAATGTTTGAAGCCTTTTTAATGACAGTGATTTTTTTCAAGTGCTTATGGTGAGCCAGAACAGGCAAACTTGGCTGTTCCTGCCACTGAACCTCCTTGCTCCAGGTGCCAGATAAGAGAGCAGGTACCAGGCCAGGGCTGTGTTCTTTTCTCCCTTCTGGCACAAGAGCCAGAGCCATTCTCACAAACAGCACTTACATAGTGGCTTCTGTGGTACCCTCTTGCCTAGGAAGGTTTCCAAGGGGTTGATTTTGATCATTCTCCTTCCTTACACCTCTTGCTTTCCCATTTTATGCGTAACTCTTTGCTTCTGTACTAAGTAGCATCTGACTTCTGGGTCCCGTGTCCCCTCAAGCCTTGCTGCATTGCTGGCACTTCTTCCCAAGTGTCTCTAACCACAGTCCCTTACTCCTCCTCCCTCCATTTCCCTGCGTGCAGTTCTGCCCGACAGCCACTTTGTACCTCACTCCACCAGCCTTGAAAGGGAGTAGCAGTCTACTCTGAGGTACTCTTCTCTGCCGCTCCTTTCCTGGCTGTTTCTACTTTTATCAGCAATTGCCTTTCTGTCAGGCCCTCCCAAAGGCTTTTGGGACACGTAGGAACAGTTCGTGGCTCTTGCCCACAGGAGGAAATAGAGTGGACTTTGTGTGTTAGGGTTGGTGTCTGAGCAGCAGAATGAGTTGTTTCCTGCTGTAGACTTAGTAGTCTAATGCTTATATAGCTTAAATATAACCATTTAGTTACATAACAGCAATAAACTGTGACCCTAGTTTGGCTCAACTTCTCAGTGACAGAGTCCTAATGATGTTGGCCCAGGTAACCCCTGCGTGCACTCAAAACTCCTGTCCAGCCCTCATTTGGTAATGTGTTAGTGTCCAAACGATTTCAGGTATGATTAGACTGAGCACATCTTCGTCATTCCAGGGGAGAAAATAAAAACCTGAAAGGATGGCATTTTCAGTTTACTTTGTTTGCTTTTCCGAGGGGATTTTTATTTTAATCATCAGATGCAGAGTACACTGATATTGGTTAACCTTTAGTGTGCGTTATCTGAGGGCTGAGATCTTGGGAAGGGAGGCCCCATGTCCACCCAGTAAATAAGGATACACATAAGGATCTCTGTACCTTACAGCACATACTCAGCAAGTCCACTGCCTTTTGGATGTATCAAGTTTACTGTATATTTGCAAATTGAATTTACAGCATATGTACGTTAAGTCTAGCACTGAGGTATGTAGTGCATTAAGCCTACATGTAGCAGGTCCTGTTGCTAATATTAGCATGAAAGTTCAGCTAACCTTTCTCATCTCCGTCTTTGGCTGCTTCCAGCTATCATTTTTCACCACACCATGGGTTAGATTCCTCGGATTGTTGCTTGCTACTGTTTGGGCTTTAATAAAACAGATGACAAAAGTTGGGCCTTGTTCATTTCTGCATGTGTTCTCTGGGCTTGCTGTACCTGTCCTGTGCATCCCAAATGCACTTGTGACAGGTGTTGCAGCACACCTGCATCTGCTCCATGACCATTTGTCAGAGACTTCCAGATGTCTTGAGCCAGGACAGACTGACTGGAGCTCCATGACAAATGGCCAGTTTTCCAGTCCCCTCTCCCTCCATCTGGAGAAATTTTGGATGGGGAAATAAGTATATACTGGGAGTATAGGGAGGTACAGTGGGACTGAACACAGGTAGGTTCATCCAAAATGTACAATTTATAACAGATACGTCTGAAGACAAGGAGATAAGTTTGCAAACAGCCAAAAAAGGGTCAAGGAATAGACTTCGCTGCTATGTTCCATTGCAACTTGAATTTTGTTGTTTTTTTGAGACTTGAACCGTGTTTATCTACCTCATTCTAACTAGTTTAATTAAGCTTGAGCTTTTTGGCCCTTGTGCGTTTAACGCTTGAATACCAGTAGTGCTTAAATTAGTAATGGTAGGGGGCTGTATAATGTCAAATACAAAGAGTTTAAAAGCCTGTAATGTAATTGCACTCTGCAGCCCATTCAGTTGTCGGACACATTCGGTGACCCATTATTAATATGGTTCCTCTGGGCAAGCTCTAGTAAAGGGAGTTCAAAACTCCATGTTGCAGTGAAGACAGAAGGGGCTTCACAGCAGGCTTGTGCTTCTTAGATACTTTCCTTTCAGGGGGGCTATAAACAAGGTGAAAATAGAGGTTACCAAACTGCTGCTTACCTGGCTCTGTGTCTCCTGCAGTCGATCCTTGGCAACCCAAGTGGCCTGTGGTCCACCACTCCATTCAGCAATTCCATTTGGTCAAGTAATCTCAACAGCGGCCTTCCCTTCACCACTCCAGCGAATGCGTTGTCAGGCATTGATCTCATGGGTAGTGAAAACTCCTCCGCTGCTCCTCCTCCACCCGCTGCTGCCACCGTTGCCAATCCTGCTGAAGACATGGGACAGACCTACAATCCTTGGAGAATTTGGAGCCCAACAATTGGAAGAAGAAGTTCAGATCCTTGGTCCAATTCACACTATCCTCACGAAAACTGAAGTTAGGCAAAAGGAAAAGAACTCTTATCCAGGTCATGACACAATTCTGAATGCAAATTTTTGAAACATCATTTTCAGGCTCTTGCTGGTCATTGCTTCCCACCCCACCCCCCCCCTCCTACTGCCCTGCCCGTCATGCTTTCATCACTTGCTCCTTT
>Ga0065711_1005989_pt1 | contig 18610 bp, 16 predicted proteins | sample Hoacrofraction12_FD_59098 | JGI IMG/M metagenome (GOLD analysis project Ga0065711, IMG submission 59098) | Hoatzin crop microbial communities from Cojedes, Venezuela - Epithelial fraction 12 v2 (version 2) | ecosystem: Host-associated > Birds > Digestive system > Esophagus > Crop | place...
AAAAAGGGGGGGGGGGGGGGGGGAGAAAGCCACCTTCGCCAGAGCAACTGTTAGATTTGCTCCATAGAACTTCAACACAGATTTAGCCCAATATCTTCGCGGGCAAAATATCTGCATGGAGGTAATTTCCATTCCCATGGACCCAGAAGGACTTAGAGGTGCTCTCGCCTCCCCACAGCCTGACCAGTGTAGCATCCATCCATCAACATCTCCTCACCATTTCCAAAATCCAGGGTGCTTGGTACTGAGCTTGGCCACAACCTGGGACATGAGAAAAACACCATTGGAGGTGGGAAACTGCTACAGTTCATACACGAGTCTCAATGTTCATCTCTGCAGCCTGGAGTACTCTGGTGTCTTGTCCTCCACTCATACAGAAAGTCACATTAAGGCCAGACAACATATTCATACCTCTGCAGCCTTTCAACTTGCTTCTCTAAAGAAATTAAAACTAGCCACGCTTAGGTAAGGTGCCACCTTACCTGAACTGCCCAATGCCTTGGCATTTCCGGTCCCCAACTTGTTATGTGGAGGAATCATTTTAAATTAACCTCCCAAAAAATTCCTTTAGGAATATTAGAACTGATGACTCTACAAATACAGAGGTCATGTATGCAATAGACCACTGCTCTGCCACATTTGTTTTTTGGAGAATTCTTGCATTAACAATGAAAAGTCACTCCACTCCACTCTTCCCCACTTTTCATTAGCTGCATTGGCTTTGTAAGGGCAACCAGGAGATACAGGTAATCTAGAAACAATTCTACCAAACCATTAGTAAATGCCACTGAATCCAGAAAACTTGAGTTTCACATTCCTGGGCAAAGCTGGGTCCTTACAGTGACAACTGGATCCCAGACTCACGCTCTGGACCGTAGTAGAAGCAGAAGGTGGTGTTAAATCCTCAGACTTGGCTGATTATTTGTTACAGCTTTATCACAGTTCTCACCACGTCCTAGAATCGAACTGTAGGATCCAAGTCAGATACTAACATAATTTCCAGAAAAATTGGCATCATCCTCCACATTACTGCACGCAGTGTTTTCCTTAGAGGACCACAGTCCCGCAGAGCATCCAGCTATGCAAGCCTCCACTACAGAAGGCACCCAGTTCAAGTCAAACCATGAATCTGAACTTTTCAAGAGAAGCTCTATCCAAAACCATAACTATAGCAGTAAGTAGTCCCATGAAGACAAGACCTTCCCTGCTCCAGGGAGTGGAATAGTCACCCACCCCACCAGATGAAGTTATCTCTGGCTCTGCCAAGTGGAAAATTTTCAGACACTCATCAGCTTTATACCCCAGGGAGACAACACCCTCTCCTCCACTACACTAGTAATTTTTAGCAGGGAAGCACAGATGTGCTCTCACTAAATTCTCCTCCTAAATTCCAGTCCCAAGGCTCTCATTTGGTAGAAAAAGCGTTTATGCACCAACTTGCTAGAACTGTTTCTGTGGCTGCAGCATTTTACTGCTTCTGTGCAAACTGATGAATAAGAACACTAAAAAAAGCAATGAACTGCACAAGGTCAAGGGATCCAGCTCCAAAATCTACATGCAAAGGACAGATCAACACTATCTCAATGCCCCAAGACAGACCCTGGACACCAACACAGCCTTTAAAACCCAGCTAAATCATTCCATCACATACAAGTTGCAACTGAAAGGCTTCAGGTTCATAGAATCACAGAATGTTTTCGCTTGGAAGGGACCTTTAAAGGCCATCTAGTCCATCCCCCCTGCCATGAGCAGGGACAGCTTCAACTGAATCAGGTTGCTCAGAGCCCCATCCAGCCTGGCCTGGAATGTTCCCAGGGATGGGGCATCTCCCACCTCTCTGGACAACCTGGGCCAGGGCCTCAGCACCCCCACAGGGAAGAATTTCTTCCTTAGATCCAATCTAAATTTACCCTCTTTCAGCTTGAAGTCATCACCCCTTGTCCTATCACTCCACGCCCTTGTCACAGCCCCTCTCCAGCTCTCTCGCAGGCCCTCCAGGCACTGGCAGCTGTTCTAAAGTCTCCCTGCAGCCTTCTCTTCCCCAGGCTGAACAGCCCCAGCTCTCCCAGCCTTTCCTCCCAGCAGAGGGTTTCCAGTCCTTGGGTCATTGCTGTGGCCTCCTCTGCCCCAGCTTCAACAGGTTCACGTCTGTCCTGTGCTGAGGGTTCCAGAGCTGGACCCAGTAAGGTTCACTTTTCTTCATAAAATTAACTGTGCACCCTACATAAGTAGGCAGTTTACTACTGCCCAAGGGAACAAGGTTTTAAGTACCCACCACAGGCTTCTCCAAGCTTCTTGCTTATTCTCAAGCTACTGCTTTCCATTAGTGCATCTCACACAGGCTCAGACTGTTAATAACAGTGTTTACAGTAGGCATTGACCTTATCAACAGGATGAATGTGTTCTGGCTGCGTGCCCCATTCTGCTGAAGCATGATATAACCCCTTAAAACATATTATCAAGAACTGCTATTGCTTAATTAGACCATGTGATTTCCACCTAACAGGAGAGGGCAAAAGCCATCAGTTTGCTGCTGCCTTTCCTAGCCTACTCCATGAGCTAAGCAATTCCAAGCCTATCACGAAATATTCACACTAGCTGCCTTTCCTCTTCCTCCCTCGCATAAATCACTGACAGCTCCCTGCAGGAAGCTCTTCTGATAAATTCTGAAAGGACCTGGAAGTCTGCTGTGTCATGGAGTCTAGGGGATATTTTATAAGAGAAATAGGTCATAGCAAAGTAATTGCATAATCAGGTGGTCAATTATGTCCTTAAGCCTGTCATGTCCAAGGGTTTATTCTCCCTGCATATGGCACACCACGAATTTCTCAGGTCCAAGCCAATCCACACACCCACAGTGAAGGCTTAGCGAGCAGATGAGCTTCTTTCTCACACTGCTCTGTCAAGGCCTGATTTATGACAATTTTTCCTTGGAAATGCGCTAGGAGAACAAACCCAATCTTATCATAGAAGGGTTTGGGTTGGAAGAGACCTTTAAAGACCATCTGGTTCCAACTCCCTGCCATGGGCAGGGATACCTTCCACCAGCCCAGGTTGCTCAAAGCCCCCTCCAACCTGGACCTGAACCCTGCCAGGGAGGGGACAGCCACAGCTTCTCTGGGCAACCTGGGCCAGGGCCTCACCACCCTCATGGGGAAGAATTTCTTCCTCATATCTAATCTAAATCTCCCCTCTTTCAGTTTAAATCCATCACCCCTTGTCCTATCACTCCATGCCCTTGTCAAAAGTCCCTCTCCAGCTTTCCTGCAGGCCCCTTCAGATACAGGCAGGCTGCTCTTAAGGTCTCCCTGGGGCCTTCTCTTCTCCAGGCTGAACAGCCCCAACTCCCAGCCTTTCCTCACAGTAGAGGTGTTCCAGTCCTCGGATCATTTTTGTGGCCCCGCTCCAACAGGCCCACGTCCTTCTTAACAGTAGTATTCAAGGCAACTCTACTAATTTTTGGTATAGTGGATGATATCTCAGATTGACATCCTTCAGAAGTAGAGACTCACACAGCTTTAGCATTTCATCAAGTTATTTACAAAATACTGGCTGGTCTGAGCTGCACACTATCTCCACCATTTTTCTTCTTCCTCCGTCCCAAATAAAGCAGCTGGTGTCTGTCTCCATTTAGCCATGTGGCTGATAGCTGTTCAGACCCCCTGTCTAGTTTGGCTTCACCTCTTCTTCTCCAAGTCTGGTCCAACAATAGAAGATGCAAGGTTGCACACAAAGAAGCAAGGGATTCTCAGGCATTGTAGATGCAAAAATTAAAAAATAAAAATAACATTTAAAAAAAATAAAAATCAAGCCTTGCCCCCAAAACAAATGCATTTAAAAAGCTTTGAGATTAGGCTGGTCACAAAGAGACTAGCTTTTCCTTAAGGAAAAAAGAAGCCCTCAAGAGGAGACTACATCAACTTGAAGGAAGAAATCTAGTTGTACTATGAAGCCTGATAGGCTTTGCAGTCCCATGTCTCTGGCAGGTAGAAGCTGTTTGAGAGTTAGTTCATCAGCACTAGAACAGCTGTTTTTGTGGACTCTGTGATGAGGATCCTGGCAGAAAATACACAAGAATAAGGACCTGAGCAGGACAAAGGAAAGTAAACCAGAGACTAAAGCCGAGCCCATACATCATCAGGAGAGCGCTTCCCACGACAGAGAGGAATGGGAAGGAAGAGAGTCAGCCGCACCGGGAACAATTGCCTCAAGGAAGGGGAAGCAGCATTGTTTGAGAGATTTAAAAAAAAAAAACAAATACACCAATCGCCCTAACCCCACCCCTCAAAAAAAGAGAAAGAAAAAAATTCCATAGTCTTTGGCTGAGCTCCACCTTGACATCACACACCCGCTCCAAGCCAGAAGGGAAGAGAAGCTGCTTTGTTTGATTTTTCCCCAAGCTGCATTACCAGTGCTTTTCCCCAGGAAGGAAACCTTCCACGCTCCCCTTCCCCTCAAATTCACAAAGGCTGAACCTGGCTCCTTCTTCCACCTCCCGCAGCGAAAGAGGCCCCCAAACAACGGGGCTGTGCTTTCATTGCACTTCTCGATGGCTCCCAAGAGTCCTGACAGCGTGAGGAAATAGGAGCAAAATGCAGCAGCTCACCACTGGGTCACAAGTTCAAATCCAACCCGGAGTAGCAGGACATCTGAAAGCTTTTCGGGAGCTTTCATGGGAAAGCCTGCAGACCCAACACATCCCTTGCCTTTCCCCCTTTCATTGAGAAGATCTCCCTCTTTCCAACAGTGAAGACCCCAGGGACATCTGCACAGGCAGAAGAAATGGGACAGTGCACATCCTATTTCGCAACGACAAAACTCATTGCTCCGGCTCAGTTAACTCCAAGCCTCCCTGCTGTAACATGATCACAGCTGAATTTTATTCCACTTAAGCCTTTCCCAAAACACCCGTGGTCCTTGGAGGTCCTTTTTTCTCTCTCATCAAAAGCTTTGCAGAAATTAAATCCTATTAGCACATAGCAATCACACAATAACTGTAACATTTGTGGTTTTGGGTTTTTTTTTTTTTACTGACACTGTCTCAAAGACCTTATCCTACCTTCTTCAAATATGAGAAGTTCAAAACCTCTGAAGCCTCAAACCACCTTTCCGTGCACAGCATTTAGCGCTAATCCCACCAAAGCTACCCTGCCCTTCGCTGCTGACATCAGTAACGACCCACTGTCAGATCTCAGCTCCCTGTCCTGTCCTACCCCAGCTTCTAGGAGTGAAGCTTCACCACACTGGACCATTCCTGGTCCTTCAAAGTACATGTCGGGGCAATCTTTAACTGATTATTAAAGGAATCGCCTCCCTGTGATGGCTGGCAGAGGCAAACACTTGCACACTGAAACTTTAATTGGTCTCATATGCTGCAAGAGCCTCAAAAGCACTCTTCTCCACCTGCTTTTTTAGTGCTAGAAAAATCACAACTTTGCACCTCTTCCCAAAGGAAACTGGACATGTCTGCTTATCATTCACATGCCTCATTATCTTTAAGCTTTTCCTATGAAAATCTGTGTGCTTCAATGCTACAGCAGCAATATGAGGTCAGATAGTGCCCCTTGCTTAAGGAGACCTTGTCACAGATTCCTACGGATGCTCTGCAACTGAGCTTTCCACCAAGCAGAGGAGAGGGCACTGGCAGAGACCAGAGAAGTGGTCTTATCTAGGCTGTCCTGGCAGCATCAAGAAGACGAATGGGCCTAAAGTACAGTGCTGGGGAGACCCTTGAGATGTCCCAGCTGGATTCCCACCTCTACATATGGGACTAATTTGTCAGTCACGCACGAGGCTTGTCCAAGTGGCTTTCAAACCCCAGAGTGTTGAGGCCCCACAGCTGTGCCCATCGCACCACAACTAATAGAAAGACATCCTCAGACTAAACTTAAGGCACCTTATCTCCAAATGAAGAGAAAATCCTTCCTCCTGTTTTCCCTAGTTCTCCAAGATATCAGCCCAAAACTGGAAATACAAAAGCCTCCTAGAAATTATATTACCTTTTGGTCTTTTGCCTTCAGCCAGCTATCAGCCATGTTACCACCTTTTCCTAGGTCCTAGATAATCCTCCACTTCACTCCATATCATGCCAGAGCAAATACAGCATGGCATCCAGCCAGGGCTGAGGACCAAGAGGACTGCTTCTTGTGCTCTTTGCTTAATATCACTTTTCTTTTAAACCACGGACATCCATCCAGCTCCATTTGGTGTTTCATATGCCTTGAGACACGAGGAGCCAGATGCTCTGTCAACCCTGGGTTTGATCCCCTGCACATAAAGGCAGCAACAAAACCACTTGCCTTTAAAAAAGATCTCGTCAATTTGGCTTGACATTAAGTTGGTCTTTCAAGTCATGAGGTTCGCAACCATGAGATCTCCCTCCTCCACCCACAGTTACCAACAGGCCATTTTATTGATGTTGTTCCTGCACTGCACTCGCATCCCAACCATAGGGGCGACAGACCTGCCAGGGAAGCTGTTCCCCCAAATCCACTGCTCCAAGTTAGAGTTCTGTGACAAGGTGACTTCTAGAAGAAGAATTTAAGAAACCTGCCATAGCAACCAGCTTCCCATACACACACTCCCCAGGTCTCAGGTTAGAGAGGCTGACAACCAAAGTTTGAAAAGCAAAGTCAAATTTCTGAAATTCTCTCCACTCCTTTAACCCACAGCTTTTCATTGGCGTCTCCCACAGAGCCAGAGACTGGTTTCTAAGGAACACTTTCAACCCAAACGTTAAGGGAAGAAGCATGCAATTCAACTCTGACATCCGCTTTCCAAGGGCATTTTCTGCTCTGAAAGCTCAAATTTTAAAAAACCTTCTAATAGGAAGTCTTGCACTAACTTTGGGAGGTGAAAGGTTTTAAAAGGCAGGTATTTTCTGTCCTGTATCCAAAACATCTTTCTAGGCTTCGTTAAGCACATTACAAATTTACTTTTTTCAATGAAAGTACAGACACCATTTGATCTAAAGATTAGGATCACGTTTCCTTCCTCTAAAACAAAAGGCAAACATTAGCAAGGACTCCTGGGGTTAAACTTTAATTATTGCTTAGGAGAGGCCCAAACTTGCTGAGGCAAGAGACAAGCTGAATAAGTTAGTTGCAACATATCAAGGGGCATTTAAGAGACAGCTGCGTGTGGAAGCTACGTTCAAGTCTTGCCTTTATCCCACTCTCTCCAACACTTTTGACCCAGCCAATAAGTCACACCCAGCTGAGTAAGGTTAGTTGATATATACAAGAAAAGCTTTGATAACAGGCTTAAAGCAGGCAAGTTTTGAAGTTGTGGTTGTTCTGGTGATTAAGTTACCCCAAAGGCTGCACACTGGTTCAACGCCCTCACAAATATCTTTGCTAGCCAAAAGGATGACTGCAGCTCGCTGCCTCCTTCCCTCCCAAGGGTTGTTCCTTCCCTAGGGTAGTTCCACAGCTTTCCATTTCAGGGTATGGGAGCTCACTACATAGCTATTAATTTAGCTTACAAATTTAGCTGTGGACATCAGCAAGCCACTAACACAAAGCTGGTGAGCAGCTCTACCCAACACACTGGGGTAGAAGTGCTAGGATTCCATCCAGCCTTCCCACAGAGGCTTGTGGAACAGCTATAGCAGCTCTTCAACAATTTAAGGAGCAGCTTATGGAGCCCAGAATCTACAGAAACCCAAACCAACAAGGAGATCCCCAGCACTCATAGGGTCCTGCATCTCACCCCAAAGAGGATGAAAGGATAACATAAAAGCTCCCTTTGACATGCTCATGGGTCTATGGCACCAGGCAGCTTTTTTTGGCTACGATGCAGTCAAGTGGTTGGTTTGCACCTATCTAGCCATCTCCCAGAGCATTGCATACCTTCATCCAGGCACAAAGCTGAGACCTCTGAAGACTGCTGGAAACCCTGGACAAGATAGTGCTCTGCAAAGCCCAGCCCTGGACACAATGGTGTTCTGCAAAGCCCAGCTTTTTCTTCCACAAAATCAACTTGTATATCAAGCACAGGGAAGGACAGAGAAGGGAAATGGTTAGAGAAAAGTGGTACACAGTGGCTGAGTAGAGCCAGTAGCGACTGACCAAGCACCCCAGCACCTCCTTGTCCAAAGTACATAACAGTGAGCAGAACACCCAAACTCTGTGGGAAAAGCAAAAAGCAAATAAACCCCATGAAATCAGTTTCGCTTCCTTGCTCATTCCCAAATACACAGCTGTCCAAGTGTTGTTCATGAAGAGTGAGCAAGCGACAGGGGAAGAGGGGACATCTTAAGGCTCTTATCCCTTAGATCCTCACTTGTACGCTACCTGCGACGTGCCTTCTCCAAGAGAAGCCTTCAGCTATGGGATCTGTCACCAGGCTGCACTTCAAGGAGATGCTTTATAATGCCCTTCTTAGTATCTACCCAAGTGGAGGCCTATACAAAACATGACAAGTGTAATTTCATTCTGATGGCCAAGCCTCAAGTGTGGCAATAATCAGTGTACGTGCCAGGCATGCCTCTCCTCCAAGCTCAAGTCCTGCTTGTCAGCATCCAGGCTGTGCCAGAGCTGTACCTTTCTACTTCCTCTGCAGCAAAATTGAGTTATTCTAGGCTCAGAATTGACACAAAGTCAAACTCCATCTGTTTCCACCAAGATAAATATTCCTCAGAGATCACTCTAAGTTCCTGCGACTTCGCTGCCCTGCCTCCCACTACAGCTCTCCCACACAGGGAGCAGAGAGGTGGGTGACACCAAAATTAGTGCCTGGATTTGCTCAGGGTTTATTCTGGGCTGGGTGCAAGGCAATATGTTTGTGCTATTTAAGTGCCCAGACCAACACAGCAAGTCCAACGCTGTGCATAGCATGAGTAAGTGGGAGTCTCACAGTCTGAAGTAAAGAGGAAAACGCACTCATCCCAGGAAACACTCAGAAGTGTGCTCTTTCTGAATCCATTTTTTTGAAGTTTCACAAGTTATAAAGTCAGAGCAGTATGCCACTTACACGTAATTCAGATCACTACTTGTTTTAATTCTAACTAATATTAAAAAAATTAAACCTTTCCAGAGGTGCTACAGCATGCAGCCAGTATCCAGGGTGGGAAAGCAAAAGCCACAGCAGCGCTGATCTTTGCACTCAACAAGAAACGGGATCAAAAAGGCTCGAGCACCGCCTGTGCTCTCCAAAGCAGAGGCTGCATGAAAGTATCAGCAGGAACAGAGAAAGCCAAACAGCAAGAAAGCAGGTATGCATGCAGGAAAATAAGAAGCGTGATTTTCTTCAGTGATATAATAATGTGCGATCAGGCTACGGGGTGACAAATCCACTTGCGCTGTCAAGGCAGTCAAGCCAAGCTACCCCCTTGCCAAAACTAGCACCAGGAGGCCAGTGACTTTCTGCAGAGTCATTGCGCTTGGTGACAGTTTGGATGCAATTTGATATTGTCACTGTTACAGCCAGCGGGCAGGAACGCGGCCAGCAAGACCGGCACACTCACCAGTATCTTCAGCCCTGCTCGGCCAGGCAGACACCATACGGGAAGATTTGTTGCACACTCAGCTCTTTCAAACCAGAATAACCACTCTAATTTCTAACCATGCTTTCAGCAACCTGCCCATGGCAGGGGGGTTGGATCTGAAAGATCTTTCAGGCCCCGTCCAAACCATCATTCTAGGATTCTAACCCCATTTATGTAGCCATCCTCCCATAAACTGTCTTTGGTCTTCAGGCTGAACAGCATCATACCCAGGGTACAGTCCTGGATGGATAAATGTCTCTGCAAGGTTTGGTTCCCTCTTATATAGCAAGATTTTCCTTCCCCAGTGCAGTGCATGATGGACAAACTCATTTCCCAGAGGGACAATGTGGACAGGAGGTCTGTCCCTTAACAGGTAAAGTATGGCATGAAGCAGCATCATGGAACCGCTGTGCATCTGCACCCATGCAGCCAGGGGCTTGCATGGAAAAGGGTTTTATGAGGAATCCAGCCCTCTCTCAGCAACCACAGATAAGTCAAGGGTGCAAGTTTGCTGACAGCAGAACCAACAGCAAGCTTGGGCTTTGAAAAGCATGAGCGTTTTGTGAGAGAAGGCAAAGGTCTTCTCAAGCCTTTGCAGACCAATTCCCTTCTCCAAGGGCTGCCGAACTGGGGGAAAATGAGAAGGAACAAGGTCTGAACACAACCCTTGCCCAGGCATCCTGCATCTGGATGTCACATGGAGCTTCAATGCCACCACATGATGGGCATCCCATGCCATATCAGAAGCTGCTTCAGACCCACAGCCCACACACCTGAGCCATGCATCAACCCAGCTGCAGCCTCCAAGCTGGTCCCAGTTTGACCCAGATGGCCAGAAGCATTGCCCCTGGATCTAGCCAAAAAAAAAATAAAAAAAATCATCTTTCCAGAGAGCAGCTTGCTTTGCTCTCCCTCCACATGTGAAGGCCACTGAGCTTCACAGGCATATTTCACAGAGAAGACTGGAAGTTACTTCTCAGTTACTCATGAACATCGTATGTTCCTATGAACATATACGCACGTAAAGGTACCAAAACCACTTGCTGAGCAGGGGCTAGGAGAGGCATCAAAGCATCCTGCCCTACACTGCAAGAGATGACGAATCTCAGTCAAGGTCAGGATCTTGATGTACCAGCAATACAAGTTCCTATACTGCCAGAAAACCACAAGTTTGAGTAACATACAAAGCTGCTCACCTCTCATAGCACACAAATCCCACTCCTGTTCCCAGCTTGGCAGCAAATGAACTCACATGGCAAGGAAGTCCTTTGGAAGGTGATGTCTCAGAGCAGGTTTATTTTCTTCTTGCATCTTGCTGCAGATAGACCAAATACTTTAGGGACTCTGAATGTTCCTTCCACCCACCAGCTTCACATCGTATTTCACAAAAATCCATGGTTACTGCTTCTGCTAAGCCGTGAGGAGACTCACCAGGGTCAGCAGCCCCTGCTTAGCAAAAATTGGACTTGCCAGTGTTGGTCAGGATGAAGGTACAGAGCAGCTTCAAACTCTCTCCTGATTAAGTCAGTTTTCACTTTATTCCATGTTTCACCCAGTAACAACTCATGAGCTGTCCCAAAAAGACTCATGCTTAGTCTAAAAACCACCCTTTTGCCAACAATATTTGGAGAAGCTAAGTTATGCCAGTCGAAGCAACCCCCATGCTGTTCCCACCTCCAGTGGAGAGAGTGTTTTATGTGAATAAGCACCATGAACATGATGCTTTCCAGTTTAACATCAACCTTCAGACCAGCCTGAGAACACCAGCGGAAAGCTGAGCTGGGGCTAAGCAGACCTCCCATGCTCATCAGCTCCAGCCACATCCCCCACTTGTTACCACCCCAACACAGGAAAGTGCCATTTTCATATGGAACACAAGGAGCCGATGCATTCCTTACTGCTTCCCTCCCAAATTATTCCCAGAAGCAGCCCACAGAGTCTCCAAACCAGGCTGGTGGGGCTGCAGCAGAGACAAGTTCAGCTGTCAGACCACTTCTGCATCATGTGAGAACACTTCACATGGAAAAGCAGCTAAAGATAACTCCTAAGTCCCATAATCAGACCCATAAGACTTGGATTTTGCTCCCACCCCAGCTGATCCATGGTTACTGGGGTAGACACCTCTTCTACACATCTAAATCACTACAAGCTGCTTTTGCAGGGAGCTGCCTGGGTTTGAAGACCTCCATTACCTTCCCAGTCCAACCCCAGGGTACCAAAAAGAACTCAGCCATTGGGATGAAAAGCAGCAATGCTCAGGTAATGGTTTCTAGCTGCAGAAACACACCATGGCGAGCATCCCACAAGGTGATGAAACAGTCCCCGTGTCAATGCCGCAGCAGCAGGAAGGTTTTCCCATTACCCCCTTCACACCTCGCTGGCTCCAAAGATGCTCTGCGAATTCAGTCTGTTGGCGTGCTTAGGATAAAGTGAGCAGGGTCCTTTGCCAAGTACCAGCCCCCACAGAGCTCCCAACTATTTTTGGTTGTGTCCAAAGCTGAAGTTGTTTATGATATCTAGTTACCATCCACCACCGGGCCATGAAAAAAAACAATTGCCCAAAAAAAATCTGCTGAGAGACAGCCAGTCACTGCTATTTACTCTGTGGGCCCCATGCAAGCAGAAGTGACCACGTCACAGTCAAGGAGCATCCAACAGGGACACAGGCTGACATGGGACACCAGCCACCTACACCCAAAGGGTGAAGTTCTGCTTCCTATGATCCCATAAGGCTCAAGGCGAACATTTGCCATACAACCCAGCACGACTCGAGCGGCACAGGAGAAAGATCTAGCTTTCAGGAGGGGAGTAAGGGAAATCAAGGCCAACATTTCTGTGGATTGATGCACTCAGGCGAGTCTTGCGCATACTTCCAGTCAAACTCTCTTGCTCTGCAAAGTATCTTCTAGGAGGAGAAAAGAAAACAACCAACCAACCACACCAAAAGAGTTTCTTAAACATAGGCACTTTCTGCCTAAATGTGACAGGACACCACTGAAGCACTTCAGAAGCAAGACACATCAGCTTGAGCCCACCGCAAGCATCTGAGAGCTCCAGGATGGCCATGGCATACAGGTCTTCACTAAGCCTGTGCTACCATGACACTAAGATCTTTCAGCATTTTACAGTTCTTCTATGCAAGTAAGAGAAGCAGCAAACCCTACTTCGTCCATCATTTGCAACATGAAAAAAAATGTTAGAAGATCAAACTCTGTAGCTGGTTTCAACTGTAGAACGAGAAAATTATTTAAACACAGCCCTCATGCTTTATAGCAAGGAGAGGATTTATTACCACTGAGACACAAGACTTTCCCCAGAGGCAGGTAGCTGCTGCCTCCCCAAATTCCCAAACCTCCCACCTGGCAATGAGCCCTGGTGGGAATCCAGACACCCAGCAGTCCCTATAAATCCACACAAACAGCCACAGGACAATTTATTTCAAAGCTCAGCCAATTGCAGCGATATTTATTTTTTTAATACGAGCTACCTTGCCTCAGCCCAATACTTTTTCTCGACAGCTCTGCCATTTAGCAAACATTAAACCTGATGGTGCATGAGACATAACAGGGTTTTACACCCCTATCCAAGAGCTGGCTCAGTAGAGATTGCCTAAGACACTTGTGGCTGTCAGATTTCTCATACCTTTCCTTCCCAAAAAAGCCACCCCAACACATGGGATCCATCATCAAAAACAGCCAGTTTGGGAGCAGAATATCTCATCAGCTTCAGGCAACTCTGAATCACAGCAGTAAGTTTCAGGGCTTCTAGGCAAAGCATCCAGAAGACAACAGTGGCTGAGCTGAGACATGCCCCCTCACTACAAGAAGGACATTGAGTTGCTGGAGCATGTCCAGAGAAGGGCAACGAGGCTGGTGAGGGGTCTGGAGAGCAAGTCTTATGAGGAGCAACTGAAGGAACTGGGGCTGTTTAGTGTGGAGAAGAGGAGGCTGAGGGGAGACCTTCTCACTCTCTACAGCTACCTGAAAGGAGGGTGTAGGGAGGCAGGGGTTGGTCTCTTCTCCCAAGTAACCAGTGATAGGACGAGAGGCAATGGCTTCAGGGGAGGTTCAGATATTAGGAAAAATTTATTTACTGAAACAGTGGTCAGACATTGGAATAGGCTGCCCAGGGAGGTGGTTGAGTCATCATCCCTGGAGGTGGTCAAAAAACATGTAGATATGGCACTTCAGGATACAGTTTAGTAGGCATGGTGGTGTTGGGCGGATGGTTCAACTTTATGATCTTAGAGGTCTTTTCCAACCTATGATTCCATGTACAAGGGGGATGTGAAGTCCAGCTTCTTGACAAAGGACCAGGGCACTTCCCTGAAACACCAACGCTCAGACAAGAGCTTTGCTCTCCACCAAACACTCCTCCTGGGAGTCCAGGAGCCTTTATAAGAATTTCTCTTCTGGAGCGTAATAAAGGGTTGGAGAAAAAACCCACATGAGCAGATCACTTGGGCTGAGGTCCAGATCTGGTGCCAGAACTGAAAGGTTAAAGGGGAGATGGCACACATGCTGCCTCCTCCTACCACCACTCGCTTATTTTCTCGTTCTCTTTAGATTTAATCCCAGGTTCCACCACAGTTGTATTTCACTTCCAACCTGAAGCAGAAAACTCCTCTAAAAAGTATGAAATGGGTCAGGGATCCAGTAAGCAGATCTCCAAGTAAAAACAGGATTTGAAGTCACCGTAACCACCTTCCCTCCAAGCAAAAGGCTGGCTTGTGTTTTCTGACTGCAGTATTTAAACAAGAGAAATATCACAGGAGACACTGCTGTGAGCTTAAGCCGTTTGAGCTATAATAAGTACCAATAGGTGTTCTCTCTCCTCAGCTTTACAACATTTTGAGTCAATTCAGATATAATGATTAGCATATCAATTCTGGTAGAAATCAGATGGCTTTGCTACATGAGGTACTGGAATTGGATAGCCCCAGAAACTCACATTTCCACTTATTTTAACTCTGGCTTTTCTGAATTAGGTTGCTACCACAAAGCCAAGTTAGAAACATTGGATGCTGTGTTAAATCCCATTAGCTGATTACACGGCTGAGCAGCAGCAATTGTTTGCTGGAAAACTGAACCCAATTTGGGAACCAGACGGTCACACTGACCTTGTGCACGGCAGCACGTAACAGCAACGAGCGCTTCCTCCCACTTTTGCCAAAAGCCATCTCTTCCAGCAGCTCAGACTATCTGCAGCACAGCCAGGGCTGATGTTCCTCAGACTAACACTGGCTCACCCAGCCTAAACCCCAGAGCGTGACTTTGCAGAGGGCAGGCATATTTCTGTTATCATACTATAGCAAACATCACTCTGCCAAGTCCCAGCTCTCTTCCACCTCCTGCCATGCCACCAGGTGGTTCAAACCAGCCTTCTTCATGCCCTTCTGGAGAACACCACCCAGCACATCAGTACAAGAGAACAGGAAATAAAACTGTTCTAAAACTGGGATTAAAAAATAAAGCCTTTGAGAGCAGGACAGCCTAACACACAGGGCAACAACCAGGACTACTTTGTCCTATGTTCACAGCAAAAGGGACACTGCAGGCAAGAGGACAGCAGCTTACAAGGACCTTTCAGCCATGGCCAACAGCACGCAAACCTGAGGTTTGACTCTGCTTTCCCATGACTTTCTGTACCATTGTGGCATTGCTGGCAGAAGTCTTGAAAACAACAGGGAAGCAAACAAAGTGCCTTCCCACTCTGGCTCCATTTCCTCGTAGGAGCAGCCAAAGAAAGATGCTCACTTTCCAGGCCATTGAGTTGTTCTTGGCTGCCTGGTTTCAACCTCCAGGCTCCATCCTTCCTGGGGAAGCAACTTTTGCAGAGGCTGGAGAGGAACATTTTCATTTCTTCACACCGAAAGGAAACTTCTGAACAGCTGTTCTGATCACACCACTCTCCTGTAAAGGAGGTATCACCTTGCCTCCCTCTTGAGGAGTTTAGCACAAGAAAACAAACCCTATTCACATTTTTAGAGAGAAGCTGTGGGCACCTATCCACTGGAGAAGGCTCCAGACTGCAGATCCCAAGAAGATGGAGATATCTGTCCAAGCATGGAGTCAGCTGCCCAAGTCCAAGGAGGACAAGACATGCCCATGCTCTGTCTGCAGCATCCTTTCCACTCATCCAAATGCATTCAGACAACACATGGAAGCTCCTGGGAACTACATTCCTCCAAATCAACGTGGAAGCCAGGTGATTCCTGGCCCAGCTCTACACCATCATACCCTTTACCAGCTTCAACCCATGTTTTCACCATCCTTGCATAGGTCAGTGCCCTAAAAGAGCATCAAGCCAAGTTGGGAGAACCGCCCTCCCTGCACTAGTGTTCAACAGCGGCACCAGGAGCTCTTTATCCAAGCAAAGAGCAGCTTGGCTGGATGCGAGAAGGTGGATCCCTCAATTTCAGCCCACACCAAGACCAGCTACTACCTTCATTAAGCATCAGCCAGCTCATTACATGCACAAACACACAGCACAATAACCAGCCAGCTCCATTTCAGACTCACGCTTGACCCGTTTACAAGCCTCATCCCCCAAATTGTCCACTTTTATAAAATAAGCACTGCGAGAGGAACTTACAGAGCAGCAGCATCGCCAGCACGATTCCTCACTGGATGTTTCTGTGCTGCTAGAGGACCCGAAACGGACCCACATCTCCCAAGCCTTGCTGATCTTTAAAGTTTCAATAGTGCTGATAAGCTCTCGGCTGGAACAGCTCTTGCGCACAGTAAGTTTTATCTTCTGCAGAGCACACTTGTTACAGAGCCTTTCTTATTACTATTGCAAATATCAGCAGAGATAGAGAGAAGCACGTAATGCCCAGGGAGGGAAGGTGCAGAAATACAAGTGAACACGTCATCTTTTGACTATGGCCAGGCTCATGACCTCAGGGGCTCCCTGCTTCTCATCCCACAGATGCCTCAAAAGCTCCACCACCCCCAGCAAGGACAGCCCTCCATCCAGCCCACAAATTGCTCAAACAGAAGAGCAGAGCAAACTACAGACCTCAAGTCAGTATTCCAGATCTATCCATCCAGGGAACATGCGGCTGAGCTACAGAGTTCAGGGAAAGAGGGGAAAAAAGCCAATATTTTCCCTGAGCTGGGGGAGGGAAGAAGCCTAGAGAGCATAAGTGATGGTCTCATTGGTCCAGTACAGCACTCGATACAACCAGACTATTACCCTAGAAGCTTGGATTTAGGGACTCTCACAATATAAGGGTTTTAACACTACAAGCTGACACTTAGAAATATAGAGGACCCCCCTAGTTTAAGCTTACTCTGCTCTTAGAAGTAGATCTATAACCGTTCACCGCGGGACATATCTAAAAGCCTGGACATCAGGTTCCAGCTTCACAATAAACTCACAGGCTAGCTAATCACATTCCCCCTGTAAACACTGTGGGTTTTATCTTCTTGATGTGCTAAACGTCAAGGGATTTCCAGTCCAGCAGGAACCTTTGCCTTCAGGCCAAGGGCTCGAATCCAGCCTTGCTATTAACCAGCTGACCTCTCCCCACACCAGAAGGACCTGTCCACCAGCTGAGGCATTTATCACCCCTCTCCAGGTGACACTGGGGCAGGTCACCAGCATCATTAAGGCATCCCAATTATGTCAGCACTCAGCCAAGCATGGCTTGAGATCAGCATGCAACAGAGCTTTCCCAGCCTGGCAGATGGACTTCACGGACTCCTCTCCATGGAGGTGACCACTAACAAAGATCATTTCCAGTCTCCAGCAGTTTTTGGTGGGGCTGGAGTTGCATTACAGACCTGGCGCAGGAGCAGCACCACACAGCAGGTTTCAAAGGCTGGAGACCCCAAACTGGATGAATCGACCTTGCATTCAGGATCCACAGCTTGCACCCCATGCCCTTCTTTTGAGGGAGACGAATAGGTACGTTCAGATTTGATCTGGGTAGGCATATTGCCCCAAAAGTTCTGACAGCTCCTAGCTAGAGGTCATGTATTTTAGTCTCCCCTGAAGACACCAAAAAAACACACAGCAAAAGGCTCCTGCTTTCTCCAGATGTTGGCAGGGTGCTCTGCCATTTGCTGGGAGCCCCTGTCCACTTTGTTAGCTCACATGGGGTTGGTCACCAGTACCCACTGGGCCATGGCAGGCAGTCGCGTGAACTCCTGCCATGCTTTTCACGCCTTGAAAACAGGCTATTTAACAGTTTAGTGGTGTTCTTCACTGCCCACAGATAGATATTGGCCAGTGCCACCCCCCAAGCAAGTACCAAGCACATCCCCAAGTGCCAGCAGGCACGGTGGCTTTGCAGGACTCTGGGATACAGCAAGGACAGCCTTGCACCCAGGTTCCCCGTGCCAGTTACTCCACCCTGGTGGCACTGCCCACCTTCTCCCCAACACCCTCACCCTTCAACAGGGAGAGCAGTTTTGCAGGCTACATCGAGTTAAAGGAGCTGCGTTACCAGATACGGCCTTCTTGCTTCAGACCACGCTCACAGCTTCCAACTTGCTTCAGTTAAAGGCTTTTTCCTTAAATGCAGCAGAAGAAAAGGGTTGGTAGATGTTAAATCCTGTCCTATCCACCTAATGCAAGGTGCTCTGGGTGGATTACTCTTTTTTAAAGGCTTCCAAGTTATGTGTTGGCCCTACTGACAAATATCTAGGAAGCTGAACAGGTTCCTGCCCCCACCACAGCTCCTGCAACACCCAGAGAGATGCCCACCCTCCCAAGAGGGGTTTTGACCAAAGGCACAGAGACCCTCTTGCACCCAGCCACTCCCTTCCAGTTCCGGAGGTCTAGCAAACTGGGGAGTGAGTTTTGAGCTCCCCATTATCCAGGTTATTCCCCACACAAGCTCAGGACCGGAGCCGAAGCCACAGCACATTGCAGGGCTGGTAATTGCCAGGGGACAAGTGCAATGATGGGCGCTGGCCTCCAACTGCACCACTCCCGCCTGTGTTCGCGGGGACAGCGGCCATATTGCTGTAATCACAGAATGGTAGGGGTTGGAAGGGACCTCTGTGGGTCATCTAGTCCAACTCTCCTGCTGAAGCAGGGTCACCTACAGTAGGCTGTAGAGGACCTTGTCCAGGCAGGTCTTGAATATCTCCAGAGAAGGAGACTCCACAACCT
>Ga0065711_1010026_pt1 | contig 18610 bp, 21 predicted proteins | sample Hoacrofraction12_FD_59098 | JGI IMG/M metagenome (GOLD analysis project Ga0065711, IMG submission 59098) | Hoatzin crop microbial communities from Cojedes, Venezuela - Epithelial fraction 12 v2 (version 2) | ecosystem: Host-associated > Birds > Digestive system > Esophagus > Crop | place...
AAGAGGAGTAGAAGAAAATATCTTTGAAGTCTTCTGGACTCTCAGCCTTTGTCAGTGACATGATTTTACAGGGCATAGTTTGTGGCTATTCTGCTTTGAGAGACAGGAGAAAGGATTTCTAAGAGCTGGAGTCTGTGTCATGGGACTTCAAATCTTCACCATCTCAGAAGCCTGGGGTCAGCTAACAATGTGGCCTCCCACCAGAAACCATGTGTGCCTGGTCCCTCCCACACCTGTCCTAGCAGGGAGAGGCAGTAGTGTGAAAGACCCAGGCCAGACCTGTGGCATTGCTCCCCATGGAGGTACCTCTGTGGGCAGAGCATGTATGTGTACAGTGTTCACAAGGCTGCGGGAGAAGTTTCTCCTGCCCCAACCAGGCTCAAGCATTGTTTAATAATTCGACTAACTGGCTTGCCTCATTATCATTTAATTCCATCACAAGCTTATCTCTGCATTAAACGGAGTGGTAAATAGCACACTGGGTTTTAGTTAATTCTCTGAGGGGATGTCAGGTGGGTAGATGGCAGTAGGAACCTAAGGAGGGTGCCTAATTGACCTCAGGAACTGCCTTGCTTCTCCCCTAAGTGCCTGTGTAACTTACCTCACCTTATTTACCTGGCTTGGTAAGGGTAGGGCATTGCCATCATTTAGGATAAACAATTGGCATACTGTGTAAAGCATCCCGAGGAGAGATGAAGTGCAACTGCAAGCACCAGCAGAAGAGCAAGAGGTGGAAAGGATGATGGCCAGATAATAACATCTCCAAGGCCAGTAGTGTGCTGGGGTCTGTCTTTCCTAGGAATGGGATTAAGGAGTTGCTGAAGCAGCATCAGAACTGATTTTAGAAGAAATTTGTCAAATGAGTAGTAACAAAACACTGGGACCTGGTAGTACCAGAGGACTGCAGAACTCTGAAATACTCAAAGGAACAGGTCTCTACTGCGAAGCAGTGTGAGACCCAGCATCCTTATCTGTCCTGGATGGAGGAGGGTGGTAAATCCTATGCTCATTTTTACAAAAGGCTCCAGTGAGGACCCAAGGAACTATAAAGGAGTAGATCGTCATTCCAGTTTGCAAATTTGTTGAGCAGATTTAGCAGAACTATGGAGGAATTCTATGTATGATGGTTATCATGTCCACCATTTGCTCAAAAGTCCTTGAAGTATTCACTAACAGCACAGATAAGAGTGGGCCGAGGAATACACTGGCTGCAGGTTTCCACCAACATTTCAATGAGATTTCTCCTCAGACATCTTTACTTCCAAGCTTGTAGGTGGGAAGAGGAAGAGCCTTTCAGGGACTAATAACTTGTTAAAGCTAGAAAGAAATGTCCATTTTTCACATCTGAGTGAGGCAGTGTGTAAAGTGCCAAAGGAATATGTGCTGGGAGAGGGCTCCTCAGCAGAAACGTTAGGGAAAAGGGATGATGATTCAAAATTACTACAGCAGTTAGAAGTAAAACTTCTGGCAGTTTTGCTACAGTTTTCCTACAGTTGTAGAAGGCTCCCTCCATTCTGAACGTCTGAAAGATGAAACATCAGATGACATTCAGTATCAATAAATATAAATAATGCACAGAGCTGGGAAGAAAAATGACCAGTCTATACATTTCCACAGTCAAGAGCCCAGTATTAGCAATTACCACTCAAGGAAGAGAGACTGGGGTCACTTCAGACTTGAGAAACAACAGCCCCATGTCTAGTGTCTGCCAAAGTGACCAGTATAGTTTCTCAGCCTTCTCAGAAAAACACCTCAGTGCTCTGAGAACGGCGACTTAAACACCACCTGGACAGGGAGCTGCATGGAGGCAAGCGCCAGATAAGCAAGATCATCTTCAAACGTTTCTTGTGTTGACACAGAGTTTCTCCTCAGCCTCCCTAAGAAAATTCTGGTTTAACAAGAAAGTGAGTTTTTAGATGAGATTGTATGCAGCTGTTTGAGCCCCTTGGTCCACATTTCAATCTTCCTGCTTTTCCCTTTCATTTCTGCTGTCATTCAGCAGAGTGCCAATGCTGATTGTTGGGATCTGGGCATTCAGGGGAAGGACTATCAGTGGCCAACAAGCTGTAGCTGACAAGAAAAAGGAATTAAAGAAAGCTGCAAGGGTCTCATCCACTCCCTCACAGGCTTGTAAGGCCAGGGAAGAAGGAGCAAAGCCATAGGTCAGGTCAGCCAGGTGGGACACCACATACGTACCTAGCAAATTACGAACAGGGATGTGCCTGCTAAATCACATAATGTTTCACATTAATCTGGGTGAACAGTCACCAAACAAAAAAGTAGAAAGCTTTATTCTGAAGCATAGATACCTTCGTGTCCACTTGGCCTCTAGACACACTCACAGTGAGTCAAGCTCAAGGAACCTGTGATCTTTGCATGACTCCATCTCCCAGGGTTCTGTGCTTGGGGAGTTTGCAGGGTTCATCCTCCATTCTGACATGCAAGTAAAGAATTTATCCACGTCCAGTAGGCTCCAACTGCCATTGTCTGGCCATCCTCACCAGCTGAGTCAGGCCACACACCAATTTCTTGATCATTCTGGGATTTTACTAACCTGTTCACTTTTTCAGTTGCATATTTTGCAGCGCCTACCCCATACAAAAGATAATAAATATAGTGCTTGTCCTTTTTCCCTGTTGATCATTGCCCAACCTTTCTACTTCCTTATCTTGTGTATTCCTGATTTTGACTCCTTACAATACTTTGTTTCATGCCTTGAAACAATTCTGAGTTTTCACTGCACTTGTGCAGGACCATGTGAAAACTCTTCTGAAAGCCAAAAACTGAATTTTTTAATTTTTTGTTTTATTCAGTGCTTTGGAGGTACCTCCAGACCGTTCTGAAAAATTAGGATACCACAGCCTGTATCCATGTCACCCACTAATCATTTTAGTAGTCCATGCTAGAAAAAAAGTCCTTTGTCTTCATTTATCATTTACGTGGGCAATGCATCTCCATGAAAGAGGGAAGACTATGATACTCAAGGGCTTCAGGGGCACAGAAGGTTCCTGCACTGTCTACATCCTTGATGGGGGGTCTTTTGACAAGTCCTCTTCTGTGCACGAGCCTCAGCAGAGACAAGGTGCCTGTGGTGAAGGTGATGGAAGAAGCCCACCCAGCAGAGTCCCCTGCAGCAGGGACTCAGCCTGTCCTGCCAGCCTCCTCCAAGCATTTGGTATCAGGCCTGGAGCTCCTGTGCCCATCCATCACATCTGCAGGTAGTCCTGAAGGGACAGAGGGTCAGATCCAAGGTGAGATCAGCACATGAGATGCTGTGCATTTTGGGTGACTCACCTCTCCCCGCTGGTCCTAAGCCATCCCTGCTGATGGCCTTTTACTGCCGCAGGGAGATTTACCCCAAGCAGGAGCATACCATGCAGTAGTCTCCCTTGCACTCCACTCCTCTCCTGCTGAACTCCAAAGACTGGAGATGGTAATTTGCAGGCAGAAAAGGACATGAACGTGAACCACTCCAGTAGCAGCGAGAGGGGACTGAGGAAGCAGAGCTCTCTCACAGGCAGATGTAGCATTGGCGTGAAAAAGTCCTGAACACCCTTCCTCTGGGCTGCTGGGTGACGTGGGCATTGTCATGGCTGATGTGGAACCAGGGACCCATCTATCACATCTGCAGATAATCCCGAAGGGGTAGAGGGACGGCCAAAACCTCCCCAGGCAGGTCCAGGTAATGCACAATGAAGAAGACATAGGAACCTGCAGGCTCCAAAGGGCGCAGGGATGCCTGAGCGGGGCTTTGGCCAGCAGGAGCCGTAAATGATAGAGCAGTTTGCATGAAAAAAGTACAGAAACTGCAGTTTGAGACTGTGGGTGTTGATGAGTCCTGTCTTGTCCTTGAGCTGCTCATGGTGTGGTATTTGTTTCAGGACAGCACTACTTATGAGAAGTCCATTAGATGGTACATTCCAAACATAGGGGACTAAACAATAGGAAAAATTAGCAATGAACAAGCCTCCTGGCCGCCTTGCTGCACACTGCAGTAGGGCTCTCATTACTGACTCAGAACGCTTGGAGATGAATTTATTTCAACAACCTCTTCCCCATCAGACGTTAAGGAATATCCACTTCATCAGATGTAGCATGAGCAGGAAATCACAAGTCCAGTCCATGACAGGGAGGGGGCTCAGCTCAGGACAGCCTCATCACATGGACTACAGGAGGGTGAGGGACCCAGCATTTCCCAGCTGTAAGTGGGGCACTGCTGGAATCAGAGCTGCTGGAGCTAGAGGGTTTCTAAGGTCTCTGCCAACATGGGTCTACAAGTCTGGAAGCCCTGAAATTCCTATCACCAAGCCAAGATGTTCAAGAGGACTTCCCAGAAACCACAGGATTAAAAAACTAACAACAACAAACAAAACAAACAAAAAAGCAAACAAACAAAAAAACCCCAACAAAACCCCAAACCAGGTCTGAGCAAGTTTTCAGGCAGGTGTTTCTGATCTAGCCATAATTTAGGCAGCTACCCAGGTGAGACCAATGTATCAGGGAAGCTGAGATCTCTCCTTGACTTAGCTTGACTTGTAGCACTTGAGTTACAAGGTAAAAGTTGCTATCAGTTCGTTTCCTTCCACTCACCTCAACTGAACCAGACATATGCTTGGGGAGGGGGAGCCTCAAAGGATCTGTATCTCTTTACTCTGCATGTTTGCAACAAGTTTTTCTTCTCTCAGAGAATGTTTGGTAGGTGGAGAAGCATCCTCCATTGCAGCTTTGTCCAGCACATAGCTGTGCCCGGCCTCCTCGGGATTGCTGTGCTCATCTACAGCGCAGGAAACTTGAAGTCAAGATTTAGCCCTGCCTCATCTATTTGGCATTATTCTGAGTGTCTGTGTGTAACGGAACAAGAGGACGTGTTCTGAGTGCCTGCAGAATATGCTACCTGAGCCTTAGCAGATGTGAGCATCTCCAGTGGATAATCCTGAGGATGCGGCCACGTGCCGACAAAGGAGCCACCGAGCAGCACAGCTCTGGGCGCGCGTGCGCTGCGGGAGGGAAGCGCAGACGAAGCACCCGAGCACCCCTGTGCTTTCAGCTTTCTAGCACGGCCCAGGATCTGTGCAGCCCAGGGCGCTGCCTTCTTGGGGTGTCAGCACCCAAACAAGCCCCGGGTGAGAGGCAGCAGTGGCTGGAGTCACAGCTCCCGTTTTCCAAGTAGCCCCATCCTCCATCTCCCTGATGCGAAGGGCATCCAGCACGGCATCAGACGGGAGGACCTGCACCCTCGCCCAGGACCCTTACCCTAACTCGAGCCCTTCCTTTGTCTGAGGGGCACACAGACCCCGAAACCACGCTGGCCGTCCCGGCGCGGGAGCCGGAGGTCGCACGGCCTGGCTCGCACCACGCTGCAAAGAGTTAAGCCCTGGCTCTGTTGATATTTCCAAGCAGCTCCCAAAGTCGGCGGAGACGGGGAGCGCCCTGATTGGCTGCGTACCGGCCGGTAGTAATTAGTATCAGATATCAAACTTCTGTCTTTGCTAAGACCCTTTCCGATAGTCGCTGCTCCCCGCTAGACGATGACATCAGCCAGGACACCCAGCTGCTGGTAGTAAACTCCGGGCGGGAGGAGGCTCCCGCTAGCTCCACGTTAATTAGTTCAACACAGTACAGGGGGAGCAGTTGGTGTCTGTGGAGGGTCAGTGCTGGATGGGACCAAACCTTTCAAAGCCACTTGCTGCTTCTTGCCAGCCAGCTGTAAAAGCACCCAGAGAGCCCAGGAGAGCTGGATGAATCCTGAGCGCTAGCCGCGGTCTGGTCGGCTTTTCCCTGTGGAGGAAGTTAATGGTTTAAGTGAGGGGCGTCTGGATCTGGTCCCCGAGTCACCATGACACTCCTGGGGTCTGAGCACTCCTTGCTGATTCGGAGCAAGTTCAGATCAGGTAGGGGAAACCTTGAGATTTCTCTTAAAACTTCTTTCTCCGGCGAGCCGTAGCCACAGACTGTTTTGCATTAAATGTTTGGAAGCAGCATGCGAGCAAAATATTCAGGGGGTCGTAGAGCTGTCACGGCTTTGCTCTTACAGAGGCTGTTCCGCAAGTGGAGAAACGCATCTTCCTTCCTCTCTGTTGCTTTTTTTTTCCTCGTATTTCATTGTCTTCAGTTTATGTCTGTGGTTTATTTTGGTAAAACTGCAGTTCCCGGGTCTCCTGCCCTGGCCCTGCTACAAAGGATTTGGGCAGGAAGCCAAAAGGGCATCTGGGATAAACAAGGTACCTAACGCCGACCGTATATTCCAGGTGCTCTCGCGGGTCCGTCTGTAATAATCGCAGTGAGGATGGGCCTGACGCTCTCTCTGACATGCAAGCAGCTGACTTTGTTCCATTAAGTTGTGACTAATTGGAGAAAAATGGATTTGAAGAAATGCGTCATTTTTAGAAGTAAAAATAACAAATGGAACATGAAAAGTATTTAAAGTGACATCATCAGAGAAATAAAACCAGAGCCACACAATTGATTGCCACTCTCGGAGGGTTTGCGAGTAAAACATGCCTCCGCCTCGTAAGTTAGGGGAAGCACCGATAAGGGGCTTCTCAGAGGACGTTCAGCACGAGTGAAGGTGAGTGAAGGTGAACTATGGGACGGTCACTTCTAAATCAGACCCTCTGCTGGATATTCATGCCTTTATTCACTGGCGTTATTTATAGTAAGTATGCCGAGTTTGCGAATGGCTATCTTTACGTGTAATTTTTTTAACGAATGTAACACACTGTAATATTAATGGTAATGTCAAAAAATGTTCTCGAGGAGCTTTCTCTGACCTTTCCAGAGGTGAAGTTGTCCCCGGGAATGTTATCTGTGAGGGTGTTCAGACAAACCATCTGCATGTGCCGTACGGGACGCTGTAAAACTGGATGGGGTGGTCACGTTGGAACATGCACCCAGTCTGGCATGTCACCCACGCTGTGTGTGTTTTTGCCTCCTCATGCATTGTAGATAATGAAATTAGAGATTTATGATACTGATGGTGGACATGAGTGGTGTTATCAGGATCTCTTAGATAGCTGGGTGGTCAACTTAAACTTTGTTTTCTCAGCAAATACAAAGTTGGCAGTTGGTTGAAAACGCAAGCGTGTGTGTGCAAACACAAGTGTCCTAGTCTGGCTGAATTATACAAAACTTGGGTCCAGGGCTTTGGTGTGGTTTCCATATCGCTCTGATCTTACATTTCGTTAGATTAAGTCATTCCTTAGATTTTGTTGGTATATTATGGTACATTGCTGTTCATTTGAAAAAAATCTCAGTCCGTAACAATTCCTCCAGCAACTCCAAAGCAACACTGCCATCTTTCTGACAGAGCAGGATGGGCTGTGCTACATGTCTGCATTCTTTTCAAATGAACAAGTATTGTTTCTAAGGCTCATTTCTGGTTTATTTGTAAGCTGGCTTTATTGTGGAACCAACAGTGGGATCTCTAAACATATTTTTCAAATGATTCTCCAGTAAAAGTAAACTTTGTGGGTCTTTGCATCCATAAATTCTGATGCCTTTCAGCATTTCTAGGGGAGTCAATTTGTGGGGCATTCTTTGGTGCTTGACTTATTCCCACAACTGCCATCCTTCACTACAGCCTGGTGAAAGATAGGTTTCCCATTTGACAAAATTTCTCTGCCTGTTTGTTATGTTTGAGTTGCGCTTGACAAAGTCCCAAATGCATGCCTGCACCTGGCTCTCCCCACTGCTGGGACCGCCGCAGGTAATGCGGGACCCGGTCACAGCACAACCCTGGTCATCGCAGTCTGTGAGACAGGGCAGGAAAGAGGAATGCTGAGGAATACAAATAAATCAATGCTGCCTTCAGTTTGTGCTGGATTTTTAGTAACATGGGGAACAGATAAAAAAGCTAAGATTTTATGCTGGAAGCGGTCGAATCTCTTTTATGTGCAAAGGGTCTATGGGACAGAGCTTCCTCTGGTGTCCCTGCTCTGTGTGCAAACTTTGGCAGCTGTAAAGCCCCTCAAGGATGGCAAAAGGTGCAGTGCTCTGATTTACTGTCCTCCATTCGCTTGGCAGAGGGATGAAGATCTCAAACAAGCCATTGCCCTGCGCCGCACCCCGCTGCATGGCTCAGGGGCTGTAACACGTGAACAGACAACACCAGTTTACACAGAGAGACGTGTAGCTTGCACAGAGCAAGTAAAGGAGCCAGGAGGGATCATGCCCTGAAATGCCAAGTCCCGAGGAGCAGTTCTTGACGATGTGCTCGTTGCTTTGGAAATGGTCTTGTGAGGCAGGTGTGAGGCTTCGCTTGCTCCCCAGGTTTGGGAAGGATTAGCTGTGCTCCGTGACTAATGACGAGTCTGAATCCCTTTTGAGGGATTCCAGGCCAATGTTAATGAGGGTGAGGTAAATCTTAACAACTTAACTTTTGCCGTCTCTCCATGGCCTGCACACACTGAGCAGCTGAGCGAGCTACGTGTGTGTTAAAGGGTGCTAGAGATACATTACTTGCTTNTTGTTTCCTCATCTCNGAATCCCTTTAATCTCTGTGGCACAAAGCAGGCAGAAAGTGGGGCAAGCAGGTGGCAACTAAAAGATGGTGGCATGTAGGTATCCCTCTTAGAGTGCCTCGAGGTTCATCTTTCCAGTATCTGGCTTCCATCTGGCAGCATCAGTAGCAAGAAAAAGAAAGAATTTGTCCAGGAAAGGCTGATCTGGTGGAGGGAGCGGCTTCTTCACACGGTGCCCAGCAATCCTTCCTTGAGTCCCACAGTGTTTCCTCCTGCTCTTGTCTGCCCAGTGGTCCACAGCGAAGGACCAGCATAGTCGTGCAGTGTGGAGAGATGGTAGCTACCCCAGTGCAGAGCACCAGGAACTGCTCCAGAGGAGATAGATCAAATCACCAACATGCTGCAGGCCTTCAGGTCCCCCCTCCCCTTCCTCGAGGATTTGTGTCCGTGTTTATTTTGTCTGTTTTGCCAGAGATAAATATACTGATCTGAGGTCATCCTGACAAATTTTGCAGGAATGATGATTCTTCAAGCCTGCCATGCTATCCCATGTGCTCCAATTATCAATGGGATTGCACTAAATCAACTAGGACATTTAAGGGCTGTTCCAGAAACATATTTAACTCTTCCCAGAGACAATCATTTATATGAAGTGATCTCCTGCTTTGAATACAAACCAGTTGTACTCCAGCAGAGGAGAAGTATTGTCATCAGACAGAGCAAACAAAGCTGGCAAACGCAGACTTAACCTTAACTCTGACCTTTTCTGTCCGGTGATATGGAAAGAGAGTTTACAAGGCCAACATCTGCATAACATCAGCGGTAGTTCAGATAAATGGTGAGAAGTGAAAGTTTAACACTCTAAATAAGGCTCTGCATGGCTTGGCATGGGGTAATATCCAGGCCTAATTGCGGACACATGGATGTAAATTTGCAGAGAAGACTTGCCTGGCTCTATGGAGGAAAGGGTTCCTGCTTGTGCACGGGGCTTGAATGAAGCTGGATGAGATGGGAGAGGAATTTATTCTGTCTGCCTGTGGTGGAGAGAGTGATTTGGACCAAAATCAGCAGGTTAATAAAGGCAGAAGAGAGCAGGTCTTGGGTGTTTGGCCAGGCATTTTGGCAGAAGCTTTATTTTCATTTTCCCAGTGTCCAAAGATAAAACATGTGCATGTGTTTCCTCTCAGATCATGAACTCGCACAGTTCACAATCAGTGTGTGTGTTCAATCTGTGGCTTCTCTGTAACTGATGACACCGTTCTGTGATTTTGTGAAATTTTTGTAAAACACCAACTTGATATAGATTGGTTTGTGCTTGGTTTTGTTGTTCCAGCATCTTATACCTAGATGTTTTAGCAGACAGACACATGTTTCTCTGTCAGTCAGGCATGTGTTACAGCACAGATTGAAACGTACCTCACTGTGCTTGAGGAGAAGGATGTATGGGCTGCTCACGGGGATGCTGAAGGGATGACTCCAAGTGGGGCTGGTGACAGCCTGTTCTCGGGACCATGGTGAGATTGGGGTTGCACATTATGATGGACACCGCTCTCAGAGGGATTTTATAGCTGGTTGTTCTTTAGTGGTGACCTGTGCCCATTTGGTGGTCTGGGCTCCTTGCTAGCCAGGTATGGTCCTGTGTCTCTTCCAAGGTACCTGCAGACCCAGACATGGGTTTAGAGATGTTGTCCTCACCAATGTAGATGAGATTTTCAGTGCAGTGCAGCCTTCTGGGTGACACAGAAATTTGTAGCACAGCTGCCTGGGAGAATGTAAAATGTTCCCAACTCTGAAGTGGTGAGCATCACAAGCAGAGGTAAAGCTGGTGTGGCTGGGCCCCACTCTGAGGCAGTGCCCGGCCAGGAGAGGAGGCTTTCCACGGCTGTCTCGGCTGAGCGATGCCATTTTCAGCTGGGCTATGGCTGGCTGAGCTTTGTCTCTGCTCACATGAGTCCCACACAGGCCATGTTTTCAGAGGATAACATGGGCCTGGAGAAGTGATGCTACAGAGAAACCACTTTCTGGCACCTGGATATCGGCAGAGCAGGTGGGCCAAGAGCCATGGAGGGTCTCAGGACAGTGGTATTTTTGCAAGACAGCAGCTCCATAAAAGCAGGCCCTATGATGCTCTGCTGGACCAGTGCTTCACTGCTGGTGGTAGCACCAGGAGGTTGGCTGGCCTGTCACCCAGCTCAGGGTGACTCCACATTCACCCAGGTACAGCCCTCGCATCAGGAGCCTGAAGTCAGCCTGTTGCTCATCCGAGACGGAGCACCACTGGTCCCGGCTGCCCTGCCCGTCTGGACATCCTGCTTTGAATTCCTGCTCCTGACGCAGCTGCGAGAAACAGCCACAGACCTGAGAAAGCCACAAGCAACACAAATTCACCCTGCCACCGAGCCAGCCCTGCTCCTGCCCTGCTGGGACCTTGGGACAGTCAAAGGATCCCACATGCTTCTCCCACCAGGCAGCTTCTCTCCCTCTGGCAAGTTCACGCGAGAAAGCCTCAGACGTCATCTGTAAAGACAGTCCCAAAGCAGACAACAATTCTGCCTTCCAAGGGAGGCTGGGTCCAAAACAGGGATAGTTTCTGCCAGCCAGTCTGTGAGCACGGGCGAATCACCAGGTTCCTCTGGTACACACCATGGCCATGGGCAAACACGCATTTCACATTCTCTCAGCTGCTGTTTGACATGCAACAAAGCTGCTGTGTGGAAAACAGGAGTCCCTCCTCCCCATCACCCTATTCCTCATTTGCTGCCAGCTCACCCCTGGCCCCAGCAAGGGCAGTCCCCATCCTGTGCACCATTCAGCTGCACTCATGCTCCTAAAATCCCAACTTTGGGTGGGAATGAGCTGCTGGGATGGCTGGCAGAGGGGACAGTGACTTGCTGCAGTGGCAGTGCCAGCTTCAGTTGTTTGTCCATCTTCTGTCTCCTATCATGGTCACGCATTTGGGACAAACTGGCATAATGTGGTGCTTCTGCTAGTCCTCTTCACTGTGCAGCCCAGGAGCACGGGCTGGCGTGCGGAGCAGCACAAGGTGCAGGGATCAGCAGGCACCTGCCTGACCATCAGTTCTGGTAGCAGCAGTGACTCATTTTAGAGGAAGATGAGAGCACAGCAATTGCACTGGTTGTGAATGTGGTTCCCAACCAGAGCAAAGGTGTTGGCACAGCCCAGGCAGGGAGGAAACCAGCAATTATTGGGATTATTGGTATCTGAAACCACATAAAAGAGCTGAGAAGAGCTGAAGCAGTAGGGACTCTGCCTCAGTCGCTCCCATTCCCAGGGGGGCTGTCAGAGATAGAGACAGATGCTGGGTCACAAGTCAAGAAGCAGCAACGCACCTGCAGCTCCACCTGGGCAGCTCAGCTGTGAGGCTGAGCTGAATGCTGAGAAACCCTCATGCAGCCTCAGAGTTTCCGAGAACCTGCTCTGGCTGCTGCATAAGTGTTGGTGGGAAGGGACGGGCTCTGATCCAGCCTGCTTCTCAGAGACAGACCTTGGCCAACACTGCGTCAGGTCAGCCATGGCTTTGCCTGCCTGTCCCAGTCCTGAACCCTGTGAGAAGGGCAGTTCCCCCACCTCCCTGGGCAATGTGCCTGGTGCTGCTCGGTCCCCTGTGCTGTTCAAGCCAATTCCTCAAAGACAGGAGGGTGCTATGAGTGCTTTGGCAATGCCCCAGCATGGGGGATGCTCTGATACAGGTGACAACAGTCCCATCCTGGCCAGCTGCTGAGCACTGGACTCAAAGTCCCCCTGCAGACTGAAGCAGAAGGCCAGGTCTGGCTGCTCCTGGGGTGGAGGGAGGATTTGAACATGTCTTTTCCAGTGCATCACCAGGCCAGGCAAGGCCCAAGCTGTCCTCTTAACTTCTTAAAGCTCTGAGGTCAACTGCTAGGGAGGAGGATGACTCATGACTGCAAGTCATGGGGAGTGCTCAGAGCTTGGGCCACCAGAGCTAGCTATGACTGACGCCAGGAGGTCTTCTCTGTGCCGATGACACAACCCCACTGCATAGGATATTTCTGGAAGCTGTATCACTAAATGGGACTCAGCTCTAGTGCAGAAGAGAAGATTATTTCTAACAGAAAAGTTCATGAGCAAAATCCCTGGAATAGCTCTGACATGCTTTGCTTCATCTAAGGAAGGATTTCTCATCTTGAGGTGCCATAGGAGGGAACGGGTTTGCTGAAAGCAAGGCTGTCTCTCAGCTGATGGCAGCTGATGATGCCAGCAGAGCTTGGTACCACGGGGTGACCAATGTGCATGACTGCTCCCTTGGGGCTACTAAGAATGGTTTGTGTTGGAAGGGACCTTTAAATGTCATCTAGGTCTTCTCACCACCCAAGCTGGTGCAGACAGGAAACAAGGATGCTGGGGCTGTAGGAGCAAGAGTGTCTCAACAGCGGTACTCCAGCCATCACTCTATGTAATATAATTGTTCCTCTGAAGTGTTAGCAAAGTAATTTCCTTGAAAAATAAGAATATTCCTGAAAAAAAAAAAATCCCCATATGTGCCGGGTGACAGCATCCTCAAAGTGAGTCACCGGCAGCACTCAGAGCTCAGGCCTCCAGACACACAGCAAAGGAAGAGGACAGGAATGCAGCTGGGGTCAGACACATTTCAAATCCCCTTCAAGAAGCACCTAAGCAGTGGCTGTTTGGATGGTGCCTGGGGCTCCTCCAGCCCTGTTTGTTCATTGTAAGGGAAAGGTGCAAGCCTTGAGGTGACACCTGCTCAGCTGCAGGCTGCAACACTGACACAGCGACTGCTGAAAGTAGTGGCTGCTTTACCTCTTCCTGCAGGGATGTTCAGTCCTATTGTCTGACACTGTCCACAGCTGTTTCTTCAGATAGTTCTCAACAGGATTTGGAAGTTCATAGAGATGATATCTGGGAGTCAAGGCATGTGTCCTACTGCATGAGGGGGTCCAGATCTGGATGAATATTCAGTGGCTGAAATAACTGCTTCTACCATTGAGCTTGGGCTGCTCCTGGAAAAGGCCGGCATTGGCACACCCCTGTCCTCACATTTTCTGTCAGCTTGCCCTGAACAGAAAAGGATGGATAAACTTTTCCTCTTCGCCCTGTGACCTGAGAATGGGCCAGGAACTTCGTAAGCTCAGCATGGCCCAAGACAGACCATGCATCTGAAAAACAATTTGGAGGTCTTTTCTCCCTGCACAAGGTTATCATTAAATAATATCAGCTCCCCTCTGTGATGGTCCATCAGCAGTGCTTAGCACAGGAGACAAAGCAGAGGCTGTTAGCTAGAGCATGGACCTGCTGTGGTGGGGTAGGCTCCCCTGGGTTGTGCACTGTTCGCTGGAAGGCAGCAGGATGTGGGGAATCTGGGTTCCTGAGTGCTGCTCCTGCATCCAAGCACAGGGAGAGCTATGGCAGTGAAACCTACACGTTTTCAGCACTTCTTGCATCGAGGCAGGTGCTGAATCTCATAGCTGCCACACTGGAAATCATCACCACCTTCCAAGCTGTGCTTCAGGGGAATTTGTAACACCTCCTTTTTCTCTAAACAGGTTGACTGCATCCTGAGGCTGTTAAATTATTTGTCTGCTAGGAAGGGGTATGAAATAAGCAGAAGCAGCCGACAATGTGGGCTTTGAATGCACGGTGATCTGACTGACAGCATCCCCCTTGCTCATGTAGATATGGTGTATCCCTTGGCCTTGCTGTGTCGGAAGTCAGAATGAAATGGTGCAAATAATTCGGCACACGTGGGAGCTGTGAAGTGGTGGAGCATCCTCACTTGGGATATTTCACAGCTTGACGGGGCAGACTGCTGTGTCCTTGGCAGGGTGTTGTATGTGACTGTAGAACTCTTTGCTGTCTCTGATTCCTGTTTGATGATGGGATGTTGTGTGCAAATTGCCTAAGCTTAAGGAAAGATGCTCTAATACCTGGGATGCTGGACCGGGACCTAGGAGAGTGAGAGAACCATTCTTGGCTGAGTTACAAAGCTTCTTCATTCTTGAACAGTGTGTGACCTCCCTTAGCTCACCTGTTCCATAAAGATACATCTCTTCCTTGGGGAAAGTGCAAAGCTCTACATGGTTCTTCAATATTGTGACCAGTCACAGAGAAGATTCTACACAGTGGGGTGCACCTCACTGTTTAAGATACCTACCATGAGCTGCTTACCATTAAACTGCCTCTACAGTCAGGGGGGAAAGACAGGCATTCCTAGAGCATGGACTGATTAATTTGGTTTTGAGGTGCCCTGAGGGGGGTGGCTTCTGCAAAGAGAATGCAGATAACTGGGTCTGATGCAAACACCTGGAGTGCAAGGGTCTGAATCTACATCCATGGGCAGAACCGGCACTGACTGAGGGTGGTGCCATGGGGCAATGGAGGGCTGCAGACTACGCTGGTGACCAGTGACTTCTAGCCACCAGCTTCACTCTGGCATAAGGGGAACAGCATACATGCAGACTTTACCAGGTACTGAAGGCTACGTTTTTTGTTCACTGCAAGAATCTGTCCTTGTTGTCCTTCTTAGAAGTGCTGGCATTTGGCAGGAGATCGTTGTCCCACTTGAGGCCTTCACTAAACATCTGCTGTGAATGTGAGACATGGTTTGTACAGAGGACAAGGAAAAGTCACAAGCAATGGTGGTATCTCAGGGAGCCTTGTGCTCTGGGGATTTCTCTGGAAGGGATCATTATTCAGCTCTGTGCCGTGTCCCAGGGAAGCTGCACTGTAGACATGAGCTGTTGGCAGAGCTCAGCAGGTTGCTCCCGAGGACAAAAAGCTGGTCTTCCCTCTCTTCCCCTTCCAGTACTGGCTCTCTCGAGGCAGCTAAGGGGATGCAGTCTGGGGCTGTGCTGGTAGGCAGGGGATATGCCTGCAGTTACATTGTGACCACTGAAAGACACATGTCCTTGTGGCAAGCTGTACTGAGTTTCCAGCAGGAAAACATGTAAGTGAGTTTTATGTTTTACCTTTATCTTCTCAAAGACAAATTTGCAAAAATGAAGGTGTAGAATATATTACTAACTCAATGTCCAGGCAGGGTTACCTGAGTGATGGGATGAAGTAACTTGTGCAGTCCACACAGAGGTCTGTAGCCTTGCACAAGGCAGGCTGCAGGTGGGCTGTCGTTGCATGCTGTAAATATTGGAAGGTGCTTCTTGATTAGATGCCTAATTGATGCTCTGTAGCTGAGGCCATGCCTCTAAGCCACTTGGTGACCCTGACCAGTGGTTCATTCCCATCTACCAGTTCGCTTGGAGCAGTGCATTCATATAGAGATGGCACTAATATCTCCTCACCACATTACTTACATCCCCTGCAGTAGGGCAAGCATATCTACATTCAGTGCTCAGCCTTGCAGGGCTGGAAATGTGCTGCCAGACCCTCAGGAGGGTGGTGGAGTTTGAAAGCTCTACTCAACCCCTAGTTCTGGCATGAGGGAGGACCTCCCAGCTTCAGAGTTCAGAGCTGAGCAACTGCTTGAGCTGAAGCCATGGTCATCCGAGGCTGCTGTTACAGGTGCCAGGCAGGGATCAGTCTGTTCCAGGCACCAGGGTTTTGCCTGCAGCAGGAGCAGCCCTGCCCTGCTCACCTGTCTGCAGAAGTGAGGACCTGGTTGGTGCAGGCTACACAGCTCCTCCCTGGCATTCCTCCTTGGCTTGGAGCACTCCGCTGCACCAAGGCTAGTCCAGCAGCAGGAGAAATCAGTGCCAGTCCTCTGTGCCACACACAGACCCCTGAAACATTGTCCCTGCTAGATGTATTAGTACCTCAGCAAAATCCTGCATCTTCTCCTGACACTCTCTTTCTCGCAGTTTTACAGCTACGGCTTCAGCAGAGAAGGACCCGTGAGCAGCTGGCAGACCAAGGCATCATGCCACGTGAGTATCTTTTTCTGCTTTTTCGCCCACTCCTGGCTCAGAGAGGCTGTGTTCATCTCGGGCACTGCTGGGGTACAGTGTGACACCAGCTGCCTGCTCGGCCCCACTCGGCTCCGAGCAGGTTGCTAGCAGGGGGGACTTTGCTTCCTGCCCGGTAGAAATATTATGGTCCCTGGTGCTGTGCAGTGGTGCCCAGCATTTGCCACACAGGTTCTAATGCTGCTGCTCAAACTGAAGTCAGGAGAGATGCTTAATTTACACCATCCAAAAACTCAGATGCATAGCTCCCTGTCCCAGAAGTCACCGTAGCAGGGCAAGCACATCCAACTCCAAGCAGAAGACTCACAAAGCTCTTCACGTAGGCAAGGGCAGAGAATCTCATGTCCTCCTGTAAAAGCCAGGAACCTCTGTAGCGGGATGAGACCCACCGAACGAGGAAGAGGTGGAGAGGCTCATTCCAGGAGACTGTAGAAGAAGGAAGTGGTGGGTAACTGCCTGGGCCCCAGTGCAGAGAGGCAGCCCCTGGATGAGTGAGACATATCCAGATCTGTGTCTGCCCAGCCAGGACCCCGCAGGGCAGAATTGTCAGTGTACACTTGAGGCCAGTGAAACCCCACCTTGGCCTGCCTGCTGCAGACTGATGAATGATGCCTGTGCTTTCCCCTACCTGACCACATTCACCCTTGCTAGCCTTGCATCCAAGCCTGAAGGGCAAGATGCAGGCCAGCATTATTGTGTAATCATTCAGCATCAGAAAGCCAGTTGCTCGAGCCCAAAAAGTAAGTGGATGAAAATGATCCCCTCCTGCACCTTCAGGTGCATCACGAAACCTATGGCACTACTGGAGAAATGATGCTGGGAGCTCAGCCCTGCTCGATGGACAACTCCATCCTGACCTAGCTCAGGTTCCACACGCATGAATCTGCGGCTATATGGGACCCTCCTTTCTGCCTTGTCAAGGGCCTTTTGGGTTCACTGCTAAGATCACACTTTCCAAAGGCTGTGTCACTTTTGTCTCTTCTGGCTAACCTTGAAGACTGTGACAGAGCTTTTGTCTAAACGGCAGAACAGCAATTCACTAGGAGTTTGGCTATAGCACTGCCTGCTGCACCCTGTCCATCCCTCTGCCCTGCTCATGCAGCTGCCTTCCTCATCATTGTGTCAAGGTAGCCAGCAACAGACACCTTCTCAGTACTGTCTTGCCAGTATCAAACACTAAGAAAACTTGAGCAGGATGACAAAAATCATGACTGTCAAAATGATCACATGGTTTCAAGACCTATAAATGCAAGTTCTTTTCATTTTTCTTCTGTTTATTTCTGTAAATGTTCAGATTATATGCTGCCTGCCACCAAAGGGCAAGCCTTTTAATCACAGGGCTCCAGGAGTTGGAGCTTTAAGCAAAACATTGTGACATTTGCGATAGTATTGCAAGTACTAGCAGTATAGTTAGTGGCCAAAAATGTGTCCAACATCTCCTGAACTGCTAAGTCCACTCTGTAAAAGTGGGCACAGTCAGACGAGGTGCAGGACTCCCCACTGCACACGTATGAAGCAGTAGAGCCAGCTGAGAGGTTTGGGTACTTGACACTGCCCTGCAAGGACCAGTGCATGGGACTGCGCTTTTACAAACAGCACCGAACATTTAAAACCTTACACTTTGCAGACCACATGTTAGGCCCAATTTATTTGACGGCAGCTGAAGAGTATTTTCCCGTTACTTAACAGCTTCTTTGCACTTCCAATTCTAGGGTGACATTTTGCAGTCTGGTTTCTGTCCAAGAAGGCCATTTTGGGAAGCTTGAGCACAGTTGATTCACTGAAAGTAATACAAGAAATGGCACTTCGGCATCCATAAAAATAAACGTGCTGAATTTGACCTCAGGAGGCAGTGTCCAATGTTAGCATTTAACACATGGGAGCCACAGCCAGCTTCCCCGCGGCTTGGGCACATGCAGTCATTCCTTATGACAAACAAATCTTTGTTTAAACGTAACTTGCCATGCCCTGTTGGGTCTGAGGACCAGCAGATGAGGGGGGCTCTAGGAGGTGCACCGGGACAGGATCTCAATTCAATAGGGCTACAAGGATGGTGAGGGGACTGGACCATCTCCCCTGTGAGGAGAGGCTGAGGGAGCTGGGCCTGTTCAGCCTGAAGAAGAGAAGGCTGTGAGGGGACCTAATAAATGCTTATAAATATCTGAAGGGTGGGTGTCAGGAGGATGGGGCCAAGCTCTTTTCAGTGGTGCCCAGTGACAGGACAAGGGGCAATGG
>Ga0065711_1038592_pt1 | contig 18609 bp, 4 predicted proteins | sample Hoacrofraction12_FD_59098 | JGI IMG/M metagenome (GOLD analysis project Ga0065711, IMG submission 59098) | Hoatzin crop microbial communities from Cojedes, Venezuela - Epithelial fraction 12 v2 (version 2) | ecosystem: Host-associated > Birds > Digestive system > Esophagus > Crop | place...
ATTTAAAAAAACAAACAAACAAACCCCCCCCCCCCCCGAAAACCCCAACAAAAATGCATTAACTCTTCAAAAACAAATATAGGAATTTCTGTAGAAGAACTGTGTATTACACTAGGATAGCTAAGTTGTGAATTGGACCGGATAGACTAATTTGGCCTGTGGTTTTACAAGTCTTTCTCACCTTATTCTGAGTGTGTGGGTGTGGTGATATTGAAATTCACTGTGATTCCTTCCAAGTCAGTCATTCAGAGTGGGAACCTGCATATTTTTACCCATTAAATTGTCTATAGTTCTTCCTGCTGGTGTTGTGATCTTGTCAGACAAGATAGTCTGTAAGCATGGCTGAGATGCTTAAAAATTTGCATTTGTTGTAAGTGGTAGAGCTCCCGGTGAAAGCTGCTGGCGATGCTGTGGCTGACTGCTTTCCACTCAGCTGTGGAGCCGTATGATTTTAGTCTTTCATACTACCAATGCTAAAAGCCATTGTGCTACCACCAGGTTAAATTATGTTGCCAGAATCTGGAGGGTGGCCTGGGTGAGATGCATGTCTTTCAGCCCTAGACCAGTCCTTGTGGGCCCTAGCTAATTTTGTGTGTTGGAAACCTGTTGCTGGGGTACTTCTCTGCCAGAATGAAGTATGGATGAGAGGACCCTGTTCGTCTCTCCCAGGGTTCTCTCTCTCAAAAACAGCAGTCAGCATCAGCGGTCTCCTTGGACTGTCCCTCTCTGCATGAGCTGCTTTCCCACAGCCGGATCACCTCACTTGTGCAGCAGCAATTTTTCTCACCTGTGCTCTGCCGGGAGGAGCAGAGGAGGAGCGCAGGCTGTCTCCAGCCTCTCCGAACTGCTGCATTAAAATAGCTGAATAGGGATGGGATTCAACAGACTGTAGAGTGGTGTACAGTGTCATTTTAAATATCCCTTGGCAGCCTGCCTGGCCTTTAGTTGGCACTCCAGAAAAGTGTGGCTTTCCCTCGTGTTCTTTGTCATGTTTGCCAGGCATGTACAGATGTCTTGGATAACACTAACGTATTTTAAGTGGTACAAGACACACGTGCTTAGGCAGCTGTATGTTATGCTAAGTAAAATTGCATGGACCTGGCAAGACCAGGGCAGAGGGGAGATAAATATGTAGTAAGGATAGCTGCTGCTGAGAAGAGCACATGGTTGTTGAGGATACTGCAGATATCTAGGTAGTAATAGCACCTCATATTTTTTTATGGTGTTTTTAATGTGATTTAATATGGTGTATACTTGGAACTACAATGATGTTGTGATGCTGATATACCATGTGACTGTCCTCTGATTCAATAGCTAGCTGTGTGGCTTGAGAAAGCAAACCTGGCTCTGTTCCCTGGAATTTGTTAAAGATGGGACCATTGAGCAGTATCACTCATCCCCAAATTTCCAATTTTTCCTCCTTTAGCTACCCTTAGTAGTGACAGTCTTTACTTACCGTGTTACACTGTAGAGTTGCGTCATGCTTCACTTAGGAGTTGGGTGCAGTTCAGTAGTACTTGAAATTATTTATTTAACCAATGAAGTGTAAGTATTTTGGAATTCATTTAGATGACTAGTGATATCTGTTCAGGGTGCATATAGTTGTCTTGAAGGTGGAAATAAAGCTTTTACCCAGACTTGGGGCTTAGGTTTCAAGTAATTGAGTTTATAGTGACGTTCTCATCTAAATGAATCCTTTTCTGGCAGAGGAGTAACATGCTGCAGGATGAGCTGGTCAGGAAATCCTTCCCGTACTCATTTGATGTCTAGCAGTGGCTACCTGTGAAATGCAGCCCAGAAATAGGCTGAGGACTTGGAACTTAATCTAGAAATCATCTTGTGACTTACGGAATGGATTTTTCTCCTCTTACGCCTCTGGCCTAAAGGAAGGCAGAAGGCTGTTGGAGAAGGGAAATGGAACGTGAGGCTAAAAAGAAGTACTATTCAAATATTACTTCATTTTTAAATTTCCTGTTTCCTGAATGTGTTAATGCTGGATAGTTGCCAACAGGACTGTAGGGGGGGTTACTGACTCACTTCAATTTTTATTTCTTTTTCCCTCTATTTCACAGCACTCCAGGATCTTTTATTAATTTTTTTTTTTTAGTTGAAACATAAAGGACTAGAAAGGCTGCTTTATTCTGTCCTTTATTCCCCTTGAGGATAAGGAAATAGAAGGAAAAAAAAAAAAGAACCTGTTGGAGGCCAGAGTAATCAAAATTGTTAGCTGGAAAAGCTTTACAGGTTTCAGTTTAAACATGGGAGGAGAAAAGACAGGGACAAAATCCACTTCAAGTCTCCAGCTAGGTATTAGGTATAAATACGCACAGCAATTCAGGCTTTGATGTTAAAACTTGCATGGTCTGGGAGATGCAAAGCATTTAAAAGCATAATATTACTTTTTTTTTTTTTTTTGAAGCTAGTTTCTTTGCTTTGGTTACTTGCAGAAGAAAAAAATTCCAGCTGCTTGAAATTCTTACATTGTGAGGAGAGGATTCTCTGTAATTTTAGAGTTACTTGACACCTGTAGTTTCTGTGAACTTATTTGCTTCTACAAATTCTTAGTTCTCAGTTCTGAAAATCTGAGATTATGTTTCTGTCTAAAACAAGACATTTCATATTGTGGAACTGTGTGAAGATAGGATGTGGAAAAGCTTCTCAAATGTTAAGACTATAACTATTTTTTCAGCAGAAAGTAAGGAAGAACTGGAGTGTTTAAAATAATGAATGATACAGGAAATGCAGCTTTACAAAACCAATTAAAAACCCCAACAAAATTCTGGTAAAAATGGAAGGATAGAAAATGCAAAATTAATAAAAGAAAATGCTTTTCGAACAACTGATTAAGCTGTAGTAATCGCTCAGGTTGACAATTTATTGAGGTCTGAAAGCATCAATATTCTATATAGATGGTTGGATTCTATTTCACTGTTTATCACAGAGGTTTGAGGACAATATTATGCCTTGTATTTCATAGTCGACCTCTTAAAAACAAAAAGGTTGGAAAGAGACCTGATGTAGAGAACTGTGTGCCACTCTCATTCTTCCTATAGTTATGCCATTGCCTCTACATTTATGATGTAGGCACTCACCATGCTTAATGCTTGACTGTGGTTTGTTATTCACTGCTCATATACTTTCCAGTGCGGCATTTCCTTCTGTGTGATGCAACCAGTCTTCCTCTTTTTCATCTTTAATATTCTGTGCTTCTAAATATAGTTACCTGTTTAAGTAAAACTTGGCTACAATAGGAAAATTCCTCCTTTTCATGATTTTGCTTCAGAACCAAGTGATGATAAAAAGTTGACAACAAAGTCATACTCCTAGGAGAGACTGAGAATATATCAATTAGATAGGATGTGACTGGCAGATGATGACAAAGCTACGCAGAGTAATGAATGGTACTAGGAAGTTGCATGGGGTGCTCTTTTTCTCTTGAAGTAATAGAAGAATGCAGAACATGGAACTAAAACTGAAAGGCAGCAGATTCAGCAGTAATTGATAAAAAAAATACTTTCATCATGTTTCATAACTAAGCAGTGAAACTCATTACTGCAAGATAGCATCAAGGCAAAGAGCTTAACTGCAGCTCTTTAATAGAAAATTCATCTGGATAAAAGTGCATTTAGGATTAGGTTATAATTTTCTTTTCATGGAATAGAATATACATAGGGGAGATATGAGACTTGCCCTCATTTAATTTTTATGCCAGCCTTTCCATCCTAGGGGCTTGGAAGATGCTTCTCACATACATAGATTCCTCTGTGATTGCTTACAGCAACTTTCCTTTGTACCTGCTTCAGGACTCTGTTTTGGCTGCTTGTAAGCACAGGGTACTGTGAGCAGACTTACTGGATCAGGTGAAGAGTCCACTGTGGCATGATTTTTGGGTTTTGTTCACCTTTCTGGTCCTCTCCGCTTAAAACCAGTTCTGTCTGAAATATCATCCCTGATCTGATTGCCAGATTTTGAAAAGAATCAGCGCTGTCTCAAGCGCCACTGGTTTACCCTTTTTGCAGTCTGGGGAATATTTTGGTGTGAAAGCAGTGCACAGGGAGTAAAGACATCTCTGCCTGCTCGCGCTGTGTGTCCTTTCCACTGCTCTTTAAGTGACTGTAAGACACTTTGTATGTGTAAGCTGCAAGTGAGGCCACATAAGCATTTGGAAAGCTGTCCATTAACCAAAAAATGCTGTTGTCTACAAACCTGACAGCATCAACTTGTTAAGTAGAATTGTCTTATTTTAGAAACCTCTCTACCCTCAGCATGTCTGTTTCTTTGCAGTCCAGAGTAGCACCAAAGCCCTTTTTCAGCTATGCATTTTCCTCCACCCACCCACTGATAAAGAACATATTGAGGGGAGGTGAGCCCCTGATCAAGTCTTACTACACTGCATCCTGGTCTTTTAACTTAAGAGTAGACAGGAATTCTTTCTGGAGCCATTGGTCTGGCTCTGGAGCCAAAAGGTCTTTTTATGGTTTAGGAAAAGGACTGAAGCCTAGATCTTTTCCCAAGACTAGACTCAGGCAGATCATTTAGGTGTGAATCCTCAAAGGTCATAGACATTTGGTTGTTAGTGAAATCGATGGGATTCCGTAAATTTGTTTCGAGATCCGACCTACTAAGATTTAACTTTTGTAGGACCTGAACATTTCATAATTCCAGCTCAAGTCTGGAATGCATTGAATATATACTGCAACTATAGAATTGATCTCAAAAATGGATTCAAATTTTGATGTTTATCACTGAGCTTTCTAGATTTCAGTTTTCTCATCTAATAAAGTAGGAATTGTAATTTGATTTTTCCTCAGTGGAAAAGATTAACCGCAGAAACAAACATTTAAGGCATAAATTCCTTTGCTAGGGAATTGGTCAACTGTGGGATTATATGCATAAAGTAGAAAGAAAGAGAAAAGGAGGCTTACCTTTGTGCCTCCATTTCCTCTCTCTGTGTCCTATCAGTCTGTCGAAATATATTGCTAAGAACGTATGGAACCAATTTAAAAAACGAAACAAGAAATTAAACAACCTAAATAGCTTGTCTGAATATAAATTTGGTTGATTTACATTGTTTCCCCAGCTCCTGCTTTCTTATAATCCTGTGATGTTTTGTGGCTTTGGTAGGTGATGAGCTCCATCTAGTGACACAGTGCCCGTGTGCACCGCTTGTGTGAGGAGCGAGCCTGGTGCACCCCTTGTCTGCTCGGCTGGAGGTCAGCTGTGCTTTTAAAATACATCTCTGGGGCAGTGCGGTGACACTTTACAGGGGGCAAATGTAGACAAAAGTAAAGTGGTTCTGTGATGACATTAATCATATCATTACACTTATTTTTCTTACAGATTGCTAGCACTTAAAATAACATTTTTCTTGAGATAAAAATAATTAATCTCTATTAAGTCATAATCCACCTCTTAATGCATGTGTATACCACCATCTATAGCAACACGAATACTGATGGTCACTTAAAAGTTCAATAACAATTGGAACCTTTCCCTCTAGTTTGCCGTACCAGTGTATTACTCCTGTAGTGATCTTCAACAGAAGCTGAAGTTGGTCTTTCATGGCAGCAGGTCAGGGCTTTTACTGTTGCAAGGCTGAAAGCACCATAGTGTGTAAATGTCAGAGACATCTGGCTCTCTCATGTGTGTGTCGGTCTTAGGCAGCTCAACTGTGAGTCCTCGGCTGTACATTATTCATAATTAATAGAGCATATATTTTAGCTCATTAACTGAAACCTGTACCTGCAGAGCAGAACTGTGAGATCTGTGCTGGCTGCTGCTCCCACAAGAGGGGAAGCTGCTTATCTGAGAGTAATTTGGGCTGACTTCAGTGTGCATCTTAGTAAGAATACAGAACTCCAGGTTGACTTACAAAAATGTTTCTGCATATTGGTCATGTTAGCTACTAAGTTAGTAAGAGAACACTTTCCCTTTTACAGGGAAGAAGCTGGGGTACTGCAGTGCTGAGCCTTCAAACTCTGGCCTGGCAGCCAGAGGAAAGCTGTGGAGCCTCTGCTGCAGCAGGATGCCTTTCTCCACCTCGTGCCCTTGAAGACCGTCTGGGGAAGCACATAGAATACATAAAAAAATCCGTGCAGATTAGCAGTAGAGCTGTGGAGCTGTACTGCCAAGGCACTCCCGTTGTATCAGCTGCTATGAAAATAGCTGGGGGAGCAAAGTTTAGTAACGGCTGAGGGGAAAAGACGCTCCCAGCCTGTGTGGAAATGTATTTCCTGTTTTTCCCCAGCTAGCTTTAGACTAGCTCATTTCAGGTTAGCTTGGATATTGCTGGCATACCAATATGGGTGGGCACGACTGGATATTTCTGCAGCAACAGGGACTTAGCATAGTCTCCAGAATGGTCCTGAGAAGCACGGCAGACACCTGTGCATGGTTGGTCTGTACCGAACAGCCTTCTGCTGATGCCAGATTACTACCAGTACTTGTGACAATAGTCATGACTGTGATGTGATGATTGCAGTACAAACTGCAGTCTAGACATAACCTTGAGACTGTGAGGGGAAAAAATTTGATAACCAAATCTAAACTTTCTATTTTGAGAAAAGTCTTCTGATGTACAGCCTGTCATGCAGTGCAACAGCCATTTCCTGGGCAGTCTGCGTGGAGCTGACATCCGAGATTGGACAGTAGGAGGGTACAGTTAAATAATTCTGTAGAGTGTATCAAATGCAACTTTTTAATCTTTTTTTTTTTTAGTTTTAGTTAAAATTATATGTATAAAAGAGGATATTTATATCCTGTTCACCATCTGCTGTGAGAGGAAAATCCAGCTATCCTATTCAAGTTTACAATTTTTATGTTGTCCTTTAATCCATTGTCTTCAATGTTCTTTGGAGAAAAAAGACAGAGGTTTGCCATTGCAGAAGGACAACAGAAACTCCTCCTGCATGCCGTGTTTTGCTGACTCTCTTTTAACAGGGGGCACGTACAAGCACCCACTGAAATATGTACAATTATTTTTGTTAGAAGGAGGAGGAATACTTCCCTAAACTGTCTTAACATCTTCTTAAATCTGCTGCATAAACCAAATATTTTGTCTGTTTTCCCTCACACATACTCGTATCTGATTGTGGGGTGTATTTTACGTTATCACTTTTTTTTGCTGAGCTTTAGGTCTCATCTTTCTTCATTTCATCTTTTTTTTTTTTTTATTACCTCTTTTTCCCCTTCTGAACTTGTCAGGTTCCTGTACTGATGGTTGCTTGTATCTATAAATAATATACTGTGCTACTTCTCTTTACTGGTGTGATTCTGACTGAGTTAATAGCTGGTGAGAGGGAATATTTCTTGTGTAATTATGCTGAAATTATTGCCTGAAGAGAAGACTGAGAAGGGATCTTATAAATGCTTATAAGTATCTTTAGAGTGGGTGCCAGGAGAATGGGGCTAAACTCTTTTCAGTGGTGCCCAGCGACAGGACGAGGGGAAACAGGCACAAAATGAAGCATGGGAAGTTCCATCTGAACAAGAAGAAGAACTTCTTTACGCTGAGGGTGACGGAACCCTGGAACAGGCTGCCCAGGGAGGTTGTGGAGTCTCCTTCTCTAGAGACATTCAAAACCCACTTGGGTGTAGTCCTGTGCAACCTGGTCCAGGTGAACCTGCTTTGGCAGGGGGTTGGACTAGATGATCTCCAGAGGTCTCTTCCAACTTCCGTCATTCTGTGATTGAGTGTCAGCATGCTTGTTGCACTTGAAGGCATATGGGGCAGTGTCTTGCAACTTCTTGGGAAGATGGGGAGAGTTTCAGTTATGTAGTACATCTGCTGGAGACCAGTCTGTATGCAGTTACAGGGCTATGACCTCACTGATATCATGGAGGCATGGTGGGATAACTTACATAAGTGATACAGCCTTTTTAGGAAGGACAGACTGGGAAGGCAAGGAGAGGGACTTGCCCTCAATATAAGGGAGCAGCTGTTATGCATGGGGCTCTGCCTTGGGACCGATAAGGACTCAGTCAAGAGTTTATGGGTGGAGATTAGTGGGCAGACCAACATGGGTGGTGTTGCAGTGGGTATCTGTTACTGACTTCTGGATCAGGAATATGCATATGAGGCTGCCTTCAAACAACTGGAAGAAGCCTTGCATTCACAGGCCTTGGTTCTTGGGGGACTTCAGCCACTGTATCTTTTCGAAAGGACAATACAGTATGGCTCAAGGAGATTTCTTGAGTCTGTTGATGACAGCTTCCTGATTCAGATGCTCAAGGAGCCAACAAGGAAGGGTGGTTTGCTGGACCTGATACTTGCAAACAAGGCAGAACTGATTGTGGATGTGGAAGCTGGAGGCAGACTTGGCTGCACTGATCATGAAATGATGCAATTCAGGATCCTAAGTGAAGGGAGCAGAGCAAAAAGCAGGACCACAACCCTGAACTTAAGGAGAGCAGACTTCGGCCACTCCAAAAATTTGCCTGGAAGAATCCTAGGGGATACAGCCCTGGAGAGGAGAGGGATGTAGGAGAGCTGGTGAATATTCAGAGATCACCTCCAAGCTCAAGAAAGGCTTGTCCCAACAAGTCAGAAATAGAGCAAAAGCAGCAGGCTTGCACAGATTAACAAGGACCTCCTAAGTGATCTCAGACGTGAAATGGGGAAGTAGCAGGGCGTAGGAAGAAGAGCACAATAGGTGGATTCACAAGGGAGTAAAGTCTGAGCCAGGCTTTTCTCAGCAGTGCCTAGTGATGGAAAAAAATAGAAAACTTCCATGTAAACACCAGATGAAAAACAAACAAAAAAACCCCAACCAATTTCTTTTGTTTGTTTGTTTTTACTGTGGAGATGTTCAAACTTGGAAACAGCTTCCCCAGAGAGGTTGTGGAGTCTCCACCTTTTGGAGGTATCAGAAACCTGACTGGACATCCTCCTGGGCAACCTGCTCTAGATCATCCTGCTTCAAGCACAGCCTTTGGACTAGATGAGCTCAAGAGGTCCCTTCTAACCAAAATGTTTCTGTGAAAAGGTGTGCCACAAAAATGAGTATTGATGAGTAAACTGTTGCTCTTCCCCAGTGCTGTCACTTCCCCTTCTGCATTGCCCAACTGTAAATCTGAGGGGTTACGGTAGGTAGGGGCCAGACTTGTACTGAAACTGCTGCAGTTTTTCTACTGTGCTGCTTCACTGGGAGTATTATTTAATCTGTCTTTTAGTATTCCTTTTTTGTCCTTTAATAACTTTTTCAATTAGTACTTTCCTTCAAAATTACATTTAGTTTTAGGAAGCTGGTTTTTTTTCTCTTATCTAAATTTATTCTTGTGTAGTTTTAAGGTAGTTAACTTTTTTCTTATGTTAATATACTTAATCAGTCTCTATTTAAGGTTTGTTTAGTGCAGAGTTCCTTGCTAAGCCATTTTTGGAATCTGGGAAAGGAAAGCTGTGGAATACGTCCTTTAGAAATTAAAAGTGTGCAGGCTTCCTGGGGCTATCTAATTCCTTCCCACAGTGCACCTTCTGAGAAATGAAATGAGGTTGGTCCTTGAGAAAGAGAGAGAAATGCTTTTACTGATACAGGAGGTATTGCAGGATTGCAGCTTCTTTTAATATCTGATCTTGGGTGCCAATATACTATGGTGATGAAAAGAAAAGAAAAGCCCTGGGCAATAAGCCCGTAATACATATAAATTCTTTACAAAGCGCACTAATTTGGCTGTACATTGTGTATCTGCTACTTTTTATGTGTATGGTAAAAATGGTTGAGCAGTGGGAGAGGAAGGAAATGGGAATGTAGGTATGAAGACATTTTGTAGCCTATATGAAAATGTGAACAGCTTGTAGGTTTGCAGAGGAAATAAAAATTGGCTTTGTGTTTGTGCTGGTACACATTGTACTGTCATGCTTTTTTTACTTGCGCTTGATAGCTTGGGTCAGGTGAAGCTTCCATTTACTTCTCCTCTTTCTCCTCATTTATCAAAATTCTGTTTCTATTTGTTAGTTTGGGTGCTTTTGGTTTGGTGGATTTTTTTTTTATTGCAGTATTTTACTTGATTTGAACTGTAGTGTAAAGGTTATGACTTGCAATGAAACCTGTCACTGGTATTCAGGACCTCGTCCAATGTGGTACTTCAAAATTTTGACAAGTATAATCTGCTTATGGATAAGCACTGGTGGTGTTCCCGTTGTTGGTGATATTGTGATATTTGTTTGAGTTTGCCTGTTCTCTGTAGACTGCTTAGGTAATTGTAAAGAGTAACGGTTTTTGAGTAGTTTGGGGATTTAGAAAGCTGTCATGAATACTTAGACCAGAGCTTTTGTAAAATACTCCTGAAGAAAACAGTTGAAGAGTGAGAGCAGAAGGTAACGGAGTACTGATTAGGAGCTACTGTCTGATGTAATGAAATGCATCTTTGTAGCATTAAAGTGAAGGAGACAGTAGTGGCACAGATGGTGAATTAGGAAACAATTTCCACTTGTAACTACTGAAATCAGTTGATATTGACAGTAATAAAGCTTGAGTCTCTCAACAGTGCTTTGTTTTTTTGTGTGTGCCATATCATTATATTAGATTGTTTGGTGATATTCTGTTTTTCTGTATTCTTCTAAAGTGCACTATATATGGCTGGTTGTTGAGAAGCAGATTGTGCAACCACGCGGTATGATTTTACTGCTGAAGTTGGGGGGGGAAAAAGCAAGATGAAATCTCTTCTACCTTTCCTCAGTACTTTTCATAACTGACAAGTGAATATGTGCATAATTCAGTCTAGGGAAAATACTGCATCCAGGTTATGTGTGCATGAGTGTGTGTGTAGAAATACACACCTACCCCTCCGTGCGTGTGAGCCTTATATTATATATGGCACCTTGCCCAGTGGATGTGCATCATGTTTTTTTTTCGAGACGATCTGTTGGCAATTGAAACAGTAAATACACCGTATGTTGGCATATTCTAGGTACTTTACTCACAGAATCCAATGTGCATTCCTGAGGCAGCAGCACCTTCTAGAAAATGTTAGAAATCCTTCTGGAAACTTAAGGACATAGTGCAAAATAGTGTAAAACTCTGAGAAGTTTCCCAAAACTGATGTTACTTACAAAATGATCTTTAAAATAAATGTGTATGAATGTCTCGGCAGGGAAGTATTTTGTTTAAGTAGCAGAAATGCTAGTGCAAAAAATCTGATCAGTCTGTGGTGAGATGATATATTTTTGGAAACTACTGTGAATGTTTAAACAACTTCAAAACTTACTGTAAGAGCTTGTGACGACTAATCTGCTGAAGTTTTGTTTTATCAGTGTTTGCAGCAAGTACTAATTTGTAAAGTCTCCAAGCAGATGTAAGGTGCCACCCCTAGAATAACAGAAGTACAGTCTCTTGTCTTCAAAGTGTGTGTGAACACACTGTGAAAGCATCCTACTCAAACAATGAGGAACAGCTTCAGAACTTCTGGTCTTTTCAGAAGCTGGTGTCAGTGCTGTCACTATGTGCTTTTGGCAGCACCAAAATGTCTGTTGAACTTGCAATAAGAATACAAAAAATAAATTTGTGTGTGTATATATATGTGTCCACATACACACTTCGCTTACTGCACTTCTATGTAGAATATGCTATCTGAAAAGAGTGAGAAGCTTCCAAGAAACAGAGTTGAGGTCCTGGGTCTGGTGTTAACTTATGCACAGGGAGGCAGGTGAAGTGTTGCCTTTGGGCTGTTCAGGCACGGTGCTTTTTTCATTGTTTGACATCAGAAGTGCTGTTGTAGGCTCATTCAGAATGTCAGTGAGGAAGACAGATGTAAATGAGAAGAAAGAAGTAGTCTGCGGTGTAACTGTTCTGTTGTGATGTTATCATCTGGGCAATTGCTTTATTTACCATAAGATCTTTGAGTATTATCCTTGTATAATTATCTTCAGTTGCGTGATGAGGACATCTTGAAAGGGGTAGATCTTTGTATTTTGGGCATATGCAGATCAGTATTCTCAAGTGACTGTGGCATTCTTTCGCTTGATATGCAGTTATATGATGTTCATTGATACAGTGGTGGCAGTACTGTGCAAAATAGATTATATCCTTGTTTTAAAGACCAGTGTGTACTTACACACTAACAAACATCAGCCAGCTTTGTTCACAAAGTAGATATTAGTGTCTGTTTTGTAGTAGTTAGGGGTTATCCATCTATCCTTTTTACATATATCTATGGAGGAACAGAATGTATATATGTGCAAGTGATGTTACTGTGTAATACTGGAGAAGTAATAGTACAAAATATTTCCCTGCAGTACACAAAAACTGATATGGGACAGATACTTGTTCAGTCATTCATAAGCTTGGTTACAAATACTTTTAATTATCTTAGTGTTAGATTGTTGATAATGACCACTAATACTATCCCCTTTGGATTCCCTGTGTGTGTTCGGGTGTTTGGTTTTCTTTCTTTCTCCTCTCCCTCTGCCCTCCTCCACTGTAATCTGATGCACCTGATGTAGCTGTGGAAGGCTCATATGGGCTGTGGGCTCTGCTCTGCTTCATCTTTTGAGGAGCACTGAAAGAAAAATCAATCCATTTTGAGGAAAACATTTGACCTCAGTCCTTGGACAGATGCTTGAGACAGGGTACTGTAATGGGTGGCATTTATGAAATCTACTGGTCACGTGTATGCAAGTAGCTTCTTGTTTTAATAACAGGAACAAACTGCATGGAAAGTACAGCTCAAATCAACAGATGCTGTCTGTTGCCACAGTTGACTTGTAATGTCCCTGATGTAAATGTACAGATCTTAGTAAGCTGTTAGTGATTGGCAGTTTTTTGACATTGAAGAACTTGTCTCTTAAGAAGTAAAAGATATAAAAGGTGATGAAATATTTTTAGAGGTGTTGTTTTTTTCCTGAATACATTTGTTTTCTAGCATTTCTAGTATGTTGCTTGAAGACTACAGCTTGAAATGATATTGTGATGTATCCTGTATGCCTCAATTGGACTAAGCATCTTAGATGTGGGTAAAGAATGATTTATAACTTCTTGTTGTTGATGCGAGTAGCATGGGAGAGCGCCACACCACACCAATCATGCCATTGTTTACAGCAGAGCAGAAACTGACTTATTTTTAGTGATGCTTGGCTTCGGAAATGTAGGTGGGTTTAGTCTGCAGACAGCAGTGCTGTAGTCTCTGATATTTATTTCAGAAATATTGAATTAAAAAGACCATTTTTGGGGAGGTGCACAGATGGCTTTTATTGGCACAATACCTCTATGCTTTCAACCAGCTATAAGTTGTCTGCGGTGCTTTTGCTAGTCAGCCTTTGAAGATGCTGACAGCTGGATAGTAAGGAAGGGCAGAACTTTACCACCTATTCATGCTGCTGCTTGCCAGAATATGTCTACCTCATCTGTTATTTCACAGAATGCTATATCCTTCTGAAGTCGTTTGTGAATTCCTCAATCCAGGACACGTTATTGTTCTAGTTTTACTGCCGTGAGAAGAAAGTGTTATATCTAAAAAGTAGAACTGTGTAAACAGCCCTAAAAGAGACAGGAGCTGATCCCAGGTTTCTTGTGATTCTGACTTTAACTGTTGACCATCTTGTATCTGTTGAGAATGTTCTGACGGATAACTTGCTATTGGTATACTACTGATGAGAAACTCCCAATACAAATACCTTTTTTTTTTTTTTAAAAAAAAATAGTATTTCATAGTGTTACTGAAAAGCAAGTCTAGAGTCATTAATGGTAATTATTAGAACTATACTCACACTTCAAAAATCGTTTGTATTTGCACAAAATCCTGATGAAATTCTCATGTTTTGTTCAAATTGCATTGAAAGTACCTGAAATTTGTGAGTATAAATCATTATTTACATAAGAGCCAAAAGACAATAGCTGTTAAATATGAAGGCAATGTGTAATTTTTTTAAAATTTTGCTGCTGCTTATCTTTTGCAATTTAAATAAAATCAGTTAGCAATCTTACCTTCTTTCAGTTGTGGTACACATGTAGAGGTTAACTTCTTTGAGGTCTCTAAGTAGCACTATAGCAATTTTTATAATAATGTGTTCTATTATTATTATTATTATTGTTGCAATTCCATGAACAGGAGGAAGTTAATCAAAGAGACAATAATGCTGATTAACTTGGTCTATTTCGATATTAAAGACTGTCAGACTATTTGTGAATAGTCTCTCCAGTATCTCAGCCTCAGTAATGAACTGGGGAGTTGCTCTGGCCACTGAGATGCTTGCAAGTAAACTGAGGAGTGGCTGAAAGAAAATTTGTCTTCCATCTGTGGTGCAGGACTGGCTAATCTCATTGGATTCTTCCTGTTGTTCCTGTAGAAAATGTGGTTTTCTTTCTAGAGGCTATAGAAGTCTCTAACGAAGTTGTACTTTCTCTAAATTAGAACAGATGTAGACATTAGAACTTTCCTGCCTCTAGGAACTCCAACAGTTTAAAGACTTGTTTAAGTTTTGCTTGTCTGTTTAGATGAAATGTTGGTGCACAGTTGGGGAACACTTCGCAGAGTTGTGTAGTCTGCTACATATTTTGTATTCTGCTAGACTTCATTTAAAGGGAAGTGTGGCTTAGTATGCAAAGGGTAGTTGTCTTTCAGGTTGGACAAACTCTCATCCATTCCCTGCCTCTTATTTGCTTTTTTCAGTGGGTTTCTAAGCCTCCTGTGTGATACTCTGGGACAATTAAGACAATATACTTGCTAATTGCTACTGATCACTGTTATGATTCCATTTTTCCAGCCACACTGAAGAGTTTACAGCTCCTGACTGGTAGCACTGCCCAAGTCTAAAAGCACAATAATTTTGGGTAAACCTTCTACAGAGAGTCTGTGCTGTAGTTATTGTTTGCTGTAGTTATTATTGGAATTCTCGTCTTAGCTCTCACGCTTCCACAGTGAGTTTGATATGAAAACTCTATTTAAACTGCAAGTCTACATGGACCTGCTTGCACAATATAGTAAAGCACAGGGCAAAAGCAGTGCTGTTAAGGGAGATCTGTGTGAAATTTTCTTCTTTTCATTGCTGTGGAAGTCTGTGTGAGCTGGAAATTGTGGCTGTCCTTCCAAGCTAGTTAAGAGGCCGGATAGGGTTGGGAGGCTGCTTAGCTTAGCAAAGTCACTGTTTCCATGTATCTAGGAAGTCAAGTGAAGATAACTCAATAGTGCCGCTTGCAGCAGCTCTCCAGGTAAAGCGGTATAAGGCTGTAATTAGAGACAAATCAGATCACACAGGGCCGGAGGACTTTCATCCCTTCAGTGTCACTGCCCACCTCTCTTTTCCCAAGTATTCCTAGCAGATTCCATAATGAGGTGCTAAAAATCAATCCAAGAATCCAACCGAGAGGATTCACTGATGTGGCTTTAACAGGAGCAGTACTGAGATCAGTGTACCACCAAGAGGCTTATTTTGATGTCCTCTTCGTTGTTCTGGACCGGGGACTTAATGTAGCCATTTATATGCTCTGCTCCGTTAATGTGGTCCTTGTAGTATAATGTGGGCAGCCCTTTTCCTGGTCACCTAGAACTAAGGTAATTTATGGGCAAGCAAAGGAGATTTTATTTGTTATTCACCTGGGGAAGCACCATGTAAAATTAGTCCATGTTTATTCAAGGACTTACCTCTATTCTGCCGTTCTTCCTTTCCCGAAGTAACACAGTCTTGACATCTCCCTGCTGTCTTCTTGCTCCCTGAAGGGTCTGAGTGTTGGAATAGGCTTTTCAAAGGATGACCATCCAAGGATTGGTGAGATTGTGTGTAAAGACACATGTAAATTCCAGAGGTCCATTTCCAACAATTAAATTGACAATCTGTCATTACCAAGGGAACATTAAAATGGTTAGGAATAAAGACTTCATCCTTTTGAGAAGGAAGTATCTAATACTTAAACGGCTTCCCTTCCCTTACGTTTTACCCCAAAATAGCTTGGCTTCTAATCTTCAAAACTGACATTTTATTTGTCAGTTTTGGTGCTGGTGATAGTCCCTGTAAGCTTTGCACAAATGGAATTGTGTACCTAAGACACTTGGATTTACAGTTAATAGAGTATAACAAAAAAAAGTTTGATAAGGATTTTGAAACTTATTTATACTAACTTCTGTGACATGGCACACTAAGAATATGTATTGATACATCATGTAAAGGTCTGCTGATGCTTTTTTTATGGTAACTGCATAAGGCATTTCTGGTTTTCCTGCTGTAAGAAATTTAAAAACAAGAAAAACCCCAAACAAAAACCCACATGGCACAGCACAAGTATAGGACTGTTAAACTCCCTTCCCCTATATAATTCCCTATATAATATATAATATTATATGTTATATAATAAAGTTGTTTATGTAGTAACTTCTCCTGTGTTAAAAGGGAAACTGGGAGCTTGTAGAACTGCATTGCCTTTCCAGCTGAGCATGTAATCTGCTGAATGGCCCTCATTATCCCTGTCTCCCCCAGGGGCTTTCCTCCTGGGACTCCTTTCTTCAGACGTAGGAAAGGGATGGTACTTTATCAGGATTTGATTTTGTTTGTGTTAACTTTGGGATTCTTGCATTCATTCTCATTTTCTCTTGAATTTTAGGGATACATTTTTGTTGTACTTATTTTCTCAAAACTGTTATTACTTACAGTTGTGACTTGAGGCTATTGAGTTTCTTACATTTAAGAATAATAGTTACATAGCATTCACTGACTGTGCTTCAAAGGCATCTAGAAATAGCTTTTCTACAGTACTACCATAAATTATTTGCTTGATTATCTTTCAATCAATTTTTTACCTTGTGGACAATTCTTTGAACTGATCAAGGTGGGCAGCTACAGCCTCAAACTAGCAGTCGTGATACTAACTGCACCTTGTACCCTGTCTGACAGTTGAGTACCATTCTTAACTCAAGTTCCTTTGCTTGTTTCTCCATTTCTAAGGGTATGGCAGTTTTTCAGAATGCTTCTGTTTCTTCCAACGGTAGTTGGAAGGCCTATAAGTTGTTCCCATCCATTGTGTGGAATAAGTCTTATGGAAACGGAGATTAACCTGTCAAAACCAGGAACCTCCTTTTCCTGCCAGTACAGGTGAGTTTTGTTTTGATTTGGTGTTTTTGGGGTTGTTTTTTAGGGTATTGTACCACTGGTTTAGCTCAAACTAGCCTTCTTTTTTACCCCCAAAAGATATAATTGGTACCAAAGGTGTAGTGTTACTAGGTATCATGGAGAGAGGAATTTATATCTGAATATGAAGCTTGGGATGTGTTTGGAGTCCTTGAGGACTAGATACTTGCTCAGAGTGCAGCTGAACAATGTTGCTTTTTATCAGAGAAGACTCATGAGAATTCTAGTGACGGGGAGACTGGGAGGTAAATGAGCTTTGCAGGATGAAGTGCTGAAGAGCTCTCAAAAAGCAAGCATGGGAGTTGTATGGAGAGTTGTGTAAAGCCCACAGATTTGTATTGCTCAGGCTCTTCAACTCTATTGACTCCTGAGGCAGTGCATGTAATGAAGCACCTGCTGTGAAGAACTCTTGTGTCCAAATGTGTGAGTATGAAGCAGCTCCCATTGCTTAAACATTTTTTTTCTCTGTCACTGGTGCCTCTCTTTCAGAGATGCTAGTAGTTTTCTTTGAGAACTGAGACAGTTGCCTTGAAGTCCTGAAATGAGTGCTGTCATGCGAGCATCAAAAATATGATATATGGGTTTCCATTGTAGTGTGGCTGACATTCTGTATTTGAAGCTCCAAATAAAAATGTTCTATTTCAGTGTGGAGAAGTGACAATTCCTTTTTCTAGTTTTCTTGAGCATTTTAGATCTGCACTACAATATTGTAGTCCATTCTGGATGCAGTTCTATACCAGGTAGATGATAAACTGCAAGAAGAACCAGCATTGAATGGTGACTGGAAAGATCGATATAAAAGACCAGACCAGGAGAGCTTTACTGGAAATCTTAAATTTATAAGAGGATATAGGGAAATCTTTAAAAGACATGTTATGTAGGTATTAGTGGAGGATGCACTCTGGACTACATAACTAAATAGCAGCTGCATGGATGTTTGCAGTTGTTGACTGGACTCAATTACCTGTATATTCCTTGGAGTTTAGTGTTCCTCAGAGTGAAATCTGTTCTAGAGATGTGATGCTGTTCCATCTATTCCTAAACTGTAAAAGCACAGCACCAAAGTTGTTGATAAGGCTGGGAAGCAGACATAGATAGTTGTAGTAGATTTGTGCACCTCAGTGTCATTCACTGGATATTTTTGATGTAGTCATCTTTGTTTGTTTGAAATTTTAAAACATTCTTCTCCTGAAGATACTTTGGAGAAGGGTTTTCCTCACCAGAAGTTAGTGGTATGATTTGTAGACAGAATGAGTTTACTATAGTACCTGTGGACTTCAGGGTTTCTTGTCACATTTTCTTCTCATCTCTCTCCTAACCCCATTAATTTTTGATTAGGACTAACTTTTTTCTAAGTCAGCCTTGTAAATTACACTAGTGCTATTTTGAAATTACTTCCAGAATTATGAACTATACAGGTATGTATTTCACTGTTGTGCAGTCACATGTAGAGTAGAATTCGCTTGCAATTGTCTGTGTGAACCTCAGTTAAGCCACTCATGTAAGCAGCAAACAAAAGACAACTGTTAAAAAAAAAAAAAAAAAAAAAAAAAAAA
>Ga0065711_1038588_pt1 | contig 18608 bp, 14 predicted proteins | sample Hoacrofraction12_FD_59098 | JGI IMG/M metagenome (GOLD analysis project Ga0065711, IMG submission 59098) | Hoatzin crop microbial communities from Cojedes, Venezuela - Epithelial fraction 12 v2 (version 2) | ecosystem: Host-associated > Birds > Digestive system > Esophagus > Crop | place...
CAGAATTAGGTACAACACCTCAACTCAGCTGTGGACAACAACCGTAGCAAAGGGAGGAAAGCTACAGGCTGCTGCCAGCAACAGTCAGCAGCGGGGAGAATCAGTGTCAGGCCTTTCACCATGGAACACAGATCACCTTGAACTCAGCAGCCGACACGCCAGCCCTGCGGGAGGTGAGCTCTGCACGTCCCGGGGAGATCTGTCATGCCTTGGGCAGGTGAGTCTCCTTGCCCAGGAGAGGACCTGCATAATACAGCTACTTTCCCCCAGGTCCACCACCCCAGAGGCTGGATAGAGTGATCCCCCCCCACTTACGCGCGGTGTCGCGGCGGCAGGCAGACACAAGGCAGAACTCTGGCTCCAGGGTTTATTGCAGCTGATTTCTCCCACCATGGGTAGCAGAGCTGTGGGGCGTGTGGGGCCCGGGGAGGGAGCGGGGCCTGAGCAAAGCAGGGGTACACCGGCTGCACAGGGAAGGGGACTTGCACCCTGTCCCCCTCCCCAGGACACGGGTGGGTGCACCCGCCCCAAACCAGTGCCTGTGTCCCAGTGCCGGCCAGCACCACGGCACTGGTCAAAGCTGCCTGTCTGCCCGGGGCTCCAGGCCATTGCTCCTGAGCCCAGAGCCGCTGTGCTTCAGCTGATGACGGCGTGGGACCTGCGGGCAGCACAGGACGTGCACCAGGACTGGCACGGGGCTGTTGGCAGGCACGGGAATGGGGCACGGAGCTGGGGAAGGTGGCACTGCCCCAAGCTCCCAGGAGGCTGGGCGCTGCGGCACGTTCAGCACACGTCTGTGGGTTTGACCAGGATGAGGGAGGATGCACAGTCGCCTTTATCGCAGAATCCTGGCCACAGGATGTGCTTCTTGGCATTGAGCAGGACGTTCTGGCATTTGTCGTACCACCAGCCCCCGTAGCTGTTGGCGCAGTTCCCACTGTACTGGTCCTGGTCCTTGTCGGTCATGCTGAACTTCATGTTGTCATGGATGCCCCCCTTCTTGGGGTGACAGCTGGTCAGGTAGTCATCCCCATCACCAGAAAACCAGCCCAGCCTCAGTGGGTACCCGCTGGCCTCGCTCTCCACTCTGAAGATGTCGTACTCAGCATAATGGGTGATGTTGGCTTTATTCCGCACGATGAAGTGGACCTTGTAGGTGCCCTGCTGCATCAGCAGGTGCAGGTACTCGGTGCCCAGCCAGTGATCACCCTGCACGTTCCCGAAGCCGTACTTGTAGGTGGTCCAGGATTGCCTCCACGTGAGCTCAGTGTCGTGAGAGTTTCTCTGGACAACAGTCCAGCCCTTGCCCTCGGTGTCCAAGTCACACCACACCACGTGCGGGGGGACTGCGCCGGCTGGATGACGTACACCCCGCTGGGGCTGTTCTTGCAGAGATGACTACAGTCTGTGGGGAACCCTGTGGCGGCAGCAGTGGGAAACACATGTTGGGGTGGGAGAGGGAAGGATCAGATGAGTCTGTCAGGGCAGCAAGGAGCTCCTGTAGCAGAGTGAAGACTCAGGACAAGAAGGGCTCCTTTTTTTGTGGTCTACTTCTCAGTGTGGTGGGGCTTTTCCACTGGCTCATCTACAGAGCAACCGAAGGTCTGTAGGACAGTAGCCCTGGTAAGAGCCCTAGGATCTATTTCTCATGACTTGCTATTTCATTTGGAGCCTTCTAACGCATCTGGCCAAGAAAAGAGGGGAAAAAAGGTCTTCCAGGTGCCAGAGATGGCCTCCAGGTATATCTGGTCCTCATACAGGGCCCCTTGATATATGGAGCTGCAGCTCTTGCAAGGATCAGAAGTGTCCAAAATGCTCCACTGGATGAAGATATGTCGTGAAAATTTATGTTTTCTCTGAGAGTCATGGCATTGCAAAAGAAAGCTAAGTTCTACCTCAGCCTCATAGGAATCTCGTCTCCCAGCTTGTTGCAGTTTATCTGTTAGCAGGACTGATCTGTCGTGACTTACTTGCCAAATTGATTTGTTGTCTGATTTGTTTTTCTTGTTTTGTGTCTGATGAGAGACAATATGCTGTGAGTAATTCTGTTTCAGCCCATGAAATTCTGTTTTTCTTGGGCACACAGCTCTTGCAGGGAGTGTAACCCTTCCATGCAGGGGGGACGGGAATACCCCTAATCCAACAAGAGCTAAAAAAAAAAAATTGCTGGGAGGATCTCTCCTAGGACCGAAGTGTAAAAAGACACAAGCACCGCAGAGCACTCCTGCCAGGTTATGGTGTTTGGGCAGAAACGCCTTGATTTCAGCATGGAGCCTCCAAGGGGGGGGTGGCTTGGCAGGTGTCAGGCTGCTCACCTTACAGGGATTGGTGTGTGTGAGGAATTCTTGCGTTGGGGTGCCCACACCCTGGGTACACGCTGACCTTCCTAGCCCTTAGCAGACCTGAGAGCCGGTGCAGATCTAGGCAGACGCTGTCCTGCTCTGCACCTGGGTGCACGGTCAGTGCCCCCACCCACCCCGTACTCACCGCTCCGGGAGCTGGCAGTGGGCACTGCCAGGCCAGCGCTCGCGCAGAGGAGAAGCATCCCCACCACGGCGGGCAGGAGGACAAGGTCACCGCGGAGCTGACGCGTCCCAGCCTGGAGTCCTGGGGAGGAAAGGGCCCATCACCGCCAGGATCCCCAGGCAGCCTGCTGGCCCCTGGGGAGCTCGGGCTGGGGCAGGCAGAGCCCTGGGGCACAGGCAGGAGCAGGGGCTCCCGGGATGGTGAGAGCTGCAGCTTTGGCACAGGCTCTGCCCCTGCAGGGCTGAAGCAAGGGCAGAAACCGCTTTGCCACCCTCCTGGTCAACCCCTGCACCAGCCAGCCAGCAACCTGCAGACCTGTTCTCAGAGCCTACGGCTCAAGAGTTGCTAAGAGAGGACAATGACACATCTAGGTCTGGGGAAGAGTAGTTTGCCAGGGCAGAGGCATCATAGGATACAGTTCTTTTTGCAGTGATCATGCTTAAGCCTTTTGTATAAGCCACTCCAGCCCAATGACACCTCGCAGGAAACCAGATCCAGAGATGGGTCCTGTTGCACATATGCCAGTTCCCAAGCAGATGGGAGGAAATCTCCTGGGCCTACACAGCGACACAAGCCCAAACCCTCCATGCTGGCCACCAGCACACCCTTACGCCCTGCACTAGCTCAGTTATTGGGGGAGATGCCACCACACCTGGGGAAGGACTCCTGTGCAACCATATGTGCCACATGCGTTGGTCAGGAAGAGAAAGGACCAAGTGGAAAGCTAGGTCTGCACATTAACCTCCCTTGACTGTACACTGGAACACAGGGCATAGGTAGCCTGGGGAAAGCATAGACTGGCACCAAGCATGTGTGTCATTTGGCGCTTTGGTCTTGCGTCCCTTCTGCTACCAGGGTTCCTGGCAGCATGCATCACCCTGGCAAGAGCATGGCTGCTGCTCTGCTAATCAGCTTGTGCCTTTGTATACTCACCCCGGTCACGTCTTGTCTGAGCCCAGCACCACACATGAATGCAGTGTGCCGCTGGGAAGAGAACTCACCCATCACAACAGCACGGCTCAGCAGAGAGCAGGAACCCGGTGGTGCATCCTCCCATGCCGAGCTTTCCGCTGTGACTTTATAGGCACCGCACACACCCAATCGTGTTCACACTTGTTATTTGTAAAGGCACAAGGAGGCATTTGCAGGTTGTGACTCAAGAAGTTTTCAGATCCCATGACAGCACAACTGAAGCCCCTGAGGGGAGGGAGGCATGTCCTCCCAGCCAGAGACGTACAAAATAATACCCTCCATGACGAGGGATCTCAACTATTGACTCTACCAGCTACACAAACACTACATGTGAATTGCCTGCTTGAAGCAAATTCTGGAGAGCTGTGGTCAAACCAAAGTGGAGAGACTCAGCTTTATAAGGACATACACACAGAAACTAGCAAAGGAGGAGAGATTAGCTCTCCTATGTGCGCAGTCCCAAAGGTGACCTTGGAAAGATGAGGATAGGTCCTCAAGAGAGGTGCCTACCTGCTACCTTTCCACTGGCAGGTTTCAGGATCAATGGGTGAAGTCATTGGGCTGGAACCAGTGTCCAGTAGCCAGAAGTCACTGTGTCCCCTGGCACCCCAAACTGCACGCTCTGAGTAGGGGGCCAGGGCTCCAGGTCACAAAGAGGTGCCTGTGGGTCCCTTTGCCACTCTCCTTCCCAAACTCTGTCTTTGGCCTGGTGAGACCCTGCAGATCCCCCACCAGCCCCAGAAGGGTCGACCGGGGGTTGCTTCCTCTACAGGAGAAAAATGTTCTCAGGGCAGGGAGGGAGATTTGTTCTTCACGCCAGAAGGTGCAGACATCTCCACCACTTTGTCAAGCCCATTTTAAGGGGTAGAGATGTGGCCCTTCTACTTTCCTCTCCTGTGTTGGTTTCAGTAGCCTACTGACCAGATGTCTTTTTCATGGCACAAATTTAAACCCGGGGTTCACAGAAAGCCAGTGTCAAGCTGAGGCTCCCACCAGACTTTCCATACTGCAGGAGCCCACATCAAGCAGTGCATCTTGCATGTCTGGATGGACAGTGGCATTCATGCCTCTCTGAGGTAGCTGATGTCTGGATCAGCTTCCATCTGAACCCTGAGATCTGCCCCTTGCTTGCTTGGTTAGAGGCCCAGAGCCTCACTTAGTTTGGGAGAATCTTAAAAGTTGCAGTCCCAAGTCAATGGAGGGAGAGGGGCCCAAGCTGCCCTGGGAAGAAGGAGCACAGGCAGAGGGGCCATGTCCCGTTTCTGTGGGGGCAGGGGAAGTGGGTGACTTGGGGCTCCCATGGGCTGATGCCAGCACCGAGCAATGCCACGTCGGGGGCTGTTGTGGATGCCTGTGGCCCGGCTGGCAGGCAAGCTGCTGCTGGCAAGCCACCACTGGGACCACTGGTGGCCACAGGGCTGCCGGCTGCAGCAGGAGCATGGGCCCCGCACGTCGTGGAGACCATGTCCTCCCCTGCCCTGGGTGTAGCAGGCTACACTGGTCTACTCCGAACAAATGGTATTTCCTTCAAAGAAACTGTCAAGAGGACAGCTAATCTACAGTCCAGCAGAGACCACAGTCTTGACTTTAGCTCAAATATTCCAGAGGATGGTGTCTTCAAAGTTATCAAACAGGGGGTTTCTAGATCACGCTGATGTGGGACCTCTTTCTCAGCAGACAGCTGCAAGCAGACCTCTGAGCAGATATGGGTTGGAAGTAGAGCTGAGGACAGCAACCAGTGGTTGCACTCAAGAGAGGCAGAGCAGGGGGCACCATGCAGGACTCAAGGGAGGAGAATGAAGGCACAACCCAGCTCTCTGAGAGCAGCGAAGGCTGGCTGCTCCCCACGGTCAGGTGAGTCAGAAGCCAGGGATGCACCCCGAGGAGGCAATGCCCATGCTGGAGGGGGTCCCTCCTGCCGGGTCTGAGCACAGCAGGCAGAGCCAAGTGTCGGCAACAGCTTCAGGCAAGGCAAGCAGTCAGCCGGCTCCAACATGCTGGGCAAAAGGACACAGTGCGAACGGCAGGGCTGGAAATACGCTACAACATGGATTGAGCAGTCCATCCAGGAAAAAAGTCATCTACAGCTCAGGTCTAAGATCCATCCAGAAAACATGGCCAGGGCGGGGACTGGAGACCAGTACTCACACAGTGCAGCTCAGGTTAGGACTGAAGTCCCAGGGCCAGCCTGAAACCAGCCTCATGGGGCCAGGTGAAGGTCCCAGATGGGACTGGTCACCAGCCGTTAAGGCCCACTGGTGCCCTCAGGGCCATGACAGTTAATCCTGAAAGAGCAAATCACACCAGCCTGGCTGCCCGATCGGGTCTCTCACGCTCCGTAGGCCCTCAGGCTTCTTCCCTAGTCAATGACAAAACAGCATCAACTGCAGTGTAGTGTGAAACTGCAACGACCCGTATTCTGGCCACCATTCCCCATCATCCAGTTTATAATTTGGCAACCAGTCATTACAGTATCTTTTCATTTTGTCCTTGGATAAAATCATGGGATCCACCCTGAAGCAGTTCTTTAAAATACAACCTAAAGGGCTAGAGAAAAGAATCATGGATTGGTCTGATCCCATTTCAACCAAATAATTAAAATGCCAGCTGCTGTTTTGTGCGCTCACAGACTGGTGTGATGGGAAGAAAGGATATTTGCTTCATTGTTGTCTATCCCAGCAGCTTGTCTACAGCACATGGTGACAAAATGAGCAAGGACAGGGCTCAGAGAAGTCAGCGATGCATCTGGCGATGGCCACCCGACTTCTCTGCATCAGGACATGCGATGCATCAGGACATGCTCATGACACAAAGTTTGTATTTTTGTACCGGCAATCTTACTGGGCCAGTTACATAACTATATTTTCTTACTCGTTCCATAATTTAAGACTGATATGCCTAAATTTCCAAACTCCTCTGCATTTCTTGCACTGTAGCAAAGGAGTAAAGGCATTGAAATACAAGGTAGCCATGAATAAATTGGTAGGAGCTTGATATGCACCAGTGTGGGTGGTGCTGTCAGAAACCAAGAAACAGATCTAATTGTGAACATCCGGATAGCGTGTGTGCGAGTCTCAAACTGTTTACTAAAAGTAAGGCCTTTGTTAATATGAACGGACATGTCTGTCATACACAGAGGTTGTTTCTTGTGTCCTTGCAGTAACCTGAAGTAGGAAAATGTGATCACAACTTTGTAGCTCCTGACATTGGAGCCAAAAATGGGGTTTTGGAAACAAAAATGAAGAGTCTGGAAAGGAAAAATGAGGCTTTAGACACAATCAGTAGAGCTTTGGACCATAAAAAGATGCTTTCTGCCCTAAAAGTGAGGGTTTAAACCCTAAAAAGGAAACTGTGAGCCCTGAGAATGTCTATGGCTAATAAAAGATGGGTTTGGACCAGAAATATGAGGATTTCAGCCCTGTAAATAGTATTCCAGGAACTCACACGGGTGGGCGAGTGGCTGTGGTGGGTGGCCGGTCTGTGAGGTCACAGTGCCCCGCGGTGACACGCCCTGATGCGCTGTGCTGTGCCACCTGCACCGCTCTGGCAGTGGTACCAGTGCCAGCAGCAGCAGCAGCAGCATGGCGCAGGCACAAGGGGCCGTGGACCCTGCGCACCTCTTCCTCCTCCTCCTCCTTGTGGTCCTGAAAGCCCGCGGTGCCCGGGCTGCTCCGTGGCGAGCACGGGCATTAGGTAGATGAGCAGTTGAGGGCCGGCGCCCAGCCCTGGGCAGCGTGGTGCAGCGCCCACCACCCGTCGGGGTAGCAGCAGGGCTGGGGTGGTGGTGGGGCAGGGCTGGGAGAGCAGTGGGACCGAGCTGGGCCGGGTGAGCTGTGGCCAGCTCGGTGGGCAGGCAGGAGGCAGACGCCCTGCCGAGAGGTGCAGGGAGACGTGGGCACTGTGGGGGTATTTTCCAGGTGAACAGTGGGGCCAGGAGTGGCACCGCACGGTGAGAAATTGCCCCTAGAGCCAACCTTGCACCGCCCTGCCCTGGGACAGCCTTCCCCCAGCCTGCGTGATGAAGCCAGAGCTGCACGGCAGGGCCAGGCCATGGCCCACGGGAGCAAGCGCTTCTCCCCTGCACTGGTTACAGCCCTGCCCGGGGCTGTGGTTCTGCCGGTCCCCCGCTGGGCCCTGGCTCTCAGCCTCAGGGACGTCTGTCCTCGGGAGATGTCCGCCCAGGAAAACGGGAGCATTCCTGCTCCAGCCCTGCCATGCTCTTCTTGGGCGACCCCAGGTCCCCAGCACGCAGCCCCAGTCCCAGCCCGGGGGAACAGAAGGGGCAGCGCTGCCGCAGCCTTTCACCAGGCAGTGGGCTCTTCTCCACAACATGTGCCAATGGCCGGTTTGTCCCTCCAGTGCTTCCATGTGGGCTTCTGTTGTGCACAGAAGCGCTCTGCTAGTAAGAAATCCCCAAGGGGCCATAGCTTTGCCCATCCAGTCCTTGTCGGATGTTGCACATGGCCTGAGAACGGTGTTGTGAGAGCTGCCAGGCGCCAGCCAAGAGGTCACCCCCAGGTCCCTCTGCAGCTTTGGAGATCTGCACCCACGTCTGGGTCCCCCGTCATTACCTGACCCCCCCTCCAGTCACTGCAGGCCACTGAGAAAGGCACGGATCACAGCCTCTAATGGAAATGTTCTGGCTTGCAGCTGTGCCCGTCGATGATGGTCACCCGACTGCTTCACCGCATCTGGCCTGGGAGCCTCCGGGCGACCCCACAGGTACGTCACTGGAATGGGTGAGCTTGTGGGTTTTAGTATGCTGTTCACAGGAAATTTAACTTCATGTTTTCCTGGCCGATGCTCAGACATGCAGAAGAGCAGAGAGGGAATGGGTGAGCTCCAGGGAGTCCTTTCTCCCCAGAGCTCCGTGCATGGCTCGTTTTGGGTCAGCATGGTCCAGGCACCCCGTAATGTTCTGCACGATGCTCCTGAATGGAAGGGAGAGACAAGAGCTGTGCAGGAATGCCGTGTTTGACCTGCAGTCCCTGCCGTTCTGGTCAGACGAGGTCTGTTGAAAGGTTTGATGGGAGCTGCTCTCTTCTGTTTGTTTACAGACGTGCCTGGAGGCGACGAATACCCAGCTTCCCTGCTGCTTGCCAGCACTGACGCGCAGGCTGATCCCACGGGTACGTCACAGCTCCTTGCTTCCTTTGAGAGCTGCCAGCTCAGAGCCAAATGTGAGCGAGGCGTCTCGTGCCACTGCGAGAACATAGATCTGCTTTGTGCGTGCCGTGTCGTTCTGGGGTCCCCTCATGGGCTCTGCTGTTCACTTATGACGGTGTAGGTCACAGCGTAGGACAAAAGCTTCTCATGGGTGTTTGGTTGTAGGTGTGGCTCCATTTCCATCTCCTCGGCCGGATCCTGCACAGATCACCTCACATCCCACGGGTGAGGATTCTGTCTTGCCTGACTGCACCGACTAAGCCCTCTTTTTCAGTGTTTTATGAGTGAGAAATCTAACTTAACACTTTCTGTTAAGGTCCCGAAAAAGCAAAGAATAAGTCCAAACTCCATCATGTTTCCTGGAGGATTTCAGAATTCATAAAGAAACTCGCGAACCAGTTGGATCAAGTAGCACGCGGTGGGTATTTATCACTCTTAACGAGAAGACTTGGGAAGCTGAGATTTTAGACAGGTGGATGGACCAGCCGTAGCCTGCACAAGCCGAAAGGGATCGCTCAGAGCCTCGCTGCACTGACGCTGCATTTCAGACCTCGCGGGCGCTGGTGAGCCGCAGAGGTGGTGCAGAGTCTCTGCTGCCAGCTGAGGTTCAGGCTGAGCCCCAGGGACAGCCGCTGCCCCAGTAGCCCCGGTCCTGGCCAGAGCTGTTCTGGGCAGATGTTGGTGTCCCACTGGCAGGAGCTGGCGGTGCTCACGCCTTGCGGCCAGTTGCCGGAGGGGAGAGTGTCCTTGGGTGGGGGAGAGGCTGCGCAGGCGGCTGGGGGTCCCTGGGACCGGCAGAATTTGCCAGGGCTGCAGGCATGCCCTGGCCGGGATCGGAGCAGCCCCAGCTTCACAGCCTGGTCCAGCCCCGTTGTTCTCCTTGATGTCTGAGTACTCTGGATGACACCTTGGGGCCAGGGAGGGGTGGCAGCTGGACAGCCAGCTGGAGGCCGGACACCTAACCTGAAGGCCCCTGAAATGAAGGGCTGTGAAGTCACTCTCGGGTGGTTCAGCTGTCTGTTTCTAGCTGTGTTTTGGGTAACTTGGTTGTGATTTTGGGGGACCACGGGGCCTTCACTGTCACTGGTGAAAGTGCCCAGGATAAGGTTCCAAGAGCCTGGGCTTCAGTCAACTGCGTGTGCTGTTACCCTGAGAGTGCGATGGGCTTGGCATGATGGGACGTGTTTCTCCGAAGGGCTCTTTGCCCGGCTGCATCGGCTCCAGCATCTTCCTGTCCTCTCTGAAGGAAGGAACTTGCCATCCTCTTGCAGTTAGCCTCTAAGTGCAATTGAGAAGATCACCTGCAACCTCCCAGTCTCTCAGCAGCTCATGTTTTGCTGTCTACTGGTAAACTGGGAAGTGTCCAGCTCTGAAACTTTTCTCCAGGAATGAGACATGGTTTGGACTAGTGACGAGGTGCACCCCTAAATGCCCAGACCTTTTCTCTCGGTGTTATCAATGTATTTTACCTTCTGAAGATACCGCGTTCCTGACGAGGAACAGTTACTTCTCCTTGAACTGACCCACTTCTTTCCAAAGGGAGGGACCGTGGGGCTGTGGAGCAGGATACGCCGCAGGAAGGAGTCAGTCCCACAGAGCTGGCCTCTGGCGAAAAGACCAGGGCAGCTCAACCCACAGGCGTGCCAGGTAATCGCTGTCCCTCAGTCATCCCGTGCCACGAACCAAAATCCCTGGGTGTCCCAGCAGTCTTGCAGGGGGCCATAAGTGGGAGGCAAGACCTGAAAACTGGAGGCGTGCAAGCGGTGCCCGTGCTGGACAAAAGGCAAAGGTGGAGAGCAAGGTTCAGGTGTCTGCTGGGAGGACCTGATGCTGTCCCCTCGGGGTGTGGGCGCGGGCTGGGGAGGGAGAGCTGGGGCTCGGGATTACGGCAGTCCCAGAGTGTAAGCAAAGCTGAGAGCAGAAAGAGAGCCTCCAGAGTGCATGGATTGGCAACGGCTTTGGGAGTCTCCTTTGTTTATCCTGAAACCAAGGAAATGTGGCAGCCCCAGGATGTTGAGTGGTTTCCCCCTTTCAAAGGGAGAGAGAACATCTCCTGGCACGGTCAGGCCTCCTGTGAGATACCCAGCAGTGCGCAAGTCATGCTAACACGCAGAATTGTTCCTCCAGCTGTGGGTGGCAAGACAAACTCAAATGCTGAGGACCCAGATGAGCTTGAGACGTATTACTTAGAAGGCGCCGTGGCAGTCTTGGGCTTCGTGCTGTTCGGGATACTTTTGTGTTGTGTGATTTATCTGTACAGGAAGAGAAAACGGTGAGTCTTTGGGGGGGTTTGCCAAACTTCTGCACTAGGTGCCTGCTCTTAGCCATGAAGTGTGTAGAGGTAGGGTTTCCTGGAGCAGCGAGTTAGCTATTGGCCTGATTTAACTGCCCTCTTAGTCCATGGGCGTTCTTTCCTGAAACCCCTGCCTACTGTGGCAAGTGACCCCCCCCGCGACAGACATAGACAGAGCAAGGTCAGAATGTAAGAACACCGGGGGATGGCACGGCCCTAGAAAGTGAGAATTGCCACAGTGACCTCTCCCTACCGCGCCCAGCTCTGGTCCCCTCAGCCTGCCGGGGTTGGGTCTCCTTCCCGGCACGTGCAGAGCAGGCGGGTCAGGATGGTGAGGGCTGGGAGGAGAGGAGCCACGGGCAGGTGAGCAGAGCCCCAGCCGCGGGGCGCGGGACACCCCGATTTCTGCACGGAACTCTCCGTGCCCACAGTCCCCACGTGTAGCCGGGTGTTGGCACCCCACGGGGCACCCAGCACAGCCCCGCACCCCGGCACCCACCCGGCACTGCAGCCGCGTTGGGGCCTCAGCAGCCTCCTCTCTCTGCAGGCGCCGCTCCGCAGCTTGTGAGCCCGGCACGGCCTACACGGCTCCCTTCATATTCGGGCAGTTGGAACCCCTGCCCCAGGAGCCACCACCAGAACCAGACAGATCGTTTTCTACCTTCAAAGGGACGGTTTAGACCATAAAAATAAATGTCAAAATAAAACAAAAATTATTTTGGAAGGCTGACGTGCCAAACTCTTCCTTCACTGTCAGACATCCCAGAACAGCCACAAACTTGCAATCTCAGAGCAATGTGGCTGACCTGAAATGAACAAACACGGCCTCCCGGCAGCCCCTGCCCCAGGACTACAGCTCCCAGCATGGCCCGGGAACTACATGGCCACCGTGGGCTGGGGGGTGTGGGCCTCTGCCATCAGTGCCATGGGCGCAGGAGGGGCAGCAGCAGCTTTCAATGAAAGGCAGCACCTTCTGCGGGGAAACTGTCTCGGGACAGAGAGTGGGGCGGAGGGGAACCTCACAACGCTCAACAAGGGCACGTGCAGGCTCCTGCACCTGGGGAGGAACTACCCCAGGCACCAGTACAGGCTGGGGGCTGCCCTGCGGAGAGGGACTGGGAGTGCTGGAGGACGACAGGCTGACCATGAGCCAGCAGTGTGCCCCGGCTGCCAGGAAGGCCAACGGTCTGCTGGGGTGCGTCAAAAGGAGTGTGTCCAGCAGGTTGAGGGAGCTTCTCCTCCCCCTCTACTCTGCCCTAGTGAGGCCCCATCTGGAGTACTGTGTCCATTTCTGGGCTCCCCAGTTCAAGAAAGATGAGGGCAAAATGAGTTCAAGCAAGATGAAGACTGGAGAGAGTCCAGCGGAGGGCTACGAGGATGATGAGGGGGCTGGAGCATCTCTCCTACGAGGAAAGGCTGAGGGAGCTGGGATTGTTCAGCCTGGAGAAGAGAAGGCTGAGAGGGGACCTCATTAATGCCGATAAATATCTTAAGGGTGGGTGTCAGGAGGACAGGGCCAGACTCCTTTCAGGGGTGCCCAGCGACAGGACAAGGGGCAACGGGCACAGACTGAAGCCTGGGAAGATCCAGCTGAACATGAGATAGAACTTTATTCTGAGGGTGACGGAGCACCGGAGCAAACTGCCCAGAGAGGATATGGAGTCTCCTTCTCTGGAGATGCTCAAACCCTGCCGGGACGCAGTCCTGTACAGGCTGCTCTGGGTGACGCTGCTTCAGCAGGGGGGTTGGACTAGAAGATCCCCAGAGGTCCCTTCCAGCCCCTGCCATGCTGTGACTGATTGTGTGATTCTGTGATCCTGTCTCAGGGGTTCCCAGGAAGGCTGTCCAGCTCTGCAGCCCTTGGGGTGTTCCCGTCCTGGGCTCCACCACCTGACACTCAGGCTGGGCTCTTTGGTCCCCCAGGCGCTGCACTTTGCAGCACTTTGGTTTCCCCTCCCACTGTTGCCATCATGGACATCATGCCCTGGGCTACAGCGCCTTCTCCATTAAGGACATCACAGAATCACAGAATCACAGCATGTTCGTGGTTGCAAGGGACCTCTGGGGATCATCTAGTCCAACCCCCCTGGGGCAGCCAGTCTCGCTGCCCGCTCGGAAAGCTCATCCACCACATTCCAGGGATGGGGAGGGTTAGAACCCCCTGTTCCTGGCAACATGTAGTACTGGGAGGGGGTCAGGGTCGCAGGAGCATTCCCTGGGGAGCCCCGGAGTGATGTCAGAGCCGCCACTGTGAGGTCACAGCCGGCCGACGCACAGCCCTGTGCTGCGCAGGGAAGGAGCCCACAGCTGCCGTGCGGCCGTTGCCTCGGGCACTCGTGCTCCTGCTGGGGAGCAGCGTGGGGCTGCTGCTGGAGCGGGTTCTGCCTGGGCAGGCCGCGCTGCTGGGGCTGAGGGGGAAGCGCGGAGCAGGGAGCCGGCCTTTGCCCAGAGATGGCGAGGAGAAAGGCTCCGTGGACCAGACGCCGAGGGTCCTCCGAAGGCTCCGTGGCGAGCGAGGCTGAGCAGCAGCCAGCAGGGGAGGCAGTGGGGCCGAGCCACTGCCAGACGAGTAGGTACGGCGTGGGCTGCTCCTGCCCGGAGCGTCAGCTTGGGCTGCTGGCACAGATGTGGCCAGCATGGGCAGCGGGGTGCGCAGCAGCAGGGGGAAGCTGGCAGAGGTTTTCCGGAGAAGAGCCCCATCGGAGCCCAGCCCTGTGCATGGGGAGGTTTTGCCACACGCGCAGGGAGGCCAAGCCCCTGGGCCCTGAGACTGCCCGCCTCGGGAGGCTGAGGTGCGGTCCTGCCTGGCTGCGGGGAGGAGAGGGGTCGGGAGGGAAGGGGGACAGCAGCCTGTGCCCCCTCCCTGGAAGCCATGGAGAGCTGTCTGCTGAGGGGCAGGCTGGGGCCAGGGCCAGGGAGCAGGGAGGATGGGCTGAGAATCGGGCTGTGCTGCCGGTTGGGCCTCCCGAGGCGGGGGACTGCTGCTGCCAGCTCGCGGTCCTCTGCTCCCACTGCTGCCGGGCAACAAGGGATGGCGAAAGGAGGGGGGGAACCCTGCGAGCAGCCCAGCTGCGCTGCCCTCTCCTCTCTCGCTGCTGCTGCTGGGACTGTCCCCTGGCAAGGGCCTCCGCGCAGGCTACTGCTGCCGGCCCCGGCTCCCACGACGTGGCGACGGTGGGCAAGCAGCGTTTGTCTTTTTCCTCCCGCAGGAACCTCTGCGGGACATGGAGCTGGTGATGCGCTCTTCCAGGGCAACTGCCAGCTCAGCCGCTCCAGGGCCTTCCACATGGCCCAACAAGGCCAATGTGGCAATGAAATCAGCGGCAAAGAAATCAGCTGGAGTTTTTATTTTCTCCACTCTAGCTTCCTTTATTATGAAGCCCAGTAAGCAAGCGAGTGAGGAAGCAAAATAAGCAAAATAGCACAACTCCTTTTTAGCAGCCAAGAGCAGATATTTATAGCCACAGATGCGGGTCTGTGCTACGAGGCCAAATGCCATGTTTCCCTCCTTTCTCACACTCTCTAATCAGAGAGTTTGTTTTCTCACACAGTCATCCCTCGTGACTGTCTTCTGTCACAATCATCCGCCTGCTGCAGGCGGTTTTCCAGCCCCACCCTTTCATGCACTCCTGCATACAATGATTGTTGTCCCCTGTGGCCTGCTCAGATCTCTGTGTTCCCGCCATTACTCTTGATTAATCTTCCACAGGCTGTGTATAGCTCCTTCAGGCCACAGACATCGCAAGCAAGCTCAGCGCTGCTGCTTGCTGTCAAGTCCTCTGGGGTGAGCACGGAGAGCTGCGCTGTGCCAGAGCTCTGGCCGAATGTCACCAGTGGCAGGAGAAGTGCAGGCTGCCCTGCTCTTTGCCCCCAGGAGGGAGTGCGTGGGACTCGGTGCCCACCTCCCTGCGGGGACCGAAACACCCGTGCCTGGCCGTCCTAGCGAAGAGACCTCAACAGACAGGCCTAACGCTTCTCTGCTTTCTTTGCCCAGGGACGCTCTTCAGCCAGGCTTGCCATCGGGCAGGTGCCCTTGTCTCCCTGCTGAGACATCCGCTGACCAAGTACATCTTCGCCATGTACGTACCACATGTTTCTGCTGTGGACTGTGGAGAGAAAGGGGATGTAGGAGGGCCAGTGCAAGCAAAGGGGGGAGCACAGGGTTCTCCCCAGGTCTCACAAGAGACCCCGCAGGTCTGGGAGAAAAGCCAGACAAGGCTCCCACGCTTCCCAGCTGTGCGGAAAAACACCCCTGAGACAGATCTGTGTGATTGCAAGTGAGAACAGGCCTGTGGTCTGAGCCAACGAGGAGGAGGAGAAGGACGAGGAGGAGGAGGAGAAAGAGGAGGATGAGGATGAGGATGAGGATGAGGATGAGGATGAGGATGAGGATGAGGATGAGGATGAGGATGAGGATGAGGATCAGGACAGGGAGGAAGACAAGGAGGAGGAGAAGGAGAAGACAAGGAGGAGGAGAAGGAGAAGAAAGAAGAGGAAGAGGAGGACGAGAAGGAAAAGGAAAAAGAGGACGAGGAGGAGAAGGAAGACAAGGATGAGGAGGAGGAGGAGGGAGACAAGAAGGAGAGGGAGGAGAAGGACAAGAAGGAGGAGGAGGAGGACGATGAGGACAAAGATGAGGAGGACAATGACAAAGAAGAGGAGGAGTAAGACGAGGAGAAAAAGGAGGAGGAGAAAGAGGAGGAGAAAAAGGAGGAGGACAAGGAGGAGGACAAGGAGGAGTATGAGGAGTAGGAGGACGAGCAGGAGGAGGAGGAGGTGGCAGAGGAAGACAAGTAGGAAAAGGAGGAGGAGGAGAACAAGGAAGAGGAGGATGAGAAAGAAAAGTAGGAGAAGGAGGAAGAGGAAGAGGAGGATGAGGACGAGGATGAGGAAGAGGACAAGGAGGATGAAGAAGACAGGGTGGACAAAGAGGACAAAGAAGCGGAGGAAGAGGAGGACGAGGACAAGGAGGAAGATGAGAAGGAGGAAGACAGGGAGGAGCAGGAGGAGAACGAGGACAAGGAGGAGGAGGAAGAGGAGGAAGAGGACAAGGAGGAGGAGGATGAGGACAAGGACGAGAAGGAGGTCAACAAGAAGAAGGAGGAGGAGGAGAAGAAGGAGGAGGATGACAATGACAAGGATGAGGAGGAAAAAGAGGAGGAAGACGAGAAGGAGGAGGAGAAGGACAAAAATGAGGAGGAGGAGAAGGAGCATGACGAGGAGGAGAAGTAGGAAGAGGAGGAGGAGGTGGACAAAGTTAAGAATCTTGACTAGGAGGAGGACGAGGAGGAGGTGGAGGAGAAGGGTGAGGAGGAGGAGGATGACGAGGAAGAGAAGGAGCAGGACAAGGATGAGGAGGAAAAGGAGGAGGAGGAGGAGGACGATGAGAAGGAGGAGAAGGAGGAGGAGTACGAGGAGGGCGAGGAGGACGAGGACAAGAAGGAAGACGAGGAAAAGGATAAGGAGGAAAATAAGGAGGAGGAAAATGGGGATGAAAAGGAGGAGGATGAGGAGAAGGAGGACGAGAAGGAGGAGAAAGAGGAGGAGGACAGGAAGGACGAGGAGGAGGAACAGGAGCAGGAAGAGTAGGAGAAGCAAGAGGAGGAGGAAGAGGAGGAGGAGGAGGTAGAGGCAGATGACGAGGACACGGACACAGAGAACACTGAGGAGGACAAGGAGGAGAAAGACAAGGATGGTGTCGAAGACAAGGAAGAGAAGGAGAATAAAGAGGAGGAAGAGTAGGAGGAGGAGGAAGAGGAAGATGAGGACGAGGACGAGGGGAACAAGGAGGACGAGGAGGAGGAGGAGACAGAGGAAGATGAGAAGGAGGAGGACTAGGAGGAGGAGGAAGAGGAATAAGAGAAGGAGGAGAACGAGGAGGACAAGGATGAACACGAGGGGGAGGAGGAGCAGAAGGATGAGGACGAGAAGGAGGATGAAAAGGATGAGCAGGAGGTAGAGGAAATGGTGGAGGAGGAGGATGAGGAGGATGAAGAGAAGGAGAAGGAAGAGGAGGAGGAAGATGAGGGAAAAGAAGAGGAGGAGGAGGATGACGAGGAAGACGAGGAGGATGAAAAGGAGGAGGAACAGAAGGAGGAGGAGAATGATCAGGAAGAGGATGAGGAGGAGGACGACAAAGAGGATGAGGAGGAGGATGAGGAGGAAGAGGAAGAGGAGGATGATGGGGAGGAGCAGGAGGAGGAAGAGGACGGGGATGAGGAAGAAGAGGAGGAGGAGGAGGTGGAGGAGGACAAGGATAAGGACAAGGAGGATGATAAGGAGAAGGACGAGGATAAGGAGCAGATAGAGGAGGAAGAAGAGGCGGATGAGGAGAATGAAGAGGAGGAGGAAGAAGAGAAGGAGGATGATAAGGAAGAGGAGGAGGAGGAGGACGTGGAGGACGAGGATGTGGACGAGGACAAGGAGGAGGAGGAGGAGGACGAGGAGGAGAAAGACAGGGACGATGATGAGGACAAGAAGGAGGAGGACGAAGAAAAGGAAGGGGAAGAGAAGGAGGAGGACAAGGAGGACGAGGTGGACGAGGAGCATGAGGAGGACGAGGAGGATGAGGAGGATGAGGACGAGCAAGATAAAGAGAAAGAGGATGAGGAGGATGAAGAGGACAAGCACGAGGACAAGGAGGAGGACGAGAAGCTAGACAAAAAGGAAGAGGAGGAGGAGGTGGAGGTGAAAGAGCAGGAGGAGGACAAGGACAAGTACGTGGAGGACAAGGAGGATGAGTAGAGTAAGTAAAAGGAGTAAGAGAAGGCCGAGGAGGACAAGGAAGAGGAGGAGGGCAAGGACGACGAGGAGGAGGACAAGGAGATAGACATGGAGGAAGAGGAGGAGGTGGAGGAGAAAGAGGAGGAGGACGACGAGGATGAAGACAAAAAGGACGAGGAGGAGGAGGACGAGGAGGTGCAGGAGGACCAGGAGGACGAGGAGGTGGAGGAGGATAAAGAGGAGGAGGAGGACAAAGACGAGGACATGGAAGACAAGGAGGACGAGTAGGGTAAGTAAGAGGAGTAAGAGAACGATGAGGACGACAAGGAAGAGGATGAGGACGAGGAGGAGAAAGAGGACGAGGAGAATGAGGAGGTGGAGTAGCAGCAGGAGGACGACAAGGAGGACGAGCAGCAGGATGAAGAGGAGGAGGAGGAGGAGGATGCTGGGGAGGAGCAGGAGTAGGACAAGGATAAAGACCAGGAGGAGGAGGAGGAGAAGGATGACAATGACCAGGATGAAAAGGAGGAGGATTAGGAGGACGAGAACGAGGATGAGAAGGATGATGATGAAGAACAGCAGGATAACGACGAGGGTGAGGAGGAGTGGAGGAGATGCAGGAGGACAAAGAGGAAGAGGAGGAGGATGAGAAGGAGGAGCAGGAGGAGGAGGAGGAGGAGGTGGAGGAGGACGAAGATGAGGAGGAAGAGGAAGAGCAGGAGGAGTAGGAGTTGGAAGAGGACGAGGAGGAGGAAGATGAGGAGGAGGATGAGGAGGAGGAGCAGGACGCAGACAGAGAGGAGGAGGAGGACAAGGACGAGGAGGAAGAGGAGGAGGACGATGACGAGGGTGAGGTGGAGAGGAGGAGGTGCAGGAGGACGAGAAGGAGGAGGAGAAGGATGAGTACGAGGTGGAGGAGTTGGAGGAG